>JAANMX010001751.1_pt1 | contig 23768 bp, 24 predicted proteins | sample 7279681 | NCBI WGS metagenome assembly JAANMX01 (sample SAMN14094542, study PRJNA606508) | bioreactor metagenome | isolation source: A lab-scale SPAN reactor treating ammonium-rich wastewater day 351 | place: Ireland: Galway | collected 2018-01-01
AGCTGTACATCCGGCAAACATTCTTTCCATATCTGCTACATTAGAAAAATTGGGAATATCCGTTGCAGTGATTTGTAATTTTGAACAACCTGCAAACATCCCATATACAGAGCCAAACCAACCTGCATCTCCCCATTGGCTGAGCATCACAAATTTTTCACGTTCAGCATCTGTAAGACTTATAAACGTAAAACGAAACGAAGAGGTTGGGTATATGTTAACAATATACTCTCCAACTTCTGGTAATGGGATACTGATATTGTTTCCACTGCCGCTACCGCTACCCTGTCCGAATATGGCCGAATTATTTGCATTAACATATTGATAAGTAAAACCATCAGATACATAAGGAATTTTTATACCGATAAAGGTCGTACTAAACGGCACATTCCATTTGGTAATAATCGGGCTTCGAGCACCAAAGAAGGTAAAAGCAAAAAAAAAGATAATTAAATAGATTTTTTTCATTATAGTTGGAATCTTAGGTTCAATTTAGATTTGATTAAACTTTATTTAAGTAGACTATGAATGTTCGTACAAAAATTTTAAAATTTCAATATCGTCATTCATGGTGGTTTTGCTTTCCGAGGCTTTAATTTCGTAATTCGTAAGAATTTCTATATCTTCGTCACTGTATTTCTCAGGCTTGTAATTCTTCTCGTAAATACACATGGTCAACAATAAACTTTTATACGTTTGTTTATTTACATCATAATATCCAGCAAAATAGATTGGTGTTTTTGGCTTTCCAAAAACTTTCCAAACAGTTCTTTCGAAAAGCATTGCGTAGTCGTCACTCATAATTAATGGTTTTCATCTTTGAACAAAAATGAAACTAAATATCAATATTTAGGTAAACTTTTACAAAACAATCTTTACTTTTAATAAAATTATTTATACTTTTGGTAAAAGATTAAATTATGGAAATGGAAAAGATTATTGAGAAAATCACTCAATACAGAAACAGAAAAGGCTACACCTACGAAAATATGGCTGACGAATTGGAACTCACTACGGCTGCTTATAGAAAGATCGAAACCGGCGAAACCAAACTTTCTGTAGAAAGACTTTTTAGAATTTCAAATATTTTGGAAACTCCAGTAAATGAATTATTGGATTTAGACAAAAACCATTTTATTCAAAATAATTATAATAGTGAAAGTGTTATTTCTCAACGAATCGAGAATTTTTACCAGGAAAATAAAGAAATAACATCGGAACTCATTAAAGCAAAAGATCAATTAATTACGCAGTTACAGAAGGAAATAGAATTTCTTAAAACTAAGAATTAAGAGCATCCGCAATCCGAATCACAACCCGGTTTCCCCTTTTTGAATTTGTTGGGTGAAAAGGTTTTTTTCAAAATCTTAAAGATGGAGTAAGCGGCAAAAATAACAATTACCGCGACGAGCAAATATTGCAGAATTAAAGCGTTTTCCATTATTTAAGCAACTGATAGGTTATAAATGAAGCGATATAAGCCAGTCCCGACATTCCGAAAAGCTGAGCCAGCGTCCATTTCCATGATTTAGTTTCTCTGTAAACCACTGCTAAAGTGGACGCGCACTGCATTGCGAATGCATAAAATATCAGAATAGAAATTCCTGTAGCAAAACTGAAAACTTTTTCGCCGTTGGGTTTTGTATCATTCCGCATTTTATCAATAATTCTTTCTTCCGGAGCCTCTTCATCTAAACTGTAAAGGGTTGAAAGGGTTCCCACAAAAACTTCGCGGGCTACGAAACTTGTTAACACTCCAACACCCATTTTCCAGTCGTATCCTAACGGCTCAATTGCAGGCTCAATAAATTTACCGGCCTTGGCAAGATAAGAATGCTCTAACTTCACATCGGTTGCAACCATTTCATTCTCATTTTGTTTTGGTCCGAGATAACTGAATGCCCAAATAATGATACTGAAGAAGAAAATAATTTTACCAGCTCCAGTGATAAATTCCCATACTTTGCTCAGCATTAATTTAAAATCATATCCGAAAAGCGGCATTTTATAGGAAGGCAAATCCATAACGAGGAAAGATTTGGACTTGTTCTTTATCAGAGTTTTAAGTAAAAGTGCGGAAAATAAGGCGGCAAAGAATCCAAGAAAATACATTCCCATCAGCACCAACGCTTTATAACTGATTCCGAGGAAATAATGATCGGGAATTACTAAAGAAATAATAATACTGTAAACCGGAAGTCTTGCTGAGCAGGTCATAAAAGGCGTAACCAAAATCGTGATCAGTCTTTCTTTGACGTTTTCGATATTTCTTGTGGACATTACTGCAGGTATCGCACACGCCGTACCCGAAACTAAAGGAACAATACTTTTCCCGTTCAGACCGAAAGGTTTCAGAAAACGGTCCATTAAAAATATTACCCTTGCCATATAGCCTGAATCTTCGAGCAGATATAAGAAGTAAAGCAAAATACCGATTTGAGGCGCAAACATTGCAATACCGCCAATTCCCGGAATAATACCGTTAGAAATTAATGAGTTGAGCGGACCTGCCGGTAAATGTTCAGAAGTAAAGGAAGACATCCAGAAGAATGCATCTGAGATCCAGTTCATTGGATATTCTGCGAGGAAAAACACACTCTGAAAAATGATCAGCAGAATAAATGCAAAGACAACATAACCCCAAAACTGGTGCACCAGAATTTTATCTAATTTCTCCGTAAGCAATTCCTTAAAATTCGGCTTTTTGGATAAAACTTTTGTTATTATACGGTCGATATTCTGGTAACGCCTGATCGTTTCCTGGGTCTGCAATCTCTTGGGAACAAGGCATTTAATCTCATCCTGATTCATTTGATCCTTTACAGATTCCAATTTACCCAGATACGTGTCGGATGAGAGTAACGTCCAGACTTTATACTGATTGCTTTCTTTGGTTTCGGATAAAATTTTGAAGACAAGGCCTTTTTGCTCCAGAGGAATTTCAAAAGAAACGCTCTCTGATCTTGAAAAATTACTCTTGAAAATCTCCTCCCGCAATTCTTCGATTCCCTGATTCTGTTTCGCATTGGTCTGCAAAACGGTTACTCCCAACTCTTTGGAAAGCTCATCAACATTAATGTTAATTCCTCTTCTTTCTGCCTGGTCAATCTGATTGATTACGAGTAAAACCGGAATACCCAAATCCTGAATCTGCTGAAAAAGCAGTAGACCCCTTTTTATACTTAAGGCTTCAAGAATATAAATGACACCGGAATAATTTTGCTGCTCCTCAACTAAAAATTTGGAGAAGATTGCTTCATCTTCTGATGTGGGATAAACGCTGTATGAACCTGGCAAATCGATAACTTCCACCTCTTCACCTTTGTACTCGTAGTTTCCGGAATGACTTGCTACGGTAACACCGGCATAATTACCTGTTTTCTGCGTTTTGTTGCATAACAGGTTAAACACGGTTGATTTACCTACGTTAGGATTTCCTACGAGAAGAATTTGTTTGTTTTTTAAGATGTTCTGCATTGCTAATTCGGCTTATTTCCGAAGAAAATGATTGAAATTTAATTTAAAGCTTCCACGATGATAAACCGTGCTTCTTCTTCACGAAGTGCAATTCTGCTTTTTTCATCACCGAACTCTACGTACAGCGGCCCGCTGAAAGGAGCCTGATAGAGAATTCTGAAGGTTGTTTCGGGCAGAAGTCCCATTTCAATAATTTTATTCGGCATCTTAAGGTCGTCATTTTCGTAACCTACGATTTTCCCTAACTCGTTTTTCGGGAAACAACATAATTTGTCTGAATTATCTCTTCTCAACACTAAAAATTTATCGCAAATATACGCTATTTAAATTTAATCTAAATAAGCTTTCCAGGTGAAAAGAGTCATAAAAAAACCCTGAAACATAAATATGTTCCAAGGTTTACAAAAATATAATTTAGCTATGAATGACTACTTTTTTGCCTTAGCTGCGGCAACCTCAATTTCTATCGGATTGTTGTTTGCTCCGTAAAAATCTTTCAGCATTTTTTCCTGCTGTTTTACCATATCTCCTATGGTCATATCGCTTCCGGGCATTTTTTGAGAAAGCATCTCGGGTCTTAACATTGGTCTAGCGGATGCAAAAGGATCTTTCTTAAAATCGGTGAAAGTCTTAGTGAATTTTTCACGGGTAACTTCCTGGACTTTTCCACCGTTTCCGCCGGGTGAAAGGGTTTCCAGATAAGTAACCTCATTAAAGTTTTCTACTTTTTTATTTCCTTTCAGCTCCCATGAATAATTTTTGCCATCATCTTCAATCTTTACGATAAGGCCGGGCAAACCATGAAATTTATAAGGTCCGTCCTGCAGCGGAATATCTGGGGTAAACCATGCATTCCATGTTCTGCCACCAAATTCGGTTGTGGCTTTCTGGGTATTGTAACTGCCTATTTTTGCCTTCTCGTTGGATATTTTCCAGTTCAGTTTAGTATCGTCGTTATATCCGATATTTAGTGGGGTAAAACCGCTTGAAATGCGCTCCACGTATTGGATTTTCATATCCGGATAAAATTTATATACTTTTTCTGAAAATTTAGGCATAGTCACCATTTTCGAGAAATCCTTGAAAACACCGGATTTCTGCATCGCTTCCACTTGAATTTTCAAAATTGAATCCTGCGCAACCATTGTATAATCCCGGTAAATGGATTTCTCTTTTGTAATATCGAGAATCATCATTACTTTTTCAGTTCTTGCAGAATCTTTCTTCGGTTTGAAGTTGAGTTCATAGAAGAATCTGTTGGCGGTTTCCTGCGCATTTGCGGCAAAAAACAAAGTCAGTAAAAACAGGCTTGCAAATTTTTTCATGTTCTGATTTTAATAATTAGTGCGTGGTCTTGATAATTTGTTACAGAATTTTAAGAATAAATTATATTTTTTTGTGACCAGAACTTCTTCATTTCGTTTTAACTTTAATTCCTGAAAAAATAAATAATATGGAAACGTTACAAAATTTGAAAGATGAGCTCCAGCAGGAATATGAAACTACCAAACGTTTTATAGACCGATTTCCTGAAGGTAAAAATGATTACGCACCTCACGAAAAAAGCATGAAAATGATGCCGCTGGCCACCCATATCGTGGAAATTGTAGGTTGGCCGGAGACTATCCTGAACACAGAAAAACTCGATTTCGCAGCAGGTGATTACAAACCTCTAAAATTGACTTCCGGGGAAGAACTGAAGGAAAAACTGGAAGAATTTTACGCCTTAAGTAATACTGCGATGAATCAACTTTCGGAAGACGGCCTTAGCGGTAAATGGGCAATGTACATGGGCGATCAGCTTTTGGCAGATTACAGCAAATACAGCGCAATCCGCCACGCGCTGAGTCAGCTTACCCACCACCGGGCGCAGCTGGGCGTTTATTACCGATTAAATGACATTCCCGTTCCGGGAAGTTACGGCCCAAGCGCAGATGAACAGAACTTTTAGTTAAGTTTTAATACGTTAAGTAAATTGATGGAAACCGTTCTGCAGAAAACAGAACGGTTTTTTATGGCTGCTTTTCAATTTTATTATTGTTTCTGGCCATTTCTTCTTTTGCATTCTGCTCCATTGCGCGCAGGATTTCTGCAGGATCAGAAATTTCTTTCCCACCCATATTAATTTTTACCTTCGAATTGGGACGCGAAAGTAATTCGCGCATGCCCTGCACGGGATCATTTTCATACTGTTTCAGCTGTTTCACATACTGCTGGCGGTTTACTTCAAGCGGTTTTTTCCTGGTGAACGGAATATCTTTCCCTTGAGTGTTAAGTTCTTCCGTTTTAATTTCCTGAATTTTCTTTAATCCCTTAAGTTCCATTTTGTGGCTCCCTGTCTGATCATAAATTTCAACAATTAAACCCGGCAAACCCGAAAATTTATAAGGTCCGTCCTGAATAGGAACATCTGTGGTGAACCAGGCGGTCCACATTCTTCCGGCAAAATCTGTGTTTGCTTTTTGAACTTTGAATTCACCAAGCTGTTTTTTTTCGGGCGAAATTTTCCAGTTTATTTTGCGGTCCTCTAAAACTTTGTAAGCATCGTTTCCGATGTTGGCAATTAAATAAGTTTTATAGTCCGGGTAAATTTTTTCAACCTCGTAATTAATTTCCCCACCCTGACGCTGTCTTGAGATTGAAACATTTCTCGTTCCGGAAGCCAACTGTTTCTTTATGCTTTCCTGAACAATAGAATCGCTTTCAAAAGTGCTTTTGCTGTAAAATTTCGATCCTTTTTTACTGATGTCGAGATACATCCATTTAGTTTTCAGACTGTCGGTTTTGGTAGAATCAGGTGCAAATTTATATTCATAGATCACTCGGTTATTCTGCGCCGAAAGCATCAAACCAACCAATAAAAACAAAGCGGCTAATCTTTTCATATGTCACTATTTAAAGTTGAATTTCACCGTAAACATCACCTGGCTCGGGCGGATTCTAATTGAGCTAACGGAAGTCAGCAAGAATTGCGGATCATAAGTAATTCTTTCGAAAACATCAGTATTAGCAATGTTAAGCCATTTAATCTCAAAATCGATTTTCTTTTTTGCCCAGGTGTATTGGTATGAAATATCGTAAAAAGCATTTGTAAAACTCTGGTTTCTGGCTTCTGTATTAATTTCGTCCCAGAAGAAACCAATCGTGTGGTTCTCGAAAGGATAAACATAAGCTGCGAGATTGTGATTCCAGCCCGAAGTTTTATTTTCAGAATTTTGACTTGTGTTTTTTTGTGTCGCCCAGTTAAGCGTCGCTGTATAATCAATGCTTAGCCACGAAAAGTAAGTGTTGTTGAATTTAATTCCCAAATTCTGGCGGCTGATTTTCGACTCCTGAAGCTGGTTAAAAAATGAGAATGATTTAGAATCAGAATTTGAAAAGCTTACAGAAGTATTGGTTTTAAATTTCGGGAAATATTTACCGATTTCTGCACTTTCACTTTGACTTTCGGAAGTATTATCTAAAGCAAGAAGTGTCAATGATGAATTGAAACCGTCGCCCGAAAATCTCTCTATCAGATTTCTTTTGTTCACTGAATAACTGTAACGAACATTGAAAAATAAATTATTCAGTGGATTTCGGTATTCTAATCTCGATCCCAGATTGCTGTTTCTGTACTCCGGCATAATCATGGGACTTTCATAATTAAACCTTTGGGTAAGTCCTAAAGGTGATGTAAGCATTTTACCTTCATACAGGAACCCGAAATTCCCAAAATCATTGCTCTGGCTTGCAAACGCCCAAATTTTAAAGAAAGAAGCAAAATCAAGACTTGCAAATAAACTCGGCTCCAGAACAGATTTTGTGGTATGAAGACTGTTTCCGCGCAAATTATCCTTGTAAGTGATATCATAGAAATTAAACGGAAGATTCAGGCTTAAATTAAAACTGTTTGACTTGAAATTAATGCCAACCTGCGTATAAGGCTGAATTTCATTCCAGTCTGTATCATTCTGAAAACTTTGTCCCAATCCGGTATAAGCTGTTCCGTTTGACCCGGAAAGAAGAGACTGAAGATTGTTAAATCCTAAATTTAAACCGACTTCCGGTGTAAACGTCCATTTTTTATAACTGAAGCCAACGGAAGCAGAATGATTTGCCATGAAAGTTTCTGACTCAGCATCTTGTCTCAGTGTTTCAAAACCCCCGGCTTGCGGAAAATTACCGTTCGCATTTATATAACTGGCCGGTAGAATATCCATAGTCTGGCGGTCTTTCTGGTAACTGATGTAACTCATCACGTTGAAAAGTTTCTCTTTCCACGGCAAAATCGTACTCAATGAGTTCTGGAAAACTCCCGAAGGTGAATTCAAAACCTGGTTACCGAACTTGGTTATTGGGGTATTTGTCCCGATTGCTGGCGGCAATAGGTTGTTGATCGTTGCATTGGTATCATTCCAGGAGCCGTTCCAGGTTGTGGTATTTTTAAAGAATCCCTTTTTAGCATTTTTCGTGAAAATTAATTCACCTTTACTGGCATTGGTATAGAAATGATTGGCAGATTCAGCGACATAAGTCCCGCCCGACGGCACAATTGATGAGCCCTGTTCGTAGATTTCGGTTTTACTATCCGTTCTTTCGATTGCGTTGTTCGTGTAGCTCGCGCTAGCTTTTAGTTCCCAGTCTTTGCTTTTGAAAGGCGTTGTTAAAACGTTCGCTGAAAAGAAATGAACATTATTCATTAAATATCTTTTCTCCGGAACATCAGGCACATCGGCAGTTTCCACTCGTAACCATGATTTTGGGGTTGCCTGACCCCTTCTACCTTCCCAACGGTTGCCAAAACCTAAAAGATTGCCTTCTTTTTCCACACTTTCACCGTTATTATTGGCTTTATAGTTTACGACCCATTGGTTTTTCTGCCCAAAAAACATGGGCGTGAGTTTTACGTTCCAGAGCAATGGATCCATTCCTACGCCCACTTCTCCCCTACCGGTCATCGTTACTGATTTTTTTAAAACCACGTTTAAACCTGCGTTTTCAGACGGAACTTTGTCCTGAAGAATTTTTACCGGCTGGTGATTTTCCATCACTTCAATTTTCTGAACGGCATCTTTAGGTAAGGAATTATTTACAGTGCCGTAACCGCCTTCCATCAAATCCTTTCCGTTGACGTAAAATTTATTGATAGGTTCGCCCTGATAAAGTGCGGAACCGTCTCCATTTACCTCAATTCCGGGAATTTTCTTTAGAACATCGGCCAGTGTTCGGTCGGCTTTACTTTCAAAAGCTTTTAAATCATATGAAATGGTGTCACCTTTTTTGGTAATGAGTTTGGTTTTCAGTTTTACCTCTTTGATTTCTGTCGCGTCGGATTCAAGGGTGAAATTGAGATTCTGGGTTGTATTTTTAATGGATTTCAGGAGCGGTTTTTGGTTGAAAGCTTTAATTTTCAAATCAACGGTCGCGTCAGGTGAAGTGAAAGTAACCTTATACTCTCCTTTGGAATTGGAAATTGAAAATGCCATAATCGCATCTTTTCCCTGCTCTTCAATGGTTACACTTGCGCTGGGAACCGGCTGCCCGTCGGAATCAGTAATTTTTCCGGAAACGGTTGTCTGACCAAAAGTAATGACTGAAAATAAAAAAGTAAGGAAAAGAGAGGCGTAAAATTTCATGAAGGTTTTTTAAAATTAGTATTCCTTTTATGCGCTTTGTTACAACTTACACGGTAGCAAAGCAATGCACAAACCTGGAAGAGTCTTTCTGCGTTTGAGAAAAACTGTTATCTTTTTCTAAACAAAGGCTTCTTTTTTCATAATTTTGCCTATTAATTTTTACGTAATATGGGACTACATTTAACGCCAATTGATGTTGTAGAGGATATTTCACAGGAAGAATTCCGCAAAAAATATTTAATACCCCGCAAACCCGTTGTCATCCGGAATATGGCCAAAAACTGGCCGGCCTACCAAAAATGGACGATGGAATACATGAAGGAAACCGTTGGCGGTGTGGAAGTTCCGCTGTATGATTCTTCTAAAGCTGACCCGTCTGCACCCATTAATGCTTCCGCAGCGAAAATGAAATTCGGCGATTATATCGATCTGATCCAGCGCGAGCCCACTGACTTAAGGATTTTTCTTTTCGATCCTATTAAATCGGCACCGAAACTTCTGGAAGATTATCTTTCACCCAAAGAACTGATGGGCGGTTTTCTGGATAAATACCCGAATATGTTTTTCGGTGGTAAAGGTTCGGTAACCTTTCTTCATTACGATATCGATATGGCGCATATTTTCCACACGCATTTCAACGGAAGAAAACATATTCTGCTTTTCGATTACAAATGGAAAGACAGGCTTTACAAAATCCCGTACGCGACGTATGCGCTGGAAGATTACGATATTTCGAATCCTGACTTTGAAAAATTTCCTGCATTGGATGGTGTTGAGGGAATTGAGTCTTTCCTGGAGCACGGCGATACTTTGTTTATGCCGACTGGCTGGTGGCACTGGATGAAATATCTGGACGGAAGTTTCTCGATCTCGCTAAGAGCCTGGGATAAATCGTGGGCAGTGAAAGCGCATTCGCTGTGGAATTTAACGGTTCAAAGAAATTTTGACAACTTTATGAAAGCAAGATTCAAAAAAAGATATATGGACTGGAAAGAGAAAAAAGCCATTGAAAGAGCAAATTACGCGCTCAAAAAAGGCCTTCCAAAATAATACTAAACGATAAAGGCAAACCTAAATGTTTGCCTTTTCTTTTTAGTTAATTCTGAAGACAGGGTATAATCCTACCGATCTTTCGTAATAATCGGAATGCTTATAAATCCACTCAAGTTGGGCGGTCCCATTTTTTGCAAATTCGGGATTCGAAATTTTTTCCATTTCAAAACCTGTTCTTAAAACCTGGTTGTTTTTTAAAAGTTCAGCCGCAGTATCTTCAAAAACATAATCTGAAAAATATTCCTTCTGCCCAAGAATTGCATCGAAAAAATTCCAGTTAAAGAACGAGTCTGTCGCTTCCGGTTCCAGGGTTTCAAGCAGATATTTCACGCCAGCCTGTTTGGTGGAAACCAGATAATCGCCTTTTCTTACGTTTACGTTTTTAAACTCTGATTTCGTTTTGGTTTCATAATGCAGGTAATGACCTTCGTACGGGTTTTTTACGGTTTTGTAATCTGTGATTCTGTACAGTTCAACACTGATCGTGGAATCCTGCGCAATTTCCTTCATCGCCATGTTATTTCTTTTCAGATATTCAATTACTTTATTTTCGGATTTTGGAATGACATAAAATCTCGGAATTGTTACCGATTTCGTCGGTTTATATTCATTAAAAAATTTTACTTTTCGTGTGAAAGGTATGTTTCTGTCGTAAAACAGTCTTGGCTTTCCGGAAACTTCGCTGGTTTTCTTTCCGGCTTCATAGCCTTTGAAATCAATAAGCTGATATTTGGTTTCATCCAATTTCCACTGCAGCGCGTATTTCATTCCGGGTTGATATTCCGCCAGACTTTCTGCCATTTTCTTCTGGATTTCTTTAGCATTTTTCTGGGTGTAGTTAATGGAGCTCAGCATATATTCGTAAGTAGCACGAACCCTGTCGCTGTAAGGTTTCAGCATGTGTGTTTCTGCGACGGTTCCCAAGGTATTAAAGAGTGTGGTATAACCTGTGGCGTAGCGGGGTGAATCCATAAAGGCAGGGAAACCTTCATCCGGTGAATCACCGTGGATATTGACGTAAGGCGTTGTGAGAATTCCTTTTTTCTGGATGTTCTGCAGAATTTCCGGCTGCATTTTTTCATTGAAGTAGCTGCTCAGTTTATCGCCTAAACGTTCTTTACTGGTAGAAATGTAGGTGAAAAGATATTGGTAATCTGCACCGTTACTTACATGATTATCAATAAAATAAATAGGTTTGAAATGCTGAAAAATCTGCTGAAATGCTTTCGCATTTTCCGTATCGTTTTTAATAAAATCGCGGTTCAGATCGTAATTTCTCGCATTTCCCCGGAACCCGTATTCCTCCGGGCCGTTTTGGTTGGCGCGGCTGTATTTTCCGCGACGCAGCATGCCGGAAATATTATACGACTGAATTGCGGCGATTTTAAGATTTTTAGCAGAGATTTTTCCGGTGGCCAGATCGCGCATCAGCATCATGGTCGCGTCAATGCCGTCGGGTTCACCTGGATGAATTCCGTTATTGATGAGGATGACAGGATTGTTTTTGTTTTTTGAAGGATTAAAAACCACCACTTTTATCGGTTCACCATTATCGTCTTTCCCGAAATTTTCTACCGCAATGCTTTCGAAATTCTGGTCCAGTTCCTCATAATAATTTACCATTTCTTCATAGGTAACTGTTTGGTTACCGTTGCCTGTTTCGTAAGGTGTCGGGAATTTCTGTTGTGCGAAAATAAGTTGGGAGGAAAATAAAAGCAGTAATATTTTGAACTTCATTTTTAAAAATTTTTAACGAAAGTAAATAAAAAATTCCTGAAAAATTCAGGAATACGGAATCTAAATTATCGGAATTAGAAATGGGAATTAACCTAAATCGCCCGGTCTTTCGTTGTTCTCTAATTCATCTTCTTCAAATAATAATGACATTTCTTCTTCTGACATAATTTCTCTTTTAACAGGAATCTCCAAAATTAAATCTGGGTTTTCTTTTAATGCTTCTTTTAAATTTTCTAAAAACTCTTCCATTTTTATTTAATCTCTTATCTCTCTAATATACAAAAACGATAGTTATTTAAAAAGTCTTAAAATAAAAAAATTCCCGTCGAACCAGGAATTTTGTTGTTATAAAAATATTGTGAAAGATGCGAAACTTCCGCCCCGACTTGAACGGAGCTCTTATTTCTTAAAAAGAAAAAAAGCGGGAGTGGAACGCGGAAAAAAGCGCCCAAATAATTTTAATCGTTCAGTTTCAGTACCGCCATAAATGCAGATTGCGGAACTTCTACTCTACCAATTTGTTTCATCTTTTTCTTTCCTTCTTTCTGCTTTTCAAGAAGTTTACGTTTTCTGGAAATATCACCTCCGTAACATTTCGCCGTAACGTCTTTTCTTAAGGCTTTAATGGTTTCTCTTGCAATAACTTTCGCTCCTAAAGCTGCCTGAACAGCGATATCAAACTGCTGTCTCGGAATCAGTTCCCGAAGTTTTTCGCACATTCTTTTACCGATGTAATACGCGTTGGAATCGTGAATTAAGGACGAAAGTGCATCTACCATGTCTCCGTTGATCAGGATATCCATCTTCACCAGTTTGGATGCACGGAACCCAATCGGATGATAATCAAACGATGCATACCCTTTTGAGATAGATTTCAAACGGTCATAAAAATCGAAAACAACCTCCGCCAAAGGCATGTTGAAAACCAGTTCTACTCTTTCTGAAGTCAGATAACTCTGGTTAACGATTTCGCCGCGTTTTTCGATACATAAGGTCATTACCGCACCCACGAAATCGGATTTGGTAATGATTGACGCTTTTATAAAGGGTTCTTCAACACGGTCCAGCATCATAGGATCTGTCATTTCCGACGGGTTATTGATGAGGATCATTTTGTCCGGATCTTTCTTGGTATAACCGTGATAAGAAACGTTGGGAACCGTGGTAATCACGTCCATATTAAATTCGCGGTCTAGTCTTTCCTGTACAATTTCCATGTGTAGCATCCCAAGGAAACCACAACGGAACCCAAAGCCCAATGCTGCAGAACTTTCCGGTTCGAAAACCAGCGAAGCATCATTGAGTCTCAATTTTTCCAGGGAAAATCTCAGTTCTTCGAAATCTTCGGCTTCGATAGGATAAATTCCGGCAAAAACCATGGGTTTTACCTCTTCGAAACCTTCAATCGCAGCGGGTGCACCGTTCTCGAAAGTGGTGATGGTATCTCCTACTTTTACTTCTCTGGCGTCTTTAATTCCTGAAATAATATAACCTACATCGCCGGTCAGAATTTCTTTTTTGGGCGCCTGTTTCAGTTTTAAAGTTCCTACTTCATCAGCCTCGTACATTTTCCCCGTCGCCATGAATTTAATTCGCTGGCCTTTTTTAATGCTGCCGTTGACAACTTTGAAATACGCTTCAATTCCTCGGAAAGGATTATAAACAGAATCGAAAACTAAAGCCTGTAAAGGTGCATCAGGATCGCCCACCGGAGCCGGAATTCTTTTTACAATCTGCTCCAGAAGATCGTGAACGCCTTCACCGGTTTTTCCGGAAACACGCAGAACGTCTTCGTACTCGCAGCCGATCAGGTTCATGATCTCATCGGTAACTTCTTCAGGATTTGCGGATGGTAAATCGATTTTATTAAGGATCGGAATGATGGTTAAATCGTTTTCCAACGCTAAATATAAATTGCTTATTGTTTGAGCCTGAATACTTTGCGCAGCATCTACGATAAGAAGCGCACCTTCACAGGCGGCGATGGAACGGGAAACTTCGTAAGAAAAGTCTACGTGTCCCGGTGTATCGATAAGGTTGAGAATAAATTTTTCGCCGTTCAGTTCATAGTCCATCTGGATGGCGTGGGATTTAATAGTAATTCCGCGTTCTTTTTCCAGGTCCATATCATCCAGGGTTTGGGACTGCAGCTCTCTTTGGGTTACCGTGTTGGTATATTCCAAAAGTCTGTCTGCCAGTGTTGATTTTCCGTGGTCGATATGGGCAATAATGCAAAAGTTTCGTATGTTTTTCATTGAATATTCTAGATAGTTGGCAAATTTAGTGTTTTTTACCGGAATTTTTCTTACGATTTCGACCGGTATTTCGCGATAGGGATAGCAGCGGAAACCCCGCAACAGCATTGGGATTGCATTGGCGTGAGGAGTTGCAGCGTATAGCCCGACCCGGGAAGTGGGTTTTGCGGTGGCGAGGGGATCGCCCAAAAAAGAACGACCTCTGCAAAATAATTTGTAGAGGTCGCTCAAACATTAAAAAAATAAACTATTATGGTCGCCTGCTCTGCGGGCTGTTGGATCGCCCGTCTTGTTTTTTGTCTAATATTTTGCTGCGCATTTTACCTTCGGTTTGGTACATCTGTAAAACCTGTTGTGGTTTTAGGACTTTCAGGAATTTTTGCGCGTATATTTTTCTGTTATCTAAAAGTTGCTGGCCAACATCAAAACTTTCATTAAGCTGTTTTGTAGCTTCTTCATCGCTCATGTTGTCGTAATCTTCGCTTGGCTTGAATCTGCTTTTAATGTTGTTCTGCTTTTCCTGATATTCAGCATAAAGGGTCTTGAATTCAGTTTGGTCATTCTGCGCAACCTCTAATTCTGAAACCATCATGTTTTCGCGGAACTGTTTCAAAAGTAACATTTTTTCCTGAGGACTCATTTTCTGGATGATTTCTTTTCGCTGTTCGGGTTTCATCTTTTTCCAGTCGTATTTCTGTTCCTGCGCATAACTTAGCTGCGAGCCGGTAATTACAGTGATGAGTATAAATAAAATCTTTTTCATGTTGGTTTCCTTTTTAATAATACAAATCGAGATAAATATCCTGTTCTGTATTTTTTCCTAAATCTGCCAATTCTGCTGATGTAAAATTAGCAAGAATCTGGTCGACCTGAACCTCAGGGTTTGGAGCGTTTACTTTATTCTGAGCTGCTGCGCTTGTTCCTGTTTTTTCTGAAACTGCCAATGGCTCCCTGTCTTCTCTTTGATTAACTGCTGCTACAGAAGTTAAATCGTTTTCCAAAGTTTGATAAGCAATTCTAGCTTCTGTATGTGATTCGCTTTCTGATAAAGCGTTTGCTGCGGTGTTGTTAACCGCTGTTAAAGACTGCTCTTTACTGATTGTATTAATACTTTCACCATCCTGTGTTACAAAAAAGGTAACTCCAAAAATCAGTGCGACAGCGGCCGCTGCTGCATAAGCCCAGTTCATTTTAATCACCTTTGCCTGCTTCTTCGGAAGAGTTTCCTGCAAAACTCTGGCCTGAATGTCATCAAAAAAATGATTCGGGGCGGTGTAAATATTTTTACGTTCTAATTTCTCAATATCCAAATTTTTCATTGTTGAAAAAATTATTCTGTGTAATTTAATTTGATATAATCTTCTACTTTCTGTTTCGCGTAATGGTAATTGGTTTTTAAAGTACCAACCGACATGTCCAGTATTTTTGAGATTTCCTCGTAAGGTAAATCCTCATAATACCGCATGTTGAATACCAGTTTTTGCTTCTCAGGCAGCGAATGAATGGCTTTCTGCAGTAAGATCTGAATTTCTTCGGCTTCAGCAGATACATTGTCGGCAACCAGATTCTGCAGATAATACTCGGAGTCTTCATCCGATTTCTGCATTCTTTTCAGTTTGTTAAGCTGCTGCAGCGATTCATTAGTTGCGATCCTGTAAAGCCAGGTATAAAGCTGGCTGTCCTGCTTAAACTGATGAAAATTCTGATACGCTTTTATAAATGTTTCCTGCAGTACATCCTGAGACAGATCGTGATCTACGATAATTCTTCTGATATGCCAATATAACCTGCTCTGATAAGCATCCATCATCAGGCGGACTCCTTTTTCACGGGATTTCTCGCCTGACATCAGCCGGATAATTTCTTCTTCCTTAATCTTCATTGAGATGCTTTCAGGGTTTTGATGGTAAATTTAATTAAAAGTTAAATAAGTATTTCAATTTTCAGTCCAAAGCAAAATAATTATCTTTGTTCATATTTATTTTCATGAAGATTGTAATTCTGGGTTCGGGGAATGTAGCTTTTCATCTGGCAAAGGCTTTCAAAGAAAAAAACATCGCTGTTTCACAAATTTTTGGCCGGAATGAAAATGCGCTGAAGGAGATTTCAGAAAAATTCAGTATTCCGTATTCTACCGACGAAGTTCCCGATGCTGATTTATACCTGATCTCTGTAAGTGACGATTCCGTAGCGGATATCTCGAAGAAAATTTCAAAAGAAAACTGTCTTGTAGCACATACTTCCGGTTCGCTGCCAAAGGAAATCCTGCAGGGAAATTACCGTAAAGCCAGCTTTTATCCTCTTCAGACTTTTTCCAAATCAAAAGACCTTGATTATGCTGAAATTCCTTTTTTCGTGGAAGCGGAAAACGAAAACGATCTGGAAATCCTGAAAAATCTGGCACTGAAAATTTCGGAAAACGTAATGATTTCTGATTATGAAATGAGAAAATACATTCATCTTACTGCAGTTTTTGCCTGCAATTTTGTGAACCATCTTTTTGCAAGAGCCAAGGAAATTTCTGATGCGCAAAATATTCCCTTCAATTATTTTTTACCCTTAATTGAGGAGACCGTTCAGAAAATTCATGTAATTGATCCCAAATCTGCCCAAACCGGACCGGCGGTGAGAAATGACGGAAGGGTTTTAGAACTTCATGAAGCATTAATCACGGATACGGAACAGATGAAAATTTATAAAATGATGAACGAATCTATAAAGAAAATGTATGAGTTATAAATCGAAACTTAAAAATATAAAAGCTTTTGTATTTGATGTTGACGGCGTTTTTACCGATGGAAGCGTTTACCTGATGCCCGATAAAAGCATGTGCCGTGTAATGAATGTTCTGGATGGTTATGCCGTAGTAAAAGCGGTAAAAAACAACTATAAAATCTGCGTGATTACTGGCGGCGACGATCCTGCTGTACGGAATCGCATCCATTATCTTGGGATTAAGGAATATTACGCTAAGGTTTCAGACAAACTGGAAAAATATGAAGAATTCCGGCAGAAATATAACCTGCAAAACGACGAAATTCTAACGATGGGCGATGATTTACCGGATATAAAAATCATGCAGGCATCCGGAATTTCAACCTGCCCAAAAAATGCCGTGCCGGAAGTGAAAGCAATTTCTGAATACATCTCAAACACTGAAGGCGGAAAAGGCGCCGTACGCGATGTAATCGAACAGGTAATGAAAGTGCAGGGAAACTGGATTGAAGATAACACGAAAAGTGTTTAATTCCCATCATCTAAAAAATTAAAATGAAATTATTATTAGCATCCAATTCACCCAGAAGAAAAGAACTTTTAAGCAGTTTAGGCTTTGATTTTGAAGTGGTTTCTGTGGATTGTGATGAAATCTATCCGCAGGATTTAGAGGTTGAGAAAATCGCAGAATATCTTTCTGATCTTAAATCAAACGCTTTCCGCAGTTTAAAAGAAGACGAAGTTTTAATCACTGCAGACACGACTGTAGCAATAGAAAACGAAGTGTTGGGAAAACCTCAGGATACGCTTCAGGCCAAGGAAATGCTGAGAAAACTTTCAGGGAGAACCCATGAAGTCTTTACAGGAATTACAATTAGAAATTCAGAAAAAAGCATCTCTAAAACCGATGTTACTCATGTAGAAATTGATGAATTGACCGATGATGAAATCGATTTTTACATTAACCGATATAAACCTTTCGACAAAGCCGGCAGTTACGGCGTTCAGGAATGGTTCGGCATGGCAAAAATCAAACGTATAACCGGCAGCTACTACACAGTAATGGGTTTGCCCACTCATTTGCTTTACAGGATTCTAAAAGATTTCCGGTAAGCTGCCAACAATTATAAAAATTCATTATTTTTACAGAAATAAAGAGGCATTTTTTCATAATAAAATGCTAATTTGAAAGTTATTATGAAATAATGAAAAAAACTATACTTTTCCTTTCAGCAATCGTTGTTTTCACTTCGTGCTCTTCACGGAAAAAAACCGATGATTCCACCTTTATGAAAGGATTTTTCTCTTACTACAATACGCTTTTCAATAGTAAAGATGCGCTTGAGACCGAATTTAAAAACCGCGATCAGGCTCATGTAGATAATTTTTATGCGCCTTATATCCAGCTTCTCACTTACGAAGAACAGCCCTTGGGAACCGATTTACAGTCGGGTGGTATGTTTGGTGAGGATCCGGTGCCGCCGGGAAGTATGAATTCCGAAGGTCCGGGCGTTCCGGGTGGCCGGAGTAATTTTCAGAATTCTTCTAATCCGGGAATTAAGAGCGGAGCTTCAATCTTAGAAATCTCTGAAGCTAAAGCACTTAAGGCAATTTCTAAATATTCTGTAATGAAAGGTGGGGAAGAGAAGAACAAGAAAATCTTTGATGCAAATATACTTTTGGCCCAATCCAGAATTTACCGAAATAAACCATTGGAAGCTCTGGACGGATTAAATTATGTGTTTGCAAACATGCGGAATGACAAAAGAATTCCGCTTGCACGCATTTATCAGGGGCTGGCTTATTCCAAAATGGGCGACTACTACAAAGCCGAAGAGGTTTTTGCGGATTTATCAAAAGATTCAAAACTTAAAAAAGATTATAAAAAACTGCTGAGCGTTTATTACTCAGAAATGCTGCTTCAAGCCGGCAAAAAAGAAGCCGCAGTAAACGAGTTGGAGAATGCATATGCAGTGAATAAAAACCGTAAGATGCGTAGCAGAATTGCTTTTCTCAGAGGGCAGATTTTAGCAAACCTCGACAGGAATGAGGAAGCGCGGGAAAGCTTTGTTACCGCATATAAAAATGCAAACAGCTTTGAGTTTGAAGTAAAATCCCAAATCGAAATCGCCAAAACCTTTAACGGAAAAGATGATGATTACGAAGGAGCGAAAGAATATTTAGAGAAAATAAGCAAAAAAGGAACTTATGGTTCCAGAAAAAACGAGTTCTACTATGCATTGGGTCTTATGGCAAATAAAGCCGGTAAGAAAGATGAAGCTAAAGCATTTTTTGCGAAGTCACTGACTGAAAAAATGTCTGATCCGCAGATTCGCGGACTTAATTATTACGAAATCGGAAAAGGTTTTTTCGAAGAAAGCGACTATCTGTCTGCAGGCGCTTATTACGATTCCGCGCTTACAGTAATGACTTATGAACCCTCGAAAATACTCCTGACAGAAAAATCAAGCAACATCAAACAGGTTTCAGCAAATTACTATCTGATCAGAAAAAACGACAGTATTCTTGCGCTCACCAGAATGCCCGAAGCTGAAAAAATCGCTTATTTCAACAAATACATTGACGGGATAAAAGCCAAAGAAGCCAAAGAAGAACTGGAAAGGAAAAAAGCAGAACGTTCCAAAGGATTTGATACCGGAGATTACGATGCTAACTCTGTGTTTGCAGGAAATACCGGTGGCTTCCAGGATTTTGGCGGTAGCAAAGGGGGCTTCTACTTCGCGAACCAAAGCACAGTAGCAAAAGGAGAATCTACTTTTAAACAATTGTGGGGAAACCGCGCACTAAATGATAACTGGCGAACATCAGCAAGAGGAAGTTCCATTGAGGATTTAAAAAATGAAGCGATGGGAATTGCTTCTGCTCCCGATCCAAGAAGACTGGAACCTGCTTTCTATATTGAGAAAATACCAACTGCTTCAGAAGATATCTTAGCGTTGAAAAAAGCCAGAGATACCGCGAGTTTAGGTTTGGGAAGGATGTACGAATCGTATTTCTCTGATACCCCGCTGGCCACCAAAACGCTTTATGATTTGGTGGATGCCAATCCGGAAGAAGAAACAAAACTTCTGGCGCTTTACAATATTTTCGCCTTTAATTACGAGAAAAATCCATCCGCTGCAGAACGCGCAAAAGAGATGATTTTAACGGATTTTCCTTATACGTCCTACGCAGAATTTGTAAAAAATCCTAAAAACAATTCTTTTTCTAAATCTTCAGAGGAAGTAGAGAAAGCTTACGCACAGGCTTTTGACCTTTATTCAACTGAGAAATATGAAGAAAGCAAAACACTCATACAGTCCTCTTTAGAAAAATATCCCAAAGATGCACTGGTACCGAAATTTGCGCTCCTTAATGCATTCAATACCGGTAAAACCGCCGGTAAAGAGATTATGATCCTCCAGCTGGAACAGATTGCCCTAAACTATGCAAGAACACCGGAAGGTAAAAAAGCAGAAGAAATGCTGAAATACCTTAAAAGCGAACTTGAAATAGAAATTACAGATGAATCCGGAAACAAAATGAAGACACCAGCTGCCACGCCAATTCCACCAACAGATATGGATGTGCCACCTGTTCCCGGAAAGATGAATGAGCCGGCTCCATTGAGGCCACGCCGCACACAGGATACACCGCAGATTGCAAGCCCTGTAGAGATGGAAATAAAAATTTAAAGCGAAGATTAATCTTCGCTTTTTTCTTATGTACTGTTTAATCTACGCTTATTTCTTTTTCTTAACGCCCTGGAATTCTTTCAGGTAAAAAGGTTCAAAATAAGCGACATTTTCAAATTCGCTGTTATTGAACTTCTCGGTTGCTTTTTTAACTAAATATTTAGCAGAAGGGTAGACATTTGCGTTAAATTCAGCATTGGAAAGCTGAAGAATTTCCTGTGCTTTTGAAGCCCCATCGCCAACAAAAATCACTTTTTTATCCGCGAACTCCTGAAAAGAAGTCTCCTCTAAAATTTTAGCTTCGGTTTCGGTGAGCATCTTGCCGGAATTCCCCTCAAAAACAGCGGTATAAACCTCCATTCTTCTTGCATCGAGCAATGGAATGATATAGTCAAATTTTTGATCTAAAAAAGGCTCAATCATTGTCTCCATAGAATTTACTGCAATAAGCGGAATTTTCAAACCATAGCAGAATCCTTTTGCTGAAGAAGCGCCAATTCTAAGACCTGTATAAGAACCCGGACCCATTCCTAACGAAACTGCGTCCAGATCTTTCAAAGAGATTTCAGCTCCTTCCAAAGCCCATTCTACAAAAGTGTGAAGACTTTCAGACTGTTTATAATTTTCTGAAACTTCTTCGCAAACACAAAGTAGTTTTTCGGCATCAGAAATAGCGACAGAACAGTTTTTGGAGGAAGTTTCGATATGGAGGATTTTCATTCTGCAAATTTAATAATCAAAAATTAATCTTCTGAAGATTTATTTTTTATAGATTCTTATAAACGGTTCTCGGTTCGCTCTGGGCGGTCGGATATATCGTTAAATCTGAAATCGCTACATGCTGCGGAGCGTTGATGCAGTAGGAGATGGCATCTGCAATATCTTCCGGCTGTAAGGCTTTATATCCGTGATAAACTGTGTTCGCTCTTTCTTCATCGCCCTTAAAACGAACTTTCGAGAAATCAGTTTCTACCAAGCCTGGCTGAATATTGGTCACTTTAATCCCAAATTCAGTAAGTTCGAGGCGCATTCCGTCGGAAATAACATCCACTGCTTTTTTCGATGCGCAATACACTACACCGTTGGCGTAAGTCTGTCTCGCCGCCACAGAAGAAATATTAACGATATGCCCCGATTTTCTTTCCTTCATCCCCGGAATCACACATTTAGAAACATACAGCAATCCTTTCACATTACCGTCGATCATGGCGTCCCAATCTTCCGTATTTCCCTCAGAAAGCGGTTCCAAACCGTGGGCATTGCCTGCATTATTAATCAGTGCATCAATATTTTTCCAGGAATCGGGTAGGGAAGTGAACGCGTTTTCTACTTCATGAAGATATCTTTGGTCGAAGTTTAAGATGTAAATTTCAGTATTGGCCGATAGTTCAGTTTTAATCTGCTCCAAAACTTCGGTCCTTCTACCGCAAAGGATAAGTCTGAATCCTTTTGTGGCGAGCAATTGCGCGGTGGCTTTACCAATTCCGGAAGTTGCTCCCGTGATGAGCGCTGTTTTCATTGTATGGATTTTTAAAATTTAGTTTGCATCAAAACTCTGGAATGCGTCTTCGATATGATTAAGCTGTAGAATTCCCTGTTCATCGGGAAGAACGGTAATGATATCAAACCTTACTTCTTTATCGATTTTTCTTTCGTTCATGAAAAAATCTGAACACATGACGATGGATTTTATCTTCTTTTTGGTGACAGCTTCCTGAGGCTCAATAAGCGTATTGTAACTTCTTGCCTTCACTTCCGTAACAACGATGATCCCTTCAAACTCCGCAACGATATCGATTTCGGCTTTTTGATAGCGAAAGTTTCTGGCAAGAATTTTATAGTTCTTTTTAGCTAGAAATTCAGCTGCAAGATCTTCAGCAAGTTGCCCGAAATCGTTGTGCTCTGCCATCGCATTAGAATTTTACTTCAACCTTTTTACCGACTGTCATTGAAATGTTTGCTCCAATAATCAGCGGTCTGTTATCGTATATATGACCGTTCGGAAATCCAAAAATAACCGGAAAATCATATTTGGAAATGCGTTCTGCGATGAGCTGATAAGAAAATTCATCAAAACTTTCTTCGTAGTTCATATTTTCCTTTTCGTCTTCCATTAAAGTCATTCCGCCTACGATCAGTCCTTTAATTTTCCTGAAAACTCCGGCAAGTTCCAGTGACATGATCATTCGGTCCAATGCATAAAATTTTTCTCCGATATCCTCAATGAAAAGGATTTTATCTTTGAACTCAAAGGAATATTTTGTTGCTAAAAGTGCATAAATCAAGGCTAAATTACCGCCAACCAATTCACCTTCTACGGTTCCGGATTTGTTGAAAAGATTATTTTGGATGGAATATTTTGGAAATTTTCCTTTCAGAATATCAAAAGTAAGATCATAACCTTCAGGAGTCACTCCAAAACCTGATGTTTTAATCGTTTGGCCATGAATTGAGGCAAAATTATTCTTCAGTAAATAGCTTTGAATCACTGTATTGTCAGAATATCCGATATACCATTTGGGCTTCTTTTTAAATTCTGAAAGTTTTAAATTTCCCACTAAATGTTGACAGCCGTAACCTCCTCGGGAAGTCCAGACTGCCGAAATATCGGCGTCGTTCAGTGCCCAGTTCATATCGGAAATCCTTTCCGTTTCTGTTCCCGCATAACTGTAACCCTTTGAAAATTTGGTATAAAGATGCTTGCCTACAACCGGCTCATAACCTTTAGCCCGAATTAGATTTAAACCTGTTTCAAGCTGGGCTTCCTCTACAGAACCTGCCGGAGAAATCACCGCGATTCTGTCCCCCTTTTTAAGAGAATCCGGAAATATTATGGAATTCATTTCTTAATGTGTTTTTGCTCTGTTCTTTCTGCTTCTTCCAATTGCCGGTCGAACTGATTAAATTTCTTGAAACTCTGGAGAAAGATAAAGATACTGAATCCAACTAGAATAAAACCAACACCTTTTCGGATCTGATTGGCAAGTCTTTCTGTAAGTTTATAATGAAACTGCTTAGCAAGATAAATTTTGAAGAAGTCGATGGCTAAATAAGTACCGACTACAAGTGTCATGTAAAGGAGAAATTCATCGAGTTTGGGGTAGGCATTTCTTACCGAAATTACTGTGACAAGCCAGAACAGCACAACACCGATGTTAAGAATATTAAAGAAAAAACCGTTGAAGAAAGTCTTAAAATAATTCTGCCCAATCATTTTT
>JAANMX010001753.1_pt1 | contig 23754 bp, 18 predicted proteins | sample 7279681 | NCBI WGS metagenome assembly JAANMX01 (sample SAMN14094542, study PRJNA606508) | bioreactor metagenome | isolation source: A lab-scale SPAN reactor treating ammonium-rich wastewater day 351 | place: Ireland: Galway | collected 2018-01-01
CAGGCCCTAATCCGTTCCAGTATCCCTCAGCCGCAGCATCAGCCTCATGTTCTGAACCGCCGCGCCGGATGCACCCTTGCCCAGATTGTCGAGCCGCGCGACCAGCACGGCTTGCCGGTGCCTGTCGGTGGCGAAGACATGCAGTTCGAGCTTGTTGCTCCCGTTCAGCGCTTCCGGTTCGATCCGGCCGCTTTTCGCAGCAGTACTGTCGAGCGGCATTACCGACACGTAGGTGCTGCCCGCGTAACGCTTCGCCAGCGTCGCATGAAGCATCGCGCCGTCGGGTTGCCCTGGCAGCGTATCCAGATGCAGCGGGATCGAGACCAGCATGCCCTGCCGGTAGTCGCCGACCGACGGCGCGAAAATCGGCCGCCGTGTCAGGTTCGCGTATTTCTGCGTTTCCGGCAGGTGCTTGTGCTCGAAGCCAAGTCCGTAAAGCTCGAATGCGGGCGCGGCGCCCTTTTCGAAACTTTCGATCATGGATTTGCCGCCGCCGGAATAGCCGCTCACCGCATTGATGGTGACGGGATAATCCGGCGGGATCAGGCCGGCATCGGTCAGCGGCCGCAGCAAGGCGATCGATCCGGTCGGATAGCAGCCGGGATTTGCAACCTTGCGCGCCGCCTTGATCCTGCCCGCCTGATCCGGCGTCAGCTCCGGAAAACCGTAGGTCCAGTCCGGAGCGACGCGGAACGCCGTCGAGGCGTCCAGCACTTTCGGCGCGTCAGCGCCCATGCCGTCGATCAGGGCGACGGTATCCTTCGCGGCATCGTCGGGCAGACAGAGGATCACCAGATCGACTTCCGCCATCAGCGCGCGCTTGGCGGCGGGGGCCTTTCGCCTGTCGTCGGAAAGGCTTTTGACGACGACGTCGCCCTGCCGATCGAGTCGCTGGCGGATTTCGAGGCCGGTCGTTCCCGACGCGCCATCGACGAACACTGTCGGCTTGCCCGCCGTGCCGCTGCTTGAAGAAGCGCCTTTCATTGTGGTGTCTGCGCTGGTCATGACCTCATCCTATAGCGTTTTCGAGCGAAGAAGTGGATTCCGGTTCGCGTGAAGACAACGCTTCAAGGAGGCTCTCACATCCGCGAGCGCGCGTGCGCCGCCAGCTTGTAACCCTGTTGCGGCTGTTACGCGACCGCCGATCATAGGCTTGGCGCAAGGCATTTCGCAGGGGTGATCAAGTCGCCCGCCAGAGCCATTGAATGAACTGCGAGGTCAGGTCGCCAAAGAACAGCAGCACTGCCGACCAGATCAGCGCGGACGTCCAGTTGGCGAACTGAAATCGCAACGACGGCATTTCAAAGATGCCCGCGGCAAGCGGCACGGTGGCGCGCAGCGGTCCGAAGAATCGCCCGATATAGATCGAGGGAACGCCCCATTTCTCGACGAAGGCGATGCCTCGCGGCAAGAGGCTTGGATGTCGCGACAACGGCCAGATCGAGGCGACCTGATCCTTGAAGGTAAAGCCGATCCAATAGGACACCCAGTCGCCGAGCGCCGCGCCGACCGCCCCGGCCAACCAAACGGGCCAGAAATTGATCTGTCCCGGTCCCATCATCGCTCCGATCGCCACAAGGATCCCCCAGGCCGGGATCAGCAGCGAGATGAAGGCGATCGACTCGCCGAAGGCAAGCAGCAGCACGACGGGGGCGGCCCAAACCTGATGGTCGCGCACGAAGTCGACCAGGCTGCGTGCGACATCTTCCATTCCCAAACGCCTCTCATCGGATTTTTGGCGGCGAGGAAACCCCTTTCGCCGCCCGTCCCTGGCAGGTAAGCCACTCCCGCCCGGGGACTTCAAGTCACAAAGACGCGGACGGCACGAAACCACCGTGGCATAGTCGGCGCAGCCGATTCGTTCGCGCATAGCCGTATGCAATATCTAAGTAATTATGGTCAAACCACTGAAACCGAACATTAAAAAGAAACAGGCTGGCGATCTTTTCGCAGCTTCGGAAACCAAGGGCCGGCCGTCCGCGCGGGCCCCAGGCCGGGCATCGGGAGCCGAGGCGGACTATACCGCCGCCGACATCGAGGTGCTGGAGGGACTTGAGCCGGTCCGCCGCCGCCCGGGGATGTACATCGGCGGCACCGACGAGAAGGCGCTGCATCATCTGTTCGCCGAGGTGATCGACAACGCCATGGACGAGGCGCTGGCCGGCCACGCCACTTTCATCGTGGTGGAACTTGCCGCTGACGGCTTCCTCACGGTCACCGACAACGGGCGCGGCATCCCGGTCGATCCGCACCCGAAATTCCCGAAGAAATCGGCGCTTGAAGTCATCATGTGCACGCTTCATTCGGGCGGCAAGTTCGACTCCAAGGTGTATGAAACCTCAGGCGGCCTGCACGGCGTCGGCGTTTCCGTGGTCAACGCCCTCTCCTCGCACCTTGAGGTGGAAGTGGCGCGCAGCCAGAACCTCTACAGGATGACTTTCGAACGCGGCCACCCCAAGGGCAGGCTCGAGGACCTCGGCAGGATCGCCAACCGCCGCGGAACCACCATCCGTTTCAAGCCTGACACCGAAATCTTCGGAGCGAAGGCTGCGTTCAAACCGCAGCGCCTGTTCAAGATGACGCGCTCGAAGGCATATCTGTTCGGCGGCGTCGAAATCCGCTGGCGGTGCGCGCCGGAGCTGCTCAAGGGTCTTGAGGATATCCCCCCGGAAGCGACGTTCCACTTCCCCGGCGGCCTGAAAGACTACCTCGCCGCGGCGATCCACAAGGACACGCTGGTTCATCCGGACATCTTCTCGGGCAGATCGGGCCGCAACGGCGCGCACGGCGCCTGCGAATGGGCGGTGGCATGGACGGCGGATGCCGATGGCTTCCTGTCCTCCTACTGCAACACGGTGCCGACACCCGATGGCGGCACCCACGAATCGGGCTTGCGCAGCGCGCTGCTGCGCGGGCTGAAGGATCATGCCGAGCGCGTCGGCCAGGGCAAGCGCGCGGGCAGCATCACGTCGGAGGATGTGATGGTCGGCGCCGCCGTGATGCTCAGCGTGTTCGTGCGCGAGCCTGAGTTTCAGGGCCAGACCAAGGACCGTCTCGCCACCGCCGAGGCCTCGCGGATCGTCGAGCAGTCGATCAAGGACCCGTTCGATCATTGGCTGTCCGGCAATCCGGCGCAGGCCAACCGGCTGCTCGACTTCGTGATCGAGCGCGCGGACGAGCGACTGCGCCGCCGCGCCGAGAAGGAAACCTCGCGCAAGAGCGCCGTGAAGAAGCTGCGCCTGCCCGGCAAGCTTGCCGACTGCACCAACACCGCGACGGAAGGCTCTGAACTGTTCATCGTCGAGGGCGACTCGGCCGGCGGCAGCGCCAAGCAGGCGCGCGATCGCAAGACCCAGGCCGTGCTGCCTTTGCGCGGCAAAATCCTCAACGTCGTATCCGCGACGCGGGACAAGGTCACCGCCAACGCCCAGCTGGCGGACCTCATCCAGGCGCTGGGCTGCGGCACCGGGACCAACTACCGCGAGGAAGATCTGCGCTATTCACGCGTCATCATCATGACCGACGCCGATGTCGATGGCGCCCATATCGCCTCGCTGCTGATTACGTTCTTCTACCGGCAGATGCCCCGCCTGATCGACGAGGGGCACCTCTACCTCGCAGTGCCCCCGCTTTATCGTCTCACCCACGGCAGCAAGACGGTCTACGCCCGCGACGACGCCCACAAGGATGCGCTGCTCAAGAGCGAGTTCAACGCCAACGCCAAGGTCGATGTCGGCCGGTTCAAAGGGCTGGGCGAAATGATGCCGGCACAACTCAAGGAAACCACGATGGACCCGGCGAAGCGCACGATGCTGCGGGTCATGCTGCTTGCGGAAGATCGCGAGGATACGGCGGATTCGGTCGAGCGGTTGATGGGCACCAAGGCGGAGGCGCGCTTCGCCTTCATTTCGGACAAGGCCGTATTCGCCAGCGAGGACATGCTGGACGTTTAAGCCCTATCCCAAGTGTGCGTCTATCTGAAGCATGCGCCAAGTAGTTGACTGGATTCCAGCACCAAGTTGCGGTCATAATCACGGATGACTTCAACGGCAGGGAGGCTAGGACAATGGGTTCAACCGTGATTCCCGCGATGCGCTACCGCGATCCGCACAAAATGATCGACTGGCTGTGCGAGACTTTCGGTTTTGCCCGCAAAGCCGTGCATGACGACGGCAATGGCGGTATCGCCCATGCCGAACTCACGCTGGGCGACGGCATGATCATGCTGGGCTCAGCGCGCGACGACGATTTCGCCAAGGTTCAGAAACCGGCCACGACCGATCATCTGGTGACTCAGAGCGCTTATATCGTGGTGCCGGATGCCGACGCCGTCTATGTCAGGGCCAAGGCCAACGGCGCAATCATCGTGCTTGAGATTTCCGACAAGGACTATGGAGGACGCGAATTCACCTGCCGCGATCCCGAGGGTCAGGTCTGGAGCTTCGGCACATATAGTCCGTGGAGTCAGAGCAACTGAAGGTTGAGGGTCGGTTGAAATTCTCTCGGACTGGATCGTTACGATTGAACTACCGACAGTCCCGCCTCCTCTGAGCGCACATGCTCGGGCCGTACTCCGACAGCAATGAAGCGCGCGGTCAATCCTTGCAGGAACGGGACAGCATTGACGATACGCGCGAACAGCGGCGGCTTGAACGGGCCTTCGCCCGGCTTGAGCGCGGCGCTGACGATATTGTTCTGAACCGTCACCTGCATGGCCTGCGTCATACGCATCGGGAATTCGCGGCGGCGTTGAACCTCGGCGAGATCGTTCTCGCTGACGCCGCCGCGCCTGAGCTTTCCCGCCAGATGATTGGCGGTCGCGACCGCATCCTGGATCGCGATGTTGACGCCGACGCCGCCGACCGGCGACATGGCGTGCGCGGCGTCGCCGATGCAGAGCAGTCCTGGGCGTGTCCATCGCTTGAGGCGATTGACAGCGACGGTGAGCAGCTTGACGTCGTCCCAGCTTTTGACGTCAGCGATGCCCGACTTCAGGATCGGTGCAAGCGAAACGACGTCGGAGCGAAACGATTCAAGACCCCTCGCCTTCACGGCATCATGCTGTCCCTTGGGAATGACATAGGCGCATTGCCAGTAAGTGCCGCGATCCAGCGTCACCATCATTTTGCCCGCCTCGATGCGTGCGAGGATGCTTTCCGCTTCGGTGGATTTTCCGGCGCGAAACCAGAGCACGTCCATCGGCGCGCCGACCTCTTCCACTTCGAGGCCCGCGCTCGCCCGGATGATGGAATACCGGCCGTCGCAGGCGACCGTAAGATCGGCCATGATCTCGAAGGCGCCGCCGGCATCTTCCGCATGAACGCCGATCACGGTATCGCCGTCCTGAACAAGGCCCTTCGCCTCGGTCCCCATCATCAGCTTGAGATTCGGATATCGACGGCCCTTCTCGCGCAGAAAATTCAGGAAGTCCCACTGCGGCATGAAAGCGATGAATGGATATCTGGCGCCGGTGCGGCTGATGTCCCCGATCCGCATCCGCCTCCCGCCGAAATGGGCGTCAAGCTTTTGGAGCTTGTCGTGCGGGACTTTCAGGAAATCGTCGATCAGGCCCAACTCGTCCATCACCTGCATGGTCGAGGGATGCACGGTATCTCCGCGGAAATCGCGGAAGAAATCCGCATGTTTTTCGAGCACGACAACGTCGACGCCGGCCCGCGCGAGCAGATAGCCGAGCATCATGCCCGCGGGTCCGCCGCCGACGATGCAGCAGCGCGTGGACATCGAACGTGGTTGGCGCGGGCTGGCTGCATCCATCGGTGAAGCCTTTCAAGAGCCTTTCCGCTTCTGATTGAATCAGAAGCGGGGCTCTATAATATTGTTCTGACGCGTTTTCTTCACGCGAACCGGTATCCACTTCGCTTGAAAACGCTCTAGTCAAGAAATCAGCGCCGGAAGCTCTTGATCTCCGATACGCTGCCGTCGCGATAGGTCAACTCAACGGATACGGTTTTCGTTGCAGGCGGCAATTTCAGATAGGGCGTGGCATTGCTCGGGATCGCCACGGGATCACGCGGATCACAGGGGGGCATCTTGAGCGCCCGGTCCGGCACCGACGAGTCGATCCCGATTTTCACTTCGCGGATCGCGCAGCGATACGACATCAGGTGGGTGTAATAGACCAGCAGCCCGTTGAACTGCCTAAACGACAGCCAGCTTGTCGCGGTCATGTCGAGAATTTTCCGCTGATCGCGGATGAGCGCGGCGTCCGGATCGAACCGGATCGGAAACGGTCCCTTCATCTCGCCATGGGCGTCGACATAGCGCATCTGAATTGTCGAGGCCGGCGCATCGGCGGAAAGTTCGATGGCTGGATTTGGCATCCGCTTGCGGGTTCGCTGGTCGAGCGTGTCGAGGAAACCGGTTTCCTTGAATTCGCCGCTCTCATCCATGCGCCATGAAATCCCGAGCGCGGGATCGGCGATCGAGAACACCACGGTCCACCCGCCGTTGTGGCGGGAGAAATTCGCGATGGGCGCGTTGAGGGCTTCGTTCGATGGCGGCTTCAGCGGCGCGACAGGGGTTAGCGCCGCAATCTTCGGCGCAGGTTCGGTCGGAACCGGTTTCGGCTGCGCCGCCTTGGCCAGGCCGTTCAGGAAAACGTCGTCGACCATCTGGTCGAAATAGACCGGCACCTGCTTGTGTCTTACGGTATCGGCCATTTCGCTGACAATGCGGCGGGTTCGCTGCGCCACCCGCACCATGTTCTCTCCGGGTTGCAGCAACTCCTTGGCGAAGATGCGGGTGAAAACCGAATTCGGATTGCTGTCGTTATCCGACAGGCGATCGAGCGCGGACTGGCGCGGCCCGGCTGAAAACACCGAGAACACGCCTTCCGGCAATTCAATCATCGGCGCCAGTCCCGCGCCGCCCGCGACCGCGCGGGTGCCCTTGCGTTCGAATGGGTTGTTGCGGCAGGCATCGAGCACCAGAATTGAGGTGCGGGCCTTCCTGTTCTGGAGCCGCTCGACGATGCGATCAGCAAGGATCGAGGCGTCGCGCACCAGTTCCTCCTGCCCTTCGGTGGCGGAGGGAACGTCGGTCGGCAACAGATAGTTTTGTCCCGCGATCTCGAAGCCGTGACCGGCATAGAAGAAAAACGCGGTGTCGCCGGCCTCGATCTGCCGATCAAAGGCCAGCAGCGTCTGGCTGAAATCCTGACGGGTCTGGTTTTCCGCGACCATCACGCTGAAGCCGAGTTGCCTCAGCGTGTCACCCATGGTGCGGGCGTCGTTGACGGCCTTCTGAAGTTTCGGGACGTTCCTGTAGTCGTTGTTGCCGATCACCAGCGCCACGCGCTTGGCTGCCAGCGCCGGACCTGCCAGCATCGCCAGCGCACATACGATTCCCGCTAAAGCGGTGCGTCCGACTGAAATTCCCCTCATCCCCAACCTTCTCGTCCGCTCCGCGATAAACTGCGCGCAAATTGTCTTATGCCATAGTCGACATGCCGGGCGCTGGGGTTCATCCCCCGCACCGACCGCCCGCACCGGGTTCAAGGCGGGTTCCGTTTATCTGAATTCAAACCAGAACGTCCGGATTTCTCAACGTTTCGGCGGTTATTACATTGACTTTGCGTATTTCGCCCCTATGTTTCAGCCTAACGCGGCCCGGATTCGAAAACGATTAAACGGTGAGCCGCCCGTCAGCGTAAGACAGACCCCCCTTCGCTTTATCAAGCACGCCGTTAAGGGGGCGAGCGCGACAGCCTTATACCCTCGATTCCGAACGGCGGTGTCGATCAGAGGCTCAATGTCCTTTTCCCATCTCGGTTTGTCCGACAAGGTGCTCGCCGCCGTTGCGGCTGCAGGTTATACCTCCCCCACTCCCATTCAGGATCAGGCCATCCCCCACGTGCTGGCGCGCCGCGATGTCCTTGGCATCGCTCAGACCGGCACCGGCAAGACCGCGGCCTTCGTCCTGCCCATGCTGACATTGCTGGAGAAAGGCCGTGCCCGGGCGCGAATGCCCCGCACGCTGATCCTGGAGCCGACACGCGAACTCGCGGCTCAGGTCAAGGAGCAGTTCGACAAATACGGCGCGGGCCAGAAACTCAACGTGGCGCTCCTGATCGGCGGCGTTTCCTTCGGTGATCAGGATCTGAAGCTGACCCGCGGCGTCGACGTGCTGATCGCAACTCCGGGCCGCCTGCTTGATCACACCGAACGCGGCGGCCTGCTGCTCACCGGGGTCGAACTGCTGGTGATCGACGAAGCAGACCGGATGCTGGATATGGGTTTCATTCCCGATATCGAGCGTATCTGCAAGCTGGTGCCGTTCACGCGGCAGACTCTCTTCTTCACCGCGACGATGCCCAACGAGATCCGTCGCGTCACCGATACCTTCCTGCATAATCCCGAAAAGATCGAAGTCTCCAGGCCCGCGACCACGGCGGCGACCGTGGCGCAATCGCAGGTCAGCTGTAGCCGCGAACCACACGAGAAACGTGAACTGCTGCGCCGCCTGCTGCGCGAAGCCAAGGAACTCAAGAACGCCATCATCTTCTGCAACCGCAAGCGCGACGTCGCCATTGTTTGCAAATCGCTTCAGAAGCATGGATTCAGCGCCGGCGCCCTTCACGGCGATATGGATCAGTCGGCGCGGACCGCATCACTCGATCAATTCCGCAAGGGTGAGCTGCCGCTGCTTGTCGCTTCCGACGTGGCCGCGCGCGGGCTCGACATTCCCGAAGTCAGCCACGTCCTCAACTTCGATGTCCCCTACCATCCCGACGACTACGTGCATCGCATCGGCCGCACCGGCCGTGCCGGCCGCACCGGCACCGCGATCACGATCGTCTGTCCCGCGGATTTCAAATCACTCGCGGCTATCGAGAAGCTGACCGGTCAGGCCATACCCCAGGCAGACCTTCCCGGCCATGATGCCGATGCGAACGAGGCCGTCGCGGAATCCGGCGCTCCTGCTGCGGCTGCGGGACGGCCTTCGCGATCCCGCTCCGTGCCCGACAAGGGCGGCGAGAGCTATGCGCGTGGCGGAAAGCGCGAAAGCCGCAAACCGCGCCGTTCCGGCGGCGACCACCAGAGACACGAGGCTCCTGCTGTGACGGCGGCAGCATCCAAGGCCGCGCCGCCCCCCTCGATCGGACGCACGCTCGCACCACGCCGGGAGGCGGTCTCCGAGCCGGGGGACCACTCACATCTGCCGGCGTTTTTGCTTCGTCCGATTCGCGCCCGAGGCTGAGCCTTTCGGCCGGCGCAGGTCTGCGCCGGTCCGCGACCCGCTGAAACACCGTTTACCGCGCGTAAACTCCCTGTTGCTAACTTCAATCGATATTTACGTTGATATTTGCCGTTTTAGGACGACGATTACGTGAATCGTCGGCAGGGCCGCATCAGTGGTTGAGCTGGACGAACATGAACGCACCATGGCGTTCGCCGAAGTGGCGCTTGGCCAGATCCGATCGCTGCGTCAAGCCGCAGTCCCTCGCAATTACGAAGTCTGGTACGTCTACGCCGCCGGATATAACTGCTCTCTCAACAAGATCATCAACGAGACGCTGGCGCGCAACGGCACGCTGAGCGACGTCGATCTCGAGCAGATCTACGACACCTATCTTTCCCCGATCAGGACCACCGAACGCATCGACAAGGTCGGCGCGCGGGTGATCAACGAAATCGACGAGGTGATGCTTCTTATCACCGGCGCGCGCAGCATGACGGCCGGTTTTGGAGACAGCTTGAGAGAAGCCGTCAAGCAACTTGGCGCCGCTGGCAGTCATGCGCAGATCAAGTCGGTCATCGCGGCGCTGATGAAATCAACCCTTGAAATGCAGGAAGCCAACAAGGTTCTGGAGGACCGGCTGGAGGTCTCGAAGGTCGAGATCAACAACCTTCAGCACAGCCTTGAGGCCATCAGAGCGGAAAGCATGACGGATCCGCTCACCGGTCTCGGCAACCGAAAGTATTTCGATCGAGCCGTGGCCGATGCCGTTGAGCTGGCAACGAGCGAAGGCGAGCCGCTGTCGCTTCTGATGTTCGACATCGACCATTTCAAGTCGTTCAACGACAATTACGGGCACCTGACCGGCGACCAGGTTTTGCGGCTGGTGGCGATGTCATTGAGGCAGAACATCAAGGGGCAGGACATCACCGCGCGTTACGGCGGTGAAGAATTTGCGGTCGTCCTGCCAAGCACCGCGCTGAACCAGGCGTTGACGGTCGCGGATCATATCCGTCGCGCCGTGATGGCCAAGGAGCTGAAGAAAAAATCGACCGGCGAGATCCTGGGCCGCGTCACCATCTCGATCGGCGTCTCGATGCTTCGTCCCGGCGATACTCCGGACTCACTGATGGAGCGCGCCGATGCCTGCCTGTACGCAGCCAAGCGTGGCGGCCGCAACCGTGCTATTTGCGAGACCGATCCGGAATATTTCGCTGACGCTGAGATTCGCGTGGCCTGAGGCTCTTCCCTCGCTCACAGCCGTTCGAACGGCGTCGCTTTCGCTCGCGTCGGGTCTCCCGGCCATCTACGTCTTTGATCCAGCCACGTCCTCAAGACGCGGATGCCCGTGACAAGCACGGGCATGACGGATCCGGTTGAATCAGTTGCACTTGATAGCGTTTTCGAGCGAACCAGCCCGCTCTAACCGTCGATCTTGGCGGGCGTGAGCTGCACGGATTCACCGCAGCCGCAGGCTGAAACCTGGTTCGGATTGTTGAAGACGAACTGGGCCTGCATCTTTTCGGCCTTGTAATCCATCTCGGTGCCGAGCAGATACAGCACGGCTTTGGGATCGACCAGAATCTTGACGCCCTTGTCTTCCACCACTTCGTCCGTCGGCTTGATATCGTGGGCGTATTCCACGGTGTAGGACTGACCCGCGCAGCCGCCGTTCTTGATGCCGACCCGAAGGCCGACAATCTCTGAATCGGCTCGCGCCGCAAGTTCCTTGACCCTGGTCGCAGCGGCGTCAGTCAACCGCATGACCTGCGGACGAGGCCGGGGTTTCGGCTTGGCTGCTGGTGTGCCTGGCGTCATGTCTGTCATCTGGTCAATCCTGGCGGCAAATCAAGTCCGATCATCGCATCGGAGCGGATAGAAAATCGTCACCACATGTTGAGAACGGCGCGCGCCTCATCGGTCATCCGGTCGGGCACCCACTGCGGCTCCCAGACGATGTTGACATTGACCACCCCGACGCCGGGAACGCTCGCGACCGCGTTCTCCACCATAATCGGAAGTTCGGCCGCCGAAGGGCAGTTCGGCGTCGTCAGCGTCATCTCGACGTCGACAGCGCGGTCGTCCTTGATATCAACCTTGTAGATCAGGCCGAGTTCATAAATGTCCGCCGGAATTTCCGGATCAAACACGGTCTTCAGCGCGGCCACGATGCCGGCGCCCATGCGCTCGGTTTCCTCCGCGGAAAGAGCGGAGCTGGTCTGCATGTGACAAGTCTTGTTTACAACCAGTTCGGCAGTGTCGCTCATGAGAACAACTCCCGGGCCTTGATCAGCGCCTGCGCCAGATGATCGATTTCCTCGCGCGTATTATACATGCCGAACGAAGCGCGGCAGGTCGCCGAAACATTGAAACGCTCTAAAAGCGGCATCACGCAATGCGTCCCGGCGCGAACCGCGATGCCGGCGCGGTCGATCACGGTCGCAACATCGTGGGGATGCGCGCCTTTCATCTCGAACGAGATCACCGGCCCCTTGTCGCGCGCCGTGCCGATGATGCGCAGCGAGTTGATCTCGCGCAGCCGCTCCTGGGCGTAGGTCAGAAGATCGTGTTCGTGCGCCGCGATGCGTTCCTTCCCGATCGAATTGACGTAATCGATGGCGGCGCCAAGCCCGATCGACTCGACAATCGCGGGCGTGCCTGCCTCGAACTTGTGCGGTGGATCGCCGTAGGTGACCCAATCCTGCGCGACCTCGCGAATCATCTCGCCGCCGCCGTTGAAGGGACGCATGGAGACGAGATGGTCGTGCTTCGCATACAGCGCGCCGATACCGGTGGGCCCGTAGAGCTTGTGACCGGTGAAGACGTAGAAGTCGCAATCGATGTCCTGCACGTCGATCGCAAGATGCACCGCGGCCTGGCTGCCGTCCACCAGCACCGGTATGCCGCGCGCATGAGCCAGCTTCACCACGTCCTTGACTGGAACGAGGGTGCCGAGCGCGTTGGACATTTGCGTGATGGCCACGAGCTTCGTCTTCGGCGTCAGCAGCTTCTCGAATTCCTCGATCAGGAAGTTGCCATCGTCGTCGACGGGCGCCCACTTGATCACGGCGCCGTGGCGCTCGCGCAGGAAATGCCATGGAACGATGTTGGAGTGATGCTCCATGATGGAGAGCACGATCTCGTCGCCCGCCTTGATGTTCGGCTCGCCCCATGACGACGCCACGAGGTTGATCGCCTCGCTGGCATTGCGCGTGAAGATGATCTCCTCGCTCCGTCCCGCGTTCAGAAACTGCGCGACCCGCGTGCGGCCGCCTTCATAGGCTTCGGTTGCGGCGTTGGCGAGATAATGCAGCCCACGATGGACGTTGGCGTACTCGGTCTTGTAAGCCTCCGCCATTCGGTCGAGCACGGCGTTTGGCTTCTGCGCCGAGGCGGCATTGTCGAGATAGACCAGCGGTTTGCCGTAAACCTTCATCGCCAGCGCCGGAAAATCCTCGCGCACGCGCATGACATCATAGGAACCGTTGGCGACCGCCGGATGGGTCATTTTCTCTTTATCTCTCTTGTCATCATGCCCGGCCCTGTGCCCGGCATCCACCTCTTTGGTTCTTCCAGTCCCCTGCCCTCAAGACGTGAGCCGCCCGGTCATCTACGCCAAGACGCACTTCGCGTGCCTTAGCCCGGTCAATCCCGGAATGCCCGTTCACCCTCTTGCCGCGAGCCACCGCTCGGCGGCACCGATAACAACATCTCGCAAGCCATCATCGGCGACGGATTCGATCGCCTCGCCGACAAACGCCTGGATCAGAAGCGCCTGCGCTTCCTTTTCCGAAAGACCACGGGCGCGCAGATAGAACAGCAGGCTTTCGTCGAGTGCGCCGATCGTCGCGCCATGGCCACAGGAAACGTCATCGGCGAAAATCTCAAGCTCGGGCTTGTTGTCGGCTTCCGCGCCATCGGACAGCAGCAAAGCCCGCGTCATCATCCTGCCGTCGGTCTTTTGCGCATCTGGCCGCACGATGATCTTGCCCTGGAACACCGAGTGCGCCTGATCGTCCAGGACGGCGCGGAACACCTCGTTGCTGCTGCAATGCGGCACGGCATGATCCAGCACCAGCGTCGTATCGCCATGCTGGCGGCCATTGAGCAGGTTGACGCCGTTCACGTCCGCATGGGACCCCTCGCCGCTGAACTTGATGAAGCCTTGATATCGGCTCACCGCAGCGCCGCTGGTGAGATTCAGCGAGTTGAACGTTGCTTTTGCGCCGATCGTCACGATCGCGGTCGAGATGTTGGCGGCGTCCCTGGCATCCTCGACAAGGCGAACATGTTGCAGCCCGGCATCGTCGCCGATCCACAACACGACCGAGTCGTGAGCCTGATAGGCGGCGGCGCCCTCGGCCGCGACGAAACTCTCGACCAGCGTGGCTTGTGCGCCATTTGCCAGCCGCAGCAACGAACGCGTGAATGCCGCCGTGCTGGATTGAGTGGCGATATGGACGATATGCAGCGGTCTGGTCAGCTTCGCATTCTCGGCCACGTCGATGACAATGCCATCCGTGGCCATCGCGGTATTGAGAGAGATCATCGTATCGGATGCCGCCGTGGTGGTCAGCAGGTCGGCGCGAGCGGCAACGTCGTTGTTCTCCAGAATGTCACGCAGCGCCCGCACCTCGACGCCGGTCTCCGGCGTCTGATCGGATAGCTGCGGCGCGAATACCCCGTCCACCAGCACCAGCTTGTAAGCATCGCCAGCGACATAAGCGGTGACGGCCTTGGCCGCGCTCGCCAATGCCGCCTGATCAGGCGCGGCGGCGAGCGGCGCAATCTCGCGCAACAGCGTGCGCAAGTCGGTGTATTTCCATTCTTCAATGCGCCGGTAAGGCAAACCTCGCCGGGCGAAATCGTCGAATGCGGCCTGCCGCGCTTCACTCACCGGACCGGATCCCGGCAGACGGTCACGCGCCGCGGCGAACAACTCCCTGGTCGCGCGTTCCGTAGCCGGTTTTACCAATGCAACATCCATGATCAAATCCGTTCAGATCATTCTGGGCATGATCTCATCCGAGGCCGAAGGCCGTTCTTCGAGTTACGCTTCCTCGAATTGTGCATAGCCCGATGCTTCGAGCTCCAGCGCCAGATCCTTGTTTCCGCTCTTCACGACGCGGCCCTTCGACATCACGTGCACGACATCGGGCACGATGTAATTGAGCAGCCGCTGGTAGTGTGTGATGACGACCATGGCGCGATCCGGTGATCGCAGCGCATTGACGCCGTCGGCCGCAACGCGAAGCGCGTCGATGTCCAGTCCGGAATCCATTTCGTCGAGGATGCAGAGGCTCGGCTCGAACAGCGCCATCTGCAGCACTTCGTTGCGTTTCTTCTCGCCGCCCGAAAAGCCGACATTGATGCCCCGGCGCAGCATGTCCTGCGGAATATTCAGCGAGGCCGCGACTTCACGCACCTTCTTCAGAAAGTTCGGCGTCGAGTATTCGCTCTCGCCGCGCGCCTTGCGCTGCGCGTTCAACGCGGTGCGCAGGAAGGTCATGGTGGCGACGCCGGGAATTTCCACGGGATACTGAAAAGCGAGAAACACGCCTTTCGCCGCCCGCTCGTCGGGCTCCATCTCCAGCAGGTCCTCACCCTTGAACAGGATCTGACCGCCGGTGACTTCGTAGCCGGGCTTGCCCGCGATGACATGGCTGAGCGTCGATTTGCCGGAGCCGTTCGGCCCCATGATCGCATGGACCTCGCCCTTGTTCACGGTCAGCGACAGGCCGTGAAGAATTTCACGCTCCTCGACACGGACCTGCAGGTCTTTGACTTCAAGCAACGGCATCGTAGATCCTTCGCTATCGTTACGTCATCGCGAGAAGCGCGCTCGTGCGGCAATGCAATCCGGCGGTTCCATCGGTGGATCGCTTCGCCCGGCGCAAAGCCGGCACAACCGCCAGCTTTGTAGCGAGCTCGCAGTGACGTGGGTTAACCCACACTTCCTTCGAGCGAGATCGAGATCAGCTTCTGAGCCTCGACCGCGAACTCCATCGGCAACTGCTGCAGCACGTCTCTCACGAAGCCGTTGACGACGAGGCCGACGGCTTCTTCCTGCGACAGTCCGCGCTGGACGCAATAGAACAGCACGTCTTCCGAAATCTTCGAGGTCGTCGCCTCGTGCTCGAACAGCGCCGAGGTGTTCTTGGCCTCGATGTACGGCACCGTGTGGGCGCCGCACTTGTCGCCGATCAGAAGCGAGTCGCAGGCGGTGAAGTTGCGCGCATTGGTCGCCTTGCGATGCGCGGTGACAAGGCCGCGATAGGTGTTCTGCGACTTTCCTGCCGCGATGCCCTTGGAGATGATCCGGCTCGTGGTGTTCTTACCGAGATGCAGCATCTTGGTGCCGCTGTCGACCTGCTGGTAGCCGTTGGAAATGGCGATCGAGTAGAATTCGCCGCGCGAGTTGTCGCCGCGCAGGATGCAGCTCGGATATTTCCAGGTGATGGCCGAGCCGGTCTCGACCTGAGTCCACGAGATCTTCGAATTCGCGCCGCGGCAATCGCCGCGCTTGGTGACGAAGTTGAAGATGCCGCCCTTGCCCTCGGAATTGCCGGGGTACCAGTTCTGCACCGTGGAATACTTGATCTCGGCGTCGTCGAGCGTGACCAGTTCAACGACGGCGGCGTGCAACTGGTTCTCGTCACGCTGCGGCGCGGTGCAGCCCTCGAGATAGCTGACGTAGGAGCCCTTGTCGGCGATGATGAGCGTGCGCTCGAACTGGCCGGTGTTGCGCTCGTTGATGCGGAAGTAGGTCGACAGCTCCATCGGACAGCGAACGCCGGGCGGGACATAGACGAACGAGCCGTCGGAGAACACCGCCGAGTTCAGCGTCGCGAAGAAATTGTCGGAGGTCGGCACCACGCTGCCGAGATACTGCTTCACGAGTTCCGGATGCTGCTGGATGGCGTGCGAGATCGGCATGAAGATCACGCCCGCTTTCTTCAACTCCTCCTGGAACGTGGTCGCCACGGACACCGAGTCGAACACGGCATCGACCGCGACTTTGCGCTCCCCCTCGGGGCGAACGACGCCTTCGAGCACCTCGACCTCGCGCAAGGGAATGCCGAGCTTCTCGTAGGTCTTGAGGATTTCGGGATCGATCTCGTCGAGCGAGGCGATCTCTTTCTTCGGCTTCGGCGCGGAATAATAATAAAGATCCTGATAGTCGATCTTCGGATAGTCCACCCGCGCCCAGGTCGGCTCCTGCATGGTAAGCCAGCGGCGGTAGGCTTCAAGCCTCCACTCAAGCATCCATGCGGGCTCGTTCTTCTTCGCGGAAATAAACCGGATGGTGTCTTCGGAGAGTCCCTTAGGGGCCTTCTCGGACTCGATAATGGTCTCGAATCCATACCGGTATTGATCGACGTCGATCTGGCGAACCCGATCGACCGTCTCTTGTACGGCTGCCATTCCTACCTCCGCTCGCGGTTTCAAGGACCACGGTGGATTGAAGTCTTGGTGCCTGCTCCAATTCTAAGGAAGAAGCTGTCTTAGAATGGTTCAAGCCCTGTTTCGTTCCCCCTTAGTAGTGCACCTGAAAGCTTTCGCCAAGTCTTAATAGCCCGATCCACGTCTGCGTCCGTGGTCTCCCAGCCCAGCGAAAATCGTATCGCGCTCCTGGTTATTTCCGGGCCGTACCCCATGGCCGCCAGCACATGCGAAGCCTGCACTTTGCCCGACGAGCATGCGGAACCCGATGAGACGGCCACCCCTTCAAGGTCGAATCTGACCACGGCCGTCTCCGCTTTCAAGGTGGGAACACCGAAAAGTGTCGTATTTGGCAGGCGCGCGACCTCCTGGGAGAAGATCACGCCGCCCCGCGTCTGTCTTAAGCCATCCTCCAGCCTGTCGCGCAGGGACTTAACCCGAGCCATATCAATGTCGCGGGACGTTTCGGTCGCCCTCACGGCCGCCCCGAAGCCCGCAATTCCCGGTACATTCTCGGTGCCGGCTCGGCCGCCCCGCTCCTGACCGCCTCCCCGCATCAAGGCAATCGGATGGCGCCGGTTTTCCGCGATGACCAATGCGCCCGTCCCTTTCGGACCGCCGATCTTGTGTGCAGAAAGAGATACAAAATCGGCATTCAATTCGTTGATATCAATGTGAATTTTTCCGAATGCCTGCACCGCGTCGACATGAAGCAGGCCGCCTGCCTCGTGGACCAGCCCTGCGGCTTCGGCCACCGGCTGAATGGCGCCGGTTTCGTTATTGGCGAGCATGATCGAGACCAGCGTGGGAGGTTGCCGTGCGAGCATCGTCCGCAAGGCGTCGAGATCGATCAATCCCGAGCGATCGACCGGCAAACGCGTCATCCGGTCCGGCGGAAACCGCCCTCCGGCCAGAACCGAAGCATGTTCTATTGACGAAACTATAATATTATCAATATTTTGTTTTGGTTTGCAGCTAACAGGAGTTAACGCCAGGGTATTGGCCTCTGTTCCCCCTGACGTGAAAATCACGTTGCGCGGTTCGCCTCCCACGGCTTCCGCGACGATCGCCCGCGCATCCTCGATCAGTCCTCGCCCCCGCCTGCCTTCCGCGTGGATGGACGACGGATTGCCGAAGAGATCCCAGGCCGCGGCCATTGCTGCCCGCGCCTCTTGCCGAAGCGGCGTGGTTGCGTTCCAGTCAAGGTAGGTTCGTTCCTGCATGTGATTGCGACTATACGGCATTTTCGGCGGATGAGGTCACAGCCGCGCAAGATGCTTGCTTTTCGCCCCTCGCCCTATGCTAGAAGGCGGCGGTGTTCACCGGCACTTTCTGTTACCGCCATTGCGGCGGCCTGATCGCCCTCGTCGTCGAGCCGCGAACAGAAACCGATCCTGTGAGCGGCCGATTTACCAAGGATTCCGATGCCTGAAGTTATTTTTACCGGTCCCGCTGGCCGTCTCGAAGGCCGCTATCATCCAGCGAAGCAGAAAAATGCCCCGATAGCGATGGTGCTGCATCCGCACCCGCAGTTTCGCGGCAGCATGAACCATCCGATCGTCTATCAGGTTTACTATGCTTTCGTGGCGCGCGGCTTTTCGGTGCTGCGTTTCAATTTTCGCGGCGTCGGCCGCAGTCAGGGTTCGTTCGACCACGGCACTGGCGAATTGTCGGACGCCGCGGCGGCGCTCGACTGGGCGCAGACCATCAACCCGGAAGCGCGCGCCTGCTGGGTCGCAGGGTTTTCGTTTGGCGCCTGGATCGGAATGCAGTTGCTGATGCGGCGGCCCGAGGTGGAAGGCTTCATCTCGATCGCGCCTGAGCCGAACCGCTACGATTTCTCGTTTCTGGCGCCATGCCCGTCGTCGGGGCTCATCGTCCATGGCGAGAAGGATATCGTCGCGCCCGCCAAGGATGTCACGACGCTGGTCGAGAAACTGAAGACCCAGAAGGGAATCGTGATCGATCAGCAGACCATTCCGGGTGCTAACCACTTCTTCGAGGACAGGATGGAACCGTTGATGGAAACGGTCACCAGCTATCTCGATATGAGGCTTGCCAATATCCGGTAGCCGCATCGCTTGTGAGGTTGCCACAGCATCGCAAACGGCGGCCAGAGCATTCTCCGGCTAAGAAATCCTCTCGACCAATAACTAGCGCGTACTCCGATCGCAAAACCGGCATCCACTTTGCGGAGTACGCGTTAGGGCCGCGCGACCACGCCGCCGGTCATCGGTACCGGCACCCCGGTGGTCGCCGGATAGCTCAGGGGCAAGCCTTTCAGGCCACGCGCCGCGAGATAGCCGAAGGCCTGCGCCTCCATCGCGTCAATCGACCAGCCGAGCGCATCGGCCCGCTCGACAGCCGCAGGGGCACATTTTTCCCGCAGCATCTCGAGCATGATCGGGTTGCGGGCTCCGCCGCCTGCCACGATCCATCTTTCCGGCGCTTTCGGCAGCAGCGGAACGATCCGCGCGATGGCGGCCGCGGTAAACGCCGTCAGGGTGGCGGCGCCATCGGCTGGCGGCCTATCGGGCAGGACGAGAGAGGCGAAATCGTTGCGGTCGAGAGATTTGGGTGGCGGCAGCGCGAAAAACGGGTGTTTCAGGGCGCTTGCGATCCAGTTCGCATCGGGATGGCCCTGTTCCGCCAGCCTGCCGTCGCGGTCGAACGGCTCGCCCGTCGCGCGAAGCATGAAATCATCGAGCAGCGCATTACCCGGTCCGGTGTCGCAGGCGATCAAGGTGTCCGCGCCGTCGATATAGGTGACATTGGAGATGCCGCCGATATTGACCACGCAGGTCGGACCGTCGCGGCCGAGCGACTGCGCCAGCGCGCGATGATAGGCGGGAACGAACGGCGCGCCCTGCCCGCCGGCGGCGACGTCGGCCGCGCGGAAATCATGCATCACCGGAACGCGGATCGCTTTCGCCAGTGCGTCCGCGTCGCCGATCTGCACGGTCAGCCGCTGCGCCGGCCGATGCAGAACGGTCTGGCCGTGAAAACCGACGATATCGATATCCTCGCGCCCGACGCCGTTCCGCGCGAGGAAGGATGTGACGGCGTCGGCGTGCGCCATGGTCACGGCGTGCTCGGCCTTGCCGATCACGCCCGGCCGTGCGTCGCGCCGCGTCAGATTGACCGCCTCCGCCAGCGCCTCCCGCAACAGGCCGCGCTCGTCATCCGTGTAAGGGCGATAGCCTGTCGGCCCGAACGCCGTCACGCGCTCACCGTCGGTTTCGATCAAGGCGACATCAACGCCGTCAAGCGAGGTGCCGCTCATCATGCCGATCGCCGTCATCATCGCCCTGTGGTCTCCAGTGGCCGGCTTGTGCCGAAGGCGCGCTTCTTATAATGGCACACATCTGACAAGCAGTATAACCGGGCGGCGGCTGACAGCTATCCTGTGCCGAATTTGAGCTGCGTGTTCAGTTGAACAAGAGATTAGAGTTATAGTGCCATGGTCGCTTTCAAGTCCGATTTTCTCAACACGCTTCAGGAGCGTGGCTTCATCCACCAATGCTCCGATTTCGAAGGCCTTGATGCGCTGGCGTCCAAAAATCAGGTGACGGCCTACACCGGCTATGACTGCACCGCGCCGTCGCTGCATGTCGGCCACCTGCTCTCGATCATGATGATGCACTGGCTGCAACAGACCGGAAACAAGCCGATCGCCCTGATGGGCGGCGGCACCACGCGCGTGGGGGATCCGTCGGGCCGCGACGAAACGCGCAAAATTCTGAGCTACGACCAGATCGACGCCAACAAGGAGTCGATCAAGGGCACGTTTTCGAAGTTCCTCGTTTTCGGCGATGGCAAGAACGACGCCATCATGACGGACAATGCCGAGTGGCTCACCAGGCTCAACTATATCGAGATGCTGCGCGACGTCGGCCGGCATTTTTCCATCAACCGCATGCTCACGATGGATAGCGTGAAGATGCGGCTCGAGCGCGAGCAGGAGTTGTCGTTCATCGAGTTCAATTACATGATCCTTCAGTCCTACGATTATGTGGAACTGGCGCGCCGCCACGGCTGCAACCTGCAAATGGGCGGTTCGGATCAATGGGGCAACATCGTCAACGGCGTCGATCTCGGCCGCCGCATGGGCACGCATCAGCTCTACGCGCTGACCTGCCCGCTGCTCACAACGTCGTCGGGCGCCAAGATGGGCAAGACCGCGGCGGGCGCGGTCTGGCTCAACGCCGCCATGCTGCCGGTCTACGATTACTGGCAGTACTGGCGCAACGTCGAGGACGCCGACGTCGGCAGATTCCTGAAACTGTTCACGATCCTGCCGATGGGTGAGATCGCGAAGCTGGCCGCGTTGCAGGGCGCCGAGATCAACGAGGCCAAAAAGGTGCTCGCGACCGAGGCGACCGCGCTTCTGCATGGTCGCGACGAAGCCGGGAAAGCCGCCGACACCGCGCGCACGACGTTCGAGCAAGGCGCTATTTCCGAAAGTCTTCCCACGCTGGATATTCCGCGGAGCGAGCTTGCGAACGGCGCAGGTGTGCTCGCGCTGTTCGTGAAGGCGGGCCTTGTCGCCTCGAACGGCGAAGCGCGCCGCCAGATCAAGGGTGGTGGCCTTCGCGTCAACGATGTCGCCGTGGCCGACGAAAAGATGATGCTGACGCCGGATCATCTTACGCCCGAGGGTGTGATCAAGCTTTCGATGGGCAAGAAACGCCACGTCCTGCTGCGGCCCGCATAGCACGTCCGGAGAACGCTATGGCGTTCAGTTCCCGCTCGTTGCCGGAAACTCTATCTGGTTGGCTGTTCGTCCCGTCTGGAACTCAAAAATCTTGCGCACCAGTCCGGGAGCCATGGCCGAGATCGGGTTGATGCGCAGTCGCGGTTGTCCCGGTGTTCCCACCACCTCATAAGTCACGCCGATCAATCCCTCGTCGCTGCCGCCCCCAAGGATGAGTCCGACAACCGGAAGCTGTCCAAAGATATTGTTGAGCCCGTACATCGGAACGAAGGTGCCGCTCATGCGAACCTCGTTGGCGGGATAGTCGATCCGCCCCTCAATGGTCGCGCCGATCGTCGGACCCTTGACGACGCCATCGCGGACCGTGAGTTGCCCGTTCTGCCGGCTGAATTCCGCGCGCAGACGCGAGAATGAAATACCGTTCTGTGCGGTTCGGGGCCCGCCCGCCGCGGCGCGATCCAGAGCGGATTCTCCCTTGATGGTGAAATCCCGAACATTGATCAATCCCTGCTTGGCCCGCGCCTCGGCGGTCGGCGGGTCCATGGCCAGCACGAGCTGACCGCCAAACATCTTTCCGTAGGTATCGGTAAAGCGGAAGAATGCGCCCGCGTCGTCGGTCTCGATCAGAACCACGTCGCGACCCTGCGGACGGCCGCGCAGATTGCCTGTCAGGGGTGTATTGCGGCCGATCTTGCCGGTCATGGCGAGGCTGCGAACCGACCCGTTACGCTGGGCCATCTTCACATCCGCGCTGCGGATGGCTTCGCCGTAAAATCCGGCGACGGCTCCGATCTTCAGGTCGATGTCGAAATCGATGCTCTTAGACTTGCTTCTGGCGTCGGCCTGCTTGCCCGAGATCGCCGATTTGAGAAAGCCGCGACCGTCGAACACGTCGCCGCGCATGATGACCTTCAATACGCCGTCAGCGTTTCGCTCGGCCTTCAGGGAAGCCCGGTCACCTTCCGACGGCGCGTAAACCGGGAAATTCACATTCACCAGATCGCCGTTCTGATCGAGTTCCAGAGATCCCTTTATCGTCACGCCGCTGCCATCGACGATGATGTCTTCCAGGCGCGTGGATTGCGCTTTCTGCACCACATTGAACGTCGCGTGCCCTGACTTTCCCGGCAGCTTGACCCAGCCGGGCAAAACGTTGTCGAGTTTCAAGGATGTGAGATCGGCATCGACGGCGAATTTATTATCCCTGTTGCTGCCGATCTTCCCGGCCAGCTTGACGGGAATCGAACCGGTCGCACCCGCGCCGAGATCGATGCCGAGTTTCGCGCGGCTCGCATCATCCAGCGTGGCCTGCAACTTGATGTCCGCATCGCCATTCGCCGGCTTGCGGTAGTCCAGCGATGCCGGCTGGCCGTTGATCTTGACGTCGCCCTTGACGTGATACCCCTCGTTGTTTGCGGTGACCTTCAGCGCGCTCGCTTCAAGCTTCTGATTCATGACCAGCCGGTCGGCGGCAAAACCCGTGAGATCGGCGGTGATGGAATAGGTAGTGTCCTCCTTGGTGATCTGTCGCGTGAGCGGCAGCCCCAAGGCGATCTGTGCCGCGACTGTTCCCTTGCTGGAGTTGGGATCGATCAGATTATCGGTGAATTCGTTGAGGCGATCCGAGACGAGAATCTCGGCGGCTGCGGGAACCGGACCGTCTATTCTGAATCTCACCTTTGCCGGTGAGGGTTTGGGCGCCATATCGGGCACTTCGAAAACGACGTCGGAAATGTTGAGCCTTCGGCCCGACGGAGTGTCGGTGACGGCCTGCTCGATCGTTACCGTAGCCGTTCTTCCTGTCACCCGCGCCTTCAAGCCGGCGTCGTGGACCAGGGGTAATTCATCAACGGGATAGATCGTCACATTGTCGGCGACGATATCAACCGAAAGCCCGTCATCCGGCATCGGCGGTCCGCGACGCGACAGATTGTGAAGCGGCGAATTCACGCCGATTTCAATGCGCTTGAGAAAGCCTCGTTTAATTCGCCCGATAACCCATTCACGCAACTCCGGCACGATCACAACCGGCCATATGCTCTTGAGGGCGGCGGCGGACATCGGCGTCCCGGCGAAGCCCAGTTTCAGGCGCGGCGCATCCGAATAGTCGATGCTGCCGGTGCCCGCGATGCCGATCTCGCCGTTGCTGATATCAGCCTGGGTCAGAATGGCCTGCCTGTGCTCGGTGTCGAAACGCAGGCCGACCGCAATGCGGTTGAAGATCAGAGGCGCTTCGCCATCGGAGCCGGCGAGCACGATGGTGCCGCCGCTCAAACCCATCTGCCAGTCAGGAACATTGCCATTCGGAGGCTGGAGACGGGCGAGCAGCGTAATTCGGTTCTCGCCGGACACGATCTTGAACGGCACCAGGAGCACCCGCCGTCCCGAATCCCATTCCA
>JAANMX010001755.1_pt1 | contig 23713 bp, 20 predicted proteins | sample 7279681 | NCBI WGS metagenome assembly JAANMX01 (sample SAMN14094542, study PRJNA606508) | bioreactor metagenome | isolation source: A lab-scale SPAN reactor treating ammonium-rich wastewater day 351 | place: Ireland: Galway | collected 2018-01-01
CTCATCAAGGTGGTCTCGCCCATCGAAGGCTCGCCCGCGTTCCGCGCAGGACTCAAAACCAACGACCTGATCACCAAGATCGACGAAACCGCCGTCAAGGGCCTGTCGCTGGGCGATGCCGTCAAGAAAATGCGCGGCGAACCCGACACCAAAGTCACCCTCACCATCTTCCGCAAGGACGAGAGCCGCACCTTCCCCGTGACCATCACGCGCGAGGAAATCAAGACGCAATCGGTCAAAGCCAAGATGATCGAACCCGGCTATGGCTGGATTCGCCTGTCGCAGTTCCAGGAACGCACGGTGGAAGACTTCGTGCGCAAGGCCGAGGAACTCTACAAGCAAGATCCCAAGCTCAAGGGCCTGGTGCTGGATCTGCGCAATGACCCGGGCGGCCTGCTGGACGCTGCCGTAGCCATCTCCGCAGCCTTTCTGCCACCCGATGTGACCGTGGTGACCACCAACGGACAGTTGGCCGAAAGCAAGGCCACCTTCAAGGCCTCGCCAGAGTTCTATGCCCGCCGGGGCGGCGACCCGCTCAAACGCCTGCCTGCCGCCCTCAAGAGCGTGCCGCTGGTAGTACTGGTGAACGAAGGTTCAGCCTCGGCCAGCGAGATCGTCGCCGGCGCACTGCAGGACCACAAGCGCGCCACCGTCATGGGCAGCCAGACCTTTGGCAAGGGCTCCGTGCAAACCGTGCGCCCCCTGGGGCCGGACACCGGCATCAAGCTGACCACGGCGCGCTACTACACGCCCAGCGGCAAATCGATCCAGGCGCGCGGCATCGTGCCCGACGTGATGCTCGATGAAACGGCCGAAGGTAACGTTTTTGCCGCTCTGCGCATGCGCGAAGCCGACCTGGAAAAGCACCTGAACAACGGCCAGACCGAAGAGAAAAAGGACGAAGTCCGGGAAAAAGCCCGCGAGGATGCCCGCAAGCGCCTGGAAGAAGAAGCCAAGAAACCGGTCACCGAGCGCAAGCTGCCCGAGTTTGGAACCGACAAGGACTTCCAGCTGGCCCAGGCACTGAACCAATTGCGCGGCAAGCCGGTGCTGGTGAGCAAAACCCAGACCGAGCGCAAGGAAGAGAAGAAAGAAACGCAGTAAGCGGCCACCCGCTCTGCCCCACAGGGCCGGTTACGAACCGGCCCTTTTTTCTGCCCACTGCACCTGAAACCATGACCGACGACCAGCTCCTGCGCTATTCCCGCCATATCCTGCTCGACGAGGTAGGCATCGAAGGGCAAGAGCGCATCCTGGCGGCCCATGCGCTCATCATCGGCGCGGGAGGACTGGGCTCGCCTGCGGCCCTTTATCTGGGGTCTGCCGGGGTGGGCCGGATCACACTGGTGGACCACGACACGGTGGACCTGACCAACCTGCAACGCCAGATTGCCCACACGCTGGAGCGCGTAGGCCAGACCAAGGTCACGTCGGCCGCGCAGGCAGTGCACGCCATCAATCCCGAGGTACGGATCACCACCATCGCGCAGCAGGCCGATGCCGCTTTGCTGGAGCGCCTGGTGCGCGATGCCAGCGTGGTACTCGACTGCTCTGACAACTACGCCACGCGCCAGGCCATCAACGCCGCATGCGTGCGCCAGGGCAAGCCGCTGGTAGCGGGTGCAGTGATCCGTTTTGATGCGCAGATCTCCGTGTTCGACCCGCGTGATGCCCAGTCACCCTGTTATGCCTGCATCTTCGACCCGCAGGCCCAGTTTGAAGAAGTGGCCTGCTCCACCATGGGCGTGTTTGCGCCGCTGGTCGGCGTGGTGGGCGCCATGCAGGCCGCCGAGGCGCTCAAGCTGATATCGGGCGCCGGGCCGTCGCTCGCCGGACGGCTGCTGATGCTGGACGGGCGCCGCATGGAGTGGAGCACCCTGCACGCTGCGCGCAACCCCGCTTGTCCGGTGTGCGGGCCACTGTAGAGCGCGACGGCAGCGAAAAGCCACGGGTAGGAATTTGCCTACACCCAGCCGGTACCACGACTGGCACAATCCGGGTCACTCCCCCTGTACAGTAACTCCACGGTTGCGAGACATTTGCCTCGGCCATGGAATGGACACGCCAGTGAAGCTCAAAACCTACATCGTCGAAGACAACGCCACCATCCGCGAGAACCTGATTGGGACGCTGGAAGAATTGGCGGCTGTTGAGTCGGTGGGGGTGGCCGACACGGAGGAGGAAGGCAAGCAGTGGCTGACCTCGAAACCCGCGCAATGGGACATGGCCATCATTGATCTTTTTTTGCGCCAGGGCAGTGGCCTGGGTGTGTTGGCAGCCTGTCGTAACCGCCTGCCCCACCAGCGCCTGGTGGTGCTCAGCAACTATGCCACCCCGGATATCCGCATGCGCTGCGCCCAGCTGGGCGTCGATGCCGTGTTCGACAAATCCAACGAAATCGACGATCTGATCGACTACTGCATCGCCCAAGGCAAGGCACTACCCGACGTGCGTGCCCACTGATGCTCCCGCGGCCATGCCCCGCAGGCACAGAGGGCCGTGCCAATTCAATCGATCAATCGGTTCTTCAAGGCGTAGTACGTCAGATCACTGTTGGACGACAACCCCATTTTTTCCATCAGGCGCGTGCGGTAGGTGCTCACCGTCTTCACGCTCAGCGACAGCGCCTTGGCAATATCACCCGCTGTTTCTCCACGCGCCAGCTTCAGAAAAACCTGGAATTCGCGCTCGGAGAGTTGCTCATGTACCGGCGCATCGTCTTTGCGATGCAGCTGCTGCGCCAACAGTTCGGCCACCACGGGCGTCACGTAGCGACGGCCCAGCGCAATGGTGCGGATGGCCTCCACGATCTCGCTGGGCTCGCACTCCTTGTTGAGGTAGCCGCTGGCTCCCTGGCGGATCATGCTGATGGCGTAATGCGTTTCTGGGTAACCGCTCAAGATCAGGATGCCCATGTCGGGCGCCTTGGCGCGCAGCATGGCCAGGGCATCGAGCCCGCTTTGCCCCGGCATGGCCAAATCCATAAGCAGCACATTCACCTCGGCGTTGCGGATCAGGTCGATGGCTTCGCGGCCATTGGACGCCTCGCCCACCACCCGCAAATCCACATGCTCGCTCAGGAACTGGCGCAGACCCGAACGCACAATCGCATGGTCATCCACGATACCGACATTGATCATTGGACAGACTTTCCGCATACAGACGCGGCTGCACGCATGGTTGTTTTTGTATTGGCCGCACATTCAGCAACAGAGCGCGCAGCAGGCTGGCCACATTATGCTGATTTCCATTTTTCGCATTGACCTTTGGAGAATTTCATGCACTGGCCCTCACTGCAAAAGATCGCCATCAGTCTTCCCATGGCCATGTTGGCCGCGCTCACCCTGATTGGCATCAACGAGGCGGGCTTCCAGCGTTCGCACGATGCGCTGGAGCATCTCGCGCACAGCCAGACCACACATGCCTCGGTCAACCGGCTGCTGCAAAGCATGCTGGACGCCGAGACCGGCAACCGCGGCTACCTGCTGACGGGGGAGGAAAGCTACCTCGAGCCCTACGAAGCCGCCGTATCGACCGTGAATGAAAACCTGACCCAACTGCGCACACTGGTTCTCGGTTCGGCAGAAGACTTGGAAGACTTTTCGCAGCTGTCCCGCCAGATTTCGCGCAAGCTCTCTGAAATGGAGCTGAGCCTGCGCCTGCGCCGCAAGGGCCAGGAGGATGCATGGAAGTTCGTCCTGTCCACCGATGTGGGCAAGCAGAACATGGACGCCATCCGCACCCATGCGCGCGCCCTGATCGCGCGCAGCACCCAGAAGGTGGGAAGCAGCCAGACAGAAATCAGCCAGTCACTGCAGCTCTCGCGCCTGGGCATTGCCCTGGTGACCGCCGTGGGCCTGCTGGCTTTCTACATGTACCTGCGCCAAAGCAATGCGCTGCAAAGGGCCAACGAGCGCGAACAGGTGCTGCTGGAGCAAGAACGGGCGCGCCTCGAAGGCCTGGTGCGCGAACGCACGGCCTCCTTGAATGAACTGGCCAACCACTTGCAGCAGGTGCGCGAGGAAGAGCGCGGCTACCTGGCCCGCGAACTGCACGATGAACTGGGCGCCCTACTGACGGCGGCCAAGCTGGACGTGGCGCGTCTGAAATCACGCATCACATCCGAGGCCCCGGAAGTGGCCGAACGCCTCAAGCACCTGAGCGAAACCCTCAATAGCGTGATCGCGCTCAAACGGCGCATCATCGAAGACCTGCGCCCGCCATCGCTGTCCCATCTGGGGCTGACCGCGGCCATCGACATCCTGGTGCGCGAGTTTTCGCAGCAGGCGGGTATCGAAGTGCAGTCCAGTCTGGACACCGTGGATCTGCCCGATGCCACGCAACTCACCGTATACCGCATGGTGCAGGAATCGCTCACCAACATTGGCAAATATGCCCAAGCGAGCCAGGTACTGGTCACCGTGCACAAACACCCCACCCATGTGGCGGTGCAGATCCGCGACAACGGCTCAGGCTTCGACCCTGCGGGGATCAGCCGCACCGCACACGGCCTGGTAGGCATGCGCCAGCGGGTCGAGGCAGCCGGTGGGCGGTTGACGGTTTCTTCCCGCCCCGGGGAAGGCACCGTGGTGTCGGCAGTGCTGCCCACCCCGGCAGCCGTGGCGGCCCCCGTGATGTAGGTGCCAGCCTACGCGCCCGACGCCACCTTGCTGACACGGCGCGTCGGCGCGCACCGGCATCCGGCCTGCACTGTGCCACCTAAAGTAGCGACAAGTGTCCAGACATTACTGCCTGACACCTTCTGCATTCCAGTCCCAGATCAAACGCCCCGGCGAACACATTGGATCCAGAACTGGAGTCTCCCGCCAGCCAAGCGTTGGTATTGATAAGGAGCTGAACATGTTGCATTACGCCGTCGTTTTTTTAGTTATCGCGCTCATCGCAGCCGTTTTTGGTTTTGGTGGCATTGCTGCCGGAGCCGTCGGTATCGCCAAGATACTCTTTTTCGTCTTTGTCATCATGGCCGTGGTCACCTTTGTCCTCAGCCTGCTTAAACGGGGCTAAAGCCCTGTCCCCCCCCGCATTGCATCCCAACCCTGATAGGAAAAACCATGAAATTCGCACGAGCCCTTGCCTTTGCCGCCCTTGCTGGCGCCACCATTATTTCCGCCGGTTGCTCGGTGGCCCGCGACCAGCAGACCGTAGGTTCCTATGTGGATGACGCCGGCATCACCACTGCCGTGAAGGCCCGGATGGCCGAGGACAAGACCGTCTCCGCCACCTCAATCAGCGTGGAAACACTCAAAGGTACCGTACAGCTTTCGGGTTTTGCCAAGTCGCAGGCCGAAAAAAATCAGGCAGAAAACATTGCACGTAACACCAAACATGTGCGCGAAGTGCGCAACAGCATCGTGGTTCGCCCGTAAACGGTGCACCCTCCTGACAGCGGCCCGCCTTGTGCGGGCCGTTCGCGTACCCGGCAAAATGCCCTGCCTTACCCCCGCGAGCCGACATGGACCTCACCACGATTTACTACCTGATCGCCGCACTGCTGATCCTCGTGGGCCTGCTGGGCACCGTGCTGCCGGTGCTACCGGGCATGCCGCTGATGTTCGCCGGCATGCTGCTGGCGGCGTGGGCGGGTGATTTCCAGACCATCGGCGCGCCCGCGCTGATCGTGCTGGCAGTGCTGACCCTGGTATCGGTGGCGGTGGACTTCTGGGCCACCGCGCACGGTGCCAAGCGCGTCGGTGCCAGCCGGTTGGCGATGTGGGGGGCTGCCATCGGCACCCTGGTCGGGCTGCTGTTCGGCCTGCCCGGCCTGCTGCTGGGCCCGTTCGCAGGCGCGCTGGCCGGCGAACTGCTCCACCACCGCAGCCTGCATCCGCACCGGGTCGGCCACGCGGCCAAGGTCGGCGCGGGCACCTGGCTGGGCCTGCTGCTGGGTACCGCGCTCAAGCTGGCGCTGGCCTTCGCCATGCTGGGCCTGTTCGCGCTGGCGTGGTGGCTGTAGGCGCTTCAGCGGGCAGCGGAGGCAGCGCTTTCGCAGAACTTGGCCCGGTACGCCAAGGCCTTCGGCATCAATTTTTCCAGCTCACCGATCCGGGTGCCGGCGCTGGGATGGGTGGAGGCGAACTCGGGCTGCGCGCCGCCGCCCGCGTTCCGGCTCATGCGCTGCCACAACGGCACCGATTCGCGCGGGTCGAAGCAGGCGGCCGCCGCCAGCATCAGGCCCAGTTCGTCGGCCTGGGTTTCCTGGCTGCGCGCGTACGGCAGCGCGCTGCCATAGCCGTAGGCCTGCATCACCGTCTGCAAAGTGCCCTGATCCATGCCGCTGGCCGCGCCGGCCATCTGCCCCAACTGCTCCAGCTTGCCGCGGGTCATCCGCTGCGCGCCATGGCGCAGCAGCGCGTGGGCGATCTCGTGCCCCATCACCACCGCCATCGCGTCGGCGTTCTGCGCCACCGGCAGCAAGCCGGTATAGACCGCCATCTTGCCGCCGGGCAGGCAGAATGCGTTGACCTGCTCGGACTGCAGCACGGTGACCTTCCAGTCGAAGGATTTTTCGATGTGGCTGGCCTTGAGGCCATGCTCGGCGGCCAGTGCGTCGGACACCGGCGGGATCTTGGCGATCAGCCGCTGGGCGATGGCACCCACCTGCCGCGACACCTGCGCATCCGCCGGCAGCGGGCGCTCCTGCTGCAGCACTTGCTGGTAGGCCTGCAGGCCCAGTGCGGTTTCCTGCTCGGGCGAAATGCTCCTGTCGATCACCACCGCCTGCCCGGTCAGCGGGTCGATGCTGCGGTTGGAGAACCAGTAATACGCCGCATAGCCGGCAAACAGCAGCAGCACCCAGATGCGCAGGCCGCCCCTGCGGGTTCCGATGGGATTGCGATTCATCGAGTCCTCCGCGCCCGTTGTGGGCGTACCAAAACGAGACTAGCTTGCGCCCGGCAGCACCGCGTGCGCGCCGGCTTCACAGCTGCCGCACCAGCCGGAACCCCACCCGCGCGTTGGTGACGTCGACGCCGCCGGACATCCGCCAGGCCGACCGCGCCTGCGCCGGCGCACTGGCCCAGGAACCGCCGCGATACATGCGGGTGCGGCAGCCCGGATTCACCCACGCCTGGCCGTTGGCCGGCGCGCGCCGATAGCCGCGATGCCAGCAGTCCGCGACCCACTCGCTGACGTTGCCCACCATGTCGTACAGGCCATACGCATTGGGCGCGAAGCTGCCCACCGGTGCCGGCCCCCACCAGCCGTCACCGTAACCAACGAAGGCATTGCTCCAGTGACGCCCGCGCGGCGACACGTCCCTGCCGCCGGCCAGGTTGCCCGCGCCCGCCGGCGGCGCGCCGGTGCCCCAGGGATAACGGGTTTGCCCGCCCGCGCGCAGCGCGTACTCGAACTCGGCTTCGCTGGGCAGGCGGTAATGCACGCCGGTCTGCTCCGACAGCCACGCCGCGTAGGCCTCGGCGTCGCGCGCGGTGACGTGGATCACCGGCATGTCGTCGCCGGCCGGGCGGCCGTCGTAGCCGGACTGCCAGTCGATCCCGCTGCCGCGCAGGAAATTGCCACTGCGCGCGTCGTAGGCCATCGAATGGCCGCGCTGGGTGGCGCGCGGGGTGACCCCCGTGGCCGCCACGAAACGGCGGAACTGGCCCACCGTGATTTCATGCCGGGTCATCGCGAAGCCACGCTCGAAGCGCACCGGATGCTGCGGCTGCTCGTCCGCACTGGCGCCGTCCTCGCCCTGCGGTGCCCCCATCGCGAACCCGCCGCGCGGCAGCACGCTGAGCGTCGGCCCGCGCCCGCCATCGGGCAGTTCATCGGTGAACACCTGGCCGGGGCGGAACAGGCCGTAATGACCGACCAGGTCGATGCGCTGGCGCAACGCCACGCCGGCACCGCTGCCCGGCAGGGCGATGCGCAGGATCTCGGCCAATCGTTCGCGGGCGAACCGCAGTCCGGACGGATCAGCCAGCGCCATCAGGCCCTCGTCGTCCAGCCGACGGATCCGGTCGGCGCGCGTCGCCTCGATCCGCAGCCGCGCCGCGGCGATCGCCTCCGTGCCGTTGCGCACCCGTCCCGCGCGCGCCAGCTCGGCATAGGCACCCTCGAAATCACCGTTCGCGGCCCGTGCCTGCGCACCCATCAGCAGCGCGGCCTCGACCGCGCCGATGCCGCGCTGCGCCCGCGTCTGCAGCGGCCACAGCGCCTGCGCCTGGCGGAACAACTCCAGCGCGCCGCCCGGCGCGTCCAGATTACCGGTGCGCAGCGCGCGCTCGCCGGCAATGCACAGATCGAACGCCTGGCCGGCCCGATCCACCGCATCCAGATAGGTTGTCACCTCCGGCAGCGTCGGCCACAGCGTGCGCAGGACGGTGCCATGGCGCTGGGCATAGCGCAGCGAGGCCAGATCCTCGCCCGCGTCCAGCGCCATCCAGGCCTGCGCCAGCAGCGCCGCGCGGGCTTTTTCCAGCAACCGCGCATCCTGTGCGCTGTCCGGCTGCGCCTTGCGCAGCGCCAGCAGCAGCGGGATCGCCGAATCCGCAGTCTCGAACAGGTCACCCCTCGCCAGCGCCCGGCGCGCGGCGGCGCGGGCGCGTGCCGGTTGGCCGATGTTCGCTTCGGGCAGCGTCCAGCTCAGCACATCGGCCAAGGCATCATCACCGCGGATGCTGACCCGGCCGGCCTCCAGCGCCGGCGCAGGCACCTGCACCGGCAGCCGCTCCTGCGCCGGCACCGACTGCAATGCCAGCGCCGGCGTCTCCGGCTGCGGCTTGCAGCCGGCCAGCGCCACCAGCATCAGGATGAGGAAACCAGCTGCGCGCAAACTCCAGCTCCATCAGTACCGGCAGGCGCCGGTTCGCGGTGTCGATGAACTTAGGGCATGGGCCAGCGCCCGGCAACCGCATAATGTGCGGATGACACACTGGATCGATACCCCCGGCGCGCTGCGCGCGCGCCTTGCAACCCCGCCCGCCGCCATCGGCCTGGACACCGAATTCATCCGCGAGCGCACCTACTGGCCGCAGTTGGCGCTGGTGCAGATCGCGCTGGGCGAGAACGACGACGACATCCTGCTGGTCGACCCCCAGCGGCCCGGCATGCGCGAAGCGCTGGCACCGCTGCTGGCCAACCCGGCGGTGCTGAAGCTGATGCACAGCCCCAGCGAAGACCTGGTGGCGTTCCAGTACGCCTGCCGCACCCTGCCAACGCCACTGTTCGATACCCAGGCCGCCGCCGCGCTGAGCGGGCTGGGTGCCGGTCTTGGCTACCAGAAGCTGGTGCAGGCGGTGACCGGCGTGGAACTGGCCAAGGGCGAAACCCGCTCCGACTGGCTGCGTCGGCCGCTCTCGCCCGCCCAGCTGGAGTACGCGGCGGACGACGTGCGCCACCTGCACGCCCTCCATCGCGACCTGCAGGCGCGCCTGGCCAGCAGCGGCCGCACGGCCTGGCTGGACGAAGACAGCACCCGCCAGTTGGCCAACGCCGCCAGCGACGACGGCGACCGCTGGCCGCACCTGGCAATCCGCAGCGCGCAGTTCCTCGACATCGACGGCCAGCGCCGGCTGCTGCGCCTGCTGCGCTGGCGCGACGCGCAGGCGCGCAGCAGCGACCGACCGCGCAGCTGGATCCTCGACAACGAGCTGGCGGTCGCCCTGGCCCGTCAGAAGCTGGACAGCCGGCTGCGTTTCGATGCCCTGCTGGACGACCACCCCAAATCCCCACGCAGCCTGCGCACGCCGCTGTGGGAAGCGCTGATCACCCCGCTGGCCGACGAAGCCAAGACCCCGCTGGCGCGCGGCGACGACCGCGACAAGAAACAGCTGCGCGCCCTGCAGGATGCGGTGGCTGCCGTTGCCAGTGAACTGCAGCTGCCCGAAGGCCTGCTGGCCTCACGCAAGGTGCTGGAAGCCCTGCAGGACGGCAGCGGCTGGACGGGCCCGCTGGCCGGCTGGCGCCGCACCCTGCTGGAACCGCGGCTGGCACCGCTGCTCTGACCGCGCACCACACCCAGCGGCGGCATCGCGCGGCCACGAAAAAAAGAACACCCCAGCCGGCAACGGCTGGGGTGTTGGTATTGGTGGTGGATGGTTGACCATGTGCCGACCGGCCTCCCGAGCTTATGAGCACTGGTGCGGGTTGCTGCGTGAATCTGCGCACTCAACTCAGATGCCTCGCCTGCGCGAATACTCGCGGAGCCGCAGGTAACGGGCATCTTGTGCAAGGTTTGGCGCAGCCTGCGCAATTTGATCTAGGCATTGCCCCAACTCCCGAGGCCCCCACTGCTGGTCGGCAATCACCGCATTCAGCAAGCTCAATGCATCCGCTGGGTATCTGCTGCACAAACCGGAATCGTGAAGCAGATGCACAACGTAGTCCGGATGCTCAATCGGTTGAAGCCAGTCCTGCACCGCTGCCAATGCCGCAGGGAGCTCGCCTCGGGCGGCAATCACCAGACGCGTCAGAGACTCAGCGATTCGTCGGGTGGCTAGATCACGGGATTTTGGCCAGATGTGTTGCCAGAACGGTTGGGCACGGTTTTTCCAATAGTCCTCACGCTGATCAGCTGCACCTTCAACCGCTTGGGAGAGCGCCTGCGCTGATTCTTCGAGGCCTTCTTGTGGCAGCGCGCCGATCGCAGACCGGAACTCCTCCACGGTGTATCCCTCGGTCGGACCCAAAGCTGCGTAGGTCAGAAATGTCGCAAATTGCTGGCGGTGCTCGCCAAGATCGGCATAGTGGTTTGCACTGTCCAAAAACTGCGACTTGAAGGCTGTCAGCAATGGCGGGTACAAGCGCGGCGACCAGAGGAAGCCTTCCCACGCGGCCTTGGCTTCAACGGGATTGCTCCAGCCAAGCAGCGGCAGCAGGTGCTGTTTGGTCCAAGGGCGATCCACACGGAAAAATGCGATCAACCGCGAAGCCAGTAGCACCCGGCCGTGGCGGAATCGATCTATTTGCGCATCGCACAGTGTGTTGAAAATAGGCTTCAATTCAGCAGGAAGCAGATCGTTGTCATTCGGGTTCTGCTTGAACCAAAGATTGATCAGCGCTTGCGTGACATGCCCAATGGGGTGGTTGATTGCAGAGCCAACGGGGTCGTAGGTTTCGACGCCATTGCGGATGATGCGAGTGCCTTCGCCGGCTTCCAGCGGCAAGGCCAGCACACGGCGACACAGGTTCAGCAGTATGTCCTCATGGCAGTTGATCGACTTGGATGCAGCCTCTACCCACCAAGTGACTGCGTGATCAATCTCCTGAAGAACGGCATCGGGCATGGTCTGCACCAGCGGTGCAGCGTATCGCCAGGAGAGCAATACCATGCCTTCTTCAGCCCAAGCCTGCAGAGCTTCACGCCATCGGCCAGCGGGCCACACATCATCCTTTGCAAGATCGCACAGCGCAGACCAACTGTGAAAGAAGCGTGTTCGGCAAACCTCACGCCAAGTGTCTTCATAGAACGGTCGCCGCTCGGGGATTGGTTTTGTGAGCCATTGCACCAGTTCCTGTCGCTTGCGGGGGGCAATGTCGACATCCCGCATGTCCTCGTAGTCCGGATCGCCGGTGCCACTCATCCAGTGCGAGAATTCGTCACGCTCATTTGCCGCCAGTTGCCATTGCGGGTAAGTAGTGGAAATTTCCGCCAATCGCGCTGCTGCAGACGCTCCCAGCGCGACGCCCGATGTGTTCAGTTTGGCCAGATGCAGCCAGACCGAGCGGGCCACCAAATCTTGCCACCGATCCTCCGACAGATCGTCTCGATACATCTCACGTGGCGGGCCTGCCAAAATGGCTGTTTCTAGGCCTTGCTGCTCGGCTCCTGCCAAATGCCGCCCCTGCAGTACGAGCAGCCTGAGCACCTCACGCCTCGTTTCGATAGACCACAAGCACCACGCGTCATCGGCCAAGAGCCAATTCACCCACTGCTCGGGTGGGATACAACCATTCTGGCTGGCAGCGAACAGAGCCAGACGTTTGAAGGTGGGGTACGGCAGTTCAAACCAGTTCTGCGCGATGCGTGTCGCACGCGCACTGTCGTTGGCACGAACCGCAAGCCATGCGTCGCGCAGCAACTCGATCAAGCTCACCCAGTCACGGAACCCACGGTTCTGCCAGTGGGGCGTGATGGATGGCAGATCCCAGTGTGACCGGTCGCTGCGATCGTCCGCCTCGCCCAACTCACGCAGCAGGTCCAGTGCATCACGCAATAACTGCTGAAAATCCTCCAACAGCTGCGGCAAAGCAGATTTCCAAGGCTCGTCGGCAAGGTCGCGCAGGGTTGAATGCACGTGATCAGCGGCCAGCGCGAGTTCCCAGTCCACCAATTGCTTGATCCGCGTGGGCTCGTCAGCGCTGCTCGAATCGTCGTCTCCCCAGCGAAACGGCTTCTTCAAGACAACCTTGGGTGCGAGCAATTCACGCAATTCCAATCGCAAGGTGACGGTCAGTCCTTCCCGCTTCAGGCGTCCTTTCCATCGATACAGATCGGGATCGTGCCAGGGTGATTTCACTCGGCCGCTGAGCAGCAGGCGCCACAAGGTGCGCATCAGGGGGCCAGGAATGGCCTTGGGTGCGTGCAAGCGGATTTCATCAAGCTTGGAGGTTTTTCCCTCACGTTCCAGTGACGCAAAGCGATCCAGCTCGTGCTCGATCAGCCATGGCCAGCGATCGTGCAACTGTCCACCACGCTCTGCAATCCAGATGACCAGCCTTGGGTCATCCAGGTGGCGCACCAGCCATCGAGCCAGATGGAACATCACGTCATCCCACTGGCTGCCAATGATGCCGCCAGAGGCAAGCAGCATCGGCGGTGCGCGGTCATAAGGCGCAGGCCTTCGAATCAGGCTAAAGCGCAGTTTGGTGTCCACTTCGTCACGGGGCGGCACGCCAAATCGAGACAGATCGCCGTGCCCAAAATGTTCGTGCGCGAAGGGCTCCAGCAGCCAGTCCAGCGAAGGAGCTGGATTGAAGTCGGCGAAGCACTTCGCCGGTAAGCCCGATTTGTCCGATAAGGCCCAAAGCATCCGCCCGACGAAATTGTCCTGCTGCGTGCTTTGCTGTGGGCGCGTCAGGGCGTGTTTAACCACGATGGCTTCTTTGCCCTGCACGCCGTCACGGTAGGTTTCTGCCCAAGCGTGCAGGGTCTGGTGCAGCGCGGAATGGTCGTGGCTGCCAACAGGCACGGTGTAGAGAATGGGAGTGACACCCTTGGCCTCCCATTCGATGGTTTTTCGGTGTTCTTGCCCCGGTTCGCAATCACCCAGTGCCCAGGCCTGGGGGGTGACTTCGCCCAGCATCCGGTCAGCCGCCAGCGCATCCATCATGTAACGCAGCACCGGGTCGTTGATGCTGTAGCCCACAAAGCAGACCACGTAATTGCGGAACAGCTCGCTCACAAAGCGTGCCGCCCAGCGTTCAGTCAGATACGCCAAGCCGAAATCACCGCTGGTTACCACCAGGCGGTTCAGGGCGGTGTCGTCCAGTTTTTCGGGCAGCAAGCCGTGCAGGTAGACCAGTCCGTTCCAGCGGCTGTTCTTTGGAATCGGCAGCATCGGGGCTGCGTAATCTTGGAACATTTGGCCAGTGTGTTTGGCTGCCACATGAAAGATGCGATCGAAGTTGGTGGTGACCAACCGCAGTGCCCCTTCACGGTTGCGCGCCAGCCGCAGCAGCGCGGCATGCGTGTCGGTAGCGCCCTTGCGGCGCAGCTTGGGCTTCAGCGCCTCGGCAAGCGCTCGGCGCATGGCAAGGCGTTGACCAGGCAGGCGGTGCTCCAGCAAGTCCAAGGTGGCGTCATACCGCTCCGCCTTGTACGCCTCGTGCTCGATGTCTTTGCGATCGGTGCCGTTGAGCCGGTAGATCTCGTCCACCAACCCCTTGAAACCCGGCAGGCCAGCGGGATAGGAAATGCCTGCCCCGCAGAAAAACACCACGCGGTCTTCCTCATGCGCCTGCAGGAGCGCATCCGGGATGTCGGGGCCGTGGGTGACGAACTGCACTCAAGACTCTCCGGCAAACACCCGCTCCAGTGTCGCGGGCAGCAGCGCGGCGTTGGCTTGGCGGATGGCGGTGTGTTTGGCCTTGAGCGCGGCGATTTTGGCTTGCAGGCGGTCGAAGGTTTGCTGGGTGGCCAGTGGGGGCGTGGGGACTTCGATGGCCATCAGCGCCGGAGCAGTCATTGTCCGGTTGCGGGCGGCTGTGCCTGGCGATGCCGCGTAGATTTTTGCAAAGCCTTCCTCGGTGGTGAAGTAGTACCAGAGGAAGCCGGGCACCGCGATTTCTGGATTGGCTTCGCAAGTGAGCATGCGATGGTTTCCAACGCAGCCGTCGTCTCGAGTTTGCGCAATGGCGATAGCCTGCTCCCAAGCCATGATGTTGCTGAAAATCAGATCACCCGCTTGGACTCGATACAGGTCTTGCCATGAAAAATCGGAGCCGGGCACCGTACGCCGATGGAATGTGCCCTTATAGAAGCTGCGCACACCCAGCTCCGTGTAGTTCTTCTCGGGGTCGATGGTGACTTCACGGCGCACCAATGGCGCCACCTCCGCCATCGCCCGCAGCGGCGCACCGGCAATGGCATCACGGAAGCGCAGGGCCAGCAGGTGTTCTGCGTCGCGCTCCACGGCATCCAGATGCGCTTCAACCTGCCGGGTTTTCTCGGCCAGAACGTCGAGGTGGGCGACGAGGGCTTGTTGTTCGGGCAACGGCGGAAGCGCAATCTGCTGATCAAGAAAGCGATCTTCCTTGATGCGTACCCGGTTGGTTGTGCCTTCGCTGGCAGCCTTGCACAGTTCCACGAAGGGCGATGATCGCACCAGCCAGCCCATGAATGCCGCATCGCATTGGCTCGGGTCGCGAAACTCGAATGAGGGGAAATCATTGCTGACGATGGCTCCGTCAAGTTCCGGCGGCACCAGGCCAATGGCGCCGTTGCGTGCGTCGATCTTGGACATGATCAATTGGTTGGCCCGCACAACACGCCGCGCCGACACAACATCACTGCCAGAAACCTTGCCCCGGCTAATGACGCCTTTTCCCCACAGCTTGATAGTGACTTCGTGGTATTCGGCTGTGGGGTCGATTACTGCCGATTCATCGGTGCGTCGAAGCAATTCGCCCAAGGCGACTTTTGGCCACGCCTTCATACGCCACCCTCCGCAACGCCACCACGCGCAATGCGCTGCGCTTCCAGTTCGCGCTGCGTCTTCTCCAGTTCGGCTTCCAGCAGCTTCACATCGGGCAGTACGGTCTGGTATTGGGCCGCCATGATCTTGTTGGGCAGGCCGTCCAATGCGTAGCGCGCCAGTGCAGACTTGGAGCGGGCGCACAGGATCAGACCCACGGGCGGGTTTTCATCGGGCAGCGTCCAGTGCTCGCGGGCGTAGTTGCAGTACATGTGCATCTGCCCGACATCGGCGTGGCTGAGTTCGCCCAGCTTCAGGTCGATGATGACCAGGCAGCGCAGGCGGCGGTGGAAGAACAGCAGGTCCACACGGAACCAGCTCTCATCGATGCGCAGGCGGCGCTGGCGGCCGACAAAGGCGAAGTCGCTGCCCAGCTCCAGCAGGAAGTCTTCCAGCCGGTGAATGAGTGCCGCCTCAAGGTCGGACTCGGAGTATTCGTCCTTGAGGTTCAGGAATTCAAGGACATAGGGGTCCTTGATGGCTTCGTCCGGGGTGAGCGCATCGCCGGGTAGAGGGTGGCTGCCCTTTTCCAGCATGGTGCGTTTGTTTTTGGACAATAGCGCCCGGGTGTAGAACTGGCTGCCGATCTGGCGGTCGAGCTGGCGCACGCTCCAGCCGCCGCGCAGGGCTTCGGCTTCGTAGAACTCCCGTTCTTCGACAGAACGGGTGCCGCGCACCAGGCGCACATAGTGTGACCAGGACAAGGGCAAGGCCTGCGCCAGCTGCTCCAGGGTGATATTCCGAGACGGCGTCTCGGATTGGCCCGCGGTCAGGGCTTGGGGGCTATTCCGAGACAGTGTCTCGGAAATTCTCTGGGGCGGATACGCCAGGTAGAACAAGCGCATCTGCTCCAGGTTGTCCACGCTGAAACCACGGCCAAAACGCTGGCCGAGATCCTTCGACAGGCGCTGCAGCAACTGCTGCCCGCGTGCCGCGCGCTCCTGCCCGCCTTGTTCAAATTCAACGATGCGCCGGCCAATCTCCCAATAACTGGCCGTCATCAGGGCATTGACGCTGCGTGCGGCAGCGCGGCGGGCCGATTCCAGCAGCGCGACGATATCGGTGTGAATCGTGGCGTAGTCGGCCTGTTGCGGCACGGTGGGTGGGGTGCGACCGGTCATGCCTGTACCTCGGCCACCAAGGATTCAATCTCGCCCAATAGGCGCATCAGCTCGGCCTCGTGGCTGCGCATGGAGGCGATCAGGTCTTTGGGGTCGGCGTGCTCCAGCCCTGCCTTGGCGTGGGGGTTCTTGAGGTCGAGGTTGTAGATCGGCCAGTACAGGGCATCGCCTTCGGCCTGTGCGGATTTGGCGTTTTGCTCGTGGGCGGATTGATCGCTCTTGAGTGCCTTCAGGCGGTCTTGCAGCTCGGCCTTCTGGCCGTTGGCGGCGACCTGGATGGCCTGCTCCAATTCCCGAATGGGTTTGCCCAGGGCGATGGCGGCGTTGCGTTCGCTTTCCGCCCGTTGCCAGTGTGGCGTGGCGGCGGTGACAGCGGCTTTGCGCTTGGCGGCAAAGTCCACCTTCCATGCCTGTGGGCCTTCCTCCCGGTTGTTCCACCACGCCAAGGCAGGGGCGAATTCCTCAAATTGCAGGGGCGCGGTCTTGCTGTACTTCTTGCGGCCTTCAGGCAGCGGCAGCTCGTAATACCAGAGGGTGTCGGTCGGGCCGCCGCGCTCGAAGAACAGCAGGTTGGCCGGGATATCGGTGTAAGGCGCAAACACGCCTTGCGGCAGGCGCACGATGGTATGCAGGTTAAATTCCTTGAGCATCTCTTCCTTGATGACGGCGCACACGCCATCACCGAACAGGGTGCCGTTGGGCACGACCACGGCGGCGCGACCACCGCGTTCTGCCGCTTTGCCTCCGGGTATCGGCGCGCCTGCCACACGCAGCTTGCGCATGATGTATTGCAGGAACAGCAGCGCGGTTTCCGCCGTCTGCATATTGGGCGGGAAGTTGGCCTTGATGCCGACTTCTTCCTCACCGCCAAACGGTGGGTTGGTGAGGATGATGTCCACGCGCTCGCCGTGGCCGATTTCGTTGATCCGCCGATCGAGCGTGTTGCCGTAGGCGATCTGCGGTGCTTCCAGCCCGTGCAGCAACAGGTTCATCTGCGCCAGCATGTAGGGCAGCGGTTTGGCTTCCTGTCCGTACAGTGTTTCGCGTTGCAGGCTGCGCCGCTGATCTGGCGTACTCACCTGCGGGGCGATGTAGTCATAGGCCTCGACCAGAAAGCCGCCCGTGCCGCAGGCGGGGTCCAGCACCGTTTCGCCCAAACGCGGATCGCTCACCTGCACCATGAAGCGAACCACGGGGCGCGGCGTATAGAACTCGCCTGCGTCGCCTGCTGCATCGCGCATTTCGCGCAACATCGACTCGTACAGGTGCGAGAGGGTGTGGATTTCTTCGCTGGCCGAGAAGTGGATGCCGTTGATCTTGTTGATGATGTCGCGCAGCAGGTAGCCGCTGACCATGCGGTTTTGCACGCCTTTGAATACGTTGGCAATGACTTCGCGCTGGCTGCCTTTTTCGCCTTCGCCTGCCAATCCACGCAGGTAGGCGAACAGGCCACGGCCTGCGCTGCCATCGGCACGCACGGTGAATTCCTGGCTGATGAAGGCCAGCAGTTCATCGCCGGTGATGCCATCTTCGCGGGCGGCCCAATCGCGCCAGCGGTAGGGAGACTCGATGATGGGCTGATAGCGTTTGCCGTCGAGCTCGGCTTCTTTCTCGTGTTTGATTTCCAGGTCGTCGAGAAATTTGAGGAACATCACCCAAGTGAGCAGCGGTAGGCGGTCCACGTCACCGTTGAGGCCCTTGTCCTTGCGCAGGATCTTGCGGGCAGTGCCGATCAGCGCAGACAGGTTTTCACGCGTCGTGAGCGGCGTTTTCGCTTTGCGTGGCGCGCGGGTCTTTTTGGCTGCGCCGAAACTCGCTTCGCTTATTTTCTCGCCAGTGGTGGCAGATTTGGCCATGGGATTCGTTTCTCGTTATTGGTAGAGCGCGGTCTGCAGCCGGGATACGGCGTCCTTCATGCCGCGCACGCCGCCGAAGTGACGGGTGGCGATTTCGGAAGGACTGCCGTAACGGTCGAAGGGTTGCACCTTCATCAGCTCGGACAGCGCGTTGAATTGCAGGATGCCGCGCTCGACATAGCGGTCGAGCAGCAGCGACAAAATTTCACGGGCGGTTTCGCCATGTTGGGCAAACAGGTCTTGGGCCTGACGTTTGGCGCTTTCAGCACGCTGGCGGCGGGTGAGCAGCGGTGCATTCCAACCCAGATGGCACAACAGATCGAACGGATCGGCATCGGGCTGTTCGCTGCTGGCTGCCAGTTCTTCAAAACTGATGCCGCGCTCGGTCAGCTCGCGCAGCACCTCGGCGCGAGTGTCGGGATTGGCCCACGCCGATTGCAGTGCTTCGCGCGTCGGGTAGAGGGTGCGGACGGCGCGGCCGGAGTATTCGGTGTACTTGACCACCTGCAGCTTCTTGCCGTCGGTATCAAGGTCATAGACCAGATGGCCAATCACTTCGACCTCGCCGCCGTCGATGTAAAACTTGCGCGGTTCCGTCGGTGGTTCTGTGATGATTTCGCCGTTGCCGCCAGCGTCATCGCCCTGTTCCGGTTCGACCACGTACTCCTCTTTGGGCTCAGCCACGCCGGGCACTTCGTCGGCGGTGGTGTCGACGACCTCACCCGTTTCGTCGACCGTTACTTGTTCGATGCGAGCAGGATCGCCGTCGAAATCCGGGTCGGCAAAGTGCTGCGTGGCGGTGCCGGTGAAGTCGATGATGTTGAAATACTCTTTGCCGTAATCCACCTTCAGCCGCGTGCCACGGCCGACGATCTGCTTGAATTCGGAGCGGGAGCCAACGACGCGTGCCAGCACCACGTTCTTGACCATCTCGGCATCAACGCCGGTGGTCAGAAGCTGAGAAGTAGTCAGGATGACGGGCGTGGGCTTGTCCACGTCCTGAAAATGCGACAGATGGGTCAGGCCAATTGCGCCCTCATCGGCGGTCACTCGGCAGACGTAGTCCGGATACTGCTTGACAAGATCGCTGTTCAGGTTGAGCAGTTCCTGCCGCATTTCGGCGGCGTGTTCCTGATCCACACAGAACACCAGTGTCTTGGCGAAGCGGTCGGTGCCTTTGAGCAGGTCGGTCAGGTGGCGGGCCATTGCCCGTGTGCGTGAGCGAAGCGCCACGACACGCTCGAAGTCCTTGGTCTGGTATTCCTCATCAGGCACTTCGCGGCCATAACGATCCAGCTCATCTTTGCTGGGCCGCCAACCGGCGGCATCGACCGTGGTAATGACGCGGTGCACGCGGTACGGTGCCAGGAAGCCGTCCTCGATGCCTTGGCGCAGACTGTAGGTGTAGACAGGGTTGCCAAAGTATTCGTAGCTGTCGCGCGATTCCTCGCGCAGCGGCGTGGCGGTCATGCCGAACTGCACAGCAGGTTCGAAATAATCCAGCACCGCACGCCATGCGCTTTCATCCCGGCTGGAACCGCGATGGCATTCGTCGATGATGATGAGATCAAAAAAATCGGGACGGTACTGTCGGAAGACATCTGAACTGGCGGTGGTCAGCGCCTGATAAATGCCGAAGTACATATCCCGGCTCTGGCTGGTGTCGCCGCCTGCGATCTTGTGCCGAGCATCGCCAAAAGGCGCGAACATCTTCGCCATCGGGTCATCGACCAGAATGTTGCGGTCGGCCAGGAACAGGATCTTGGGACGGCGGTGTTCGCCGGTGCGGTTCCAGCGGCTGTTCCACAACTTCCAGCAGATCTGGAATGCTACACAGGTCTTGCCGGTGCCAGTGGCCAATGTGGCAAGGATGCGTTTTTGACCCAGCAGAATCGATTCGATGACTCGATTGATCGCGATCTGCTGGTAATAGCGCGGCACCTTGCCGGAGATCAGATTGAACGGCTCCAGCACATGCGCAACGGCGTCTTGCGGCAGATGGGTGGCAGCTGCGAGTCGGGCAAACAGTTCATCGGGCGTGGCATAGCGATTCACCTCGCGCTCGGTGCCGGTGGTGTAGTCGATTTCGATGATGCGGTGGCCGTTGGTGGCGTACGCAAACTTGAGGCCGAGAATCTCCGCGTACTCGCGCGCCTGCTGTACGCCGGTTTCGGCAGGTAGGCCGATTTCCTTGGCTTCGACCACGGCAAGGGGATAGTCACGACGGTAGTACAGCAGGTAGTCGGCGCGCTTCTGTTTACCACGGCGAACCTTGCCACCGGCCACAATGATGCGGCCATTGGTGAAGCTGCGCTGCTCGCCAATGGAATGCGGGGCCGATCCCCAGCCTGCCTCCACCAATCGGGGGGTGACGAATTCGCGGCAGGTATCCGCTTCGGTGATCACGCCATCGCGCATTGTCTCCCCCTTCATTGTGTCGTCCCTCAGTCAATCAGGATCTTGAAACTGGTTGCCAGCGCGATAGGTTCGATTTCGCGCACGTTCTTTTTCAACTCGACCAGTCCGTAACCCTCCATCATCCGCAGCGTGCGTGACAGGTTGGGAACCTGCCGCCCGGTGAGTTCAGCGAGCTCCGTCAGCGACTTGGGTCGCCGGTCCCTGATAAGGCGCAGCAGGGATTGGTTGTCCTCGGACAGCACCGCCGCCATCGTGGCCATCGAGGGAAACCAGACAGTAGGTGCGTCCTTGGCTGCGCCCCCCTCCGGCTCTCCTGTTCGACGAATACCGACAACGCAGCGTTTCATCACGGGTTTCCTGATCGGCTTGGCATAAGCTTGTCATTTTATCAGTGTGGCACAACTGCAGCCAGCGTTTGATGAACAACTTGGCTTCCTGATCGTTCAGCGCGTGAATGGTGGCGTCATCAATCAACCCGGAGCCAGCCATGACCACCCAACCAACCGCCCTCGACACCTACCTGCAGCGCCTGCAGATGATCCTCGACAAGGTTGAGGCCCTGCGCCAACTGGCCGACGACCACTTCGGCCACGACCCGGAGGCCATCCACTGGGGCCACGTCGGTGACCTCGGGCGGGTGGATCAGACGCTGGATGACCTGTTGGCGATCTTCGACGGCGAAGCCGAGTGAGGGGGCGACCGTGGACACCCTACCCAAACTCTCGCCAGCGCAAAATCTGCTGCTTCGCACCGCCGCCCGCCGCGCCGATGGGCGCGTGATTCCGCCCGACAACATGCGCGGCGGCGCGCGGGCCAAGGTGCTGACTGCGCTGTTGCAGCGGGGCTGGATCGAGCCTGCCGACGGCGGCCACGTGCTGACTGACGCGGGTTACGCAGCCATCGGACAGCAGCGCCCCGCACCGTCGGATGACGTCCAACCGCTGGACACCACCAGTGATCTCCAATTTCTGGAGGGCATCCCGGTGCGCCCGGGCACCAAGCTCGCCGCGTTGGTGATGGCGCTACGCCGCCCGCAGGGGGCGACCAATCTGCAACTGATGCTGGTCACCGGCTGGCAACCGCACTCGGTGCGTGGCGCGATTTCCGGGATGCTGCGCAAGAAGCTCGGCCTGAACGTGGTGCTGGCGCACAACGACAGCGGCGAGCGGGTGTATCGGGTGGTCTGATCGGTTGCCGAGGGTGTCCAGATTCTGGAGGGCCTTGCGCAATTTTCAAACTCGGGCCAGACAAGGCATTGCCTCTGAATTTCCAGCGTGGCACGTCGGTCCTGCGTACCCTTTTCCACGGTCGCCGATTTGCCGCTTTCCGGCTGCGAAACCGCGTCAACCCCGCGCCGTTGCTGGCTTTGCCACGCTCACCGTGTGCGCTTTGGGCTGGGTGGCCGTTTCGCTGATTTGCAGCGCTCAAACCGCTGCAAGCCCGCGCCATCATTGAGTTTTCTACCCTGGCCGTTTTTGTGCGTAGGGGTGCGAACTGCAAACTTGTGCGAACCTTGCTTCAGGTTCGCACGGTGGCGCAATGCCGCGCTGTCGCCCCCCGTATTGGATTTTCGGCAGGAAGGACCCCTTTCGCCTGGGGCGATGGGGTCACGAAACGTGAGGGCATCACCGTTTTGCCCGACCACAACAACAGACGGTGACCATCACCACCGTCACCACCATCACGTTCGGCGGGCTGCTGTGACGGTGGTGATGGTGGTGATGGTCGGTGCTTATTGTTTACACCGGCGAGCACGCAGGTACTTCCGATGGCCGATGCGCGCGCCTGACAGATCGGACGGACTACGTCGTAACTCCTACACGTGCGCGTGCGCGCGCCTCATGGAGAGTTTCGACACGATCCGTCTGATCCGTCAGTTGGTTCACAGCACCTACGAACCGCGGCGCAGTTTCTTGGATCAAGGAGGATTTGCGTAGACCGTATTGGACGAGCGTCGGTAGACTGTCGGGTGATGAATCCGCATCTACTCACCCTGGCCCTGACCACACCGCTGGAACAACTCCTGGAGTTGCCGAATGCGGTGCGCATTGCTGCGTGCGCTCGGGAGGATTTGCAGCGTTTCAGTGCCGAGCAGTTGCAGCAGATGTTGACTGGCATGGACGCTGCCATCGCGGATGCGGTGACATTAACGCAGGTCAAATATGGTGGTGCGTTGGTCAACCGTGACGAACAGCGCGACCTCGACTGGTTCATCGGAGTCACCAATCAAGCCGAATGGCCACACCTGCGATCAGCTACTGCGTCGGATCGCGATTATTTTCGACTTTTGGCGCTCTACAAGTTGGGCACGGTGATTGAGGCTGTGTCAGAGACTCCACCGGGGATCATCATCAGGCCGGCGGTCGACGCGTTGATGGAAGCACTCGAATCCTTGCTGCTGGCCGATCTGTTGCCCGAACCATCTTCAACGGCGCAGATCATCGAGGACGCGTGGAAGGCCGGGCTCACGCCAGAGCCTGTTGCCGCCGACGAGGTTCGCAAGGCGCAGAGCCACGCGGGCAGGCAGGCCGCCGATGCTCGCCACGCCAACAACCGGGCCGCCAAGCAAAAGGCGCTGGAACTGTTCGCCTCGAACACCTACCGCACCAAGGAAGAGGCCTATCGCATCATCGGCGCGCAGGTCTGCAAAGCGCCGGGCACGATCAAGAATTGGATCGCGGGCATCCAAAAGAACACGCTTCCCGAGTAATTCCCCTGCGAACCTTCACGCTGCGCGCAGCGTGATCACTGTGCGCGCACCGTGTCTGTGAATGCCAATTCTTGAGGTATTCAATACAGAGCATCCCGAAACGACCACGGATGCTCATCATGAAATCACCCCGTCCCGCACTGCCCGAAACCGGCTTCGTTCGGTTGCCGCAGATTCTGTCCCTGATCCCCATCAGTCGTTCGGCGTGGTGGGCGGGCATCCGGGAAGGCAAATTCCCCCAAGGTATCAAGCTCGGCAGCAAGACCACGGTCTGGCGCGCTGAGGACATTCGTCACCTCATCGAACGCTCACGCTGATCCGGGCGGTGACAATGAATGCGTCCATCCCTTCCCCGGACGGAGTAGTAGAGAACGACCGTCACCACCATCACGCGGTCGAGGTGGATGCGGTGGCCAGTCCGACTCCAACAGTGGGTATCGATCCCGTTGG
>JAANMX010001758.1_pt1 | contig 23668 bp, 18 predicted proteins | sample 7279681 | NCBI WGS metagenome assembly JAANMX01 (sample SAMN14094542, study PRJNA606508) | bioreactor metagenome | isolation source: A lab-scale SPAN reactor treating ammonium-rich wastewater day 351 | place: Ireland: Galway | collected 2018-01-01
GGTCATCGAACACCGGCCGGATCATGTGAGAAGCTTTCACTTACGAGGTGACCCTTCAGTACGGCAGACGGCGACATCAGCAATCACCATCTTCCCTACCCAGCAGGGTCACCTCGACCCACGCCACGCCCACACCACCAATCACCGACGGTGGATCAGGGCTGAGCGGACCGCATCACAGGCATCTCACAACGGCACCCGCTGCACGACGGTGACCGCGTCCAGCCGGTTCCGCACGGTGAGCAACAGTTGCAGCGCGCCGTCGTGGACGAGCGCATCGTCCAGCGACACCTCCATGCCGTCGGCGAGCCCGCCGACCGCCACCGGCGACCGCGTCCAGGCGAGGCCGTCGGCCGAGCGCCACAACGTCAGGGTGCGGTGGTCGTCGGCGAGCACCAACTGCAGGAACTCCGCACCGCCGGCAGCCGTCCGCGACTCCGTGAACGTGCCCTCGAACGTGGTGAGCGTCCAGTGCTCGCCGTCGTCGGTGGAGCGCCACATCGCCCGGGTCGTCCGCGTCCCGCCCCTGGCCAGCACCCAGCCGGTGGCCAGCAGCGCCCCACCCACCCGCTGGACGTCGCTCACCCGCGCCCGGACGTAGTCGCCCCGGTCGAGGGGAACCAACCGCCACGTCCGCCCGTCGCGCGAGACCCACGCCGCGGGGTCGGTCAGTCCGTCACCGGTCTCTCCGACAGCCACCAGCCCCCGTCCGGCGGCCGCCACGGCCCTCATCGAGCGTGACCGGTTGTCCAGTCCGTGCAGGTCGTCCAGCGGATCGCGGCGGCCGTACCAGTCGCCGCGCGCAGTCACCTTCGTGGGACGCCCCGGCGTCCACGTGGTGCCGTCGGTGGATGAGTACACCAGCGCCGAGCCCCGGACGGTGCCGTTGGTGCTCCGCTCGCCGACCACCACCCAGCGTCCGTCGAACCGGATTGCGTCGCTGATCTCCGAGGAGTGGTACTGCGCGACCTCGTTGAACGCCTTCGGCGCCGTCCGCCGCCACGTCGTGCCGTCGTCCGACTGCATCGTGAAGGCGTGGTCACCGTCGACCTCACCGGTGGCCAGGTAGCCGCCGTCCGAGCTCCAGGTGACCAGTTGCACGGACTCGTCGTCGGCGAGCCCGAGCGGGGTGGGCGCGCCGAACCCGGCACCATCGGCGGCCCAGCGCACGAAGACACCTTGGGTGCGGCCGTGCGCGGCCAGGGCGCCGTCGGCGACGAAGAGTCCGCCCAGTTGGACCCTGGTGCGCATGCCGGGCGGCGGCGTCACCTCCAGATCGGCGACCCGGGCCGGGCTGTCGAAGCGCCACACCGCGGTTCGTCCCGGCCTCCCGTCGACACCGACCGCGAAGACGGCGACCTCGCCGGCGCCGGCGCCGGCCGTGATCCACGCGCTCTGTTCCGGCTTCGGAGCGGCCCCGGCCGTCCACTGCGGATCGCCGGGGAACAGATACCAGATCCGGACCTCGTCGGGAGCGCCGGCTACGCGCGAGCGTTGCGCGGCCACGGTCGCCGAGCCGATCTGCACCAGTTCGTCGATGTCGGACGACTCACCCGCGTCCGGCAGCCGGGGGGTCGGCCTCCACGAGGGCAGGTCACGGCTGCCCAGCAGCAGCGGGCGGTAGCCCCGGGTCTGGGCGTCGTAGTAGCTGCCGCCCACCACGAATCCCGTCGGCGTCGCGACGGCGTGGTCGAGCGAACTGGAGAAGTTCCCGGAGGTTGCGGGCTCCTCGACGGCGACTCGCCGCCATCGGACGCCGCCGTCGGTGGACGTGGCCAGCACCGAAACCCGAGAACGTCCCTTGGTCACCCGGGGGAGCTCGCGCTCGCCGACGGCCACCACCCTGTTGCCGCTTGCCACGACCTCATTCAGCACGCCCTCACCGGGAACCTTCCGGGCCGTCCAGGCGATGCCGTCGGGTGATGTCCAGACCATCGGCCGGTAGACGTCGTCGCGCCACCTGCCACCTGCCGCCACGAACCCACCGCTGTCGAGGCCCGTGACGCTGAGCGGTCGTTCCCCCCTGTCGGCGTCGATTCCAGCGATCGGCGTCCGCTCCCAGGTCTTTGCGTCGGCACTGGTCCAGGCGAACAGGACGTCGTCGGAATCACCGACGGCCAGCCAGCGCCGCTCTGCCCCGCTCCCTCCGACCGCGGCGATTCCGAGCGCCCGCTCGCCCACCAGGGTCGCGGACGCCGCCGCCTCGCTGAGCGCGCCGTCGGCCCAGGTCGCGCCCGCGTCCGTGGAGTAGCGGAACACGGGCACCGACGTGCGGCCCTCGACCGTGGCCACCATCACGGTCGCCTCGCCGTCGCTGGCCATCGCCTCGACGGTGGTCTCCACGCCGTTGCCACGATCGGGCAGCGCGGGGAACACGTCGGCGGGCAGGGCGGGCGCGTTGACCGGCGGACGCGGCGCCGGCGGGTCACCGGTGCAGCCGGTCAGCAGCACGGCCAGGACGACGATCAGCGGGTACGGGCGCGACATGCGGTCACGCTAGGGCGCATCGCCGCCGAATGGGCCGATCAATTCGCCTACCTGTGGATAACTCTCGGAATCGGGCGTTCGACGTCCTCAGTCCACCGCCTCGGCCAGGTAGAGGATGGCGGTCTCGGGATGGGTCGGCGCGTGGGTCAGGCCCACGGTGGCGAGGGCCGCCCCGGTCAACTCGACGCCGAACTCCTCGGTCGGGCGCAGACCGGGAGCCGTGCCGGCCGCGAGGTGGTCGAACTCGCTGGAGCCGTCGGGTTCGACTCCCCACCAGACCGGCGGCTTCACCACCGGGGCATGCTCCAGCAGCACCGGCGTCACGCGGTAGCGCCGGTTCGGGTCCAGCCCGGAGAACCGCAGCCGTCCGCGCAACGTCACGATCGATCGGCCCACCTCGGCGAAGGAGTAGATGGCCCGGCTGCGATCGGGGGCGACGACCGCCTGGGCCGAGATCGTCTCGTCCGGATCATCGATGCGGATCAGGTCGCCACTCAGTAGCAGCGAGCGATTCTCCTTGTAGAAGCCAACCCAGGCGCCCAGTTCGACCAGCTCGTCGGCGTTCGCCCTGGTCAGATCCCACTCGATGCCGAGGTGCCCGAACACGGCGCTGGCGGCGCGGAAGTTCAGCGTGTGCGAGCGGCCCGTGGTGTGGGAGGCTCCGGACGCGATGTGCGAGCCGAGCAGTTCCGGCGGCAGCAGCTGCTGCGTCCAGCGGTTCATCTGCTGCCGCTCCAGCGGGTCGATGCAGTCCGACACCCAGATGCGGTCGCAGTGCAGCATCGCCTCGAGGTCCACGCGGCCGCCGCCCGCGGCGCAGGACTCGATCTCCAGCCCGGGGTGGGCCGCCTTCAGCTCATCGACCAGGCGGTAGTAGGCGATCGTCTGCTCATGCACGCCCGGACGCCCGGTGGGCGCGGTGCCGGCGTCGATCAGATCCCGGTTGTGGTCCCACTTGATGTAGGCGATGTTGTACTCGTCGAGGATCGCCATCATCGCGTCCCGGATGTACGCGTAGCACTCCGGAATGCCGAGGTTGATCACCTGCTGGAAGCGCGCCTCGAGCGGCCAGCGGTCGCCGGTGGCCATCACCCAGTCGGGGTGCGCGCGGGCGACGTCGGAGTCGGGGTTGATCATCTCCGGCTCGAACCACAGCCCGAACTGCATGCCCAACTCGTTCACCCGGTTGACCAGCGGGTGCAGCCCGTTCGGCCAGACGTCGGCGGCCACCGTCCAGTCGCCCAGCCCGGCGTGGTCGTCGCGCCGGGCGCCGAACCAGCCGTCGTCGAGCACGAACCGCTCCACACCGACGGACGCCGCCGCCTCGGCCAGCGCCAGCAGCTTGTCGAGCCGGTGGTCGAAGTAGACCGCCTCCCAGACGTTGATGGTCACCGGCCGGTCCACCGACGGATGGTTGCGCCGGGCCCGCAGGAAGCGGTGGAAGCGGTGCGCCACGGCGTCCAGGCCGACGCCGTAGGAGCCGTACAGCCACGGCGAGGTGTAGCTCTCGTCCTGACCCAGGATCACCTCACCGGGCAGCAGCAGTTCGCCACCGCCGAGCATCTGATCGCCGGTGTACAGCCGCTCGGCGTAGTGGGTGTGGTTCCCGCTCCAGCCGGTGTGCACGCCCCAGATCTCGCCGTCGGCGAAGCCGAAGCCGGCCGTTCCGGCGTGCAGCACGTAGGCGGAATCGGGGCCCGACTTGCCCTTGCGGTTCTCCCGCAGGTGGGTTCCGACGGTGAAGGCATGCCGCTGCGGCACCCGTTCCTTGGTCCACCGCCCGGCCAGGTCGAGGATCTCGGAGGCCACCTGCGGCACCGGGTAGGCGAGCACCAGGTCGTCCAGCTGATAGGGATCCGCGCCGAGGTTGGTCACGCTGGCCCGGCTGCGCACGAGCCCGCTGCGGGTCAGCTCGATCCGGAGAGTGAGTTCGAGTTGGGCCGCGTCGTCGCGGGCGACCACCTCGACGGAGCCGGCGCCGGCCTCGACCAGCCGGCCACCTGCGGGCGAGTCGTTCACCCGCAGGCTCGAGGTGGTGAACCGCGGCGACCAGTCGCGGCCGCCCCGGGAACCGCTCAGGCCGGGTCGGCCGACCCAGCCCGTCCAGTGTTCGGGAACCACCGCGAGCCGGGCGGGTTCGTCGACGAGGTTGGACGCCACCGGCCGGACGCCCGCCCGGATCAGCGTGCCCACGTCGTCCGGCGTGAGGGCGCCGAGGTCGGCTCCCCAGTGCACGATGGCCGGAAGCCGGCCGCCGGTCACGTCGAGCACGACGGACACACCAGCAGAACGCAGGACGACACACGTATCGACGGTCACGTCGACTCCCTTCGAAGGATCGGGTCTCAGGTGGTGCTGCAGCCACACGAGCTGCGCAGGATCAGCTCGGTGGGGAACAGGTGGAACACCTCGCCGGTCTCGGTGCTCTCGGTGATCATCCGGAACGCCTCGGCGGCGATGTCGGCGATCGGCTGCCGGGCTGCCGTCAACGCGGGCCAGGAGTACTCCGCCTCGATGCTGCCGTCGAAGGTCACCACGGCGATGTCCCCGGGGATGCCGAGTCCGGCCTCGTGCAGGGCCCGGAGGACGCCGATCGCCTGCAGGTCGGACGACGCGAACACCGCCTGGGGCAGCTTGCCGGAGGCGATCATGCGGCGCATCGCGGCATAGCCGCCCGGACGACTGAACACCCCGCGGGCGATCGGCCCCTCGGGCAGTGCGTGGCGGCGTTGGGCGTCGCGCCAGCCGAGTTCACGGGGATCGGCGAGCCCGTTGAGATCCTCGCCCATGATCAGGCCGACCCGGGTGAGGCCGTGCACGGTGATCAGGTGCTCGACGAGCATGTCGGCGCCCTGACGCAGGTCGGAGCCGACCGAGCGCTGGCCGGGGATGGGGACCATGGTGTCCACCAGCACGTACGGGACGTCGACGCGCAGGTTCGCCAGCGGATCGCGGTGGGAGGAGTCCCCGCGGACGATCATGCCCTCGACCTGGCGCCCCAGCAGGTCCTCCAGGATGCGCTGCTCCTGCCGCCGGTTGCCCATCGTGCTGGCCATCAGGACGGCCCGGTCGCTCATCGCGGCCAGCCGCTGGATCTCCAACCCCAGTTCGGCGAAGAACGGGTTGCTGGAATCGGGGATGACCAGCCCGATGGTGTCGCTCACGCCGCGGCGGAGGGCGCGTGCGCTGCTGTTCGGGCGGTAGCCCAGCACCTCGATCGCTCGGCGGACCCGCTCGGCGGTTGCCGGGGCGACCGGACGCGGACCGTCGTTGACCACGTAGCTGACCACCGCGCTGCTGACCCCGGCGTAGCGGGCGACGTCGCCACGGGTGACGACCGTACGTGAGACGGCCGGAGTGGCCTCCGACATGTCAGACTCCTCCCTGCGGTCGACCCTGACTGTCACCGCAACCTCGCCGTATTCTCTCGCGAGGTGCTCCAGGACCGCCCAATCTACGCGAGTGGCGGAGTCCTGCAAGCACGCGCAGCGGCCTCTTCGAACAGCAGACCGTATCTGGTTGTAGGGGAGTATGTACTCGTGTAGCGTTCGGAGTCCGGTGTCGTGCGGGCCGCCTGGCCGGGGCCGAGCCTCGAGGAGTGGACGATGACGTGGTTGGTGACCGGCGGGGCCGGCTACATCGGCTCGCACGTGGTGCGGGCGTTCCTGGGCGCGGGCATGGACTGCGTGGTCATCGACGACCTGTCCAGCGGGCATCGCGCGTTCGTTCCGGCGTCGGTGCCGCTGATCGTGGGGTCGGTGGTGGACCCGGCCGCGGTGGATGAGGCGCTCGGCGGCCACGCCGTGAGCGGGGTCGTGCATCTGGCCGGGTTCAAGTACGCCGGGGTGTCGATGGCGCGACCGCGCCACACCTACACCCAGAACGTGACCGGCATGCTCACCCTGCTCGACGGAATGGCCCGGCACGGGGTGGACGAGATGGTGTTCTCCTCCAGTGCCGCGGTGTACGGAACCCCGCAGACCGACCTGGTGACAGAGAGCAGCCCGACCCGGCCCGAGTCGCCCTACGGGGAGTCGAAGCTGATCGGCGAGTGGCTGCTGGCCGACGAGGGCAGGGCGGCGAACCTGCGCCACACGTCCCTGCGCTACTTCAATGTGGTCGGGTCCGGGGCACCCGAACTGTACGACACCAGCCCGCACAATCTCTTCCCGATCGTCTTCGACCAGTTACTGGCGGGGCGGACGCCCTCCATCAACGGGGACGACTACGCGACGCCCGACGGCACGTGTGTGCGCGACTACGTTCATGTGGCCGACCTGGCGATCTCGCACGTGGCGGCCGCCCAGGCCCTGGACGCCGGACGCGAGCTCGCGCCGGTCTACAACCTGGGCAGCGGGTCCGGCCTGTCGGTGCGCGAGATCATGAGCGCCGTCGTCAGGGTCACCGGGATCGGGTTCACTCCCGCGGTCGGGCCGCGGCGTCCCGGTGATCCGGCGATCATCGTGGCCGACGGCCGGCTGGCGGCACGCGACCTCGACTGGCGAATGAGGCACGGCGTCGACGACATGGTCCGCAGCGCGTGGCGCGCCCGCACCGAACGGTAGAACGGAGCATCTCATGGTCAACGACGTCAGCGGAGACGCCGCCCGGTTGGTCGAGGCGGCCTTCAGAGACCTGGTCGGACGCGACCCCGACGGCACCTGGGCGGCCCCCGGCCGGGTGAATCTCATCGGGGAGCACACCGACTACAACGACGGGTTCGTGATGCCGTTCGCACTGCGGCAGCGCGTCACGGTCGCCGCCGGAATCCGCGACGACCAGCGCTGGCGGGTCACCACGCTCAACACGGGGATGACCGAGACCTTCACCAGCGACGACCTGGTGCCGGGGATGTCCGGCTGGCAGGCGTACGTGGCCGGCGTGGCCTGGGCCCTGGAGGAGGCCGGCCACCGGCTCGGCGGCGCCGACCTGGTGCTGAGCTCGGACGTGCCGATCGGGGCCGGCCTGTCGTCCTCGGCCGCGCTGGAGTGCGCCGTCCTGGCGGCGCTCGCCGATCTGAACCGGCTGGCGATCGAGCCGATGGAGCGGGCCAGGCTCGCCCGCCGTGCCGAGAACGCGTTCGTGGGTGCGCCCACCGGGCAGATGGATCAGGCCGCCTCGACCCTGTGCGAGGCCGGTCACGCCCTGTTCTTCGACTGCCGCACCTTCGAGGCGCGGCAGGTACCGCTCGACCTGGCCCGAGCGGGGCTGGAGCTGCTCGTGCTGGACACCCGGACGCCGCACGCCCTGGTCGACAGCGAGTACGCCGCGCGTCGCACCTCGTGCGAGACCGCCGCGCGCGTTCTGGGTGTGCCGGCCCTGCGCGACGTCGGCGACGTCGACACGGCGCTGGCGAAACTGGACGATGGGGTGCTGCGCAGGCGTGCGCGGCACGTGCTCACCGAGAATCGGCGCGTTCTGGACGCCGTCGAACGACTGGTCGCGAAGGACTATCTCGGCCTGGCGCCGCTGCTGGACGCCTCGCACGCCTCGATGCGGGACGACTTCGAGATCACCGTGCCCACCGTCGATCTCGCCGTGCAGGTGGCCAAGGACGCCGGCGCCCACGGCGCCCGGATGACCGGAGGCGGCTTCGGCGGCTGCATCATCGCGCTGGTCGACGCCGGCAGCAGCGATCGGGTCGCGGCTGCGATCGGTGCGGCGTTCGCCGGCGCCGGCTACGGCCCACCCAGCCACTTCGTGGGCATCCCCTCCGCGGGAGCACGCCGACTCGCGGGAGCCACCGATGAGTGACCGGGGACTCGCGTCGGCACGAGCGACGATGCGGGACGCCGGCGTCGCCGACCAGGCCATCGAGGTCTTCGCCCACTACTACCGTCAGCTGGAGGACGGGGCGACCGGCGTCATCCGCGAGGACTCCATCGAGCCGCTGACCGCTCCGGAGCTGCTCGACTCGATCGAGATCGACGACGCCGCGGCCGCGGCCGGCTTGGCGACGACCGCGATCATCAAGCTCAACGGTGGGCTCGGCACGTCGATGGGCATGGACCGCGCCAAGTCGTTGCTGCCGGTACGCGACGGCAGGTCCTTCCTCGACATCACCGTCGAGCAGGTGCTGAGCGCTCGCCGGGCGTACGGCGTCCGGCTGCCGCTGCTCTTCATGAACAGTTTCCGCACGAGGGACGACACACTGGCGGCACTGGAGCGGTATCCCGGCCTCGAGGTCGACGGCCTCGGCCTGGATTTCCTGCAGAACTCCGAGCCGAAGCTGCGGGCCGACGATCTGACGCCGGTCGAATGGCCGGCGGACCCTGCGCTGGAGTGGTGCCCGCCCGGTCACGGCGACCTCTACCCGGCACTGCTGGCCTCCGGCGTCCTCGGCCGGCTCCTGGACGCCGGCTACCAGCAGGCGTTCGTCTCCAACGCGGACAACCTCGGCGCGGCCCCGGACGCGCGGATCGCGGGTTGGTTCGCGGCCGGCGGTGCGCCGTACGCCGCCGAGATCTGCCGGCGGACCGCCGCCGACCGCAAGGGCGGACACCTGGCGATCCGCAAGGCGGACGGGCGACTGATCCTGCGCGACACGGCCCAGACCGCGGCCGACGAACTGCACCACTTCACCGACGAGTTCCGGCACCCGTACTTCCACACCAACAACCTGTGGTTCCATCTGCCCACGCTCGCGAGAACGCTCGCGGAGCGGGACGGCGTGCTCGGGTTGCCGCTGATCAGGAACGAGAAGACCGTCGACCCGGCCGATCCGTCCTCGACCCGGGTGATCCAGATCGAGTCGGCGATGGGGGCCGCGATCGAGGTGTTCGCGGGGGCCACCGCGATCGGCGTCGGGCGGGAACGGTTCGTTCCGGTCAAGACCACCGACGATCTGTTGCTGCTGCGGTCGGACGTCTACGAGCTGAGCGCCGAGTTCCGGCTGACCCGGGCCGCCGACCCGGCACCCCTGGTCGATCTCGACAGCCGGTACTACAAGACGATCGCCGGTTTCACCGAACGCTTCCCCGCGGGTGCACCCTCGCTCGCGGGGGCGTCCGGCCTGAGAGTGCGGGGCGACTGGACCTTCGAGGCGGGCGTGGTGGTGCGGGGCGCGGCCGCCCTGAGCGATCCCGGCGAGCCGAGCATCGTCCCGGCGCGGGCCATCCTCGAGGGGTCGTCCAACTGAGCCCGGGGGCCTGACGCCGGGGCGGGCGCGGCTCGGCTGCTCCCGCCCCGGCGGCGTCCTCACTTGATCGAGCCGCGGGTCACCCCGGAGATCACCCAGCGCTGCGAGAACACGTAGACCAGCAGCAGCGGCGCCATCGCCATCAGGTAGGAGGCGAAGGCCACCGTGTAGTCGGTGTTGAACTGGCCCTGGAAGACGTAGTTGGCCAGCGGCAGCGTGCGGGCGTCCGGAGAGGTGAGCACCACCAGCGGCAGGATGAAGTCGTTCCAGGCCCACACGCAGGTGAGGATGCCGACGGTGGCGTTCATCGGGGTGAGCAGCGGGAAGATGACTCTCCAGAAGACGCCCCAGGTGCTGGCGCCGTCCACCCGGGCCGCCTCCTCCAGCTCCAGCGGGATCGACTGGATGTAGGCGGTGTAGATGAACACGTTGAGCGACAGGCCGAACACCGTGTAGAGGACGATCAGGCCGAGCTGGTTGTCCAGGTTGAGCAGCGCCGACTGCTTCACCACCGGCAGCATGATGATCGGGAAGGGGATGAACAGCGCCGCCAGGAAGTAGAAGTACACGCCCTTGAAGAAGGGACGGTGCAGTTGCCGCGCCAGTGCGTAGGCGACCACGGAGTTCGACAACAGGGTGAAGATCACCGCGAACACCGTGATCAGGGCCGTGTTCAGCAGCGCCTGTGGGAACGCCGTCCGCTCCCAGGCCTCGGCGAAGTTCTCCCAGCGAATGCTGGTCGGCAGCTCGAATCCGGTGCCCTGGTCGAGTTGGTCGGGCGTCTTCAGCGCAACGACCACCGCGAGATAGACGGGGATCAGGACGGTCAGCGAGCACACCGCGATCAGGGCGGTGACCCACCAGTTGGTTGGACGGGTGTCGTCGTCGGTGCGGCCCGGGGAGCGCCGCTTCTTGCCGATGGTGGTGACGGGGGTCGCGGTCGTGGTGGTCATCAGAAGTCCGCCTCTCGACGCTGAAGGACTCGGAACTGGATGAGGGAGACCAGGGTGATCACGATGAAGAAGATCACCGCGTTGGCCGTCTGGTAGGCGAACTCTCCGCCGGAGAAGCCGCCGCGGAAGATCAGCAGCGTGACCGACTCGGTCGCCGTGCCCGGCCCGCCGTTGGTGAGCGCCACCACATGGTCGAAGACCTGCAGGAAGCCCTTGAGGCTGAGCACCATGTTGATGGTGAAGTACGCCCCGATCCTCGGGAACGTGATCGCCGTGAACTGCTTCCAGGCGCCGGCGCCGTCCAGGGACGCCGCCTCGTACAGCTCGGCGGGAATCGTCTGCAGACCAGAGAGGTAGATGATGATCGCGAATGCGCAGGACTGCCAGACGGCCAGCAGGACGATGGGCAGCCAGGCCCAGGTCGGGTCGGTGAGGATGTTGTCCCGGAAGACCGGGATGCTCGCCAGGATCTTCGGCAGCGAGTTCGAGAACAGGTACTGGAACACGTAGCCGACGATCAGGATCGCCAGCACGTAGGGGACGAAGAAGATGCCCCGCCAGAAGTTCCGGGCGACGATCTTCGCGTTCAGGCCGAGCGCGATCGCCAGCGACAGCACGTTGGTCAGAATGGTGGCCAGGATCGCGAACCAGAACGAGAAGCCGTAGGCGTTCAGCACCCGGTCGTCGCGGAACAGGTTGACGTAGTTCGAGAACCCGACGAAGTTCCAGCTGCCGTAGCCGGCGTAGTTGGTGAAGCTGAAGAACAGGCCGACCAGCACCGGAACGGTGTGGAAGAAGGCGAAGGCGATCACCGCCGGCCACACCATCCAGTAGTACGTCGGCAGCGCCAGGCGCTTCTTGGGGGCGATCGGGGCGGCCTCGGTGGCCGTGGCCCGTGCGGTCCGGGTCGTCGTACTCATCTCACTCTCCGCTCGTGGGGATCGTGCGCGCCGCGACCTTGCGCCACTCGTTGTCGAGGGTGGCCAGGGCGGCTGCTGTGTTGCCGTCGAACAGCGACTGCTGAACGGTCGCCGCGAGCGGGATGCTCGGCGGGATCTGGTGGTCGATGAAGCCGGTGATGCGGCCCTGATCGAAGTAGGGCTTGACCGCCTGCAGCGCGGGTTCGGAGCTGAGCTGGGCGCCCTTCAGCGACGGGATCATGTTCTGTGAGGCGGCCAGTTTCTCGATCACGTCCTTCTCGAACAGGAAGTGGACGAAACGCAGCGCCTGCTCCTTGTGCGGGGTGTTGCGGCCGATGGTGACCGTCACGTCGACGCCGGAGACCAGCAGCCGATCGTCCGGGCCGCCTTCGGCGCTCGGGTAGGGGAAGATCGACGCCCGGATGTCGGGGTTGATCTCCTTGATCGGGCTGAGCGCCCAGATGCCCTGCATCAGCATGGCCACCTCACCGCGCGCGAACGCCGCGTTGCCGTCGTCGTAGGTGCGTCCCCGGTAGCCGTCCTGGGCGTAGCTGAACAGCTTCTGCTGCTGGCTCATCGCGGTGGCGAAGTTCTTCTCGAACGAGACCGGCGAGTCGGGACCCACGTTGACGCCCTGGGCGCGCATCTGCTCGAAGAAGTCGTCCTGGGCGGCGGGGTAGCCGCCCAGCCCGTTGAACGACGGCAGGGTCGTCCATGAGTCGGCGAGCGTGCCGTAGAACGGCGTGATGCCGGCGTCCTTCAGCTTGTCGCAGACCTCGACCAGTTCGTTCCAGGTGGTGGGCACCTGAAGGCCCTGCTCGGCGAAGATCTTGGCGTTGTAGATGATCCCGTTGGCGTTGTTGATGTAGCCGAGCGAGTTGATCTCGCCCTTCTTGTTGCCGAGATCGGCGAGGATCTCCTGGACGGCCGGGTTGATCTGGTCGACCAGCGGGTCGCCGGTGAAGTCGTGGAACACGCCGGCCTCCGCCAGGCCGCCGAAGTTGGCACCGGCGTTGAGGGTGATCACGTCGGGGGTGCGGTCCTTGACCAGCAGCGTCCGGATCGTCGTATCGGCGTCCGCGACCTGGTTCTGCACCACCTTGATGTCGGGGTTCTTCGCCTCGAACTCGGCGATGATCTCGTTGAAGTCGTTCAGGGCCTCGCCCTTGAATTGGAAGAAGTTCAGCGTGGTGACGGACGAATCGTTCGCCCGGGTGCACCCGCCCACTGCCGCGATGAGCCCCAGGGCGCATAGGGCTGCGGCGGTTCGCAGTGCGGTGGTTCTCAGGAATCTCATTGGACGCGCCTCCTTGCGCGGGTTACGGAGGGCCGGCTCCGACGAGCGCGGCACCGCGAACGCTACACGAGTAGATTTCGAGTCGCAAGACGTTCGCCGGGCGGATCGCGGGCTATCTTTCTGGAGCGCAGGCCCGCGACTGGCCGTGCCCGAGCATCATTGGCAATACGTGTAGATATCAAGCCTGAGGTGGACTCGGTGCTCGATGCGATCAGGTCGGGTCATGCGCCCCAGGGTCACCGAGCTCACCATCGGTGCCCAGTGGCCGGTTCAGTTGGCCACTCTCACGAAATGACACGAGAGCGGCCACCGAGGGTGAGACGCGCTCCCGGTGGTGAGATCGACGGCCTCGGACGCCGAAGCCGAGACGTCGGACGCCGCACCCGAAGCCCGGACGGTGGTGCCGGTCCGGCCGGGATCGCGCCGGTTCGACTCAGGCGTTCGATTCCGGGCTCTGCGCCCACAGGTCGGGGCCGAACACCTCGTAGTGGATGTTCTCGCTGCTGATCCCCTTGTCCATCAGGGCCAGCCGGGTGTGCCGCATGAACTGTAGCGGGCCACACATGAACACGACGGCGTCGGTGGGCAGGTCGATGCCCGACAGATCCATGAAGCCCTCCAGCGCCGGCCGAAGCGTCGGCGCCGATTCGGCGTCCTGTTCGTACCAGGCCTGGGTGTGGATGTTGGTCATCGCCAGCGCCTGGCGCCGCAGCGAGTCGTAGAGCGCATGCTGCCCGTGCGACTTGTCGGCATGGAACAGCCACACCGGCCGGTCCGGCTGGCGCCGGGACAGGTCCTCCATGATCGCAGCGATCGGGGTGATCCCGATGCCGGCCGAGACCAGCACCAGGGGACCCTCCGAACCCTCCAGCACCAGGTCGCCACAGGGCTGGGAGACCTCCAGCACCGTCCCCGGGCGGGCATTCTCGTGCAGCCAGCCGGACACCTGGCCGTCGGGGGCGCCGTTCTCACCCCGGACGCGCTTGATGGTCACCCGCAGCGAGTCGCCGCGCGGCCCCGACGAGATGGTGTACTGCCGCGGCTGCCGCTCGCCGTTGGGCAGATCGACGGCGATCGCCACGTACTGACCCGTCCGATGGGCCGGGATCTCACCACGCACCGGCGCCAGCAGCAGCGAGAAGACGTCCTCGGACTCCTCGAAGCGTTCGACCACCCGGTACTCGCGCCAGGGATGGTCGGGATCGGTGCCGGCCATGGCGTACAGCTTGGCCTCCTCGGCGATCAGCGAGCAACCGAACAGCCAGTACACCTCGTCCCAGGCGGCGGCCACCTCGGGCGTGACCGCGTCGCCGAGCACCGTCTTCACCGCCTTCAGCAGGTGATGGCCGACGATCGGGTATTCGGGCGCCTTGATGCCCAGCGAGACGTGCTTGTGCGCGATGCGTCCCATCACCGGGCCGAAGTCGGGGGCCTTCGGATCGAGCAGCTGGACGGCGAACGCCACCACCGAGGCGGCCAGGGCCTGCGGCTGCTCGCCGATCGCCTGATTCGCTTTGTTGAAGACCCGGAGCAGCTCGGGGTGCGCCGCGAACATGTCCGGGTAGAAGGTGCGGGTGATCCGTTCGGCGTGTTCGGCCACCACTCCCGCGGTGGCCGCGACGATCCGTTCCGACTCGGCGCTGAGCCTCATGTTCCTCCTCGTGCCTTCACCCTGGGGGTCGTGCGGGCGCACTGCGCGAAGGCTGCCACACCCGCCGATGCCGCGTCAGGCAATTCGTGAAACTAGTTCGTGAAAAAGGCGTGATGGCTGAGCTCGATGCCCAGGGGTCTCGGCGAGCTCGACCACCTGCAGGGCTGGGCAAGCCCGATGACCGTCACGTCTGGGGGGATCTCGACAGGCACGACCGGCGATGATCGCCGATCAGCCCAGCGGAATCGGCCCGCCCGGTCGTTCCCGTTGCACCAGATCGAGCAGCTCGTGCCAGGCCTCGATCTTCATCCGCTCGCGCTGATGGGACGCGCCGCGATTGGCCTCGGCGGCCTCGATCCGTCGCCAGTCCTCGAAGCTGGACGGCGTGAAACCCCTGGCCGCGAGGGTTCCGAGGAGGTCGACGCGGTCGCTGCGCGGGCCTTGCTCGGCCAGGTCGGCGAGCAGGTGTTCGACGGTCTCGCGGGCGTCGGATTTGTTGGTGCCGATCACCCCGATCGGTCCGCGCTTGATCCAGCCGACCACGTACTCCCGCGGTGCCACCGCGTCGCCGTCCAGCACCCGGCCGTGCGCGGAGGGGATCACCCCGAGCAGCTCGTCGAACGGGACGCCGGGCAGCCGGACGGCGCGGTAGCCGATGGCCCGCAACACCGACTGCACGCTGAGCTCCGCCGTCTCACCGGTGCCCACCACGCGACCGCCGGCGTCCAGCCTGGTCCGTTCGAGCACCAGGCCGCCCACCGGGTCGCCCAGCACGGCCAACGGACGCCGCCAGAACAGGAAGTGCAGCCGGGCCCGCGCGCCGGGCACCTCGGTCGCGGCGGCCTCGCGCAGCACCGCCACGTTGGTCCTGGTGCGCCGGTCCAGCGCGGCCTCGTCGATGCCGTCGAACGCGTCGGCGTCCACGCTCACCTGGACGCCCGGGGTGCGGCACAGCTCGCGCAGCTCGGTGGTGGTGAAGCTGGCGTGCTGCGGCCCGCGGCGTCCGATCACGAAGACGTCGGTGACCCGTGCCCGGCGCAGTTCGGCCAGCACGTCCTCGGGCATGTCGGTGACGTCCAGGGCCAGCGGTTCCTTGGCGAGGATCCGGGCCACGTCGACCGCTACGTTCCCGACGCCGATCGCCGCGACCTGCGTCACGCCGTCCAGCGACTGCGGCTCGGCGTCCGGGTGCCCGGAGTACCAGGCCACGAACTCGCGGGCGGAACGGCTGCCCGCCGCGTCCTCACCGGGGACGCCCATCCGCAGGTCCTCGCTGGCGCCGACGGCGTAGATCACCGCGTCGTAGCCGGCCAGCAGCTCGTCGCGGGTGACGTCGCGGCCGAACTCGACCAGGCCCAGGAAGCGCACCGCCGGGCTGTCGAACACCCGGGCCAGCGCGTTGGCCACCGACTTGATCGAGGTGTGGTCGGGCGCGACGCCGTAGCGCAGCAGTCCGTACGGAGTCGGCAGCCGGTCGAAGACGTCGACGTCGACGCCTCCGTGCGCCGTCAGATGCTGGGCGGCGAACAGCCCGGACGGCCCGGCCCCGACGATCGCGACGCGGTAGCGGGGCTCGGGCATGGCGGCACCCTACCGGCCGGGGCGTCCCCGGCCGGTCAGGCGAACGCCGGCGTCGGAGCAGGTCGGATCAGAGGAATTTGCGCGCCACCACGGGCAACAGGCCGAGCGCCTGGCCCAGGGCGGTGGGGTGGAACGCGATCTGGACCTCGGGCGGGGTGATCCAGGACGCCTTGTCGCACCAGGCATGGCCCTTGAACGCCTTGGTGGGGTTGGCGAAGGCCGCGCGGACCTTCTTGGCGGCCTGCGCGAGCCGGGTGTTCAGCAGGTCGATCGTGGCGTTCATCCTGGCCTGCTCGGTGGGGCTGTAGTACACGTTCGTGCTGCAGTTGGTGCCGTTGAACAGCCGGGGGTAGCCGACGACGATCAGCTTCGCCTTCGGCGCCTTCTTCTTGATCGCCTTGTACAACGCGCCCGCGTCCTTGACGAACGTCGTGTCGAGGTAGGCGTTCGCCGCGGCGAGGGGTGCCCAGCAGTCCTCATCGGCGAGGGTCGCGCAGGCGGCGAAGACGGGAACGAAGCCGATGTCGTTGCCGCCGGCCTGGACGGTGACGAAATCGGTGGACTTGCTCAGCGCCGCGAGCTGGGTGCTCGCCACCTGGGCCATCGTCGCACCGCCGCAGGCCGCATGGGTGAGCTCCAGCCGGCCCAGTTTGGCGAGCAGCACCGGGAAGGCGGCCGCCGAACGCAGGCACGCGTCGGTGGGCGGGAGCGCCCCCGAGCCGGCGGAGTAGGAATCGCCCAGCGCCACATAGCTGGGCTTGGACGCCTTCTGGTGTCGTGGGGCGGCATTGTGTTGCGGGGTGGCCGCGTGTTGCGGGCTGGCCGCGCCGGATGCGGTGGCGGTCGTGGTCGGGACGAGGGCGATGGTGGCGAAGACGGCCACCACGACGGCGATGGCGCGGCGCATGGGTCTCACGGGGGGTACCTTCCTGTCCGGTGGGACGTGACCCTTGCACGGCGTCCGAGGCCGGCGGAAGGTGGCACTTCTACCACCGCGACCGGCAGCCTCCGGGAGGCTAGTGGTGAATTCCCGCGAGCAGCGCCGCCAGGCGGGCCGGCTGGGTGACCATCGGCCAGTGTCCGGAGTCGAGATCGACGAGCTCGAGGCGGCGGGCCTTGGCGAGTTCGGGCAGCTCGCCGGCGGCCAGCCAGGCGCGCGCGTCCTCGAGGCCGAACTCGGGGCAGATCAGCGTCACTCCGACGTCGTAGCGGGCGTCGTCGCGGAGCCGGACGATGCCCTTGGCCACGGCCTCCGGCACCGGGGTCATCGACGCCGCCAGCCGGTCCCGGGCGGCCGGGTCGAGGTCGGCGGCGTCCGGACCCTCGAAGGCGGCCCAGCCGGGGAACGGCATCGCGCCGTCGACGATCGGCAGGAAGTCGGCGTACGGCTCACCGTCGGCCACCGGGAAGCCGCCGATCAGGGCCACGCCGGCGAGGGCGCGGCGGTCGGCGGCGATCCAGGCCAGGGACGCCGCGGCCGAGTGTCCGACCACCAGCGGGGGGTCGTCGCAGTCGTCGACCACGGCGAGAACGGCGGCCACCTGGTCGTCCAGGGTCGCCGCGGCGTTGCCGTCGCCCTGGCCGGGCAGGCTCACCGGCAGGCCGCGATGTCCGAGCCCTGCGAGTTCGTCGACCACATCGGTCCATACGTCGGCGGGAAGCCACAGCCCCCCGATCAGCACGATGTCGGCCATCGGTTCCTCCTTCGTCGGGCGTCTCGCCCACGCTACGTCCTGACCCGGACGATCCGCGTCCGCGATCTGCCTACGATGATCGGCATGGATACCAGCCCCACCGCGCGGGCGCTGCACACCCTCGACCTGATCCACCAACGGCCGGGCGTGCGGGCCGCCGAACTCGCCGACCGGCTGGGCGTGACCGAACGCGCCGTCCGGCGCTATGTGGGCATGCTGCGCGACGCCGGCATCCCGGTGACCGGGACCCCCGGACCGCACGGTGGCTACCAGGTCGGACGCGGCGTCCGGCTGCCGCCGGTGGTGTTCAGCGGTCCGGAGGCGCTGGCGCTGGTGATGGCCGTGCTCGACTCGCCGGCCGGAGCACCGGCGCCCGACAGCATGGCCGGAGCCGGGGTGACGAAGCTGCTGCGGGCGTTGCCCGAATCGGTCGGACGCCCGGCCGCCCAGTTCTGGCGACACATCGCCGCCGCGCCCTCGCTGGCCCCGCGTCCCGACGTGTCGATCACCTCCCGGCTGGTCGAGGCGGTCGCGGGCGGACGCCGCGTCCGGATCGCGTACCGCAGCGCGGCCGGCAACGAGTGGGTCAGCGAGGTCGACCCCTGGGCGGTCGTCGTCCGCTACGGGCTGTGGTACCTGCTCTGCCGGATCCCCTCCGGTGAGCTCCGCACCTACCGGCTGGACCGGATCGGTGCGGTCGACCTGCTGACCGGCGCGTCCGAGGTGCCGGCCGACCTGGACGCCGTCGCCGTCCTGGAGCGCAGCCTCGGCGAGGGCTGGGAACTCGCGACCCGGGTGCGGTTCCTGGCCCCGGCCGAGCGGGTGCGGCCGTGGCTGCGGGCGCCGATGGGACGCCTGGAGGCCGACGGTGAACAGTGCGTGCTGACCGGCACCACCAGCAACCCCGAGATGTATGTGGGGGAGTGGCTGGCGCAGGTGCCGTTCCCGTTCGTGGTCGAGGAGGGCGCCGAACTGCGCGCCGCAGTTGCGGAGCTGGCCGGCCGGCTGTCGGCCGCCGTGGAGTAGCGAGTGGGATCTCGCCACGGTAGCCGGCCGATCACCCCCGCCCGGTTTCAGAGGGTCGCGTTCAGCTCCGGCGCCGGACGAACTCGCGCCGGGCGTACTGGCCCAGCGCGTAGGTGAAGTAGCCGTCGGCCGCCGCGCCGACGCCGCCGCCGACCAGCGGGATCCGCTTGGCCACCTGCACCAAGACGTGCTTGCCGGCCATCTTGGTGCCCATGTCGCCGAAGACCCGCTCGCTGACCGCGTGCTCCAGGGTGGGGTCGAAGACCGGGGCGGTGGCTATGCCCATCGGGGTGCTGGCCAGCCGGCCGGACGCCACCTGCTTGCGCACCTCGTCCTCGCCGAGCATCGCCAGGGTCAGCGCCGAGCGCACCCGGCGGTCGTTGACGTCGTAGCCGCGCAGGTGGGCGATGGCGGCGATCATCCGCATCTGGACGACGGCGAGGCCGGCCAGATTGGCGGGCAGCGCCACCGGCAGGGTGATCAGCCCGCCCAGGTTGGTCAGGAAGCCCTGCGCCCCGGCGAGTCCGACGTGCTGCCGGATCAGCGTGTCGAGGGCGGCCTCGTGATCGCCGCGGGACTGCAGCGCGCGGGCGGCGGCGTCCTTGGCGCCCGGGATGCTCATGTTGCCCTCGATCGCGAACACGAGGATCTGCCGGAGCCAGTTCCCGGCGACCTCCGGGGCGCGCTGGACGAGGGTCTTGCTGGGTTCCTGGGTGGACATGCGGTGACTCCTCGACGTGGCGGGCTGCGTCGTCCAATCTACCCACGGCTGTGGCGCACGCACTCCGGGATGTCCCGGTGGCCGCCCTGGGCCGGTCCGTCCGAAAAGTACGGTCCAGTCATGCGCGCTACGGCGTGTCGAGCCCCCGGGGCACCACTGGACCGCCCTTTTCAGGCTCGGCGCTGTCGCCTCCCCGGTGTCGGCCCTCGGTGGCACAATCGAGCAATGAGTCGCCCCGGCATCTTCGGACCGCCGCGGGACTGGCCGGCGCAGGATCTGATCGGGCTCTCCGACGAGCTCGATCCCGACCTGGTGGTGCTGGCCTACCGCTGCGGGGTGTTCCCGATGCCGTTGCACAACTCATGGTTCCCGGCCCGGATGGGCTGGTGGTCGCCGGTGCGTCGCGGCGTCCTGCTGCCGGACGGGGTGCGGGTCACCCGATCGTTGCGGCAGTCCGCGAAGCGCTACCTGACCACGGTGGACGCCGCCTTCGGCACGGTGCTGGCCCGCTGCGCCGACCCGCGTCGCCCGCACGGCTGGATCGACGACGACATCGTCGACGCGTTCACCGTGCTGCACGAGCGCGGGGTGGTGCACAGCGTCGAGACCTGGACGCCGGACGGCCGGCTCGCCGGCGGCCTGTACGGGGTCTCGATCGGCGGCCTGTTCGCCGGCGAGTCGATGTTCCACGACCCGCTGATCGGCCGGGACGCCTCCAAGGTTGCGCTGCTCCGGCTGGTCCGGGCGATGCAGCGCGACGGGATCGGCGAGCGGCTGATCGACGTCCAGTGGCGGACGCCGCACCTGGGCTCGCTGGGCGTCATCGAGATCGACCGGGAGGAATACTTGTCGGCACTCGACGAGACGCTGGCGCTGCCCGGGCCCGACTGGGCCGCCGAACGCGCACTGACCGAGCGCGGAGCGCCCGCATGGGGAACGGAGGATTCCGGTGCCTGAACTGCCCGAGGTCGAGGCGCTGCGCTCGTTCCTGACCGACAAGCTGACCGGCGCCACCGTCGCCCGCACCGAACTGCTCGCGTTCAGCGCGCTGAAGACCTTCCAGCTGCCGCTGTCGGCGCTGCACGGCGGCGAGGTCGAACAGGTCCGCCGCTACGGCAAGTTCATCGCCATCGACGTCTCCGGCAGCTGGCTGGTCTTCCATCTGGCCCGGGCCGGCTGGCTGCAATGGCGCGACGCCATGCCGGCCAAACCGGCCCGTCCCGGACGCGGCCCGCTCAGCCTGCGGGTGGTGCTCGCCGACGGCGCCGGCTTCGACCTCACCGAGATGGGCACCCAACGCAAGCTGGCCGTGTACGTGGTCGGCGATCCGATGGAGGTGCCGATGCTGGCCAGCCTGGGACCCGATCCGCTGGCCGATGAGTTCGACTCCGACGCGCTCGCGGCGATCCTGGCCAAGGCGGGCCGGGCCCAGCTCAAGGGGGTGTTGCGCGACCAGCGGGTGATCGCCGGCATCGGCAACGCCTACAGCGACGAGATCCTGCACGCCGCGAAGCTGAGCCCGTTCAAGCCGTCGAACGCGCTGTCGGCCGAGGAGCACGCCCGGTTGTTCGCCGCGATCAAGGATGAGCTCAACGACGCCATCGCGCGGTCGGTCGGCCGGGCGGCGAAGGAACTGAAGGGCGAGAAGAAGATCGGCCTGCGGGTGCACGGCCGCACCGGGGAACCCTGCGACGTCTGCGGGACGCCGATCGCCGAGGTGTCCTTCGCCGACTCGTCCCTGCAGTACTGCCCGGGCTGCCAGACCGGCGGCAAGCCGCTGGCCGACCGCCGGCTGTCGAAGCTGCTGAAGTAGTCGGCCCGGTCTCGAGATCCCGGCGTTCGCGGGATGACCAGCCGTCGTCATCCCGGGCCTGCCCCGGGATCTCGGCTTGCTCGGGGGAGGACGGGCCTCACCAGCCCAGGGCGTCCAGGTCGGCGGCCAGCGCCGGCACGCAGCGGGCGCCGAAGTGCCGCACGTGCAGCAGCCGGTGGTGCAGGCCGAGCACCGGGCTGCGTTCGGCGAGGTCGTCCGGAATCGGCCAGACGTCGCCGTAGGCCTCCCAGAACTCCTCCGGCAAGGGGTTTCGGCTCGGCCCCAGCATGTAGGCCAGGTCGAGCTCCCGGTCGGCGAACGACACCTCCGGGTCGATCACCCAGCGGCCGTCGACGGTGTTGCCCGTCCACAGGTCGCCGTGGGTCAGCGACGGGACCGGGGCGTCCGGTAGCAGCGCCTGGATCGGCCCGTCGCAGGCCCGTTCCAGCCGCAGCCGCAGTTCGGCGGGCACCTCGGGATCGCTCAGATGGGTCCGGACGCGGTGCTCGGCGAAGAAGCTCGGCCAATGGTCGGCCCAGGCGTTGGGTTGCGTGAACCGGCCGGCGCGATTGTCCCGGTGCCAGCCGTACCGAGGTCCGGCGACGCGGTGCATCCGGGCGATCGCGGCGCCCAGACCGGCCCAGTCGGGGGTTCCGCTGACGTGCTCCAGCACCAGCCGGGTTCCGGACGTCGCCAGCACGGCCGGCGTGGGCACGCCGGCCCGGGTCAGCGCGGCCAGGCCGTCGGCCTCGATCGCCGCCGGATAGGGACAGTCCTTGATCACCGCCCGGCGTCCGTCGGCCAGCGTGGCCAGCTGGGTCCGGCCGACCCAGCCGCCACCGAGCGGCTCGACGCGCACCGGCCGGGGCAGCTCCACCGGCCAGCCGTCGAGCGGCGCGGGCCCGGACGTCATCGGGGCACCGTAGCGTGAAAGCCGCGGGCAGGCGCGGTAACGGCACGGTCTCGACCTGCTGCCGCTGCTGGGGTGCGGCGACCACGGGCACTAGTCTCGGCTTGCCGTCTAACCCCGAGGAGCCCCCGATGTCGAGCGCGCTGGTCACCCGGGCTCGCGCGCTCCTCGATCAGGAATGGACGCGGAACTCCCGGCTTGGCCTGCGGATGATCGTCGGAGCCACCCTGGTCACCATCGTGGTGGCGTTCATGGGCCCCTCGGCGGTGGCGCTGCGGCTGGGGCCGCGGAACAGCCTGATGCCGCCGTGGTACCTGCCGGCGGGCATCGTCCAGCTGAACGAATGGGTGGCCGTGCTGGGGCTGTGGGCGGCCCTGGCGTGCGGCGCGATCGGCATGTGGATCTGCTACCGCGCGGTGGACACCGGGTGGCGTCCGAACGTGCACCGGCTGTTCCTGCTGGGCGCCGCGCTGTCCACGGTCACCTCGCTGGTTCCGCCGCTGACGTCGGCCGATGTGCTGATGTACGCCGCCTACGGACGCCTGATGGTGCTCGGCTGGAACCCCTACGACATCACCCCGGCCAACATCATCCGGCAGGAGTACGACCCGGTGATGCGCTGGGTGGAGGCGCCCTGGCAGGACACCCCCTCGGTGTACGGGCCGATCGCCTCGTTCAGCCAGTGGCTGGCCGCCGCGCTGGGCGGCGAGAACATGCATCAGGTGGTGTTCTGGCTGCAGATGTTCGCGCTGATCCCGTTCGTCGTTGTCGCCTTCATCGCGGTCAAGCTGGCGCACGGCGACCCGGCGTTCCAGACCCGCGCGGTGCTGTTCACCATCTTGAACCCGATCATGATCTGGTCCATCTGCGCGCAGGCCCACAACGAGCCGCTCACCCTGATGTTCGCCGTAGCCGGGCTGTGGTTCATGCGGCGCAACGCCTGGCTGGCCGGCGTCGGCATCGGGCTGGCCGGCTGCGTGAAGGTGTCGCTGGTGTACTACGGGCTGGCCATGGTCTGGGGGTACCGGCACCAGCCGCGCAAGCTGATCCAGCTGTGCGTCGCGGCCGCCGTGACGATCGGGCTCGGCTACGGACTGTTCGCCCCCGAGGCCCTGTTCGCCGCGGCGCGGAACACCTCCTACGTCTCGGCCGGGTCCTGGGTGGAGTGGCTGCACGCGCTCGGCGTGATGACCATCGGCGACGCCTCCTCGCGCCGGGTGATGAGCGCGCTGGGCCTCATCGGCCTGTTCGTCATCGGCTGGATGCTGTCCCGAGTGCTGCCCTGGGTGACGGCGCCCGGGGCCGATCCGGGCACCGACCCGCACCGCGACCCGCTCACCATCACGGTCCGGACGGCCGCGCTGCTGACCGCCGCCTGGCTGATCACCTCCCCCTACACGCTGAGCTGGTACGACCTGATCACCTGGGTGCCGCTGTCGCTGATGGCCGCCAACCGGCTGGACGTGATCACCATGTG
>JAANMX010001760.1_pt1 | contig 23642 bp, 18 predicted proteins | sample 7279681 | NCBI WGS metagenome assembly JAANMX01 (sample SAMN14094542, study PRJNA606508) | bioreactor metagenome | isolation source: A lab-scale SPAN reactor treating ammonium-rich wastewater day 351 | place: Ireland: Galway | collected 2018-01-01
CCCGGCGGCGCCATCCCCGCCATCGGCCTCATCCGCCCCGAACCCGTCCTCTTCACCGCAACAATGGCCGCCGGAATCACAATGGTCAAAATCGGGCAGGGGCTTCGCCGCAGATGCATCTGATCCACCGCCTGCCCATGCTGCAATGGGCGCGCGGCTATGGCGGGGCGGTGCTGAGCGCCGACCTGCTGGCCGCGGTGATCGTCACCATCATGCTGATCCCGCAGAGCCTGGCCTATGCCATGCTGGCCAACCTGCCGCCTGAGGTGGGGCTTTACGCCTCGATCCTGCCGCTGGTCGCCTATGCGGTCTTCGGCACCTCGCGGGTGCTGGCGGTCGGGCCGGTGGCGGTGGTCTCGCTGATGACCGCCTCGGCCATCGGGCCGGTGATGCAGGCGGGGCTGGCCGATGCGCTGACCGCCGCCGTCGCGCTGGCGCTGCTTTCGGGCGCGATGCTGGTGGCGGCGGGCATCTTCCGGCTGGGGTTCCTGGCGAATTTCCTCAGCCACCCGGTGATGTCGGGCTTCATCACCGCCTCGGGCATCCTGATCGCGGCCGGGCAGATCCGGCACCTGCTGGGCGTGGGCGGCGGCGGCTCGACCCTGCCCGAGATCCTGCCCGCGCTTTTCGCCGGCCTGCCCCGGACGAATCCCTGGACGCTGGCCATCGGCGCCGGGTCGCTGGCCTTCCTTTACGCGGCGCGGCGCTGGGGCCGGCATGGGCTGGTGCGGGCCGGCCTGCCCGGCTGGCTGGCCGACATGCTGGCCCGCGCGGCGCCGATCCTGGCCATCGCCGCCGCCATCGCCCTGGCCAAGGCGCTGGACCTGGGCGGGCGCGGCGTGGCGCTGGTCGGCGCCATCCCGCAGGGCCTGCCGGGGCTGTCGCTGCCCATCCCGTCGCTTGAATTGCTGGCGGCGCTGGCGCCGGCGGCGCTGCTGATCTCGGTCGTGGGCTTCGTCGAATCGGTCTCGGTCGGGCAGACGCTGGCGGCACGGCGGCGCGAGCGGATCGCCCCGGACCAGGAGCTGATCGGCCTGGGCGCGGCCAATATCGCCGCCGGGCTGGGCGGCGGCTATCCGGTCACGGGCGGCTTTGCACGCTCGGTGGTGAATTACGACGCCGGCGCGCAGACCCCGGCGGCGGGGGTATTCACCGCCATCGGCATCGCGCTGGCGGCGCTGTTCCTGACGCCGCTGCTGGCGGACCTGCCGCAGGCGGTGCTGGCGGCGACCATCATCCTGGCGGTGCTGTCGCTGGTCGATTTCCGCGCCATCCGCCGGGTGCTGGACTATTCGCCGCGCGATTTCCTGGCCATGGCGGCGACCATCCTGGTCACGCTGCTGGTCGGGGTCGAGCCGGGGATCAGCGCCGGGGTGCTGCTGTCGCTGGTCATGCAGCTTTACCGCAGCTCGCGGCCACATTCCGCCGTCGTGGGCCAGGTGCCGGGGACCGAGCATTTCCGCAACGTCGACCGCCACCGCGTGCTGGTCTGGCCCGAGATCCTGTCGCTGCGCGTCGACGAAAGCCTGTATTTCGCCAATTCCCGCTTTCTCGAGGACCGCATCGCCGCGCTGGTCGCCGACCGGCCGCGCCTGCGCCATGTCGTGCTGATGTGCCCTGCCGTCAACGACATCGACGCCAGCGCCCTGGAAAGCTTGGAGGAAATCAACCGCCGTCTGGCCGAGGGCGGGATCCGCCTGCATCTGTCCGAGGTCAAGGGGCCGGTCATGGACCGGCTGCGGCGCAGCGATTTCCTGCGCCACCTGTCCGGCCAGGTGTTCCTGAGCCAGCACGAGGCCGTCTGCCGGCTGCGGCGCGACCTGGGGCCGGATGCCAGCCCGGCGCAGGAAACCGGGCTGGCCTGTTACGGCGACGCGGCGCGGCTTTTGCGGGGCGGATAGGGTCCGGCAGGGGCCGGGCCTTGTTTATATACGCGCCTGCGAATATATCTGGGACAGCCCCCGGAACCCCGAGGTTGACCATGTCCGACGCCGACCGCCAGATCGTCTGCACCGCCTGCGGCGCGACCAACCGCCTGCCGCCCCAACGCGACGCGCGCGAGGCACGCTGCGGCAAATGCCGCGCGGCGCTGTTCTCTGCCCATCCCGCCGATGTGGACGGGGCGATGTTCCGGCGCCAGATCGACCGCAACTCGATCCCGGTGCTGGTCGATGTCTGGGCGCCCTGGTGCGGCCCCTGCCGGATGATGGCGCCCGAGTTCGCCCGCGCCGCCGGCATGCTGGAGCCCGAGATGCGGCTCGTCAAGCTGAACTCCGAGGCCCAGCCGCAGGTCGCCGCCACCCTGGGCATCCGTGGCATCCCGACGCTGCTGCTCTATCGCGGCGGGCGCGAGGTGGCGCGGCAATCGGGCGCCATGGACGCCGCCTCGATCGCCGGCTGGGCGCGGGCGCAGCTGCGCGACTGAACCGGGCGGTTGCCCGCCCTGCCCGCTCGGCTATGCTGGGGGCCGGACGGAAACGCGCGAGGGGGCAGCATGGGCCAGTTGATCGACGGCACCTGGCATGACGAATGGTATGACACCGAAAGCAGCGGCGGGCGCTTCCAGCGCAGCGTGACGGCCTATCGCAACTGGATCACCGCGGACGGCCGTCCCGGACCCAGCGGCACGGGCGGCTTTGCGGCGGAAAGCGGGCGCTATCACCTCTATGTCTCCTATGCCTGCCCCTGGGCGCATCGCACGCTGATCTTTCGCGCGCTCAAGGGGCTTGCCGCGCATATCGGCGTCTCGGCCGTCCATCCCGACATGCTGTCCGAGGGCTGGACCTTTGCCGCCGACTTCCCCGGCGCGACCGGGGACCGGCTGCACGGCCTGCCCTATCTGCGCGACCTCTACCTCAGGGTGGACCCCAGGGCCTCGGGCCGGGTGACGGTGCCGGTGCTGTGGGACAAGGCGCAGGAAACCATCGTCAGCAACGAAAGCGCCGAGATCATCCGCATGTTCAACTCGGCCTTCGACGGGCTGACCGGCATCCGCGACGATTACTGTCCGGCCGGGCTGCTGGACCGGATCGACGCGCTGAACGAGCGCATCTACGACCGGGTCAACAACGGCGTCTACAAGGCCGGATTCGCCACCTCGCAGGCGGCCTATGACGAGGCTGCCGGCCCGCTGTTCGAGACGCTGGACTGGCTCGAGGGCCATCTGGCCGGCAACCGCTATCTCTGCGGCGAGCGGATCACCGAGGCCGATTGGCGGCTTTTCACCACCGCGCTGCGCTTCGACCTGGTCTATCACACGCATTTCAAATGTAACCGGCGCTGGCTGCGCGAATATCCGAACCTCTGGGGCTGGACGCGCGAGCTTTACCAATGGCCGGGCGTGGCCGAGACGGTGCATTTCGACCATATCGTGCGCCACTATCACTACAGCCACGCCACGATAAACCCGCATCGCATCATCCCGATCAACCCGCTGATCGACTGGCAGGAACCGCACGGCCGGGGCTGAGACAGGCGGCCTTGGCAGTCCCCTTTGTCCGACACGCGAAGCCGCCCCATCTGGAGGAGGCCAACGCCCGCCCATGCCGCGGCAGCCGGAGGGCGATCCTGCGAGCGGCCTTGGCCAGGCAGCAGCCGGGCAAGGTCCTACGCCCTGCCCGCGCGCGGCTGCAGCGCGCAGATTTTCCGGGAAAACCGCCTTGATTTCGGGGCTTGGCCGGCAACGCGAGAATTTTTCCCCGAGGCTGTATTTTTCCGCTTGCACCCGCCGACGCCCCCTCCTATACGACGCCTCACACGGGCGACGGAGACGCCGCCCGAGACCTCCGGTGGGGCCATAGCTCAGTTGGTAGAGCGCTTGAATGGCATTCAAGAGGTCAGGGGTTCGACTCCCCTTGGCTCCACCAATTCACTCGCACATTCTGGTTGACTATCAGCCGCTTAGGCGAGTTCCGTTGTGCGTTACTCCATGCTCGTCCCCATACCCGAAAAAAGATCCCGCTGGGTTTCGCCGGACGCTTGGCGGCCAGAGAGCCTCGAACTCGCCCCGGATTGATGCGCCAGATCAGAGGCGCATTCGGGACCATCCCGCCCGCTTCGGCGGCCAAGGCGGCAGGTAGCAGTTGAGGCCGCGAGGGTGGTCATCGCTGGCCCCGGACAGCATCTCGCTCGCATCCACGAGCAACCCGGAGCCCGCTTCCCGCGCATCCAGCGTCAGATCGTCCCGCCGCAGCCAAAGGACTATCCTGCCAGCAGCAGCGCAAGCCGTATCCTCAGCGCCTTGACCGCCTTGGCCTCACTTTGCGCGTGGCGGCGGCCGGCGGCCAAGTCTCCGGCCATGCGACGGCGCGCGAACCCAGCTTCACGGGGAGCCGGGAACCTGTCTGCGGAAATCTGCGCATGGATGGCCGAACGTGCGAGGTCCGTCGGGGCCGAAAGCCGGTCACGGGGGCAGGATACAGGCCGGCCAGCCGCTCCGTCAGGCGAAGCCTTAATGCGACCAAAGGATATGCCGCAGGGGCATGGGGTGGTGAGGATGCGGCACAGTCCGACCGATACGGGACGGAAGCGAAGGCCGAAAAGGGCGCTGGTAGGGGTGGTCGGACTCGAACCGACACTTCTTGCGAAACCTGATTTTGAGTCAGGCGCGTCTACCATTCCGCCACACCCCCGTGGCGCCCTTGTCCAGGCCGGCCTGGCCCGGTGAAACGGCATCGCCCTGCGCAAGGGGCGATGCTTCCCCCGGCGGGCATTCGGAACATGAACATCCGCCGCCCGGCGTCAGGCCGTCTCTGCGCTCCGCCTAAGGCGCAACGCAGGGTTTTGCAAGCCCCGACTTAGGCCTGGCCAAGCTTTGCCAGCCGCGCCTCGCGCAGCTGCGCGAAGTCGTCGCCGGCATGATAGGAGGAACGCGTCAGCGGCGTGGCCGAGACCATCAGGAAGCCCTTGCCATAGGCGGCTTTCTCGTAGCCTTTGAACTCCTCGGGGGTGACGAAGCGGTCCACCCGGTGATGCTTGGGCGTCGGCTGCAGATATTGCCCGATGGTGATGAAATCCACGTCCGCGGCGCGCATGTCGTCCATGACCTGCAGGACGCCCTGGCGATCCTCGCCCAGGCCGACCATGATGCCGGACTTGGTGAACATGCTGGGGTCCAGCTCCTTGACCCGCTGCAACAGCCGCAGGCTGTGGAAATAGCGCGCGCCGGGCCGGACCGTCGGATAAAGGCCGGGCACGGTTTCCAGGTTGTGGTTGAACACGTCGGGCCGGGCCTCGACCACCGCCTCCAGCGCGCCGGGCTTGGACTTCAGGAAGTCGGGCGTCAGCACCTCGATGGTCGAGCCGGGCGAGCGGTGGCGGATGGCGCGGATGGTCTGGGCGAAATGCTCGGCCCCGCCGTCGTCCAGGTCGTCGCGGTCGACCGAGGTGATGACCACATGCTTCAGCCCCAGCTTCTGCACGGCATGGGCGACGCGGCCCGGCTCGAACACGTCGAGCGCATTCGGCTTGCCGGTCATCACGTTGCAGAAGGAACAGCCGCGGGTGCAGATCTCGCCCATGATCATCATGGTGGCGTGGCCCTGGCTCCAGCATTCGCCGACGTTCGGGCAACCGGCCTCTTCGCAGACCGTGGACAGGCGGTTGTTGCGCAGGATGTCGCGGGTGTCCTTGTAGCCCTGGCTGGTCGGCGCCTTCACGCGGATCCAGTCCGGCTTCTTGGGCTGGGGCTGGTCGGGGCGATGGGCTTTCTCGGGGTGGCGCAGAACCGGGGGCATGTCCGCCATATCGGCATCCTTTGCTGGGAGTCAGCCGAACTTACGGGTTTTTCGGGTCTTGATCAACGCCAATGCAGGGTGCATCTATGCCCCTCGATGCTGCGGCGCGGCATCGGCCAAGGGAGGAGCGGATGATGAAAGGACGAATGATGAAACAAGGCGATCTGCTTCCCGAAGTGACCTTCCAGACCCGCGTGCGCGACGAATCCGTGGGCGGGGACAATCCCTATCGCTGGCAGGCGATGACCACTGCGGATTACTTCAAGGGCAAGCGCGTGGTGCTGTTCTCGCTGCCCGGCGCCTTCACGCCCACCTGCTCGACCTATCAGCTGCCGGGCTTCGAGAAGGCGGCGGACGAGATGGCCGATCTGGGCATCGACGCGATCTATTGCATGTCGGTCAACGACAGCTTCGTGATGAACCAATGGGCCAAGGCGCAGAACCTGAAGAACGTCAAGGTGATCCCGGACGGCTCGGGCGCCTTCACCGAAAAGGTCGGCATGCTGGTGCGCAAGGACAACCTGGGCTTCGGCGCCCGCAGCTGGCGCTATGCCGCCATCGTCGAGGACGGCCGCGTCCAGGCCTGGTTCGAGGAACCGGGCCGGATGGACGACTGCCCCGAGGATCCCTATGGCGCCACCGCGCCCGAGGCGGTGCTGGACTGGCTGCGCGCCAATCCGGCCAAGGCCGCGGCCTGATCCAGGGCCAAGGCCAGGGACGATGCGAAAAGGGCGCCGCCGGGCGCCCTTTTTCATGGCCGTTCCCCCTTGGCCTGTCCCGGCGTCACCCGATCAGCGGCGCGCCCGAGCCGTAGGTTTCGCGATAATGGCGTTCCAGCCGCATCAGGCCCAGGCGCAGCACGATCTTGCCCGAGCGCGCCGACCAGCCCAGCCGCCGCTCGGTCATCTCGATGCCCTCCAGGAAGCAGCAGACCCGCAGGCACAGGTCGCCCATGCCGGGGCCAAGCTCGCGCAGCGCGGCGGCGACGCGGTTGCGCTCCCCTTCCGAGCCGCCGCCATGGCCGGCCGAGACGCGCGAGACATCGACGCCGGCCGTCAGGAAGCGGTCCCAGTTCTGCGCGACGCGCGGCCCCATCTGCGCCAGCTCGAAATCCTCGCGCAGCCGTTCGCCGGCCGCAACCAGTTCGGCGGCCAGGAAGGGCCGCCCGTCCGGCTCGCGCCGCCGCGCCAGCATCAGCAGCGGGCTTTCGGCGATATTGACGCGGGCGCGGCGGCGGCGGCCGTCCTCGGGGTCGGTGATCTCGCGCTCGTCCCATTGCCGGTGCCGGTCGGCATGGCTGAAGGCGGCGGCATCCTCGGCGCAGCCCTGCACCGGGGGCATGACCGGGGCGGCAAGGACGAAATCCTCGACCCGCGGCAGGGCGCCGCCGCGCCGGGCGGCCAGCATCGCCCGCAGCGCCTCGCGCCCCTGGGCCGAGATGGCATAGCGGTTGATCCTGCCCTGCCCCAGCAGATGCACCCAGGCGCGCATCGCCATATGCTCGGCCAATTCGCGGTCCAGGATGGCGGTGCGGATGTCGTCGCGCACGACGATGGCCTTTTCCATGCCGTCGGCCACCACCATCTGCGCCCCCGGCTCGGCCAGGCGGCGCAGGATGCGGGTGATCTGCCTGCTGCCCGCCTGCCCCGGATCGGCCGGGCTTGCCCCGCTGCCCCTGCCCTTTTCTGCCGCCCGCTCGACCGCGCGATCGACCAGCGGGTCGTCGCGCCGCGCCTCGAACCGGCGGATGCGGCGCAGGATGGTCGAGGCGTGGCAGCCCGTTTCGCGGGCCAGCGAGCGGATCGTTTCCCCGCCCTCGACATGGCGCAGGTAAAGCTTGAGATCGCCGTCCTCGGCCTGCGGGACAAGCGCGGTTTCGGGCGGATTGCCGTCCGTGGGCTCGACGCCGGCCGGCAGGGCGGCAATCAGGGCGTCCGGCGCGAAATCTCCCGTCAAAATCGTCATGGTCATTCCTTCGCTTCCTGCAGACGAGCGGGCAGAGGCTCGCCGATGGGTTGTATCTCCGCCCCGGTCCGGCACAGCGGGACCACGGCGGGGTGCGGCAGTATTTGCTAAGAATTCCTAACGATTCCTTGCTGCGGCGCGCGCAGCACGGGCGGGCGGCGCAACACATCCCAAGGTTGCAAATAATTCCACCGGATTCGACCGGCAGAGGAAACCGCCATGACGATGATGAGCAATGTGATCGCCTTTCAGCCGCGCCTGGGCCAGCCGCCTCTGCGCCGCCCGCGCCTGCTGGTGCGCGCCGCCAGGGCCGGGCTGGCGGGCTGGAGCCGCCGGCGCGACCTGCGCCGGGTGCTGAAATGCGACGCGCCGCCGCCCGCGGGCATCGCCCTGCCGCGGCTTCTGGCCGAAGAGGAGCGGCTGGACCTGATCCGCCGCAGCGGCCAGGCCGGCTACGACATGCACCGCCACGTCATGCTGCTGATCGCGATCCTGGCCGAGACGGCCGAGGCCGCGCCCTGCCCGGTGCCGAACCGGGTCACTTGCCCCTGAACAAGGAACCCAGCACGCCGCGCACCAGCGCCTGCCCGGTCCTGGTGCCCAGTTGCCGGGCCAGGCTCTTGCCGAAGGTCACGGCGATCGAATCGCTGTTCGAGCTGCGCGCGCGCGGCTTGGGCTCGGCCGGAACCCGCAGGCCGGGGTCATAGCGGCGCGCGCGGGTATATTCGCGGTCCATCTGCCACAGGTCGTCGTCCGCGCCCTTGGCCCCTGCCCCGGCGCTGTCCGCGGCCGCCGCCTCGGCGCGCTTGGCCAGGATCTCGGCCGCCGATTCGCGGTCCAGCGCCCGGCCATATTTCAGCGCCATGGGCGAGGCCGCATTGATCGCCGCCCGCTCGGCATCCGAAATCGGGCCAAGCTGGGACAGCGGCGGGCGAATCAGGGTGCGCTGCACGATGCCCGGCACACCCTTTGCCTCCAGCAGGGACGTAACCGCCTCGCCGGTGCCGACGGCCTGGATCGCCTCGGCAGTGTCGAAATCGGGGTTGGGACGATAGTTCTGCGCCGCCAGCCGCAGCGCCTTCTGGTCCTTGGCGGTAAAGGCGCGCAGCGCGTGCTGGACCCGGTTGCCCAATTGCCCCAGCACCGCATCCGGCAGGTCGGCCGGGTTCTGGCTGATGAACCACAGGCTGACGCCCTTGGAGCGGATCAGCCGCGCCACCTGCTCGATCTTGTCCACCAGCGCCGGCGGCGCGTCGTCGAACAGCAGATGCGCCTCGTCGAAGAAGAAGGCGATGCGCGGCTTGTCCGGGTCGCCCACCTCGGGCAATTGCTCGAAAAGCTCGGACATCAGCCACAGCAGGAAGGTGGCATAAAGCCGCGGCGCATTCATCAGCCGCTCGGCCGACAGGATGTTGACCATGCCCTTGCCCGAGGCATCCAGCCGCATCATGTCGGCCAGTTCCAGCGCCGGCTCGCCGAACAGCCGGGCGCCGCCCTCGTTCTCCAGCACCATCAGCGCGCGCTGGATCGCACCGACCGAGGCGGTCGAGACATTGCCGTATTTCAGCGACAGGTCCTTGGCGTTCTGGCCGACCCAGACCAGCATGGCCTGCAAGTCCTTCATGTCCAGCAGCGCCAACCCCTGCTCGTCGGCGACGCGGAAGGCGATGTTCATCACCCCCTCCTGCGCATCGGTCAGCCCCAGCAGCCGCGACAGAAGCAAGGGGCCCATCTCGGCCGGGGTGGTGCGGACCGGGTGGCCGCGTTCGCCCCAGATATCCCAGAAGGTGACGGGGAAATCCTGGTAGTCCAGCGCCATGCCGATGGTTTCGCTGCGGGCCTGGAAGGGGCCATGCAGCTTGCCGTTCGGATCGCCGGGCCGGGCGATGCCGGCCAGGTCGCCCTTCACATCCGCCATGAACACCGGCACGCCGGCGCGGGAAAACGATTCGGCCAGGGTTTGCAGCGTCACCGTCTTGCCGGTTCCGGTCGCGCCGGCGATCAGCCCGTGGCGATTGGCATATCTCAGCAGCAGGTTTTGCGGCTGGGCGTGGCCGGGGCCGCCGCCGCCCACGAAGACCGTTCCGGCGTCCAGATCGACGATGCCTGTCATGTTTCCTCCACGGATCGGCAAAAAAGCGCAAGGCTAGGACGAAAGGACAATACAATCGCAAGGATTTTGTGCCAGTCTGTTCCTTGCCGGACCCCGCATCGGCGGATGGCCGGCTTCCTCCCTGTTGGACTGCCGCGCCTTCGGGCGCGGCATTTTTTCGCCCAGGCTGCCTGCGATGCGGTCAGATGGCGCATGCGTCGCGGCGATGTCATATTTGACCTTTAGGACAGTTGACGGCCTGTCCCGCTGCATCTAGCCTTCCGCGCAATGATGACCGGCCAGTCCGGCAGGGAAGGTAAGCCATGGGATCCGGGGCAGCGGTCTTGCGCGCCCCGGATCCTTGTGTTTGCGGCGTCCCGCATCCATGCCAACGCAAAGGTGACGCCGCGCGATGCGATCCGCCCTGACAAGGCGCGATGCCCATGTTAGGACCGGGGCCGATGCATGGACCAAAGGAAGAGAACATGGTCAACAGGACATCCGCGGCACTGGTTGCCGCCCTTGTTGCGCTGGCTGGCAGCGCCGCCGGCGTGATGGCGCAGGACGCAAGCACCCAGACCCCGGCCCAGCCGGCAGCCGAGGCCCCTGCGGCCGAAGCCCCCGCAGCCGAGGCCGCCACCGAAGCGCCCGCCGCCGAAACCCCCGCAGCAGAGGCACCCGCCGCTGAAGCGCCCGCCGCCGAAGCGCCTGCCGCCGAGGCCGCCGGCAACGGCGAGCCGCAGGTGGGCCAGCCCTATGCCAGGGCGACCCATGGCGACTGGACGCTGCGCTGCATGAAGACGCAGGACGGCAAGGATCCCTGCGAGCTTTACCAGCTGCTCAGGGACGACAAGGATTCGCCGGTGGCCGAGGCTTCGGTCATCCCGATGACCGGCGAGGTCCAGGCCGTCATCACCTTCATCGCGCCCCTGGAGACCGATCTCCAGGCCGGGGTGGGGCTGCAAGTCGATGCCGGCAAGGAATCGCGCTATCCCTTCCTGCTCTGCGCGCAGGTCGGCTGCGTGTCGCGCGTGGGCCTGGCCGAATCCGACCTGGGCCCGCTGAAGCGCGGCAAGGCCGCAACCCTGTCGCTTTTGCCCTTCGGCGCGCCGCAGGAGCAGATGGTCAAGCTGCCGCTGTCGCTGACCGGCTTCACCGCCGGCATGAACGCGCTGGCCGAGGCGAACAAGGGCCTCGCCGCCGCGCCGGCCCCGGCGCCCGCAGCCGCCCCGGCCGCGGCGCCGCAGCAGCAGTAAGCCGCAACGAAAACGGGGCGCCGCAGGGCGCCCCGACCAAAGGGCGGGCCGGGTCATCCCCGGCCCTTTTTCATGCGCTCATCCCACCGGCAGGGCGACGAAGCGCGGCTCGCCGGCGCGGCGCACCATGACCAGGATGGACTTGCGCCCGGCATCGCGCGCCTCCTTGATGCGCGCCTCCAGGTCGGCCAGCGTGGCGACCGGCTGCTGGCCGGCCTCGGTGATGACATCGCCCGCGGCCAGCCCCTTGTCGGCGGCGGCCCCGGTCGGTTCGACCGATTGCACCACCAGCCCCTGCATGTCGCGCGACACCCCCAGTTCGGCGGCGATCTCGGGCGTCAGCGGCGCCAGCGTCATGCCCATCAGGTCGCTGGCCGATTCTTCGGCGCTGTCCACCTTGCCGCCGCCGGTGCCCTCGGCCAGCTCGCGCCGGCCCAGCGTCACCTTCAGCTCGACCGGCTCGCCGTCGCGCTGGACCACGACCTCGACCGCCTCGCCCACCGGCGCATCGGCCACCCGGCGCACCAGGTCGCGCGGATCCTCGACCGCGCCGCCGGCAAAGCGGGTGATCACGTCGCCCGCCTTCATCCCGGCATCGGCGGCGGGGCCGGCGGGAACATCCGTGACCATGGCGCCCTTGGCCTCGGCCAGGCCCAGCGATTCGGCGATGTCGTCGGTCACAGGCTGGATCTTGACGCCCAGCCAGCCGCGCCGGGTCTCGCCATACTCCTCGAGCTGCTCGACCACCTTGCTGACCACGTTCGAAGCCATCGAGAAGCCGATGCCGATCGAGCCGCCGTTGGGCGACAGGATCGCGGTGTTCACCCCGATCACCTCGCCGTCCATGTTGAACAGCGGCCCGCCCGAGTTGCCGCGGTTGATCGCCGCATCGGTCTGGATGAAATCGTCATAGGTGCCCGAAAGCGCCCGGTTGCGGGCCGAGACGATCCCGGTCGAGGCCGAGAAGCCCTGCCCCAGCGGGTTGCCGAGCGCCAGAACCCAGTCGCCCACCCGCGCCCGGTCGCTGTCGCCGAACTTGACGAAGGGCAAGGCGTCGCTGCTTTCCACCTTCAGCACGGCGATGTCGGTCTTGTCGTCCTTGCCGATCACCTTGGCGGGCAGCCGCTTGCCGGAAAAGAACTCGACCTCGATCGCGTCGGCGCCGTCGATGACATGGTTGTTGGTCACGATCAGCCCGTCGGGCGAGATCACGAAGCCCGACCCCAGCGCGTTCGAGCGCTGCTCGCGCTGCTGCGGCCCGCGCTGGAAGGGATTGCCCTCGCCCGGCGGGAAGCCCGGAAAGCCGAATTCGCGGAACAGGTCGCTGAACGGGCTGCCCTCGGGCAGTTGCGGCCCGCGCACCAGCGGCGTCGAGACGGTCGAGGTGGTGGTGATGTTGACGACGGCCGGGCTGACCTTCTCGACCAGGTCGGCAAAGCTTTCGGGCATGACCTGCTGCTGGCGGGCCTGGCTGTCGGGTGCGGTCAGCGGCTGGTTGCTGTTCGCGGCCTCCTGCGCGGCATCGGCGCCGGGCGTCGCCGGCTCTTGCGCGACGGCCGGCGTCAGGGCCATCAGCAGCGCAAGCCCCGAAGCGGTCAGGAAATGGCGGGAAGAGGGTCTGTTCATCTGGATTGTCTCCTTCCATGCCGGGGCGGCGCTACCCGGTCTCCTGGCAATATGCTCATGTTCAAGGGGATTTTCGAGCCCGTTGCAAATGAACCACGCTCGCAAAGGATGAACTGATCGTGACTTGCAGGCAATGCCGGGCGCAAGCGCCTGAGCATAAAAAAGTTCCGCGGCCAAAGGACGCGGAACAGGTTTCATCGCAGCGATGATCCTTCAGTGCAGCGCCGCCGCCTCGCCCGCGCAAAGCAGCGTGACCAGGGTCGAGGCGCCGCGCATCTCGATGCCGGCCACGTCCATCGGTCGGCGGTCCATGCCGCCGCCCAGGATCTCGACCCGGCCGGCGCCGTGAAAGGTCGCGTCCAGCAAGGGCAGGACCGCGTCGCCCCGCAACTCGGCCTCGACCCCGCCGGGGATCGGATGGATGGCGGCGGCGGCGATGCGCCTGGTGCCGACGATCAGTTCCATGTCCTGCCTTTCGTCCTGGCCAGGGTCCGGCCGCCGTTTCCGCGCCCGGACCCCGATCGCCTCAGCTGCAACCGCTGGTCGCGCCGCAGGTGTTGCACTTCATGCAGGTGCCGTTGCGCACCAGCGTGTAATTGCCGCATTCGCCGCAGGGATCGCCCTCGTAGCCCTGCATCCGCGCCTTGGTGCGCGCATCCATGGCGACGACGCCCACCGCGGCCGCGGCCCCCTCGGCCGTCGCCACCGCCGCGACCGAGACCCCGGATTGCAGCGCCACCAGATCCTGCGGCAGGCGCTTGCGCAGATAGCCGGTCGAGCTGATCTGCTTGAGCATCTCGAGCGAGCGCGAGGCGCCCTCGCTGACCGGGGCGACATTGGGCTGGCTCTCGGCCTCGCCGCCGCCAAGGTCGTCGAAGCGCGCGCCCTGCGGCTTCACATGCGCCAGGTCGGTGCGGTCCAGATAGGACACGGCCAGTTCGCGGAACACGTAGTCGAGGATCGAGGTCGCGTTCTTGATGCTGTCATTGCCCTGGACCATCCCCGCCGGCTCGAAGCGGGTGAAGGTGAAGGCGTCGACGAATTCCTCCAGCGGCACGCCGTATTGCAGGCCCACGGACACGGCGATGGCGAAATTGTTCATCATCGCCCGGAAGCCCGCGCCTTCCTTGTGCATGTCGATGAAGATCTCGCCCAGCTTGCCGTCGTCATATTCGCCGGTGCGCAGATAGACCTTGTGCCCGCCGATGATCGCCTTCTGGGTATAGCCCTTGCGGCGCTGCGGCAGCTTTTCGCGATGGCTGCGCACGGCTTCCTTGACGATGATCTTCTCGACCACCTTCTCGGCGATGACCACGGCCTTTTCCTGCAAGCTGCCGCTGGCCAGGATCTCCTCGGCCTCCTCGTCGTCCTCGACCAGCGCCGAGGCCAGCGGCTGCGACAGTTTCGAGCCGTCGCGATAAAGCGCATTGGCCTTGATGCCCAGCGACCAGCTCAACTCATAGGCGGCCAGCGCATCGGCGATGCTTGCGCTGTTGGGCATGTTGATGGTCTTGGAGATCGCGCCCGAGATGAAGCTCTGCGCCGCCGCCATCATGCGGATATGGCTGTCCACCGACAGGTAGCGGGTGCCCTTCTTGCCGCAGGCATTGGCGCAGTCGAAGACCGGGTAATGTTCCGGCTTCAGATGCGGCGCGCCCTCCAGCGTCATGGTGCCGCAGACATGGTCGTTGGCGGCCTCGATCTGCGCCCGCGTGAAGCCCAGGTGCCGCAGCAGGTCGAAGCTCGGGTCGTTCAGCCTGTCGGCCGGGATGCCCAGCGTCTCGCGGCAGAAGGCCTCGCCCAGCGTCCACTGGTTGAAGACGAAGCGGATGTCGAAGGCCGATGCCAGCGCCGCGTCGATCTTTTCCAGCTCGCGCGGGCCGAAGCCGTGGCCGACCAGGCTGGCATGGTTGATGCCAGGGCAATTGCCCAGGCTCGCATGGCCCACGGCATAGGCGATGATCTCCTCGATCTGGGCCGAGCCGTAACCCAGCGCCTCCAGCGCCGCGGGAACCGAGCGGTTGATGATCTTGAAATAGCCGCCGCCGGCCAGCTTCTTGAACTTCACCAGCGCGAAATCCGGCTCGATGCCGGTGGTGTCGCAATCCATCACCAGCCCGATGGTGCCCGTGGGCGCGATCACCGTCGCCTGGGCGTTGCGATAGCCGTGCTCCTCGCCCAGGGTCAGCGCCTCGTCCCAGGCGCCCTGCGCCAGGGCCACCAGCCGCGGGTCGGGGCAATTCGCGGCGTCCAGCTCCACCGGGGCCACGTTTACGCCCTGATAGGCGCCGGTCCCGTAAGCCGCCGCGCGATGGTTGCGGATCACCCGCAGCATGTGCCCGGCGTTCTTGCCATAGCCGGGGAACGGCCCCAGCTCCGCCGCCATCTCGGCCGAGGTGGCATAGGAGACGCCGGTCATGATCGCGCTCAGCGCGCCGCACAGCGCCCGGCCCTGCTCGCTGTCATAGCCCAGCCCCATGTTCATCAGAAGCCCGCCGATATTGGCATAGCCCAGCCCCAGCGTGCGGAAGTCATAGCTGCGCTGCGCGATCTCGCGGCTGGGGAACTGCGCCATCATCATCGAGATTTCCAGCGTCACCGTCCACAGCCGGCAGGCATGGACATAGCCGTCGGCGTCGAACTCGCCGTCCTGCCAGAAGCTCAGCAGGTTCATCGACGCGAGGTTGCAGGCGGTATCGTCCAGGAACATGTATTCGCTGCACGGGTTCGAGGCGCGGATCGGCCCGTCCTCGGGGCAGGTGTGCCAGGCATTGATCGTGTCGTGGAACTGGATGCCCGGATCGGCGCAGGCCCAGGCGGCATGGCCGATCTGCTGCCACAGCTCGCGCGCCGAGACGGTCTTCGTCACCCGCCCGTCGGTGCGCCGCACCAGCTCCCAGGGCAGGTCGTCGCGCACGGCGCGCAGGAAGGCATCCGTCACCCGCACCGAGTTGTTCGAGTTCTGCCCCGAGACCGAGACATAGGCTTCCGAGTCCCAATCGGTATCATAGGTCGGGAACTCAATGGAATCAAAGCCCTGGCGGGCATATTGAAGAACCCGGTTGATATAGGTCTCCGGGATCATCACGCGCTTCGCCCCGCGGATCGCCGCCTTCAGCGCGGCGTTCCGGGCGGGATCGGTGGCATCTTCGGCGCTGCCGTCCCATGCGCGGATGGCGGCGAAGATGGCATTCAACTCGCGCTCATGCATCTTCGAACCCGCCACCAGCGAGGCGACCTTCTGTTCTTCGATGACCTTCCAGTTGATGAACTGCTCGATGTCGGGGTGATCCATGTCGCAGATCACCATCTTTGCCGCGCGCCGGGTCGTTCCGCCCGACTTGATCGCGCCGGCTGCGCGGTCTCCGATCTTCAGAAAGCCCATGAGCCCCGAAGACTTCCCGCCGCCCGACAGTTTCTCGCCCTCCCCACGAAGGGACGAAAAATTGGTGCCCGTGCCCGAGCCGTATTTGAAAAGCCGCGCCTCGCGGACCCACAGGTCCATGATGCCGCCCTCGTTCACCAGGTCGTCGGCGACGGACTGGATGAAGCAGGCATGCGGCTGGGGATGTTCATAGGCGCTGTCCGACCGGACCAGCTTGCCGGTCTTGTAGTCGACATAGAAATGGCCCTGGCCGGGGCCGTCGATGCCATAGGCCCAGTGCAGGCCGGTGTTGAACCATTGCGGGCTGTTCGGCGCCCCCATCTGGCTGGCCAGCATGTAGCGCATCTCGTCGTAATAGGCGCGGGCGTCTTCTTCGTTGGAAAAATACCCGCCCTTCCAGCCCCAATAGGTCCAGGCGCCGGCCATGCGGTCGAAGACCTGCCGCGCGCTGCTCTCGCCGCCAAAGCGCGCCTCCTCGGGCAGGGCCGCCAGCGCCGCCTCGTCGGGCACCGAGCGCCACAGGAACTCGGGCACGCCCTTTTCCTTGACGCGCTTGAGCCGCGCCGGCACGCCGGCCTTGCGGAAATATTTCTGCGCGATCACGTCCGAGGCGACCTGGCTCCAGCCCTGGGGCACCTCGACCGCGTCGTTGCGAAAGACGACGGTGCCGTCCGGGTTGCGGATCTCGCTGCTGGTGGTGGTAAAGGAAAGCGCGCCGTAAGCCCCGCTCTCGACCGTGGTGAAGCGCCGTTCGATCCGCATCCTGACTGTCCCCCGTCATCCGCAACAAGGCCGCATGCCGACCGCCGCCACCCGCGCCAAGGCACGGGCTCAGGCGGCCGGATCGCACGGCACCCCGAAGCATTTTTCCTGATCTTCGCCTCCGCCGCCGGACCGGATCACTTGTCGAAAAAGACACAAGATCTGGTGGCGCCGAAAGCCTGGGCCACAAATTGACCCGAGACAGCACGCATTTCAATCAAAATTTTTGCTGGACTTCGCCGCCGATCCCGACCCTTGGGACGTCATGAGATTCGCTGCAAATGCACTGTTAACAACTGCCTCGTCGCGGCCGGCGGCGAAAAGCCAAGCGATCTGGCAGGGTTCCTTGCAGCCGCTCACCCGGTTTCCACAGGCTTATCCCCAGCCGCAAGGCGTCAGGGTTGCAACTTCGTTCCCGCACTCGCGTCCTGCGATTTTTCCGGCTGCGGCAGGATGACGCCCCGGTCGGTCACGATCAGGTCCAGGGGCTGGTCGGTCGCCTCGGCGGGGATGGCGCGAATCTCTTGCGCCGCATAGGCCAGCCCGATGGCGACCACCGCCCCCTCGGCGCGCAGCCGGGCCAGCGTGCGGTCGTAGAAACCGCCGCCATAGCCCAGCCGGTGCCCCGCGCGGTCGAACCCGGCCAGGGGCACGATCAGCACATCCGGGCGCAGCAGCGGCGAATCGGCGGGGGGATGAAGGGTGCCGAAGCGGCCCGGCTCCAGCCGGTCGCCATGGGCGCGGAACTCCAGCGGCCGGGCCGGGCCGATCACCGCCGGCAGGCAGACCGGCCCGTCATGGGCCGCCATGGCCGGGCGCGGATCGGCCTCGCCCCGCATCGGCCAATAGCCGGCCAGCACCTTGCCGCGATGGGGGGCCAGCGCCGCGACCAGGTGGCGCGTCAGCGCGGCATCGTCGCCGCCCCCGGCCCGCGCCGCCAGCGCCGCCTGGCGCAGCGCGTGCTTGAGTGCCGGGTCCGCGCTCACAGCAGGATCACCGCCGCAAGGCCGAGGAAGGTGAAGAAGCCCACCACATCGGTCACGGTGGTCACGAAAGTCCCCGAGGCCAGGGCCGGATCGGCCCCCGCCTTTTCCAGCCCCAGCGGGATCAGGATGCCCCCCAGCGCGGCGACGAACAGGTTCACCACCATGGCCATGGCGATCACCAGGCTGAGCTTGGGATCGCGGAACCAGACATAGGTGACGCCCGCCAGCGCCAGGCCGAACAGCAGCCCGTTGCCCAGGCCCACCGCCAGTTCGCGGCGCACGATGCGCAGCGCATTGGTGCGGGTCAGGCTTTTGGTGGCCAGGCCGCGCACGGCGACGGTCAGGGTCTGGGTCGCGGCATTGCCGCCCATCGAGGCGACGATCGGCATCAGCACCGCCAGCGCCACCAGCCGGGCGATGGCGTCCTCGAAGAACGCGATGACCGAGGCCGAGACCAGCGCGGTCAGGATGTTCACCGCAAGCCAGGGCACGCGCTGGCGCATGGTCTCGACCACCGTATCGGAAATCGCGCTGTCCTCGCCGACGCCGGCCAGGCGCAGGATGTCCTCCTCGTGCTCCTCGTCCAGCACCGACATGGCGTCGTCGATGGTGATGACCCCGACCAGCCGGTCGTCGTCATCGACCACCGGGGCCGAGATCAGGTGATACTTGTTGAAGGCATGCGCCACGTCGCCCTCGTCCTGGCGGGCCGAGATGGTGCGGAAGCTGTCCTCGCGGATTTCGCCCAGCAGCACATGCCGGCGCGAGGCCAGCAGCTTGCCCAGGGTGACATAGCCGGTGGGGTGGCGGCGCGGGTCGACCAGCACGACGTGATAGAACTGGTCGGGCAGCCATTCCTCGGCGCGCAGGAAGTCGATGGTCTCGCCCACGCTCCAATGCTCGGGGGCCGTCACCACCTCGGACTGCATCAGGCGGCCGGCGGAATATTCCGGCCAGGTCAGCGAGCGTTCGACGGCGGCGCGGTCGGATTCGTCCAGCGCGGCCAGGATGGCCTGCTGCTCGGGCGCGCCCATGTCCTCGATCAGGTCGACGACGTCGTCGCTGTCCATTTCGCGGACGGCCTCGGCCACCACCTCGTGCGGCAGCTGCTCGATGACCTCGTCGCGGATGGATTCGTCGATCTCGGACAGGATCTCGCCGTCGATCTCGCCGGAATAGAGATGCAGGAACTCGCGCCGGCGCGCCGGCGTCAGCTGCTCGATCAGGTCGGCGATGTCGGCGGCGTGCATCGGCTCGAGCGCGGCGTCCAGCGCCGGGCCGTCGCCGTCGTCCACGGCCTTGTTGATCGCGTCGATGTCCTGCCGGCTCAGCTGGAAATCGGCTTCGGGGGCATCCGTGTCGGTTTCGCGCGGCTCGGTCATCGGCTGGCTCCTCGGGGTTCGGGTCTTGCGACGAGGATGGCGGTCGGGAAAGTCGGTCGGGGCACCATAGGGGGCCCGCGCCGGGGCCTCAATCGCCCTTGAGCAGGGCTAGCGCCTCGGCATGTAATTCTTGTGAACCCGCGGCCAGGATGGTGCCGCCGCCATGCGCCGGCCCGCCCTGCCAGTCGGTGACGACCCCGCCCGCGGCCTGGATCACCGCGATGGGCGCGGCCACGTCATAGGGTTGCAGCCCGGCCTCGATCACCAAGTCGACATGGCCGGCGGCCAGCAGCGCATAGGCATAGCAGTCGAGCCCGTAGCGCACCAGCCGCGCCCGCGCCGCGACGCGGGAAAAGGCGGCATGTTCCGCGGGGTCGCCGACCTCGGGATAGGTGGTCATCAGCGTCGCCTGGGCCAGCGCGACGCCGCGGCGCACCCGCAAGGGCACGGTGCCGCGGCCCGAGATCAGCCGGGCGTGGCCCAGCCCGCCCTCGAACCGCTCGTCCAGATGCGGCTGGTCCACGATGCCATAGATCGGGCCCCGCGCATCGCTGAGCCCGATCAGCACGCCCCAGCTCGGCGCCCCGGCCATGAAGGCGCGGGTGCCGTCGATCGGGTCCAGCACCCAGGTCAGGCCGCTTCGCCCGGCCTGGGCGCCGTATTCCTCGCCCAGGATCGCGTCCTCGGGCCGCTCGGCGGCCAGGATGGCGCGCATGGCGCGTTCGCTGGCCCGGTCGGCTTCCGTCACCGGGTCGAAGCCGGTCGCGGCCTTGTTGTCGGGCCGCAATGCCGGGCTGCGAAACAGGCTCAGCGTCTCGGCCCGCGCGGCATCGGCAAGGCGATGCGCCACGACGACGATCCGTTCGGCGTCTTCGACAGGATTGGTCTTGTTCGCGCTCGTCATGACCTGCCCCCGCGGATATGCTTCGGGCGCAGGTTTAGCCGCAGTATCCCGCAAGCGAAAGCCCCGGAACGCGGCGGGTTCAGATCAGGCCGCGTCCGACAGCACGCGGGCCAGTTCGAAGATCTGGCGGCGTTGCGCCTCGGGCATGGCGTAATAGGCCCGCACCAGCTGCAGCGCCTCCTTGTCGGCCAGGATGTCGCCCTCGACCGAGTTCTGGACCTGGCCGTCCTCGAGCCCTTCGAAGAAGAAGCTGATCGGCACGTCCACCGCCCGCGCGATGTCCCAAAGCCGCGAGGCCGAGACCCGGTTCATCCCGGTCTCGTATTTCTGGATCTGCTGGAACTTGATCCCGACCTTTTCGGCCAGCTGCTGCTGGGTCATGCCGATCATCCATCGACGATGGCGGATCCGCTTTCCGACATGGACATCCACGTTATGTTTCATGGTAACACCTCACTCAATCTAAACGGGCGCTACATCAGAACGGCGCAATTTTCGAGGTCGATAATGGCCACTTGTCCAAAAAGACAATCGGTTGCGGGCACCGAAAGCCTCTGGCCGAACCCCCCGGAAACATGGAAAAAAGCCGGGCCGGAAGCAGGCGGAAAGCGGTGGGAGGAATCATGAATACGACCTGGAAAATGATGCAAATCAACAAAATGGCCAGCTCTCCCGTCGCGGGCAGGCTGTCGCTGGCCGCGCCCGGTCCGGGCGAGGTGCTGGTGGGCCTGCGCGCGGCCGCCCTGAATTTCGCCGATCTGCTGATGACCAAGGGACAGTATCAGGAGACGCCGCCCCTGCCCTTCATCCCCGGACTCGAGGGCGCGGGCGAGGTGCTGGCGGCGGGCGAAGGCGTGGCGCTGGCGCCCGGCACCCGCGTCGTCGTGCAAGGCCAGGGCACCATGGCCGAGGCCAACCTGTTTCCCGCCGAAAGCTGCCATCCGATCCCCGACGCCATGAGCTATGACGAGGCGGCGGGCTTCCTGATCGCCTATGGCACCAGCCATTTCGCCCTGACGCTGCGCGCGGGCCTGCGCGCGGGCGAGACCCTGGCCGTGCTGGGGGCCGCGGGCGGGGTCGGGCTGACCGCGGTCGAGATCGGCGCCGCCCTGGGCGCGCGGGTGATCGCGGTGGCGCGCGGGGCCGACAAGCTGGCGGTGGCGCTGGCGGCGGGGGCCGCGGATTGCATCGACAGCGAGACATGCCCCGACCTGCGCGCCGCGCTGCGCGGGATGGGGGGCGTCGACGTGGTCTACGATCCCGTGGGCGATGCGCCCGGCGAGGCGGCCTTCGGCGCCCTGCGTCCCGGCGGCCGCTTCCTGGTGATCGGCTTTGCCGGCGGCAAGCCTCCGGCCCTGCCGCTCAACCACGCGCTGGTCAAGAACATCGCCATCCACGGCTTTTACTGGGGCGGCTATCGCAAGCTCGACCCCGGACAGCTGCGCCAGGACATCGCCGCGCTGTTCGCGCTTTACGAACAGGGCCGCCTGCGCCCGCATGTCGGCGCCACCCTGCCGCTCGACCGGCTGGCCGAGGGCTATGACCTGCTGGCCAGCCGGCGCTCGACCGGAAAGGTGATCGTTAGCATCTGAAATTTTCGTCAGCCAGGGCCAAAACCGCCGGTTCTGCATTGAAAAACTGGCGTGCTTTGCCAATATCTGCGTGGATGGTCGGCCATGCGGGCCGCACCGCGATTTTCGACCGGGGAGAACCTATGCAAGACTACAATTCGATCCGCACGGCCGGGACCGCGACGCGCTCGGCTGCCGTGGATGAGGGCCTGCGCGCCTATATGAACAAGGTCTATGGCCTGATGGCCGTGGGCATGCTGGTGACGGCCGGCGCCGCCTGGGGCATGGCGGGCCTGGCGCTTTCCGACACGCCGACGCAATGGGCGCTCGGCAATGGCCACTACCTGACCGAGTTCGGCAAGACGCTGTATCTGTCGCCGCTGAAATGGGTGGTGATGTTCGCGCCGCTGGTCATGGTCTTTACCTTCGGCGCCGCGCTGAACCGGCTGTCGGTGCAGGGCGCGACCACGCTGTTCTATGCCTTCGCCGCGGTGATGGGCATCTCGATCAGCTGGATCTTTGCCGCCTATACCAGCTTCTCGATCATCCAGACCTTCCTGATCACCGCCATCGCCTTCGCCGGCCTGTCGCTTTACGGCTACACGACCAAGCGCGACCTGTCGGGGATGGGCACTTTCCTGATGATGGGCCTGATCGGGCTGATCGTCGCCTCGATCGTGAACATCTTCCTGAAATCGGGCGCGATGCAGTTCGCCATCTCGGCGATCGGCGTGCTGATCTTTGCCGGGCTGACCGCCTTCGACACGCAGAACATCAAGAACACCTATCTGCAGCTGGCCAACTCGGACCGCGACTTCCTGGGCAAGGCCGCGATCATGGGTGCGCTGCAGCTGTACCTGGACTTCCTCAACCTGTTCATGTTCCTGCTGCAATTCCTGGGCAACCGGGAATAAAGCCGGAAGCATCCCGGAGCTTCCTTTTCGGCCCCGCCGGCGCAATCGCCCGGCGGGGCCTTTTGCTGCGCAGGCGGGCAGCCAGGCACGGATTGTTCATCCATGTCTACTAAAACGCCACCCATGATCCCTTGGTATGCATTGCTGGCCAGTCCGGTTGAGGCGAATCGCCGCCGGGGCTATGAAAGGGTATGGAAAACCCTGCTCCCCCCGAGGCGGGACGGCGCGAGGTCGCCGGCCGGGCGCTGGTCGACGGCGGCATCGGCGCGGTGACGATCCCGCCGCCGGCCCGGCGGCGGCGCCTGCCGCGCGCCGGGTTCCGCCGGTTCTTGGGTGACGGTGGGGCGGCACCGGATGTGCGCGCCCGCTTCCCCAGGGCCTTCGAGGCGCGGCCCGAATGCGCGCCGCGCTGCCGGGCTGTGCAGGGCCGCCAAGTGGACGCCTTGACGGCGCGCTTCGCCAGCCGCTGCCCGGAATGCCGCCGCACCACGGCCATCTCGGGGCAGAGACCCCGCCGCACCCGGACCCTTTCCCCAGCGCCGACCGGCCTCGTCTGGATGCGCAAGGCGCTGCAAGCCGGCTGGCGCCCATCCCTGCCACCGCGCGGATCCGCCCCGGCCGGCGACAGACGGCACGCTTCTCCCTCTGCCTGCGCCATGAAGCGGATGCCCGCATGTCCCGGCTCGGCCGCCCTGCCCGGCCGCGGATGCCAGGTCCGGCTGACGATATTGTCGCAAGACATGCCGCTATCGTTGCATCCGGGATGCGCCGGGCCGGGGATGATGCGCCATGGGCGGCGCGCGGACCGCCGGTCGTCGCCTTGCCGGGCAGCGAACCGGCGCCGCTTTCGGCGCCCTCCGGCTCCTGCATGCCCGGTCCGCCTGTCGGGTTCGCCCCTGCGGCCCGGACCGGAACCACGGGCCGAGACGACAACCGGCAGGAACCGGCTCCTGCCCAAGAAGCCTCCCCGGTTTGCGCGACGGCTGGGGTTTGGGGGCCATGTTCGCGCCAGGGAGAAAGAGAATGGGAAGACGGTTTGTTTCCTGCGGTGCGGCGCTTTTGCT
>JAANMX010001761.1_pt1 | contig 23625 bp, 30 predicted proteins | sample 7279681 | NCBI WGS metagenome assembly JAANMX01 (sample SAMN14094542, study PRJNA606508) | bioreactor metagenome | isolation source: A lab-scale SPAN reactor treating ammonium-rich wastewater day 351 | place: Ireland: Galway | collected 2018-01-01
ATTTAGATGAGATGGACGAGTAATCACGCCTATTCCTATCTTGCTTCTATTCTACCACATCTCTGTTCACACAAAAACCATTTCTTACACTATTCTAAATAAAATCTGTCAGTCAATCAGGACGCAAGATTGTTTTCTTCAGCCCCAACGAACAGAGCAGCGCATTCGTCGCGTCGATCCCTGCCCGCTCGATGCAGATGTTTGTGGCCGTATTGTCGGAGACGATAATCATCAGCGCCGCGATATCCCGCAGGGACAGCTCTACCGGTCCGGTCAGATGCCAGAGTACCCCACTGCCTTCCACGACATTCGACAGGTCCACCAATACTCGTTCGTCCAGGTCTACTTCACCCTTCTCCGCCCGCACCAGCAACTGCATCAGCACATGGATTTTGATGGTGGATGCGGTGGGGAAAATCGCAGCGCCGTTGAGAGAAAAGCCGCCGCCTGTCACATCCCGCACGGAGACGCCCGCCACACCGGGGAATGCGTCCACCAGCGGGTGGAGCCGAGCCTGGAGATTCTGCCAAAATAGCTGAGTGCCCATCTGTTTTCCTCTCGTCTGGTGGATTGCTCAACTCGACTATCTCCTATACAATACTGCGGAAACTGGTCGAAGGCAAAGGGCAGGGATTTCGAGGGGCGAATTGCGATTGACACCTGACACTCGACACTGCCACTTTCCACCTGCAACTTTCCACCCGTCACCTCCGAGGCCCCTATGCGCATCACATCCATCGAAAGTTTTCTGCTGGAAGCACCCATTGACATCCCCTTTGGCTGGTCCCAGGGCTGGACTTATGGCCGTTTCTGTGGGCTGGTCAAAATTACCACTGACGAGGGAATTGTGGGCTGGGGCGAAGGGTTGAGTACGCCTTCGGCCGCGCTGCTCCACGACTGGTTTGCCCCCCATCTGCTGGGCGCGGACCCGATGCAGCGCAACGGTCTGTGGGAGAAGATGTACCACCAGCTTCACAACGCCAACCTGGCGGGCGGTTTCGGCGGTAACGCCATCAGCGCGGTGGACATCGCCCTCTGGGACATTGCGGGCAAGGCCGCGGGTCTGCCCGTCTGCGAGATGTTGGGCGGGCGGGTGCGGGAGAAAGTGGCAGTCTACGCCACGGGTCTCTACTACACCGAAGGCGAGTTTCCGGACCGTCTGCTGGACGAGGCCCGGATGTATGTGGAGTTGGGCTTTCTGGGGATGAAGACGAAAGTGGGCGGCCTCTCTGTGCGGGAAGATGTGGAGCGGGTGGCCGCCATCCGGGAGGCGATTGGGCCGGACATCTTTTTGATGGTGGACGCCAACCAGGCCTACAACGCCACCACCGCCATCCGCATTGGCCGGGAGATGGACAATCTGGAGGTCTTCTGGTTCGAGGAACCGGTGGGGGCCAAGGATGTGGAGGGCTATTTGCAGGTGAAACACGCATTGCCTATGGCGATTGCCGGGGGGGAAAATCTGCGCACCCGCTTCGAGTGTAAGGAGTATATCGGGCGGCGGGCGGTGGACATCATCCAGCCCGATGTGGTGATTGTGGGCGGCGTCACCGAACTGCACCGGGTGGCCCAGATGGCGAACAGCTTTGGCATTCTGTGCAACCCCCACGTCTGGGGTTCGCCGGTGATGATTGCGGCCAGCCTGCATGTGGCCGCGACGATTCCACCCTGCCCGCCCGCCCGCAATCCTCTGCCCTACCAGCAGGAGCCGGTGATGGAGTTCGACCGCACCCCCAGTCCCATCCGGGAAGGGATTGCCACGCCCTTTGACCAGGTGGGCGGTTTCCTGGCTGTGCCTTCGGGTCCGGGCTTGGGGATTGAGATCGACGAGGATGCGGTGGAGCGGCTGAGTGTACAGCGGCGCAAGAGCGAGCTTTGACCACAGGCGGCGGACAGCCGATAAACCAATCCGACGGAGGCAATCCCAATGCAATACCGCAAACTGGGCAAGACGGATATTGACGTTTCTGTGATGGCGTTAGGCTGCTGGCCTTTTGCCGGGGGCAAAGTGTGGGGCGAGCAGAGCGACGACGACTCCATCGCCACTGTGTACGCCAGCCTGGACGCGGGCATCAACTTTTTCGACACGGCTGAGGGCTATGAAGCGGGCCACTCCGAGCGGGTGCTGGGCCGGGGGCTGTTGGGCCGTCGGGACGAAGCGGTCATCGCCACGAAAGTCAGCCCCTCCCATCTGGCCGCTGGGGATGTGATTGCCGCCTGTGAGCAGAGCCTGCGCAATCTGCAAACCGATGTCATCGACCTCTACCAGATTCACTGGCCCAACTGGGCAGTGCCCCTGGACGAGACTGTCGGCGCATTGGAGACGCTGCAACGCCAGGGCAAAATCCGGGCCATCGGCGTCAGCAATTTTGGCGTGCAGGATTTGTCGGCCATTCTCGAACTGACCGCTGTGGTGACGGACCAGATGCCCTTCTCACTGCTCTGGCGGGTGATCGAAGCAGAAGTGCAGCCTCTCTGCGTGGAGCGGGGCGTGGGGATCATCTGCTACAGCCCGTTGGCCCAGGGACTCCTCACCGGGCGTTACGCCTCTGCCGACGACGTGCCGGAAGGGCTGGCCCGCACCCGTCTCTACGCGGGCAGCCGCCCCCAGTCCCAGCACGGGGAGGCGGGCTGCGAGGCGGAGGTCTTTGCCGCGCTGGCCGAAATTCGGCGCATCGCCGACGGGCTGGACCAGCCGATGGCCGCGGTAGCCCTGGCCTGGGTACGCCAGCAGGCGGGGGTGACTTCGTTTTTGGTGGGGGCGCGCAAGCCGGAGGAGTTGGCCTGGAATCTGCCCAGCCTGGAACTGGAATTGTCAGCAGAAATTGTAGCGGAATTGAACAGAGTAACAGAGCCGGTCAAGCGGGCGCTGGGCAGCAACCCGGACCCGTGGATGTCGCCGTCGCGGATGCGGTGAGCCGGTATCAGGCCGGGGTGATGACGGCAAAGACTTCGCCCTGGGCCAACCAGGCCAGGTCGAAGTTGCCCAGACTGACTCCGATTGGGGCGGGCTGGACGACGGGATCGTTGAGGAGGATTGTCGATTCGGTCATGCCCACGACGACCACCGCGTGTTGCGACCATTCGTTCTGCCAGTAGGGCAGCTCGCCGGTCTGAACAGAAACAACTACCGGTTGTCCATCCTGCAGCAGGCGATACAGCCCGGCAAGTGTACCTGCCACGATTTGAACACGGAAGCCCTGCCTTGCCAGGCGGCGTAGATTCGGGAATGGAGTTCCCACATCCGGCGTAGTTCCCAGTAGTGCGATGAGTTCGGGATAGGGGATCGCACTGCCCCAATAGCGGCAGATCATCCAGGCGCAGGCGGCAAGACAATCGGCTGTGCTACGCTGTCGGTAGTGGGGGACGGAAAGGATGACGGGGGTTGGTGGACGGAAGAACATCGGATGGGTTACGTGAGGCCAGCGGCCATACCTGTAACCGAGGCCGGAATGGGGGCGCTGTGGGTTGGCTGCATATTTTTTACAACGTACTTCTCATCCACTTCACGCAATTGGAATGGGGGCAATTTTTCCGCCATCGACTTGGCTGTGGCAAAGATACCTTCACGAATTTCGGGAGAATCGAAGATTTCGCCCGTGTGTACATCCACATCCACTGTGCCTGCCAATCCTACCCGTCCGACGTGGCTGGCTGTGTAAATCACAGGTACTCGCCATACAGTCGATGCGGCGAGAGCCAGAGTTGGTGGCTCGGCAATGAATGACATACTCACTTCCATCAGTAGCCAACGATTGACCGCACGTCGGGCCTGCTCCGCGCTGATATCAATCGTAAGGGAGCGGTTGATCCGAATTTCCACTAGGCCCGTTTCGGGTAAAATTACATTGTCGAGGATAATTGTCGTACTCATTTTCACTTTCTTCCGATTGCTTTCCTATCCAGCGACGGCAGCCACTTTTTGCTGGCTGAATACGATATCGACGAGTGGTAACGCAGAAATTTCTAAGCGCGAGATGTCCATACGCTGGCTGGCATCTTCGATTTCAATGCCAAGTACGCGATTCTCCGCATCGAAGTCGAGCACTACATACGGTGCGACTTCTTCCGATTCTGTGCTGATGCCATCCATCAATTGGATGTAGAGTATATCGCTCTCTGGAAAATAGCGGATTTCCATTTCGCACCGCTTCGCTCATCAAAATCGTCGGATTTCATAGGGTACTCATACGCTGTTAGTCTATCACAGCTTTCCATCCCCCTTCAAGAGACATTTTCATGAAAATCACCGCCATCAAAACCTTTCTCGTGGACGGCGGCTTCCGCCCCTGGACATTCGTCAAAGTGGAGACGGACCAGCCCGGCCTCGTCGGCTGGGGGGACTGCACGGATTGGGGATCCCCCGGCCCGGTGGCTGCGACCGTCGAGCGCTACAGCGAATGGGTGATCGGTCGCGATCCCATGCAGGCCGAGGCCATCTGGTGGGATTTGGCCGCGGCCTCTGTGCGCCATACGGGGGGCATCGCGTATAAGGCGATGTCCGGCATCGACTCGGCCCTGTGGGACATCCGGGGCAAAGAGCTGGGCGCGCCGGTCTGGCAACTGCTGGGGGGCAAAATGCGCGATCGCCTGCGTCTCTACTGGTCCCACTGCGGCAGCGTGCGCGCCGCCCACAGCGAGCGGCTGGGTCTGCCCGCAGTGGAGACAACCGACGATCTGCGCCGTCTGGCCGAGGAGGTGTTGGAGAGAGGCTATACCGCCATCAAAACCAATCTCTTCCCGCTGAAAGATCAGCCCGACGTCCAGCCCGTCCTCAACCGCTTCTGGAACCGGGCCGGGGACTGTCCGCCCGCTACCATCCGCAGCGCCGAGGCGATTGTGGGCACTTTCCGCGAAGCCCTGGGGCCGGATGTGGGCATCGCCCTGGACGTGGCTTTTACCTTCAAACTGGGCGGGGCTATCAAACTGGCCCAGGCGCTTGAACCCTACAATCTGATGTGGCTGGAGACGGAAACCCTGGACCCGGACGCCCTGCGCACCATCCGGGAATCCACAAAGACGACCATCTGCCACGGGGAGAGCCTCTTTGGAACCCACGGCTACCGGCCCTTTTTGGAGCGCCACGCCCAGGATGTGATTATGCCCGACTTCGCCTGGAACGGGATTACGCTCGGCAAGAAAATTTGCGATCTGGCCCACGCCTACGATGTGCTGGTGGCACCCCACAACTGCCACAGCCCCATCAATACGCTTGTCTCGGCTAATGTCTGCGCCACCATTCCCAACTTCTACATCCACGAACTGGACGTGGACGACGCGCCCTGGCGTGACGACCTGATGACCCATCCCTTTACGATTGAGGAGGGCCATCTGCTCCTGCCGGATCGGCCTGGGCTGGGGTCGGATTTGATAGAGGCGGAGTTGTTGAAGCACCCGGAAGGTCACTATCCGCACGCCAGATAGGGGTGTGATAGAATTAGTTTCTTGGGGCGGGAATGGGGCAATTGCGGATAAAGCGAGGAACGTAGATTACGCAGATTCAGTCAGGATACTCAGTCACGGTGCAAAACCGAGGGTCCAATCACTGCAAATCGTTCATTCATTTCCAACCAGGCCAGATCGAAGTCACCATAAGAAACAGGCAGCGGATGCTCTGCAAAATCCGGATCGTTGATGAAAATCTCGTCAGCGGTCATTCCGATGACCGTGACTGTGTGCTGACTTTCAACACCCTTCCAGTGAGTCAATTCTCTGGTTTGCACAGCAGCAATGACAGGCCAACCCGAAGCCAGCAATCGATACAGTGTCTCGAACTGACCTTGTTCCTGCGCAATCACCCGAACACCCATTCTGGCAAGATTGTGGATTGATGAGAACGGCGTCCCTACTTCGGGTTTGATATTGAGCATCGAAACCAGCGCAGGATACTGGTGCTGAATGCCCAGATATGACAAAATCATCGAGGCGCAGGCGGCCAAACATTCACCCGGTATATGCTGTCGAATATGAGGAACTCGCAGGATTTGGGGAGTAGGGGCCGAAAGTACATGGGTTACTCTCTGCTATTGGACTGATGCGATGATTGCTGCTGGATCCCCGGTGGGGTTCATATCCGAGTAGGCAATGTTTGTCGTCACCCGATAGCCTTCGGGCAACTCCCGGGTTTTGTAAGGCGGCACATCTTCCGCCAGCTTCTTCGCCGCGCACAGCATCGCTTCCTCGATCCCCTCTGGCCGAATCATCTCCCCCGATTCCACGTCTACGTCAATCGCTCCGACACCCCCAACCACGCCCACGTGAGCGGCTGTGAAGACCACCGGCACTCGCCACACCACCGGTTCCCCGATGACCAGGGATGGCTCCTGGCCCATCAGCGTCATTGTCACCTCCCACGCCAACCAGTTGCTGACTTGACGTCTGGCTTCTGTAGCCGAGATGTTGATAGTGAAAATCCGGTCGAGTTTTAATCTCACCAGTCCTGTTTCTGGCAGAGATAATTTGTCGAGTACAATAGACGTTGTCATTGGACACCCCGCGTTGCTCGTAAGAACCATACATTGTGGTTCATTGATTCCAGTGTAGCACAAGTATCTCTGTCCATTCAACTCATTCTTGAGGAGAACCAACCCAATGCCCCAAACCCATCTTTCCATTTTCGGTGAGAAGTTTCTGATCAACGATAAGCTGGTCTACAGCGACATCCCCGGCAGCAAGCCGGAAGCCCACGGCCTGCTGATGAACGCCCGCTTCATCCAGGGCATCTTCGACGACAAGGCTGACCCCGCCCGTTTTGCTCGCTTTGGCCGGGACGCCTGGGACCCGGAGCAGCACACGGACGAATTGATCGCGGCCCTGCCCGAGTGGTACGGCTACGGTCTGCGCGCCTTCACCGTCGGTCTGCAAGGGGGCGGCCCCTGCTTCACTGTCAACAATCTGACCATCCACAACAACCCCTTTGGCGAAGACGGAACCAGCCTGGACCCGGCCTACGCGGGCCGTCTGGATCGGCTGATCCGGGCCGCGGATGAATTGGGGATGGTTGCGATTGTCAGCTATTTCTACGGTGACCAGACCGCGCGCCTGCGGGATGGCCGGGCCGTGCGCGCCGCGGTGACCACCGCTTCCCGCTTTTTGAAAGAGGGCGGCTACACAAACGTCATCATCGAAGTTGCCAACGAGCACGACATCCCGCCCTTCCAGAAACACCCGCTCCTCTACTACCCGGAAGGGGTGGCCGCGCTCAACGACCTGGCCCGGGCCGAATCCGGCGGGATGCCCGTGGGGTGCAGCGGCAAGGGCGGCTCGGTCTTCCGGGAGATCGCCGAGGCCAGCGATGTGATTCTCATCCACGGCAACGGCCAGACCCGGCAAAAACTCCACAATATGATTCGGGAAGTACGCAGTTGGGGGCTGAACCGGCCTATCGTCTGCAACGAGGATTCCCAGGCCATCGGCCAGATGGCGGTGACGTACAAAGAGGGGGTCTCCTGGGGCTATTACAACAATATGACCAAACAGGAGCCGCCCGCAGATTGGTCTGTGCTGCCCGGCGAGGACCACTTCTTTGCCTGGCGTATGGCCGAGGGCATCGGCATCGCCGTCGATCCCATTCCCGCCGACGAGCAGTACTATCTGCAAGGGCTGGAGCCGAAGATGACTGACATCGGCCAGCGCTGGCTGCGGGTGGCCAGTCTCTACCCGGAGAGCATCGAACACGTGGATTTCTTCCGCAACGGCGCACTCTACGACAGCGCCTGGGACGAGTCGTTTATGGTTCATTACCAGAGCAATTGGCGGCAGGGGGGCGTGCCGTCGGTTGCCGGCGACGTCTGGCGGGCCGAGATTCATCTGCGCGACGGGCGAGTTATTGAGCGGGCTGGGGTAGTTGCGTAGCCCTTCTGCGCGGCTCAACAACCACAAAATGCAGAAGTAGCCAACTGATAACCCCAAACCCGGCTGCAACGCCAAACATTGTCTGATAGCCAAGCGCCGTGGCCAGCCAGACACCGACCAGCGGGGCAATGCTTCCGGCCACCCCAGGAAGCGTATTTGCCAGCCCAATGTAGGTGGGACGGCTCTCGGCATCGGTGAACTCATACACAATCGAAATGCCGGAGACAAACATCCCCGCATTGACAGCGCCCCGCAGGGCGAAGACGGCAAAGAACCACCAGGCACTGGGCGCAAAGATTGCGAGAATCAGCAACGGCACATTTAGGCCCTGGCATATCTCCTGACTCAGCTTATGCCCTTTGCGATCGGAGAAGAAGCCAAAGAAGAGATTTGCCAGGGCCAGCCCGACTTGCAGTGCGACGGTAAAGTCGCTGGCCTGGGCATCGGCCAACTGCCAACGCTGCGCCGCATAGACAGTTAGGAAACCGGTGAAGGCGATAAAGAGCCAGGAGAGCAGAATCAGACCCGCGGCCAGCCCGAAGGAGATGACGTAGCCCAGGGGAAAGGTGTAGCGGGCCAGCACAACCGGGACGGCCAATGCACCCAAAACGCCGGCGCCATTGCCGACAAAATTTGTGATGCCAAAAAAGCGCCGCCGCTTTTCCATCCATCCACTGCGAGGCATATTTCCGTGTCAATCACTTCCAGCACCTTCCCCCACCCCGTCTATTCCCGCCACGTCCTGCAACCTGCCTACGACGACGCCCAGGACTATCTCTTCGAGCCGATGCTGGCCGCCCACGAAGCCCACGCACTGATGCTGGCCGAATGCGGCATCATTTCCGGCGAGAACGCCGCGGCCATCTGCACGGCGGTGGCGCAGATTCGGGCCGGCGGCGCAGAGGCCGTGGCCTACCAGCCCGGTGTGGAGGACCTCTTCTTCCGGGTAGAATCGCTGATAATCCAGCGGGTTGGCCCGGAGTTCGGCGGCAACCTGCAACTGGCCCGCAGCCGCAACGATCTGGGCCAGGCCCTCAGCCGTATGGCCATCCGGGAACGCATTTTGGCAGTCTCCGCCGATCTGCTGGCCCTGCGCGGCGCAGTGGACGAACTGGCCCAGCGCCATCTGCATACGCTGATGCCCGGCTACACCCACACCCAACCCGCCCAGCCCGTCACCTTCGCCCACTATCTGGCCGGGGTGTTGAGCTTTCTGGCCAAGGATCAGCAGCGCTTTGCCGGGGCCTACGCCAATATGAACGAGTCACCCCTGGGCGCGGCCGCCTTCACCGGCACAGGCTTCGCCATAGACCGGGAGCGGGTGGCGGCTCTCCTCGGCTTCGAGCGGGTGATCCCCAGCACCCATCACAGCATCGGCGCGGGGGATCACCTGACCGACACGGCCTTTGCCGTTCAATCCCTGGCCGTGGGGCTGAGCCGGGTGACGAAAGACCTGCTCTTTTTCGCCACCCAGGAATCGGGCAGCCTGGGCATCGACGACAGCTTTATTCAGATCAGCTCGATTATGCCCCAGAAGCGCAACCCGGTGGTGCTGGAACATCTGCGCGCCCGGCTCAGCCGTGCCCTGGGCTACGCCCAGACCGTCGTCGTCCAGTGTCACAGCATCCCCTATGGCGACACCCAGGACATCGAAGACGAGATTTTGCCGCCGCTGATGGCCGGTCTGCAAGCAATTCAGGCGTGCATCCAACTCTACACCGCCGTCTGCGAGACGCTGACCCTGAACGAAGAACACCTGGCCCGCCGCGCCGGGGAGGGTTTCACCACCGCCACCGAACTGGCCGACGCGCTGGTGCGGGAGGCCGGGCTGCCCTTCCGTTCGGCCCATTCGATTGTGGCGCGGATGGTGGGGAGGAGCGTGGAAGCGACAAAGCAGGGGAGCGGGGAGCCGGTGATGACGTGGGCGATGCTGCAGGAGGCGGCCCAGGCCGTGTTGGGCCGGGAAGTCGACTTTTCCGCGGAGCAGTTGGCCCGGTCGCTGGACCCTCGCGCCTTTGTGGAGGCGCGCAGAGGATTGGGCGGGGTTGCACCGTCGGCGACGGGGGCGCTGTTGGGGGAATTGGCCGCAGTGATGGACGCCGACCGCTCCCGGCTTGCGTCTGCCCATCGCCATCTGACAGATGCCGATGCGCTACTTAAACAGGGCGTTGCCGAATATGCAGACGCAGGGTAACTGCTCAGGCATTCTCTGCTTATTAACCACTGAATACACGAAACACACTGAAAGAAGCGGAGAACTTCCGTGTATTCTGTGTGTTCAGTGGTTATTTCTGTCGTTGGCTGAGTAGTTACGACGCAGGTTGAATTTCGCGGTGCTCCCGGCTATACTGTAAGCACAACGCTATTTGGTGTCTCCGGCCTGTTTGGGAGAGAAGGACAGAGCAATGAACAACACCCCGTGGAATCCATCCAAACTGAACCCGACTGTGCATCTGGACCGGCCTGGCTGGATTCCTGGATATATCCAAAAAGATTGGGACACCAATCCCTACGCCTACCAGACTGAGGAGGAACTGATGCCTGCTGGCGGCCCACATGGGCAGCTTTTGGCCTACATTATGGAATTGGTGCGTCACATTCTGGCTGCTCGGGGGCTGATGTTTTTGCTGGATACGTTTCTGCTCTATCGGGATGGGCGGGGAATCAAACGGCGTATTGCACCCGACCTGCTGCTGATGCCGTATCGCTTTCCTGCCCCTTCGGTCTATGACCTGGATGTGGAGCCGCCTCCGCTGTTGGTGGTGGAAGTCACATCGCCCGACAGCCACGTCAAAGACCTGGAGACAAATGTCGGTTTCTACCAGAACCTGGGCATACCCGCCTATCTGGTCATCGACGCAATTACAAGTGATTCTCAACCCCGCTATCCAATCGAATTGCATCTGTGGCGTAGAGACGCGGGTCGCCTGCGTCGTGTATCGCCAGATGAAGATGACGGTTTTTCTCTGCCGGAGATCGGGCTACAAGTCTGGGTGGGGGGAGGGCAACTGCGCTTCAGCGATCTGAACACAGGCCAGGAATTGCTGGATGCCGGCGAAGCAAACCAGGCGCGCGCGGAAGCGGAAGCCCGCGTGAAGGCAATGGAGAAAAAACTACGTGACCTGGGACTTCTTGACTGAGTATTGAATGGGTCGATCTCCTCTCTTTCCCTATCTTCCTCAATTTTCTATTCCAGGGGCGATTTGACAGAACCCGCTCCGCTTGTTATCATTCACCCCGCAAGTTCGCTTGCGCAGTAGAGGTGCCCATGGCCCGGATGCCAGGGCATAAAGGCGAAGCCGGTGTGAGTCCGGCGCTGTCCCGCAACTGTATGGGGAGCTACGCTCCCTAAGCCAGGTCGACCGCCTCTGCTGTTATCTGACGACACCTCGTGGACTGGGTGAGCGCACAGCAGAAGACACTGACCTGCAGGAAGTGTCTCTCTCCTTTGCACACAACGCCTGATCCGCCTGGATCGGGCGTTTTTATTTATCCGTAGGTCGGACTGTCAGTCCGACCTGAATAGTCCGTAGTCCAACCTGAATATCCGTAGGTCGGGCTGTCAGCCCGACCTGTTGAACAAAGGCATACAAAATGGCTAATCACACTTCTCTCACCCGTTCCCTACTTCTCTTAAGTCTGCTGACCGCTCTGTTGATCAGCGCCTGCGTCGCGCCCCCCCCGCCCGGGGCTGCGCCCGCAACGATTTCTGCGTTTGCCGAAGCATCGGCTGCCCTGGCACCCCAGACAAATCTGACCGACGGCTGCGTGAAGAACTACGACCCGGCCATCGACTACTTCCCCCAGAAGACGAGCGTGAATGTTTCCGGCGGCTTTGCCGTGGAATATCACAGCAACTATAAAATTGTTACTGTCACGAATCCCTGGCAGGGGGCCCAGGAGAGCTTCCGTTACGTCCTCGTCCAGTGCGGCACGCCGGCGCCGGCGGATGTGGAGGGTGCCGTCGTCGAAGTACCTGTGCAGTCCCTCGTGGCTCTCTCCACCACATACCTGCCCCATCTGGTCAGCCTGGACCTGACGGATCGGCTGGTCGGTCTGGACAGCCTGCTGTGGACGACAACCGCAGAGGTGGTGACCCGAATTGAAGCTGACGAAATCGCCGAAGTGGGCAGTGGCTCCGGGGTGAATGTGGAATTGTTGCTGGAAATGGATCCGGGGCTGGTGATGGCCTATGGCATGGGTGTGCCGGAATGGGACACCCACCCCCTGCTCATCGAGGCGGGTATTCCTGTGGCCCTGAATGGCGACTTTGTGGAACAGGACCCACTGGGCCGTACCGAATGGATTAAGTTTGTCGGCTTCTTCTTCAACAAAGAGGCGGCTGCTACCCAGATTTTTGATGGGGTGGTAGAGTCCTACAATGCCACGGCTGCTTTGGCCGCCGGTGTGACGGACCGACCCACGGTTTTCGTGAGCAGCATCTATGACGGCACCTGGTGGATGTCCGGCGGCGACAGCTACAGCGCCAAGCTCCTGGCCGACGCCGGGGCTGCCTATCTGTGGGCCGACAGCGGTGATGTGGGCAGCGATCCCGTGGACTTTGAGACGGTCTTCGAGAAGGCAGGCCAGGCTGACTTTTGGGTCAATCCCGACAACGCCTTTTGGAACAGCCGGGCCGATGTGTTGCAGAGCGACGAACGCTATGGCGAGTTTGCTGCCCTGGCCGCCGGACACCTCTATAACAATAACGCTCAGGTTAGCCCCAACGGGGGCAACGCCTCCTACGAATCCGGCGCGGCCCACCCGGATGTGGTGCTGATGGATTTGGTGAAGATTTTCCATCCCGAACTGTTGCCGGATCACCAGTTGGTCTACTACAAAGTTGTCGAATAGGTCGGTATGAAAATCGCCCGTGTACCCAATCACCTATTCCTCCTCGCCCTCCTGGCCGCCCTTTTGGTCGCCATCTTTCTGCTCAGCCTCTCTCTGGGATCGGTTTCGATCCCCCTGGAGCAGATTGTGACGATTCTTTTCGGCGGTGGGGCCGAGAAGGCAAGCTGGGCAACGATTGTACTCAAGTTTCGTCTGCCCAAAGCCATCACCGCAGCCCTGGCCGGCGCGGCCCTCTCGGCCAGCGGTTTGCAGATGCAGACCCTCTTCCGCAACCCCCTGGCCGATCCCTTTGTGCTGGGGATCAGTTCCGGGGCCAGCCTGGGCGTGGCGCTGGTAGTGCTGGCGGCTGGTGTGGCTGGGGGCAGTACTCTCCTGGCTGGGGTCAGTCTGGTGGGGGATATGAGTCTGGCCGTGGCTTCGATTACCGGTTCGGTCCTGGTGCTGCTGCTGGTGATGGCGGTGGCCCAGCGGGTGCAGAGCACAATGACCCTTCTCATCCTGGGGCTGATGTTTGGCTACGCGACCAGCGCGCTGGTCAGTGTTCTGCTCTACTTCAGCATCGCTGAACGCATCCAGGCCTACATTTCGTGGACATTCGGCAGCTTTGGCGGGGTCACGTGGAGCCAGTTACAGGTCTTTGGCCCGGTAGTGGTGGCCGCACTCATTCTTTCCCACCTGCTGGTCAAATCTCTCAACGCGCTGCTGTTGGGCGACACCTATGCCCGCTCGATGGGGCTGAATGTGCGGCTGGCCCGCTTGGGGGTGATTCTTACCTCCGCCTCCCTGGCCGGCGCGGTAACCGCCTTCTGCGGCCCTATCGGTTTTCTGGGTGTGGCCGTGCCCCATCTCTGCCGGGCCCTGCTCAATACATCGGATCACCGGCTGTTGCTGCCTGCCGTTACCCTGCTGGGGGCGGGGCTGGCCCTGGCCGCGGATCTGCTGGCCCAACTGCCTGGCAGTCAGCTCACCCTGCCCCTGAATGCGGTGACTGCCCTCCTGGGCGCGCCGGTGGTGGGTTGGGTGATTCTGCGTCAGCGCAATCTGCGGGAGTCTTTTGCCGGATGATTGATCACAAAAGCACGAAGATAGAGAGAATAAAAGAGAGACCCGCCAGACTTCAGAATTCCTGGCAGGTGTCAGGCCGTCGGGCGCCAGCGGTGCTGCGGGCAGAAAATCTTGCCATCGGCTATCGCCTGCCCCGTCGGGAAGAGCGGGTGGTGGCAAGCGCTTTACAGGTGGAGGTGGAAGCGGGCGAAATGGTCTGTCTGCTCGGCCCCAACGGCGCGGGCAAGTCTACGCTGATGCGCACCCTGGCCGGGCTGCAACCTGCCCTCTCCGGTGCGGTCTGGCTGGACGGGGCCCGGCTGGAAAGCCTTTCGGCCAGAGAGCTGGCCCGCCGTCTGAGTATTGTCCTCACCGACCGGGTGGATGTGGGCAATCTGAGCGCCTTTGGGCTGGTCAGCCTGGGCCGCCATCCCTACACCAGTTGGAGCGGTGGATTGAGCGAAACGGATCGGGCCGCAGTGCGCAGCGCCCTGGACGCGGTGGGCGCGGCCACACTTTCCCAGCGCCCGGTGCTGGAGCTGAGCGACGGCGAGCGGCAGAAGGTGATGATTGCCCGTGCCCTGGCCCAGGAGCCAAAGCTGATTCTGCTGGATGAACCCACGGCTTTTCTCGATCTGCCCCGGCGGGTGGAGATGATGGGGGTGCTGCGCGGTCTGGCCCGGGAGACGGGCCGGGCTGTTCTGCTCTCCACCCACGATCTGGACCTGGCCCTGCGCAGCGCGGACCGGCTCTGGCTGCTGGGCGGTGACGGTCTGCTCCACGCCGGCGCGCCGGAGGATTTGGTGCTCAGCGGCGCGTTCGAGCGGGCCTTTGCCAGCCAGCGGGTCAACTTCGACACCTTTTCCGGCGCTTTTTCTATCGAGCGACCGGCGGCGGGGATCGTCCACCTCTACGGCGAGGGGCTGGCCCGGCGCTGGACCGAGCGGGCGCTGGAGCGGGAAGGCTACTGTGTGGACGGGGAGCGGGCAGGCATCCCTGACGCCGAGATATTTGTTGATCCCGACGCGGCCCGTTGGCGGCTGCGCTGCCAGGGGGCCGAAGATACCTTCGAATCCATCGGCGCGCTTGTGCGCGGCCTGAGAAAGGAATAAACGAATGCCAAGACTGACCAAAATTTACACCCGCAAAGGGGATGGGGGCGACACATCTCTGGGCGGCGGCCAGCGGGTGGCCAAAGATGCCCTGCGGGTGGAAGCCTACGGGACGGTGGACGAACTCAATTCGGTGATCGGTGTGGCCCTGGCCCAGGGGCTGTCTGCGCGGCTGGCCGGTGTGCTGCGGATCATCCAGAATGAGCTGTTTCATCTGGGGTCGGACCTCTGCTTTGTGGAGGAGGATAAAGTGAAGTACGCCCTGCCCCAGATTGCCGAGCGCCACGTCCAGGCCCTGGAAGTGCTCATCGACGAGATGACCGCGGTCGTCGGCCCTCTGGAAAACTTTATTCTGCCCGGCGGCTCCCTCGGCTCGGCCCACCTGCACGTAGCGCGCACGGTCTGCCGCCGGGCCGAGCGCATTGTGACCGCACTGGTAAAAGAAGAAGCTATCGGCGTGTATGTGCTGGCCTATCTCAACCGTCTCTCCGACGCTCTCTTTGTGATGGCCCGCTATGAGAACCACCAGCAGGGCGTGGCCGAGCCGTTGTGGGATACCCTGGCGTAGGGAGGGAACGGGGATTGGGAAACGGGGCACGGGGACCGGTTATGTCCGCCTACGGGCGGCATCTGCTCATCTGCAACGGGAGCTATTGCGATCCCGACGGACAGGCCATGCGCCTCTACCAGCGGTTGGCTGCCCGCCTGGGCGAACTGGGCCGCTACGACAATCCCGAACGGGTCAAACGGGGCATTACCCCCTGTCTGGGTGTCTGCACCGGCGGGCCAATTGTCGTCGTCTACCCGGAGGGTATCTGGTATCACCGGGTGGATGAGGCTGTGCTGGAGCGCATCATCGACGAGCATCTGCGGGATGGGCGACCTGTGGAGGAGTTTATCTTCCATCGCTTAGGGGAGTGAGGGAGCGCAAGAAAGAGCACACTGCCCGCTGAAACACTGCCGGCTGTTCCAGATGGAGAGTGTGCCCGGCCCGGGGGACGATTTCCAGCCGGGCGTGTGGGATGCGTTGCGCCATCTGGCGGTTGATGGCGACGAACTTCTCGTCTTCCTCCCCAGCCAACAGCAACACAGGCATATCCAATTCCCCCAGCCGCTCCCAGAGGCTGGGCTGCACGCCGCTCCCCATCCCGCGCAGGCTGTGGGCCAGACCCGTCGGACTATTGCCCAGGCGCTGTTCGTGTAGCCATTGTTGAACAGATGCGGGCAGGCGCGCCTGGCTGCGCCAAAGAGGAAGAGCTTCCCAGAAAGCGACAAAGGCAGGAATCCCCTCCCGTTCGATGCGCATTGCCAGGGCGTTGTCGCTGGCCGTGCGCGCCGCCCGTTCCTCTGGGGTTGCCAGCCCTGGGGATGCGCTTTCCAGAATCAGGGAAGTGACCTTCTCCGGGTAGTGGAGGGCAAAGTAGAGGGCCAGTCGCCCCCCCATAGAATAGCCCAACAGGTGAACCGAACTGACCTGTGTGCGCTCCAGGAATTCGACCAGTTGTGCGGCGGTGGCTGGCATCGTGTAGTCATACGGTGTACTGGGCTGATTTATCCCGTGGCCGGGCAGGTCGGGGCAGAGAAGGCGAAAACCGGCCTGCTGAAAGCGCGGGGTGTGCGCCTGCCAGTTGGCAGCGCTGCCGGTGAATCCGTGCAAGAGGAGCAGCGGAACTTCGTCTATTTGGGGTGTGTCCGGTCCTGACATCTTTTTAGTCATCACTCGGCTTCTTTCTTGCCGTCGCGGGTGATTGCCTGGACCAGCGCCAAATAGCGATGGGCATAGGGAATGATCCGGCCGGAAACCGAAACGCCCTTCGCTGCGACGACGGGCAGCAAAGGATCGGCCAGCGCGGCCAACTCATGCAGGCGGGCGATCTTCTCAGCGGGGGAAGGATGGGACGGCTCTGCCTCTGGCAAGGCCAGGGGTACGCCCACAAAAGCAGCAATTTTGCGCAGGTGATAGGCAACCCACTTCAGCACCTCCAACTTCGCCTGCCAGGGATGGCGCGCCGTATGTTTGGCCGCTATCAGCCACATCACCCAAAAAGCGTTGACGTTCTGGGTGGCGATCTCCTCTGGCGTGCGCTCTGGCACAGGCGCGTAATCAAAAAGCGTTGGGCTGTCCTGGCGGGGTAAGCCGATGCGGTCAAAGAGCAGCCGGGTCTCGGTGGGCAGCCGGGCCGCGGAGCGCCGCACCCAATACCAGTCCACCTGGTGGGGAGCGGACGTGCCGGGGTAGAGCGCCATATTGTAGACGCCTCCCGGCGGCCAGTTCTGGGGTGCTTCCAAGACAAGCAGGGGCTGATCCACCTGGGCCACAGTGTCATAGCGCCGGGCCACCAGCCCATCAAACTCTGCGTCGTTGACGATCACAAACAGGTCTACATCGCTCAGTTCGTCCCCGTCGCCCCGGCCCAGAGAGCCAAAGAGCCAGGCCGCGTCCACCCGCGGGTCGTCTTCTAACCGGGCGTGGGTGGCAGCCAGCCACGTTTCCCGTTCTGCCTGGTGTGCGTCCAGCATCGGTTGCAGCGCGGGGTCAGCAAGCGTCAGCATTTGTTTCCTTCGCTTTCTGCCACTCTTGCCACAGCAATCCATACCACCAGGTATCCGTCACATCTTCCCCTACAATCCAGCGCTCCCGCATCTCCCCTTCCTTTGCAAAACCCAACCGCTCCAGAGTCCGAGCCGAAGCTGCATTGCGCGGGTCGATGTCCGCTTCCAGCCGGTTCAGATCGAGGGTTGTAAACGCATAGGCGATCAGCCCATTCAGCGCTTCGCGCATATAGCCCTGGCCCCAATAGGGGCGGCCCAGCGCATAGCCGATTTCGGCCCGGCGGCTGGGTTTGTGAAAGTTGAAGAGTGCGCAGACGCCCATCAGCGCTCGATCTTCTTTGCGCTCCACGCCATAGCGAAACCACTCGCCGCTGCGGTAGCCTTCCTGCACAGCCGCGAGGGATTCCTCGGCCTGGACGGAGGAGGTCCACGGGAGGGTACTCCAATAGCGCATCACCTCCGGGTGGGAGAAGATGGCGAAGTAGGCGGGCGCGTCCTGGGCGCTCAGACGGCGCACGCGAAGTCGGTCGGTTTCAAAGAGAGTCAGGGCAGGAGTGTGGGTAGTCATCGGAAGGTCGTTTCAAACGGCGCAATGGTGGATTGGGCTGGCGACGGATCGTACACAGCAAATTCGATGCGGCGGAAAGGGTTGCAAAAGAGGGGATCGGCCAGGGCCTCGGCAAAGAGGGCGGCGATCTGTTCGGGATCGTTGCGAAAGACACCGCAGCCCCACGCGCCCAGAATCAGTGCATCGCAGTGGTGATGGGCGGCCACCGCCAGCACCATCCGAATGCGTTCGCCCATCGCTCTGGCGATCTTTGCCTGCTTTGCCTGCCCCCGTCCCGACACAGAACCGGCGTTGACTGCGGCGGAGGTCAGGAAAGCCGCCTTCCACGGCATATCGAGCAGCGCGCCCGCGTCGTCCCGGAAGACGGGCACGCCGGGCGAAAAGATGACCCGGCTGGAGTAGAGAGCGTTGCCCTGTCTGCGATGGAACGCATAGAACTCCGGCTGGGTTTGCAAGGCCGGGTAGAGCGCGGAGGAGCGGACCAGACTCTCTTCCTGGGCCGGGCTGCCGTTGAGAAAGCCGCCGCCGGGCCGTTTGGCCGAGGCGAAATTGAGACAGGCAAGCGCTGCATATTCCCGACTCAATTGCTGGCCTGCGGCCAGAGTCGTGCGGTTTGTCACGGCAAATTCGGTGTTGGCAAAACGCTGCCATCCGCTGCTTTGGGCCACAAGCGCGGGGTAGTCATCGGGCAAATAGAGCCGGGTTGCGGCGCAGGCGGCATCGACGGTCTGCCGAACGAGTATGGTTTGCCCCGCCGGGGGCTGATATTCGCCCCGTTCCAGGATCCCCAGCGTCTCCTGGGCGACGGCTGCCAGTCTCTGTCGATCCATCATTCGCCCGCCAGAAATTCGTTACGGTTTGCGGCATAGCGTTGCATCGTCACTCTCTCCCCGCTCTCGTCGTCCACATCGCTCCATTCGGACACCAGCCGCAGACCGGCCTTTTCCATCACCCGCGCCGAGGCGGGGTTGATTTTGTCACATTCGCCAAAGACGCTGCCGGCCTTCAGTACCCGAAACATAAAATCGAGTGCTGCCCGCAACGCTTCGCTCATATAGCCCTGTCCCCAGAAGGCAGGCAGCAGCGCGTAGCCAAAATCCATATCTCCCCGATCTGGTCGGCTCGGCTTGCCCCAGCCCAGCCAGCCGATGACCTGGCCGGATTCTTTCAGCGTCACGGCCAGGTTATAGCTGTGCCGGGGCCGCAATCCATTGTGGAAAATCGCCTCGGCCACCCAGCGCCGGGCCCCGTTTTCGTCGTTCAGACGCAGCCAGCTTTGGAAGGCGACGACCGTCGGTTCCTGGCTCATCGCTAAGATGGCGGTCCAGTCGTCCGACACAAAATCACGCAATAGAAGCCGGGGTGTAGGCAGAGAAAAGGGGATGTGGTTGGTCATTTCAGCCCGGCTGCGCTTCAATCCGTAGCGGCGGCCCCAACAGTTCCATGCCGTGGGCGCGCCAGAGTGCCGGGTCCTGGGGTGGCATGGCGTTGGCCTCTGTCACTTCCCGGAAGAAGGCTTCCATCTGACCGGCGGGGGCAAAGGTGATGAGCATCCGCCCGCCTGCCGGGCTGGTGCAAGCCCAGACGTGGGGCACATTGCGCGGGGCAAAGAGCGAATCCCCCGCTTTGAGCGAAAACCGTTCGCCGCCCACTTCCGCCACAAACTCGCCCTCCACCGCATAGAACCACTCGTCCTGGCTGTGGTGAAGATGGCGGGCCGGGCCACCCGGACTGTGAAATTCATTCTGCACAACAAAAAGATCGCTGGTCTCTGTGCTACTCATTTTGAAGCGCAGACTGCTCACACCCAGCCCGCGCTGTTCACCGAAGCGGTCTTGGCCTGCTGTCACCAATACCGGGGCGTGCGTCGAATTTTCCATTGGGTCCTGTCTCCGTTGCAAAGTGTGCGTTCAAAGGTAATTGTTTAGCCACCCCACCCTAGCCCTCCCCATTCTGGGCAGGAAGGTGGAGCGACTCCTCCCCCACAGCGGGGGAGGTTGGGTGGGGGTGAGCAGTTACGTTCAAATCGAGCGGGTGGCGTTTCCCAGCCAGACCCGTTCTGAAGGGTTGAGAAATTGCGCCAGACTATCATACACCCGGCGATGATAATTGTTCAACCAGCCGATTTCCCCCGGGTCCAATCGGCTGCTCTCCACCAATTGGGGATCGAAAGGGCAGAGGCCGAGGGTTTCGAAGCGGTAGAATTCGCCAAATTCTGTGCTGCTGTCGGCCACGCAGAGCAGCAGATTCTCCAGCCGCACGCCAAACTTCCCGGCGAAGTAGACCCCCGGCTCGTTGGATGTGACCATTCCCGGCACAAATGCCACCCGATTGTCGGTACTGAACCGTTGCGGCCCCTCGTGGACATTCAGAAAATGGCCCACCCCGTGGCCGATGCCGTGGCGGCAGTTCCAGCCTTCCCGCCAGAGGAATTCACGGGCCAGCGCATCCAACTGGCTGCCGGTTGTGCCCTGGGGGAAGCGGGCTGTGGCCAGGTGGATGTGACATTTGAGGACGGTTGTGTAGACCTGGCGCGCCTCGTCACTGGGCGGGCCGAGGGCAAGCGTGCGGGTGATGTCGGTGGTGCCGTCCTCGTACTGGCTCCCCGAATCGCAGAGGAGCAGACCCGCGGGGCGCACAGCCGGCGTCGTCTCTGGCCTGGGGCTGTAGTGGCCCACCGCAGAGTTCGCCCCATAGCCGGTAATTGTACTGAAACTCTCGCCCCGGTAGTGTTCGCCCCGACTGCGCAGTTCGGTCAGCTTTTCGCCCAGGCTGATTTCCGTGTGGCTTTCCGAACGCACAGCCTCTTCCAGCCAGATCAGCCAGCGAACCAGCGCCACCCCATCCCGCAGGTGGGCGCGGCGAAAACCCTCCACTTCTGCCGGATTCTTCACAGCTTTCAGCCGGGCCGCGATGCTCTGCGCCCGCTGCAGGTGACAGCCCTCCGGCGCGCTTGCCAGAAAGTGATAGCTGGTCTTTTCCGGGTCGATCAGTACCCGGCTGTCGGGCGGGAGAGTGTTCCAGAAGGGGGCAATCGCTGAATAGTCCAGAAGGGAAATGCCGTTGGCGATCAGCGCGGCGCGGCTGGCTGGGTCCACTTTGTCGGGGTGGACGAAGATGTGTGTTTCGTGTAGCGAAATATAGGCGTAGGCGATGACGACCGGATTGTAGGCCACGTCCCTGCCCCGGATATTGAATGTCCAGGCGATCTCGTCCAGGGCGGTGAGCAGGTAGCCGTCCACGCCCGCCTGCGCCATTTCGCCGCGGATGCGGGCCAGCTTCTGCTTGCGGCCTTCCCCGGCAGAGCTTTCGGCGTAGAGGCGCAGGGGGACAGCCGGCAGGGGCGGGCGCTCGCTCCACAGGCTGCCCGCCAGGTCGGAACAGGTGTAAAGTTCGACTTTTTGCGAGCCAAAGGCCCGCTTCACCCGCTCCACTTCGCGGATGGACAGCCGCTCGGCGTTGAAGCCCAGCCGGTCGCCGTCATTCAGATTCGCCGCCAGCCACTCCGCGTAGGAGGGCACACCGGACAGCCCGGCCCGGTGCAGCACAATCCCAGAACCGGCCAGTTCGCTCTCCCCGCGCAGGTGATAGCGGGGATCGGTCCACAGCCCCGCTTCGGTCTGGGTGACGACGAGGGTTCCTGCCGAGCCGCTGAAACCGGAGAGCCAGGCCCGCTCCTGCCAGTGTTCGGCCACATATTCGCTCTGGTGGGGGTCGGCGCTGGGGATGATCCAGGCGGCGACTTCTGCCTGGCGCAGCTGTGCTTGCAGGGCGGCGATGCGGGTTGCGGGGGTGGGCAGGTTCATTGGGGGCGGATGAGGAATGCGGGCGTGTAGTAGCCGATCAGCGTACCGGCCAGGGGATAGAGCATCTGCCCAAAGCCCGTGGCCGGTGTGATCAGAATGGCGACGACGCCCAGCGCGCTGCCGACAGCCGTGCCCAACAGGCGGATCTGGAATAGGTAGGCGCTGAATGTGCCCTGCAACCGGGCGGCCAGCGCGCCCATAGTCCACACGCCGATAGTGTCGCCCAGGGCAAAGAGAAGCAGCTCCCAGCCGTTGCCCGCGCCTGTCGCCATTGCGCCACCCAAGCCGAGAATCTGCCCGGCCACAATCTGCAAGGCCAAGACCAGCGCGGCGATAATAATTGTCAGAATGGGTTTCATTGGATGGGCCCCAGAACGGAAATTCTTCGATTACGCAAATGCGTAAACGGGTGTTTCCAAAACTTTGAGCGGTTTTGTTTGATCCCAAACCATTTCTTGCAGGCGCTCGACGGTTTTGATCGAAAACAATTCTTCGCCCGTCTCCTGATTAACCCGTGCGGGAACGTTTTCAATGATGTAGAATTTTCCATCTTTCAGTAAGGTGAAAGTGATCGTCGTTTCAACCAGTGGTTCGTCCCATTTCTTATTCGTCATCTTTGGATTTCCTTTGCCTGAATTCAATCCATTCGTTTGGATCAGGTTCGTAGACAGTGATGATTTTGAGAATATCACGAGCTGGGTCACTGCACTGAACGTGCAGGGGTCTTTTTGAGGCTGTACGCCCAAAAATGAGGCAACTTGGACTGTATTTGTCTTCGGGATAATCCTCAATCACTTCGCCAACTGTGATTGCTTCTCGAATTTCAGAAATGGCAATCTGCCTGGTCAACGAACGAACGGCGGCATGTTTTGTAAACTCGACTTCATTTAAGGTGAATTTTCGCTGTATCTCATCGATAAGTGCCATGCGCTGATTATCCTTAAAATCAGAAAGATGTCGGTGTGTCCTCGTTATTTTGCAAACAATTCGGCAAGTGCAGCAAGAATTTTCCCTTGGGTTGAACTGTCAATCTGGCCGAGCCTGCGTACCAGTCGGGCTTTGTCCACAGTGCGAATCTGATCCAAAATGACTTGACCTGCCTTGCCCTCAAATGTGCAGGCCACCCGCGTGGGATAGGTTTGTCCGCCTGTGGTCATCGGCGCTACGATGACGGTTTTGATCCAGCGGTTCATCTCATCGGGTGAGACGACCAAACACGGACGCGTCCTTTGGGTTTCGCTGCCGTTCGTTGGGTCCAGACTGACCAGATAGACCTCAAACCGGCTGACTACCACGCCCATTCCTCCTCATCCCAGGCGGTGGGGAGTTGGGCTTCACCGTCCAACAGGCCGTCGTCTCCCCTCACACCCATCGACTGGAAGGCGTCCTCCCAGCCCTGGCGCACGCTGTGGGCGGGACGGATGACGATCTGCTCGGCTTCCAGGATCAACTCGACCTCCTCGCCGAGCGCGCTCTGTTCCAGCAGAATCTTCGGGATCCGGATTCCCTGGGAGTTGCCGATCTTGACGATACGGGTTTTGACGACGGTGGGCATGGCGGAAACTCCGTTGGCGAAGATAATTCAATGTGGGCACATTGTAGATACGCGGGGGCTTTTTGTCAAGGGGCTGAATTGGCAATTGGCATCCCGGTAGAAAAGTACAACCCGCCGAAATGGAGCGACGGGTTGGCAACGACGAAAGTTCAGAGGTCGGTGATTTTCATTGGAGATGTAGTATAGTTGACCCCAATGTCAAGACCACGAGATGCTCAAAATAAGAGAGAGTCTGGTGTGTCTGCTGAGAGGGTAGTGAAACCCTTCGATAAACTCAGG
>JAANMX010001763.1_pt1 | contig 23596 bp, 22 predicted proteins | sample 7279681 | NCBI WGS metagenome assembly JAANMX01 (sample SAMN14094542, study PRJNA606508) | bioreactor metagenome | isolation source: A lab-scale SPAN reactor treating ammonium-rich wastewater day 351 | place: Ireland: Galway | collected 2018-01-01
GCCGCGCTGCCGTACCTGGAGTCGGGCGCCGACATCATCGAGCTGGCGCGCGAGCGCAAGCTGCGCCCGATCGAGGTGGCCAAGGTCTACTTCCGCCTGGCCGACGCACTGCACGCGCCGTGGCTGCGCGAGCAGATCGAGGCACTGAAGGTGGACGGCCGCTGGCACGCGGTCGCCCGCGGGGTGCTGCGCGACGAGCTGTTCGCCCAGCTGCGCGCGCTCACCGCGCAGGTGCTGGCGATGCCGGGCAAGGAGCCGGACGCCAAGGTGCAGGCATGGCTGACCCGTGACGATTCGTCGCTCCGTTTCACCCTGGCCATGTTGACCGAGCTCGCCGCGCAGAAGGGGCTGGACTATCCCACCGCATCGGTGGCGGTGCAGCGCGTGGCGCAGCTGGCGCAGCGCGGCTGATCTTCGCCACCCGTTGTCCGCGATGGGCGTCCCGCAAGGGGCGCCCATCTTTTTTCCGGTGCAGGGGGCGAGGCCCGGAAAAGGGGTGCGGCGATGGGGGGTCCGCCCTGCACGGGCTCTTGCTATCCTCGGCGCATGACCATGCCGCGCCTTGCCCTGCTTGCCAGTCCCGCCGATGAGGCGCGGGCTGCGCTGGCCGTACTCGAAGCAAGGCACGGCGCGCATCCCCCGGAACAGGCGGATGTGATTGTCGCGTTGGGCGGTGATGGCTTCATGCTGCAGACCCTGCATCGCCACGGTGCGCTGGGCAAGCCGGTGTACGGCATGAAGCTGGGCACCGTCGGCTTCCTGATGAACCAGTACCGCGCCGAGGACGACCTGCTGGCGCGGATCAACACCGCCGAGCCGGCGGTGCTGCATCCGCTGGAGATGCTGGCGCAGACCGAGTCCGGCGCCACGGTCGGCTCCCTGGCGTACAACGAGGTCTCGTTGCTGCGACAGACGCGCCAGGCCGCACATATCGGCATCGAGCTCAACGGCGAGCTGCGCCTGGACGAGCTGATATGCGACGGGGTGATGCTGGCCACCCCTGCCGGCAGCACTGCCTACAATTTTTCCGCGCACGGGCCGATATTGCCGCTGGGGGCGAACGTGATGGCGTTGACGCCGATCGCGCCGTTCCGGCCGCGGCGCTGGCGCGGTGCGGTGCTGAAGTCGGGCACCGAAGTGCGGTTCCGGGTGCGTGACCCGCACAAGCGGCCGGTCAGCGCCACCGCGGATTCCCACGAGGTGCGTGATGTCACCGAAGTGCTGGTGCGCGAGTCCCGCGACCGCAGCGTTACCCTACTGTTCGACCCCGAGCACAACCTGGAGGAAAGGATCCTGATCGAGCAGTTCGCTGCCTGATGTCCGTCTATTGCCTGGGGTGAAGATGCAGTTCGAGAGTCGAGACATTGGAGTGTCCGCAGCCGCTTCCCCGCCAGGGCGGCGGGTGCCGGCATGGGTCTGGGCGGTCGTCGCGTTCGTGCTCGGGATGGCGTTGACCTTGTGGCTGGCGGATGCCGAAAAACGCCGCAGCCGCAACGAGGCTCGGCGGGTGTTCGTGCAGGAAACCCGCGGCGTGGCGGAGGCCGTCCGCCTGCAGCTGGACCAGTGCGGCCACTTGATCCGCGCGTTCCAGTCGATCTTCATCGCCTCGCAGACGGTCACCGAGATCGAGTACGTCCGCGCTTATGAAAACATGCAGTCCAACGGCGCGGCGCGCGTCAGCCTGCAGGCGCTGGCCTACGCGGAGCGTCGGCGCCAGGCCGATGGCGACCACTACGTGACCACGATGTTCGCCCCGCAGTCGGGGAACCTCGCGATCCGCGGGCTCGACGTGAACAGCCAGCCCAGCAACCTGCAGGCGCTGGAACGGTCGCGCGATACCGACGAACTGTCGATGTCGGCACCGTTTGCCCTGCGCCAGAGCGGACGCCAGAGCCTGGGGGACGGCTTCATCCTGCGCCTGCCGGTGTTCGCGCCCGGCACCCGGCCGGGGACGGTGCAGGCACGACGCGCGGCAATTGTCGGCTCGCTGGGCGCGTCGTTCCGGATCTCGGACCTGATCGCCTCGGCGCTGCCGGACGCACCCGAGCAGCTGGCCGACGTGGTGGTCGAGGACGTCAGCAACGGTGCGCCGCGGCCGCTCTATTCGCAGGCCTTCGCCGGCCACGCGGTGGGCGCTTCGCGTTCGGAATACTCGGTGCCGCTGCAGTTCGGCGGGCGCACCTGGAAGGTCGTGGCCCGCGGCGTGGAAAACCCCGAGGGCGGCAGCTGGCTGCTGGTGCTGTGGATCGGTGCGGCGGTCAGTGCGCTGCTGGCGGCGCTGACCTGGTCGCTGGTGAGCACGCGTGAACGTGCGATCACGCTGGGCACCTCGATGGCGCGGCGCTTCCAGGCCAGCGAGGAACGCTTCCGCAAGCTCAATGAACTGTTGCCCTGCCTGGTGCTGCTGGCGCGCGAGGACGACGGCACCATCGTCTACCGCAATGCCACCGCCCGCGATCGGCTGGCGTCCAGCATGCAGGCCGACCGCTTGGCCGACCTGCTGGGCCAGGAGGTGATGGTGCGGCTTGCGGCCGCGGACACCGACGTGCTGCTGACCGTCGATGCGCAGTTGCCTGGCGCCGACGGCGGCAGCTTCTGGGCCAGCCTGTGGCTGAGCACCATCGAGCTGGACGGGGCGCCGATGTGGCTGCTGGTGGCCAGCGACATCTCCGAACAGCGGCAGCTGACCGAGCGGCTCAGCTACCAGGCCAGCCACGATTCGCTGACCCGGCTCTACAACCGCCGCGAGTTCGAAGCGCGCGCGCAGTCGCTGCTGAAACTGCCGGGGCACGGCGACGGCGCCTTGCTGTTCATCGATCTTGACCAGTTCAAGATCATCAACGACACCTCCGGTCACAGCGCTGGCGACGAGCTGCTGGTGCAGCTGGCCGCGGTGATGCGCGAGAAGCTGCGCCCCGGCGACGTGCTGGGCCGGCTGGGCGGCGACGAATTCGGCGTGCTGCTGCGCGGCGCGGCCACGGTCGACGCCGCGTTGATGGCCGCGGAGCGCCTGCGCAGCAGCATCGAAGGCTTCATCTTCAGCTGGGAGCAGCGCACCTACACCATCAGCGCCAGCATCGGCGTGGTGATGCTGGCGCATGCCACCACGTTGCGGGAGCTGTTCGCGCATGCCGATGCGGCCTGCTACATGGCCAAGGATGGGGGCCGCAACCGCGTGCACGTGTACGCGGAGGACGACACCGCGATCAGCAGCCGGCTGGGCGAGATGGAATGGGCCAACCGCATCCGCGATGCGCTGCGCGATGGTCGCCTGCTGATGGATTACCAGGAACTGCACCCGCTGCAGCCCGGCCACGCCGGAGGCGCGCACGTCGAACTGCTGCTGCGCCTGCGCGGCGAGGATGGCGGGGTGGTGCCGCCCGGCGCGTTCCTGCCGGCGGCGGAGCGCTACGGCCTGATGCCGCTGATCGACCGCTGGGTGGTGGAAACCGCGCTGGGCAACCTGGACCGCATCCATCCGCACGGCAGCCGCCTGGCCACCTGCGCGATCAACCTCTCCGGCGCCAGCCTGGAGGACGAGGGCCTGATCGCGCGCATCGAACACCTGATCGCGCTGTACGGCATCGAGGCGCGGCGGCTGGTGTTCGAAATCACCGAGACCGTGGCGGTGCGCAACTTCATCGCCTCCAGCGCGCTGATCGCGCGGCTGCGGGCGCTGGGCTGCCGGGTGGCGCTGGACGACTTCGGTGCCGGCATGTCGTCCTTCGGCTACCTGAAGAACCTCGAGCTGGACATGCTGAAGATCGACGGCAGCTTCGTGCAGAACCTGGCCAGCGACCGCATGTCGCAGTCCATCGTCAAGGCGGTGACCGAGATCGGCCACCAGCAGGGGATGGTAGTGGTGGCCGAGTGGGTGTCCTCGCAGGAGATGCTGGATATCCTTGCGCCGATGAACGTCGATTACGCGCAGGGTTTCGCCCTGCACAAGCCCGAACGCGCCGTGTTCCAACGCGATGCCGACCAGCGCTATTCCGACCAGCGCGATGGCTGACCCGCACGCATCGTCTCCCGACCGCCTGCCGCCGCCGCTGGTGGTGGCGATCACCGCACGGGCGCTGTTCCACATGGAAGACAGCCACGCGCTGTTCGAGCGCGAGGGCATCCAGGCGTTCGCCGAGTTCCAGCGCCAGCGCGAGGACGACGTGCTGCCGCCGGGCATCGCCTTCCCGCTGGTGCGCAAGCTGCTGGCGCTGAACGAAGGCGCCCCGGCCGATGCGCCGCGGGTGGAAGTGATCCTGCTCTCGCGCAATTCCTCCGACACCGGCCTGCGCGTATTCAATTCCATCCAGCATTACGGCCTGGACATCCGCCGCGCCACCTTCACCGCCGGGGCGCCGGTCTGGCCCTACATCAAGCCGTTCGGCGCGCAGCTGTTCCTGTCGGCCAACCCCGAGTCGGTGCGCCAGGCGCTGGAGGCCGGCGTGGCCGCGGCCACCATCCTGCCGGAGAAGGCCAGCGAGCCGCGCCAGCGCCAGCTGCGCATCGCCTTCGACGGCGACGCGGTGATCTTCGGCGACGAGAGCGAGCGGGTTTCGCGCGAACAGGGCGTGGAAGCCTTCGGCCGCCACGAACGCGAACGCGCGCGCGAGCCCCTGTCGGGCGGCCCGTTCCGCGGCTTCCTGGCGGCGCTGCACGACCTGCAGGTGGCGTTCCCGCCCGGCGAGGCCGCGCCCATCCGCACCGCGCTGGTCACCGCGCGCTCGGCGCCCGCGCATGAGCGGGTGATCCGCACCCTGCGCGAATGGGACGTGCGCCTGGACGAGGCGCTGTTCCTCGGTGGCCGCGACAAGGGCCCGTTCCTGGAAGCCTTCGGCGCCGACATCTTCTTCGACGATTCCCCGCACAACATCGATTCCGCGCGCCGCCATGTCGCCGCCGGGCACGTGCCGCATGGGGTGGCTAATGCACCCATGCCGACGCAGGCTGCCGGCGTCGATTCCGCGGCGGACCGCAAGCCCGACTGACCGCACCATCCGGCGCCGGCGCCACCCATTCAGCATCAACTCCGTGCCAACTGCCCGCGAGCCGGGCAGGCGCAAGCTTGCCTCCACCCCCGATGCGCAGTACCGTCGGTCATCTGTTCATTGGATGAACGCATGCCGTCGATGCCCCAGAACACCGACGAACTGGACGTGGCCCTGCTGCGGCGCCTGGCGGATTCCCCGCAGGCCAGCCAGCGCGAACTGGCCCGGGACACCGGCGTTTCGCTGGGCAAGATCAACTACGCCCTGCGCGCCCTGATCGACAAGGGCTGGGTCAAGGCGGGCAATTTCAGCCGCAACCCGCACAAGCTGCGCTATGCCTACCTGCTCACCCCCAGCGGCATCGAGGCGAAGGCCCAGCTCACCCGCGCCTTCCTGGCCCGCAAGATGCGCGAATACGACCAGCTGGCCGCCGAAATCGAGACCCTGAAGGGCGAAGTCGGACATGACTGAGGGCGCATCCACCTGCCGGTGCGCATGCATGCCGATGCGGTCCGGGCCGTTCGTGCATGAGTTCGCGATGGCATCGCCAAACGCCCCCGCGCCGGTCCGCTGGCCCAGTTCCGGCCGGCCCGAAGCGCGCGGTGAAGACCGCGCGAACGCCCCTCCCGCCATCCTGTGCGCGGTTTCCGCGAACCGTTCGCCGTGGACGCGTCCTGCCCGTGCCCCGGCTCCCTGCATCCACTGACCTGCAGCCCACATGCCCCAGACCCTGAAAGACACCAAGATCGCCATCATCGGCCTCGGCTACGTGGGCCTGCCGCTGGCGGTGGAGTTCGGCAAGCAGTACGCCACCACCGGCTTCGACATCAACAGCGCCCGCATTGCCGAGCTGAAACAGGGCAGGGACAGCACCCTGGAAGTCGAGCCGGAACTGCTGGCCCAGGCCACCGGCCTGCGTTTCAGCGACCAGCTGGACGATATTGCCGGCTGCAACGTCTACATCGTGACGGTGCCCACCCCCATCGACACCGCCAAGCGCCCGGACCTGACCCCGCTGGTCAAGGCCAGCGAGGCCATCGGCAAGGTGCTCAAGCCCGGCGACACCGTGATCTACGAATCCACCGTCTACCCCGGCTGCACCGAAGAAGTCTGCGTCCCCATCCTGGAACGCGTCTCCGGCCTCACGTTCGAAGCCGCTGCCGGTGCCGCCAATGCCAACACCCCCGCCGCCAATGCCCCCGCCGCCAATGCCCCTGTAGGAGCGCACCGCAGGGGCGCGATCCCCGCCGCCCCCACCTTCGCCGTCGGCTATTCCCCGGAACGCATCAACCCCGGCGACAAAGCCCACCGCGTCACCACCATCAAGAAGGTGACCTCCGGCTCCACCCCGGCCACTGCCGATTTCGTGGACGCCCTGTACGCCAGCATCATCACCGCCGGCACCCACAAAGCCCCCACCATCAAGGTGGCCGAGGCCGCCAAGGTCATCGAGAACACCCAGCGCGATCTCAACATCGCCCTGGTCAACGACCTGGCCATCCTGTTCAACAAGCTGGGCATCGACACCCTGGACGTGCTGGAAGCCGCTGGCACCAAATGGAACTTCCTGCCGTTCCGCCCCGGCCTGGTGGGCGGCCACTGCATCAGCGTGGATCCCTATTACCTGACCCACAAAGCGCAGGAAGTGGGCCACCACCCGCAGGTCATCCTGGCCGGGCGCCGCACCAATGACGGCATGGGCGCCTACGTGGCCGACCAGGTCATCAAACTGATGGTGCGCAAGGGCATCAACCCGGTGAATGCCCGCATCCTGATCCTGGGCCTGGCCTTCAAGGAAAACTGCCCGGACCTGCGCAATACCCGCGTGGTGGACATCGTTGCCGCCCTGCAGGGGTACAACGCCCGCGTGGACGTGCACGACCCGTGGGTGGATGCAGCCGAAGCGCAGCACGAATACGGCATCAGCCCGATCACGGCGCTGGAGCAGGGCGGCTACGACGCGGTCGTCGTGGCGGTGGGACACCGCCAATTCTGCGAACTGGGTGGCGAAGGCGTGCGGGCCTACGGGAAGTCTGATGGCAGCGTGGTGTTCGACGTGAAGTATGTGCTGCCGCGGGATGCGGTGGATGGGCGGTTGTAAGAATCGATCAAAGGTAATTTGAATGCATAACTTCGCACTCATTGGCGCCGCTGGATACATCGCCCCTCGTCACATGCAGGCCATCAAAGCCACCGGCAATAACCTGGTGGCCGCCTACGATCCAAACGACTCCGTCGGCGTCATCGACAGCCATTTTCCCGACGCGGATTTCTTCACGGAGTTCGAGCGGTTCGATCGCCATATCGATAAGCGCAGGCGCGCGAATAACGGGCAAGCCGTCCAGTACGTATCAATCTGCTCGCCCAACTACCTTCACGACGCGCACATGCGCTTCGCCCTTCGGTCGAATGCCGACGCCATCTGCGAGAAGCCGCTGGTTCTGAATCCCTGGAATATTGACGGCTTGCAGGAAATCGAGCGCGACACTGGTCGAAAGGTCAACACCATCCTCCAGCTGCGTGTGCATCCGGCCATCATCGCGCTTCGGGAAAAAGTGAAAGCAGGGCCGAAAGATCACAAGCGCGACGTGGATCTGACCTACATCACTTCGCGCGGGAAATGGTACTTGCGAAGCTGGAAGGGTGACGTCAGCAAGTCGGGTGGCATCGCTACCAACATCGGCGTGCACTTCTTCGACATGTTGTATTACATCTTCGGGGCCCTGCAGCAGAACGTTGTCCACCTGACCTCGGATACCAGGGCTGCGGGCTATCTGGAATACGAACACGCCCGAGTGCGGTGGTTCCTTTCGGTTGACGTGGAGGACGTGCCGCAGGAGCAGCGCGAGGCAGGTCAGCGCACCTATCGTTCGATTACGGTGGATGGCGAAGAAATCGAGTTCTCAGGTGGCTTCACCGATCTTCATACCCGCAGCTACGAAGAAATTCTGGCGGGGCGCGGATTCGGGCTGGAGGAAAACCGCACCGCCATCGCGACCGTTGCAGCTATCCGGAGCGCGATACCCGGGGCGCTGGTTGGCGACTACCACCCCTTACTGCGGAAGTGACCCATGAGTTATTACCAGCACCCCAGTGCCATCGTGGATGAGGGCGCGCAGATCGGCGAAGACTCGCGGGTCTGGCATTTCGTACATGTCTGCGGTGGTGCGCGCATCGGCAAGGGTGTGTCGCTCGGGCAGAACGTCTTCGTCGGCAACAAAGTGGTGATTGGCGATCACTGCAAGATCCAGAATAACGTGTCCGTATATGACAACGTGACCTTGGAGGATGGCGTGTTCTGCGGTCCCAGCATGGTGTTCACCAATGTCTACAACCCGCGGTCGCTGATCGAGCGCAAGGACGAATACCGCGACACCCTGGTGAAGAAGGGCGCCACCCTCGGTGCCAATTGCACCATCGTCTGCGGAGCGACCATTGGCGAATATGCGTTCGTGGGCGCTGGTGCAGTGGTCAACAGGGATGTCCCACCCTACGCGTTGGTGGTCGGCGTACCCGCGCGCCAAATCGGATGGATGAGCCAGTTCGGCGAACAGCTGCAGCTGCCGGTCACTGGTGACGCTGAAACCACTTGTGCCCATACCGGCGCGCGCTATGTGCTGCGCGATGGCCGTCTGTCGCGCGAGGAGGCGTGATGGACTTCATTGATCTCAAGAGCCAGCAGGCCCGCATCAAGCACAAGATCGACGCCAGCATTGCTCGCGTACTAGCCCACGGTCAATACATCCTGGGGCCGGAAGTAGCCGAACTGGAAGAGAGGCTGGCTGCATATACGGGCGCGAAATACTGCATCAGCGTGGCCAACGGCACCGATGCGCTGCAGATCGCGCTGATGGCGCTGGGCGTTGGGCCGGGCGATGAAGTCATCACACCGGGCTTTACCTACATCGCCACCGCGGAAGCCGCCGCAGTGCTGGGTGCGAAACCGGTGTACGTAGACATCGATCCGCGTACCTACAACTTGGATCCGGCGCTGCTGGAAGCAGCCATCACACCCCGCACCAAGGCGATCATTCCGGTCTCGCTGTATGGCCAGTGCGCTGATTACGACACCATCAATGCCATCGCTGCGCGCCACGGCATCATCGTGATCGAGGATGCCGCGCAGAGCTTTGGAGCCAGTTACAAGGGGCGTAAAAGCTGCAACCTCACCACCATCGCCACCACCAGTTTTTTCCCCAGCAAGCCTTTGGGTTGCTATGGCGATGGTGGAGCCATCTTCACCAGCGACGATGAACTGGCGAAGGTCATGCGCCAGATTGCACGGCATGGTCAGGAAAAACGCTACCACCACGTCCGCATCGGCATGAACAGCCGGTTAGATGCGCTGCAAGCCGCGATCTTGCTGCCGAAGCTGGACATCTTGGATGACGAACTGGCGGCCAGACAGCGCGTTGCGGAGGAGTATGCGCGGCTGCTGGGAGAGACAAGCATCGAAGTGCCGCATGTCGAGGAGCACAACATAAGTGCCTGGGCGCAGTACACGATCAGGGTGAGGGACCGCGCAACAACGCAGAAGACGTTATACGACGCTGGAATCCCGACGGCGATCCACTACCCGCTTCCAATCAACAAGCAACCTGCGGTAGCAGATGAATCGGCAACACTTCCGGACGGCGATCTGGCTGCCGAGCAAGTGATCAGTCTGCCGATGCACCCATACCTGGGCGCAGCTGACTTAGTTGCGATTGTAGCGGCGCTCTCATCGAACTGATGTATGTTAGTTGATTTTCTGAAACGAACCATTCTTTCGCGCTTGGGTAAGCCTGGTGGTGTCGCTCATTCAGTAGGTACGCTGGTTGGTGGCACGGCCTTTGCCCAGATAATTACCATTCTTGCCCTGCCATTGCTTACCAGGCTTTATGGGCCTGAAGAGTTTAGTTTGTTGGCGGTCTATGTCTCGCTTACGGGGATTCTTACCACCGTCGCTTGCTTGCGTTTCGAGATAGCGATTCCCCTTCCTGAGAGCGACGAAGAAGCATCCAGCTTGTTGGCCTTGGCACTAGCTTGCGGCCTGATAGTTTCTATTCTCACTGGAGTGACTTTTCTCGCGCTGCATGAGCAGATAATTCTGCTGTTGCGTATGCCGATGTTTGACTCCTATCTGCGCTTGGTGCCAATCGGGGTGTTCGTCGCCAGTGCTTATGTGGCTTTCCAGTACTGGTCCACGCGTAGAAAGAAATTCAAAAGAATCGCCAAGACCCGCGTGGCGCAGGCGCTAGGCGGCGTGGGTCTCCAATTTAGTGTGGGCGTTTTGGGAGGGGGCGCGATCGGGCTCATTCTCGGTCAGATGTTCAGCGGGGGGGCGGGCTTTATAGGTTTGGCGCGTGACGCTTGGCAGAATGATCGCGGGCCCCTCTCGCGTGTGACAGCAAAGTCCATGTGGCAGGCGCTAACTCGATACTCTCGCTTTCCAAAGTTCTCGGCCCCAGAGGCGCTGGCAAACACAGCTGCATTCCAGCTTCCTGTACTGATCGTGGCTGCGTTGGTGATCGGGCCGGAAGCAGGCTATTTGATGCTGGCAAGCAGATTAATGACTGCACCAATGGCGCTGCTGGGTGGATCTATCGCACAAGTCTATGTTGCACATGCATCGGAGGAGAGACGAGATGGCCGCCTTGGTGAGTTCAGCGTGCGTATGCTTTCGGGGTTGCTCAAGACCGGTGTCGGACCGCTTCTGTTCGCTGGAATTGTGGCGAACCCGTTAATTGGGGTCATATTTGGCGAAAAGTGGGGGCGGACGGGTGTCCTGATCGCTTGGATGGCGCCTTGGTTTGTTCTCCAATTTCTTTCATCCCCCGTCTCGATGGTAATGCACGTCACGGGAAGGCAGAAGGAGATGCTTCTACTAACCACGCTGGGTCTCATCGGGCGATTGGGCGTAATTTGGGCAGCTCATCAATTGCTCGGAGGCTTCCTCTCAGAGGCCTTCGCGGTTTCAGGCGCGGTCTTCTATGCGGTCTGCTGTTTTGTATTCTTTCGATCGGCCGGTGTTCGTATGTTTCAGGTTGTCGCCGCGCTGCGGGAAGCAAGTCGCGTGCTCGTTGCATGGATAGCTGGGGGAGTGGTAGTTAGTTTTTGTGTGCGAGGATTCTTATGATTGCCCGTCGTCGTTTGGCTTCTCTTATTCGTTTCGTGCGCCCTATGCTCGTGCTCGCGCTGCTGCCGTTCTACGAGAGGAAGTACCTCGCGGGCCGGCATTTCGAGCATGGTGTTGGTGGTTTCCTCTGGAGTCTGCGATCCATTTGGGCGAAAAACATTCTGCGACTCGCGCCACCACTGCCGTGGCCGACTGCAATCACATGCGTGGTGCTGAACCCAAGAAACATCATTTTTCATCCGGATGATCTTAATAATTTCCAGTCTCCTGGAACATATTTTCAGAATCTCTCTGCCACCATCACTTTAGGCAAGGGTGTTTACATTGCGCCGAACGTTGGGTTAATCACGGCGAATCACAAGCTTGACGATCTGGATTCGCATGAGGCTGGATTAGATATCGTTATCGGTGAGCGGAGCTGGATTGGTATGGGTGCGGTCGTCTTGGCGGGGGTGACACTTGGCGCGCAAACAATTGTTGCCGCAGGTGCGGTCGTCACCTCGAGTTTTCCGAATGGGCGCGTTGTGATTGCTGGTGTGCCTGCTAGGGTCATTAAGGAGCTGGACTGACTGCATTGCGAGCACAAGCTTAGAGTTACTGGAAAATCGCTGCCGATATGCGGCTTGGCGGCGCGCGCTGTACTTTATGTGCGCCGAATGATGTCTTGGTCTTCCCAATAGCGCCGCCGACGTGATCATCTTTCCGGGTGGCCTGGGCATCTAAAATGATTTCATGTTGACCTGGAGGGTTTGTGCAATGAAGAAGTTGAAAATGCCAAGGCAGTTAGCCAGTCTTCTTTTCAAGGTTTTCTCTCTTCTGCCTGGGTCATCAAGGCAGTCGATATTCAGCAGGTGTCGCGTCTATCTTCTTTCCAATATATGCAGAAGCATTGGAAGTGGTTGTCTAATTCGTTCCGGTGTCATCGTGAATCTTCCCAGAAATCTGAGCGTCGGTAGTAACAGCGGTTTGGGCTTCAGGGCAATCATTAGCTGCGAGGATTCGGTGACGATTGGAGATCGCGTGCTCATGGGGGCTGATGTGATCATCTATACATCGAATCATGTGTGGTCTGAACGAGATGCGACTTATATCGGTCAAGGACTCGAGACCAGTCCTGTTTCCATTGGGAGTGATACTTGGATTGGCGCAAGAAGCATAATCCTCCCGGGCGTGTCAATCGGGCAGGGCGCTACGTTGGCTGCAGGCTGCGTCGTCTCGAGAGATGTGCCTGATTATGCCGTTGTGGGGGGTGTTCCGGCCCGGGTTCTGAAAGTGAAGGCGGCGAGCGGCGTCCCGTCCATGAGTGCTGCCGCCACGGAAGGCGCATGAAAATTGATATGGATGTCTTTATGCAGTCTGAGCTCGTGTCGGGTTCAGGGGGCAGAGAGACATGGCTTTCCAACTTTCTAACGGAAATTGGAAAGCGGGAAGGTGAGTTCAGCTTTAGCTTTTTTTGTGCAGAAAGCACGAAGCCCTGCCTGGTCCAAGCAGTCAAGGGGTGGAAGGGTCTTGTAAAGCACGTTTGGCGGGTGAAAATAACTGGGGCGCTGCCCAGCCCCGTTCTGTACGCCCTTAATCTTCTTCGCCTTTTTCGCGAGCAGTCAATTCAGCGGTCGCCCGTTGTGATCTGCGTTGGTGGGTTGAATGAAATAATTCCTGTCCTCATTCTTTATAATAGATTTAAGTATAATGGTTTGCGCGTGGCTTGGTTGCGAACCGTTTATACCCTTGAAAAGGGCTATAGGCTTAACCCTCTTTCGCGATGGTTAATCCAGAGATTTGAATCATTGGTGCTCAATAGAATGTTCGATCTGGTTCTAGCCAATGGGCATGACACGGCCGAGTTCTACGGTCGGCTCGGTGTGGAGTGTGTGGTCGTTCCCAACGGGGTGGAGATTCAGCGTTGGACGGGGCTTGCTGCCTCTCCAAGCAACACAATGCGCATTGGATATATAGGCCGACTGTCTGGAGTCAAGGGAATAGAGGAGTTTCTGTCTGCAGTTAGGAGTGTTGGAATCACAGACAGGTTTTCGTTTCACGTGGCTGGAGGTGGAGACAAGGCGATTGAGTCGGCCGTGCTCGAATTGCAGAGTGAAGGGTTACTGCGGTACCACGGGGAACTGACGAATGAGCAGGTCCCTGCGTTAATGAAAGAGCTGGATTGCTGCGTCGCCCTTACCCATCTAGGGGCTGACATTGGCGGCGGTGGCGTTTCAAATGCGCTCGTGGAACAGATGAGTTCTGGAAAGTTGATCATCGCGTGGGATAACTTAATTTATCGACGGGTCCTAGATTCTGACAGTGCTCTCTTTGTGAGGCAGGGCGACGTCGAGGATCTCGTACGGGCTTTCCATTCGGCAGCTTTAGGGGTGGTTTTCCACGAGGAAACAATCCGAAGGAGTACGGCCCTGGCTTGCAACTATTCTATTGCAAATCACGTAGACAAATTCTTGGCCGCCATCGAAGCAGCGCGCGCGGCGGCGCAGGTGACGGGGGGCGGAAGGGCCCATGTTTAAAGTAGTGCATTTACTTCCTCAGGATGGGCTTGGTGGAGCAGAGGCTGCCGCGCGCTCGCTTGCTGATAGCAAGCCGGACAGCGTGCAGGTGTGGTTTATGGCGGGTACATCCATTTCAAATTCGCCGTCAATTAGAGAGCTGCAGCCGACGCGGAAAGTCAGTTCGTTGCTGATACTGGCTTGCGCACTTAGGGAGCTTCTCCTATACAGACCAAATGTCCTTGTAGTCTCTCTGTGGAGAGCTAGCCTAGTCGGCATTATCTACAAGATTCTCATTCCACGCGTGAAACTCGTGCCCATGATTCATAGCACGCGGTACGCACACGTGGTGGATAAGTTTATCACCAGCTCCGCGATCAGGCTCGCTACCCGTGTTTGGTTCGATTCCCGGGCGTCTTGCCGATGGCTCCAAGGTGAGGTGCCGCCAGCACGACAAAGAGTTATTTCGTTCTTCATACCGGTCGCCAGTAGCGTCCCAGCGTCTCGGGGGGTCAGTGACTTCGTTTATTGGGGCCGCTTGTCTCCGGTGAAGAATGTTCCAGCGGCCGTCGAGTTTTTCGAGAAAGTTTGGCAAGCTCAGCCAGGTGCTAGGTTCTTTATTTACGGGCCGGATGACGGCGATCTTTATAGGGTTCAGGAACGGGTGGCGATGAGTGTGTGTCGAGACCACATTTTCCTATGTGGTGAGAAGCCACCGGGTGCTTTTCCGGAAGCGCTGAGAGGATGTTCTTTTTTTTTGATGCTTTCCAATGCGGAGGGCATGGCGGTGAGCGTGGTAGAGGCGATGCAGCTGGGTCTCGTTCCGGTTGTGAGTCCTCGAGGTGAAATACCTAGTTACTGTCGGAGTGGTTTCAATGCCGTGATATGCACGGATACTGAGTTGGCCATTAGTGAAGTCCTTGGCTTAATCGTGGATCGTTCGAAGTATAATTTTCTTAGCGGAAACGCGGTTCAGCGGTGGGTCAACATTCCGTCATACTCAGACGATTTTGTTCTTGCGTGCGACGATCTTCGGAATCACTGAGCGATTTTCGTCAGGCGTGAAATTTTCTGGAATCATTTTATGTTCATCATACTAAACTGGTTGCCTCTAAGCGCCCCCTTTTTGTATGTGAGTTCAGCTGCTGGCTTTAGGCTTCTGGTGGTTCCGTTGATTGGCGTGGTCCTGTCGGTGCTGATCGCTAAGCCCGTTCTTCGGTTCCGGTTAGACATATTGCTCGCTATGGCAATAGTCGCATTGCTTGGTGTTTGGGGTGCTCTGGCTGGCTTTCTGGATGTCACATTTGCAGCGCTGGCGTTCTTTGTATTCATGTATTGGCCTCTCTTTGTTTCGAGGAGAAGCTTGGAGAACGTAGATGCGGCCAAGCTATGGAAGTCTTACCTCTGGGCTGCGCTGTTCTGCGCGGTGGGCGTTGTCGTGCAGCGATTTTCATACCAGTACTTTGGTATCGAGTTTGGAAAGATCGACACCATGTATAAGCGGACTGGGTTCGGTTTCCTGTGGACGGATTACAGCTTTCTGTCGACGTTTCTTGTGTCTGCGGTGCCGGTGGGAATCGCCAGATGCCGCGGTGTGTTGAGGGTGTTGGTGGTCGGGTTGCTTGTTGTGGCTTCCGTTGCTACAAGCTCTCGCGCCGGCCTCGTCGCGGTGTTCGCCGTAACGATTTATGTTCTTCTGGGCGAGTTGGTGCGCGGTATATTCTCCGGCGGGCTGAAGAGGTCGTCGCTGTTCCTTGGGGCGTCGTTTCTTGTATTTTCGATGCTGGCGTTGTTTAGTTGGAGCTCGCTCACCGATCGCGAACTCAGCTTTAGATCGAGTGGGCGAATATCTTCTTATATGGATGCGCTTGCGTTTGTTGCTGGTAACCCCATCTTCGGCGCAATGAGTGATGAGGGCGCGTATCTAGCGTTATACGGTTTCTTGCCGCACAATATGTTCCTTTATGTTGTCGTTATGGGTGGTTTCGTTCTGCTTGGATTGTTCGTGGTGTGGCTGGTATTGACACTAAAGTGGTTGCGGGGGGGCGGGCGCACGGAGGCGCAGGCAGTGGCAATATGTCTCATCGGGCTGCAGTTGGTTCCGTCCTTTTTCTCGGCATACTTCTTTGCGATGCTTATCTCGATTTTAATAGTCAAGCGCTTGAAGAGTAAACAGCGTCGAATCTCGACGATCGTCGATCATCCATCGTTTGGAGCAGGGTGTGGGCACTAACGGAAAGTTCGTCATCAGTGCGGGCTTCTCCGAATCGTTGTACCGCTTTCGCGGCGCGCTTCTGCAACAGATACTCGAGCGAGGATGGAGTGTTGCGGCCCTAGTTCCTGGCGTTCGTGGCACATCCGCTGAAACCACTCTCAGCGATGCCGGCGTAGAAGTGGGAGAAATTCGTCTGGACAGGACGGGTCTCAACCCACTTTATGATGCCTTGTATGCGTTCGATCTTGCGCGCGCTCTGCGGCGATTGAAAGCTGACTATCTATTGGTCTACACCATAAAGCCGGTCATTTATGGATTAATCGCGGGCTGGCTTGTCGGGGTGCCTAAGCGATTCGCTTTAATCACGGGTGTTGGTTTTTCATTCACTAATGATTCCGGTCGTGGAATTCTCGCTCGGCGCGCCGCAGTTATCCTTTATCGCTTGGCGCTAAGGTGTGCGCATAAAGTTTTCTTTCAGAATGTTGATGATGAGAAATTATTTCGATCTTTACGGCTAGTTCATCCGAGCGTACCGTCGGTGGTTGTAAATGGCTCCGGGGTCGATGTCGCCGCGTTTCAGCTTGCTTCATTGCCAAGTGCCGCGCCTGTGTTCCTGATGATCGCTCGTTTTCTTGGTGATAAGGGTGTGCGGGAGTTTGTGGAAGCGGCATGTCAATTAGCAATATTGCATCCTGAAGTGAGGTTCCGTCTGGTGGGGTGGATAGACAGCAACCCGGATGCGATTTCCCAGTCGGAATTGGATGCCTGGGTGGCGGACGGTGCCATTGAGTTTCTCGGCAAGCTGGATGACGTCCGCCCCGCCATCGCCGCCAGCACGGTGTACGTGCTGCCGTCTTACCGGGAGGGAACACCTCGGACGGTGCTTGAAGCCATGGCAATGGGCCGCCCCATCATCACCACTGACGCCCCAGGCTGCCGGGAAACCGTCATTGACGGCGAGAACGGCTTTCTGGTTCCGGTGAAATCCGTGGATGCGTTGGTCGAGGCCATGCTGAAGTTCATCAAAGACCCTACGCTTGCACCCCGTATGGGCAAGCGTTCGCGCGAAATCGCCGAAGAGAAATACGACGTGCACAAGATCAATGCCGTGATGTTGCGGGAGATGGGCATTATCCCCGGCGGGGAGGAGCACACCCATGCATGACGAGTTGGCATCCGCGATGATCCGGCAGGTCCGCGCCATTTATGGCGAAGGACCGGTTCCACTCCACCGCCCGGTCTTCGAAGGCAACGAACGCCAGTATCTCGTCGACTGCATCGACTCCAACTTCGTTTCCTCGGTCGGCGCCAAGGTCACGGAGTTTGAAGAGCGCATCGCCGCCTTCACCGGGGCTAAGTACGCGGTGGCCACGGTCAACGGCACGGCTGCGCTGCACGTCGCGCTGCAACTGGCAGGCGTCCAGCGTGGCGACGAGGTGCTCAGCCAGCCGCTCACCTTCATCGCCACCTGCAATGCACTGACGTACGCGGGTGCGGAGCCGGTCTTCATCGATGTGGACCGCGACACGCTGGGTCTAAGCCCGGGGGCGCTGCGCCGCTGGTTGTCGGCCAACGCCGAAGTGCGCGGCGGCCAGGCGTACAACCGCGCCACCGGCAAGCGCATCGCCGCTTGCGTGCCCATGCATACTTTCGGCTTTCCGCTGCGTATCGCCGAAGTGGTGGCGGTGTGCGAGGAGTTCGGCATTCCGGTGGTGGAGGATGCCGCCGAGTCGCTGGGCAGCTATGTGGGCACCCGGCACACGGGTACCTTCGGCAAGCTGGCCACGCTGAGCTTCAACGGCAACAAGGTCATCACTACCGGCGGCGGGGGCATGATCGTCACCAACGACGAAGCACTGGCCAAACGCGCAAAGCACCTCACCACCACGGCCAAGGTGCCGCACCCCTACGAATTCGTGCACGACGAGGTGGGCTACAACTACCGGCTGCCAAACCTCAACGCTGCGCTGGGCTGTGCACAGATGGAGCGGCTGGAGGAGATGTTGGCCATCAAGGCCGGTGTCGCCGCTCGTTACGCAGAGTTCTTTGAGGGCAGTGGCATTCGCTTCGTCCAGCCGATCGAAGGTGCCACGGCCAACTGGTGGCTCAACGCCATCGTGCTGGAAGATGTGGCCGCGCGCGATGCGTTGTTGGAGTACACCAACGCCCAGGGCGTGATGACGCGGCCGATCTGGCGGCTGATGTCGCGGCTGGAAATGTTCAAGCATTGCCAGCATGACGGGCTGGAGAACTCGTATTGGCTGGAGGCTAGAGTGGTAAACCTGCCGTCCAGCGTGCCGGAGGGGGAGTTCGGGCGGCTTCGGGCGTAGTTGCTTGGCCTGCTTGTCAATCCCTGGCTGACAAGACTAGACTAATAAAACTTAGTCTATGTGACGAGAAATGACCCATGACTACCGTCAACATCCATGAAGCCAAGACACACCTCTCCCGCCTGATCGAGCGCGCCGTGGCGGGTGAGTCGTTCGTGATCGCCAAGGCGGGCAAGCCGGTGGTCAAAGTGGTGCGCATGGATGCGCCACTCGCAGGACGCATGCAGCGCTTGGGTTTCCTGCGCGGGGCGTTCACGGTGCCGGACGATTTCGATCGGATGGGTGAGGACGAAATCAGTGCAATGTTTGGCAGTGCACCGTGAAACTGTTGCTGGACACACACTTGTTGCTATGGGCGGCGGCGGAGCCCGGGCACTTGCCAGAAGTAGCGCGTGACCTGATTGAAGACCCCGAAAACGAGTTGGTCTTCAGCGCCGCCAGTTTGTGGGAAGTGGCGATCAAGGCCGGTTTGGGCCGCGATGACTTCACTGCGGAGCCTGCGGTATTGCGGCGCGGCTTGCTGGATAACGGATACATCGAACTGCCGATCGCCAGCGAACACGCGGTAGCGACCGCAACGCTGCCATCGATTCATCGTGACCCGTTTGATCGCATGCTGGTCGCGCAGGCGCAGGTGGAGGGCATCACGTTGCTGACATCCGACCACGTCGTGGCGCAGTACCCAGGTCCGATCCGTAAGCTCTGACTGCCCGGTGCATGCATCCATGGAAGGTGATGAATGAACATCCTTGAACTCATTGGCCGCACTGCGCCATTATTCGACACCGATATCCTCCACCACCAGACCGAACTCACGGCTCTGGTGCAGGCCAGCCGCTTCCTTGTGATCGGCGGGGCCGGCTCCATCGGCCAGGCGGTGACGCGCGAGATCTTCAAGCGCAAGCCACGTGCGCTGCACGTGGTGGACATCAGCGAGAACAACATGGTCGAGCTGGTGCGGGATATCCGCAGCACGCTGGGCTATATCGACGGCGATTTCCGCACCTTCGCCATCGATTGCGGCTCGCGCGAGTTCTCCGCATTGCTGGCGGCGGAAGCGGGGTACGACTACGTGTTGAACCTGTCCGCGCTCAAGCACGTGCGCAGCGAGAAAGACCCGTTCACGCTGATGCGGATGATCGAGGTCAACGTGCTGAACACCATCAGCACCATTGCGCAGGCAAAGGCCGGCGGCGCACGCAAATACTTCTGCGTGTCCACCGACAAGGCGGCGAACCCGGTCAACATGATGGGGGCCAGCAAGCGGACCATGGAGATGCTCCTGATGCGCGCCAGCGAATCGATGCCGATCTCCACGGCGCGCTTCGCCAATGTGGCGTTCTCCGATGGATCGCTGTTGCACGGCTTCAACCAGCGCTTTGCCAAGGGCCAACCGATTTCCGCGCCCAACGATGTGCGCCGCTACTTCGTGACGCCGCAGGAGTCCGGCGAGCTGTGCCTGTCATCCTGCCTGTTGGGGGAGAACCGCGACATCTTCTTCCCCAAGCTCAGCGAGCAGCTGGATCTGACCCGCTTCTCCGATATCGCCGTGCGCTACCTGCATGCGCTGGGCTTCGAGCCGTACGAATGCGCCAGCGAGGACGAAGCCCGCGACCGTGCCGGCGAGCTGATCGCGCGCAAGCAGTGGCCGGTGTACTTCTTTGCCAGCGACACCACCGGCGAGAAGGATTTCGAGGAGTTCTACACCGGCACTGAGACGCTGGACATGGCGCGCTTCGAGAACATCGGGGTGATCAAGAACGCACCGATCTACGACGACGCGAAGCTTGAGTATTTCCTTGCCACCATCGAACGCCTGCGCGCCCAGCCCACCTGGGACAAGCCCGAGCTGGTGGCCTTGTTCAACCAAATGATCCCGGAGTTCCAGCACAAGGACACCGGCAAGTACCTCGACAGCCGGATGTGACATGCAGCGCCTACTCGATATCGTTTTTTCCGGCCTGGCCCTGTTGGTGCTTTCGCCTTTGCTGGTGCCCATCGCCATTGCCCTGCGCCTCACTGGCGAGGGCGAGGTGTTCTTCATCCAGCAACGCGTGGGGCGGGGCGGGCAGCCGTTCGGGCTTTACAAGTTCGCCACCATGCTGAAGAACAGTCCTAACCTGGGAACCGGCACCGTCACCGTAAAGAACGACCCGCGCGTGCTGCCGCTGGGCCGCTTCCTGCGCAAGACCAAGATCAACGAGCTGCCGCAGCTGCTCAACATCTTCAAGGGCGACATGAGCATCATTGGCCCGCGCCCGCAGACGCAGCGCTGCTTCGACGCCTTCCCGGCGCGCTCGCAGGCGGAAATCATCAAGGTGCGGCCGGGCTTGTCCGGCATCGGTTCCATCGTCTTTCGCGACGAGGAAGAGCTGATGCACGCCAGCAAGGAGCCCGAGCGCTTCTACGACGAGGTGATCATGCCGTACAAGGGTGCGCTGGAAGAGTGGTACGTGGCGCACCAGGGGCTGTGGACGTATCTGGCGGCGATCTTCGTCACTGCTTGGGTGGTGCTGTTCCCCGAATCAAGGCTGGCGTGGCGGGTGTTCCCGCAGCTGCCGGCGGTGCCCGCGGAACTGGCCGGGGCGGTTTGACTGCGCATGACGCCCGCTGAGCGCTATCGCCAGGTGGCGGCGCTGCACGCTGCCAATATCAACCAGGGGTTCCTGGCCACCTTGGGCGTGCCGTTCCTTGCGCTGATGTACCGGGCCCTGGATGAAGCCGAAGGGAGCGTGCTGCTCACTGAGGAGCAGGGCGGGCGCGTGGTGGGCTTCGTGTCCGGCGGCGAAGGCATGGGCGCGATTTATCGCAGGATGTTGCGCTACCCGCTGCGGCTAGGGCTGTCGTTGCTGCCCTCGCTGGTGCGTCCGAAGCGGCTGAAGCGGATTCTGGAAATCCTGCGATACGGTGGCGGTGCCAGTACAGCGCAGGATCTTGCCCATGCTGAGCTGCTGAGCATTGCCGTAGATGCGTCCGTGCGGGGAACGGGAATTTCGGAGCGACTCTATCGCCGGCTTCAGGCCCATTTCTCAGGGCGTGGCGTGGGTGCATTCCGCATCGTCGTTGGTGACTCGCTCGCCCCTGCGCATCGGTATTACCAGAAGATGGGTGCGAAGCCGGTAGGTCGTATCGAGGTGCATGCGGGAGAGGGGTCGGTTGTGTACGTGCAGGCCACCTGATCTGGACAGACTGGGTCTGCCGCATCGGGATTCCTCGGCAAACGCTGTTCGTCTGCGTGCAGGTGGTCAGAAGACGGCACCGGCATACGGTGCTGCAGCGGCTCGGAGCTAAGGGTGACGTGCGACTACCGGGGGTAGACCAGAAGCAAAAAAGCGGCGGGGATTTCTCCCCGCCGCCGTGGTTTGCCTGTTATTCGGTCAATGCGGCTTCGGTCCCGCCGGGATGTTGACCTTGTCGATGCCGTGGATGATGCCGTTGCTGGCCAGGATGTCCGGGGTGGTGACGCGCGCGCCGTCGATGGTGAGCTTGTTGCTGCTCAGCTGGATCGGCGCCGGCTGCCCGTTGACCGTGCGGGCGGCGTCCCATCGGCCTACGTCGACCGTGGACCTGCGGCCATTGACCAGGTGGTAGTTCACCAGCGCGGCGAGTTCTTCCTTGTTCTCGGGCTTCAGCAGGCGGTCCATCGTGCCGCCGGGGAGTTTGCCGAAGGCTTCGTCGGTGGGGGCGAACACGGTGTGCTGGGTGGCGCCGGCCAGTACGCTGTTCAGGCCGGCCTTGTCGACGGCGTTCGAGAAGATGGCGAACGTCTTGTTGTTCTGCAGCGTGCCGATCAGGTTCTGCTCGGGGCGGGTGTTGTTGCTGTTCTGCATTTCCATGGTGGTGTCCTGCGTTTTTGGGTCCCTGGGGATCCCGTGAGCGGCCGGTAGCCGCAGCCTTGGCGTTGCGCCAGGCGTTGGACTCAATGCGGAGAGTGGGATGAGGGGCGCGGCTGAGTAGCCGATACGGTGTTGCACCGTAGCCATTGCAGGTTGCGCCCGACGGGGTTACATGGGCGTGAGGTTGATCGGTGGCGTTCCTGCCTGCCGCTCGATGCTGCTAAGGTCTGGGCACGCGGGATTCCGATATCCATTTCCGGTCAGTTCCCGCGCCCGTCATGTGCCGGCTTGCACGAAGCAGGCACCAGTCATGCACGCCGATCGCCCCCGTCATCGCAGTGCGCGCAATCCATATGGGCTTGCCACGGTCGCTGGCCGGTGCATTGTGGCTGGTTGCGACAGGTTGCCTCGCGGGGTTGGTACGGGGCGGGCGCGGCAGCGCGCGACCGACGGCAGGACGAGCCGATCATGCCGCTGAGCCGCTTGCCCAAGGAGCCGGCGGACCGGCTGACGATGCCATTCCTGCGGTTCATCCGCATCGAGGCGACCGCCGGTTCGGTTCTGCTGTTGTCGGCGCTGGTGGCGCTGGTGATTTTCAACTCGCATTGGTCGGCGGACTACGAGGCGCTGTGGAACGTGCGCCTCGGCTTGCTGTGGGGCGGCGTGGAGTTCGCGAGGCCGGTGAGGCAATGGATCAACGACGGCGCCATGACGCTGTTCTTTTTCGTCGTTGCGCTGGAGCTCAAGCGCGAGCTGGTGCTGGGGGAGTTGCGGGATTCCCGCAAGGCGCTGCTGTCGGTTGCGGCCGCGGCAGGGGGCATGTCGGTTCCCGTCCTGCTGTTTCTGGCCGTGGCGCACGGGGGGCAGGGCGCGCATGCCTGGGGCGTGGTCACGGCCACGGATACGGCCTTCGTCATCGGCTGTCTGGCCCTGCTGGGATCGAGGATTCCGCATGGCCTGCGGCTGTTCCTGCTGTCGCTGGCGATCTTCGATGACATCGGCGCAATCACCATCATCGCGCTTGCTTACGGGGAGTCGATCGACTGGGCGGCGATTGCCGTCGCGTTTGCGGGGCTGGGCGGCGTGGTGCTGCTCAGGATGCTGGGCGTGCGTTCCCTGCTGGTGTTCTTCGCGGCCGGCATCGGCATCTGGCTCGCGGTTGATGCGTCCGGCATCCATCCAACGCTGACGGGCGTGGTCCTGGGGGCGATGGCCCCCGCCCGGAGCTGGGTCAGCGACCGCCGCTTGCAGGCGATCCTGGGGGTGGTGGCCGCCTACCCGGAAGGATCTCACTGGAGCGGCGATACCCGCGATCGGGCGGACTTGCAGCGTGCGGGCGTGGCGACGCGGGAAGCGCTGTCTCCGCTGGAACGTCTGGAAGTGGCACTGCACCCGTGGGTCGGGCTGCTGGTGCTGCCGCTGTTCGCGCTTGCAAACGCGGGGTTCGTGATCTCCGCGCAGCAAGTCGATTGGACGCTTTCCGGTGCGATCGTGCTCGGCTTGCTGTGCGGCAAGCCGATGGGCGTGGTGCTCTTCAGTTATGCCGCGGTTCGTCTGCGCTTGGCGGTCCTTCCCCAAGGGCTGACCTGGCCACTGGTCGCGGGGGGCGCACTGCTC
>JAANMX010001764.1_pt1 | contig 23588 bp, 18 predicted proteins | sample 7279681 | NCBI WGS metagenome assembly JAANMX01 (sample SAMN14094542, study PRJNA606508) | bioreactor metagenome | isolation source: A lab-scale SPAN reactor treating ammonium-rich wastewater day 351 | place: Ireland: Galway | collected 2018-01-01
GAATACCGATGTGCTCGTTCGGAACCTCAACATGAGGATTGTGGTGTTCGGTAGTTTGTTCAGCCATTTATCAGAGCCCCAAATGTACATAATGCCGCCCAAGCAGGTACAAGAGCGGGAAAAGAAAGATCCAGACGATGTCCACAAAGTGCCAATACAAGCCGGACATTTCGACTGGACTAAAGTATTCAGCCGAAAACGTCCCCTTGAATGCCATCCAGAGGAGCCAAGCCATTACGCCGAGTCCAATGATCATGTGCAGCGCGTGAAGGCCCGTCATCACAAAATAAATGTAAAAGAAGATACGGACCTTGTCGCGGAATTTATCCTTGTCGAGGACAAGCGAACCCGGCGACGTGGAATACGTTAGCTGCTCATTGTATGTGAGGTAATGCCCCGAAGGTTCCGCCCTCTGCTTGTCCATCATGTGCTGGACGAGTTCGTATTCGTGCCACTGAAACTCTCCGTACGGATTCACATAAGGCTCGGCTCCGGGCTTTGCCTCCGACGCAGAGACCGTGGTCTCGCCCGGCAGAACAAGGCCGACATGCTCGGTAGTAGCAGCATTCGCTTTTACCTTCCGGTTCAATCCGGCCATCGGGACAAGGCCGTGGTTATACTTGTCCGTATATTCGTACGCCTTGATACCAAGGAACGTCAAACCGAACAGCATCGTGACCACAATGAGCCCGACCTGCATGTTCCGATTGCCCTTCTGGGCGTAATACACGGTGAGAGCCATCGTAAGACTGCTGACGATGAGGACGAGCGTATTGGCACCGCCGAGGAACGCATCTAGGTGGTTACTGCCCGAGGCGAACGCGAGCGGATACTTTGAGCGCATGACCAGATAGGCCGTAAAAAGCCCGCCGAAGAACATGATCTCCTGAGCAAGGAAAAGCCACATCCCGAGCGAGACGCTTTCCTCTTGCTGCCCCATGTCACCGAACTGGTGCTGAAGCCCTGGCTCGTGATAGACGAATTTGTCCGAATGTGAATGTGCAGACATCTTTATCGATTAATAGTCAGCTAAACTAATTCCCTTTCCCGCGTCATACAGCGGATCATGCAGTTAAAGCAGCAGCCTCACGCTTTGCAGCTTCCAGATCAAGCCCGCTTTCGTCACCAAAGTCATAGACCTCCCAGGTAACGACCGGCGGCGTGTCAAAATTCTCGGTCGGCGGCGGCGAGCTCGTTCTCCATTCAAGCCCGGGCAGCAGCCATGGATTGGCCGGTGCCGGCTTGCCCTTGATGAGCGAATGAATGAAGTAGAACAGCGGCATCGTCAGCCCAACGCCGAGCACAGACGCACCTGCCGTTGAGAAGATATTCAACACCTGCAGCTCCGGCGGATACGCAGCATATCGCCGAGGCATACCAAGGTAGCCCAGGATCAATTGCGGGAAGAACGTAAGGTTGAACCCAACAAAGATGAGCATTGCGGCGACGCGGCCCCAGAACTCCGAGTACATCTTGCCCGTGATCTTCGGCCACCAGTAATGGAGTCCACCGAGGTAGGCGATCACTTGGCCGCCGACCATCACATAGTGGAAGTGGCCGATGACGAAATAAGTATCTGTAAGGTGAACATTCAGACCCAGAGCGCCGAGATAAAGTCCGGTAAACCCGCCGATCAAAAACAGGCCCATGAATGCGAGCCCATAGAGCATCGGTGTTTCGAATGAAATACTTCCCTGATATAGCGTCGCAGTCCAGTTGAACATCTTGATCGCCGACGGAATGGCGACCACCATCGTCAGGAATGAGAACACTAGGCTCGCGTACATCGACTGGCCGCTCACGAACATATGGTGTCCCCAAACAAGGAACCCAAAGACAGCTAGTCCAATGCTGGAGAACGCAACGAACTCGTAACCAAAGATCCTCTTCCTCGCAAAATTTGCGATCAGTTCGCTGACAATTCCCATACCCGGGAGCACCATGATGTACACTGCCGGATGGGAATAGAACCAGAACATATGCTGGAAAAGGATCGGATCGCCGCCAAGTGCGGGGTCAAAGATGCCGACGTGGGCTACACGCTCGATCGCAACGAGCAGCAGCGTGATCGCAACGACCGGCGTTCCGAGCACGAAGATCAGGCTGACCGCGTAGTGGGCCCAAACGAAAAGTGGAAGCCGGAACCAGGTCATGCCGGGAGCACGCATCGTGTGGATCGTGACAAGGAAGTTGACGCCCGTCAGGATCGATGAGAATCCGTTGATAAAGATCCCGACCCCGACGGCGAGCACATAAGTGTTCGAGAATGTCGTCGAGTACGGCGTATAGAACGTCCAGCCCGTGTCAACACCGCCTTGCATCAACGCCCATAGCGTGATCGCGCCGCCAACCCAGTAAACATAAAGGCTCAGCAGATTGATCCTTGGCAAGGCAAGGTCCTTCGCGCCGATCATGATCGGTATAAGGAAGTTCCCCAGGACAGCCGGAATGGATGGTATCAGGAAGAAAAAGACCATCAAGATACCGTGCTGGGTAAACACCTTGTTGTACGTCCCCGTCTCGAAAAGATCGCTCGCCGGTGTGAGAAGCTCTAGCCGGATCGCGGCGGCATACAGCCCGCCCATAAGGAAGAAAGCCGAGACCGAGATCAAATACATGATCGCGATCCGTTTATGATCCTTAGTCAGCAGCCACGACTTAAGCGTCGAACCGTTGTTCAGGTAATTCAGCTTGGCAGTGCCATAGCTTCCTGCTTCGATTGCTCCTACCGTTTCCATAATATTTCCCTATCTAGATCTACCTTGCTTGCTTATTTGGCTGCCTTATTTGCTGCCGGAGTCTTTTCTTCCGGCTTCTTTTCCGCCGGAGCTTTTTCGTCCGGTTTCTTTGTTGCCGGAGCAGCGGCCGCATTCGGGCTCAAGCTCTTAATGTAAGCAACAAGTCCATTCAGCTGCTCTTCCGTAACCTGCCCCTTGAAGGTCGGCATGATCGGCTGGTAACCCTCGACGACTTGCGACGCCGGATTCAAGATCGAGTTGCGAATATAATCCTCATCTGCAACAACTGTTCCCCCGCCGACCAGGTGAACCTCCGTATTGAACAAACCTTCGAGTTTAGCGCCTCGCTGCTGAGGGCCGCCGGCGTGGCAAGAGGCACATCCAAGTTTATTCTCAAAAAGGTCCTTGCCGACCTGCACCGGCGTTTCGCCGCCAGCATTTCCGCTGAGCCAATTATCAAAGTCGCCAGGCTCCATAACATAGACGGTCCCGATCATTCCCGAGTGATTAAGACCACAATATTCAGCACAGAATAGATGATATTTCCCTGGCTTCGTCGCATTGAACCAAACGTACGTATAGCGTCCGGGAACGGCATCTGCTTTTGTTCGAAACGCGGGAACATAAAAACTGTGGATCACATCCTCGGTCGTCATCACGAGCTTCACGTTTCGCCCAACCGGAATATGAAGGTCGTTGATCTCGCGCTGGCCTGTCTGATGTTGGAATTTCCACATCCATTGCTTGCCAACGGCGTAGATCTCCATCGCGTCATCAGGCGGCGTATACTGCCCGAAGTACACGATCGCACCGGTGATAAAGACGCTCATCGAGACAAAGAACGGGATCACCGACCAAAGCGTCTCGAGCACCATTGAGCCGTGGATCTCCCTGGGCACTGCATATTTTTCACGTTCGCGATACCTGATCGAGAAATAAAATATCGCGACAATGATCGGCACAGAGAAGACGAGGCTGACCAAGATCAGATAGCCGTACAGCGCATCGACTTGCCAAGCAAATGTCGATGCCTGTTCGGGAAACAGCTGTACGAAAGATGAGTCCTGCATAATTCGATTCGGACAAAGCCGCGGGCGTCAGTATCGCCTGCTTGCCCGTCCCACTAAACAGCGGTTGTGTCGGGTCCGCCAAACCCTTCTTCGTCGGCTCTTCGCTTCTTGCCGCGCTTGTAAAAAACGAAAGCCATCACACCAAAGAACGCAAGCGTTATGACACCTGCGACCCTTAGCGTCCGCATTATCGCGAGGCCGTATTTTCCGGTTGCCGGATCGTAATGATAGCAATATAGCAGCAGCTGCTGCGCGACTCCGCCGATCTTATTCTGTGACGAATCCATCAGCCCGAACTTAAGATCCTTCGGAGAGTAATCGATCCCATACATGTACCGCGAAAGTTTACCTTCGGGCGTGGTGATCATGATCCCTCCGACGTGGGCGAACTGCTGACTCTTGTCGTCCCAGTAGTAATGGAACCCGGCAGCATTGGCAACCTGATCGATCGATTCCTGCGTTCCTGTCAAAAAGTGGAGCCCATCGGCGGCACCGGCCTTCGCAAGACGCTCGACGTAAGAAGCCTTTTTATTCTTGGCAAGATCGGCCTTGTTATTTTCGCTGGCGTCAAAACTGATCGCGACAATGTCGTAATCCTTTCCCGGTTCAAGGGCGATACCCTTTAGCGAACCCGTTAGCCCGTTCAGCACCTGATTGCAAAGCATCGGGCACTCGTAATATACAAGAGCGAGGATCACGGGCCGGTTCTTATTAAAGTAATCGCCAAGCCGGACCTCCTGGCCGTCCTCATTCTTAAAAACAGTATCAAGCGGAAGCTGATCACCGAGCTTTTGATCGATCCCGACCTTCTTGAGTGCTGCCGGCATTCCGTTGCTCTCGGACGCTGCCGGATCGTACGTTCGAGGTGAATATAATGGCGAACTGTAATGCTCTACCTTCTGAGCGCTCGCAGACACGACGGCTCCCGCCGCCAAAACTGCAACAGCGACTATCGTTATTATCGTGTCTTTAACTTTCATTTCTAACTTCTTACCCTACGGAACTGCTATCTCCGTATCTCTGACTCCATGCGGCCCGCGCTGGATTCCGAGTAGAATCGACGCGAATCGTCATAGAGATTTTTCGCTGCATCATCCGACCGAGCCTTTACGCCGGCGGCGAGCAGACGTTTTTTCGCTTCCTCGATGGGAAGCATAATTACGGCCCCGGTCTTCGGGTCTTTCTCGCCGTTCTTCTCCATCGAATCCCACTGCTTCTTTAATTCTAAATACTCAGCGGCAGGCTGCGTCAACTCAAGATTGACAAAGCCGTTCGGCCCTTCGACACCAAAACCGGGTGCGGACTGGAGTCTTGGCCCGTCAGGCAGCCGTTCTCTTTCAGAAAGTGCCATCGGATTGGCCGGTCCTTGCGTTGCCCGTCGGTAATCGCCCATTTGGCCCAGGAAGAACCACATCAGGACCGAGACCAATACAATAAGAACGGAGAGGCAGCCGACGAACCACACGATCCCGCGAAGTTGAACTTCGTTCTCTTCGTACGCCTTATCGAAATCGGCCGGCGTCATAACCTTTTTCTTGCTTGCCATAAGAACCTCTAAGTTTAACGGCTAATGGCCGTGGCCAAACTCGATAGCTTCCTCCAGGTAAGGATCGTTGATCGGCACAAGCGGCTTCTTCGCAAGCTGCCCGAAGAACCACCAGAGCCAAAGGCCGCCGATCGCGATCGGAGCCGCGAGATCCAGCCAGCTTACATAGAACGCACCTGCCTCGAGGCCCAGCGAATTGATACGGGCCGACGGGCCGATCTGCCAGAACATGTCAACGATGCGCATCACGAGAACGAAGATCGCGATGCCCGCAAGCCATTTTGCGTGGCGTTTGAAATCCTGCTGCAAAAGAACGAGGAACGGGAACGCAAAATGCAGGAAGATCAGCGAAGCGCCTATCCAGCCCCAGCCGCCCTTGATCCTCGGGATGTAGTAGGCGGTCTCTTCAGGTATATTGCCCGACCAAACGACGAGGTACTGGGCGAAGCTGAAGTATGCCCAAACCATAACCAAAGCCAGAATGAGCTTCCCAAGATCGTGAAAATGCCTCTTTCCAAGGACCTTTTTCATCGGCTCGTGATCGATCAAACATGCAAGGATCGCGACCATGAAGCACAAACAACTCAATCCCCAACCTACCACATAAAGCAGGCCCCATATAGTCGAGAACCAATGCGGATCAAGTGAAAGCACCCAATCGACGGTCGCAAACGTTACGACGAGGCAATAGATGACCAGCGTCGGCCCCGAGAATCGTGACATCTTTTCGAGCCATTTTGCCGAGTCGTCAAACGTGGTGGATGCGTCTTGATTGTCCGACCATTTGTTGAGCAGCAACGCCATGACAAGGAAGATCCCGAGGAAGATAAAACCGCGCAGTATCCATGCCCACGGCGTCATAAAGATGCCGCGTTGTGCCATCACCGGATCGGTCGGCGGAAGATGCGTCCACTCATAGACGCTATGCGTAGCAACACCGACGGCGATCGGGATAAAGAACAATATCAGCAGCGGCAGCGTCCGTGTTCCGGCCTCGAGCGGCCGGCGAATCACGATCCCCCACGCGCCGCCCGTCAAATACTGGAGCATCAGCAGCCCAAGCGAACCGACGGCGATCCCGCCCCAAAAGATAAATCCGAGGATCCAAGACCTCAGGCCCTGTTCGACATTGAAGTACGTCCCGATCCCCCAAGCGATCAACGCAATAGCGCCGATCCCTAAAGAGACGGTGCCCCAATGACCTAAAGATTGCGGGGCTCGGTAATTCTGAGCTTCGGCCATTATTTCGCGCCTCCTTTTGTAGTCGCGGCGTTAGCGGCCGGTGCCGTAGGCTTCGCAGCACTGGCTGGCGATGCCGTATTTGAGTCAGCAGATGAAGTCATTTGCAAATTCGCGTCGGGATTGCGGCTCAACTGCAAGGTGCGGATGTACGCTACGATCGCCCAGCGATCTGCGGCCTGCACCTGATAGCCGTAAGAATTCATTTTGCCCCAACCGTTCGTAATCACGTCGAAGAAGTGACCAACAGGTGCATTCCTCAGACGATCGTCATGAAACGTGGGCGGTTTGGGAAATCCGCGTCGGACAACCATTCCGTCACCCTCACCGAACTGGCCGTGGCAAACAATGCAGTAGATCTTATACCGCTCTTCACCGCGATCGATCAGTTCCTTTGTGACCGGAAGTGGAAATTCCGTAACAGCGTTCGGAAAGCTCGCAACCACGGTGTTGCCGTTCGCATCCGTGGAGGTTGCGGCCTGAGCATTCGGGTCCGGATTGTCGATCTTTCCGGTATAGTAGGCCTTGTTCTCTTCAAGGTGACCGCGTGCAACGGTTCCTTCGGGATAGTCTCTCGACGATCGGCCGTCTGAAAAGAAATCACTCTTTTCGTAAGCGTCGTATCGCGGCTGGTCCTGCATATCGGAGCGGACGCCGCAGGCTTCCGTAAGCAGAAGGCCGCAGACCGCGGTCAATATAAGAGCGGCTCGCAATGCGATGCGTCTTTCGTTTCGTTTATTCAGGGACATCGAAGACCTCCTGAGGCGAAAGACTTTCCATAAAGGTTCGGACCTTCTCGTAATCATAAAGCGGATCGCGCGATTCGATCAGCAGGAAGAACTTTTCTCTCGACGCCAAAGCAAATCGCGGAATGTTAAATACCGGGTGATAGGGCGACGGCAAACCGTTCAGGAAAAGCATCCCGAACACTGCCGTGAAAGCTGCAAAAAGGATCGTCAGCTCGAACATCGGCGGAATGAACGCCGGAAGGCTGAAATGGCCGCGGCCGCCTACGATGATCGGATAATCGACGACGTGAACGAAATACACCAGGCCAAGAGCACTCAAAAGGCCCGTGATCCCACCCGTCAGGATCAGATACGGCAGCACACTGCGCTTAATGCCGAGAGCCTCATCAATGTCGTGTATCGGAAACGGCGAAAAGCCGTCCGTTTTTGTATATCCGGCATCACGGACCTTGACCGCCGCATCGACCAGCTGGGTCGGCGTGTCAAATTCCGCCATTATTCCGTAGATATTCTCGCTCATACTCAAAAATATAGTCCGTTGTTAAGCCAACTCTTCCGGGCAACTCCCTCTTATCTGTTCGGCGGATCCGTCTTATCGTACGTGTACTCGATCTCAAGCACGTTCTCGTCAAAATCCTGCGGACGTCCGTGGACATTGGCCTGCGGCAGCAGCGTCCTCACCTCGAAGATCGAGATGATGGGCAGGAATCTTATGAACAAGAAGAACAGGCAGAGGAAGAAACCGAGCGTACCGATGAACATCGACCAATCCCAGATCGTGGGCGAATACATCGCCCAGGACGAAGGCAGAAAGTCTCTCTGGATACTCGTTACGATAATAACGAAACGCTCCAACCACATTCCGATGCTGACGATGATCGAAATGATGAAGAGCCAGAATTCGCTCTCGCGGAATCGCTTGAACCAAAGGAACTGCGGCGAAATGACGTTGCAGAACATCAGCATCCAGTAGAACGCCCAGTACGGGCCTTCCCAGATGCGGTTCTTGATCATGAACCACTCGTACTGCGAACCGCTATACCAGCCGAAGAACGCTTCCATCACGTAGGAGTAGCCAACGATCAATCCGGTCGCGAGCATCACTTTCCCCATCAGGATCAAGTGGGTCTTCGTGACGAAATCCTTCATCCCGTAAAGGTGCCTGAGCGGTATCGCCAATAGCAGCACCATTGCGAAACCGGCGTAGATAGCACCGGCCACAAAGTACGGTGGGAAGAACGTTGCGTGCCAACCCGGGATCTGCGAGACCGAGAAGTCAAGCGAAACGACAGAGTGCACAGAAAGCACGAGCGGCGTCGAGATACCCGCAAGGATCAGGTACGCAAGTTCGTACCGATGCCAGTGGCGTGCGCTTCCCCTCCAACCCCACGAAAAGATCGCATAGATCTTCTTGAAGAATCTATTCTTCGCCCGATCACGCAGTGTCGCGAGGTCGGGGATCAGTCCGACGTACCAGAAGAGAAGCGAAACCGTCGCATACGTCGAAACAGCGAACACGTCCCACATCAGCGGGCTTCGGAACTGCGGCCAGATACCCATCGTGTTCGGATACGGGAACAGCCAATAGGCAAGCCACGGACGGCCCGTGTGGAACACCGGATACAACCCCGCGCAGGCGACCGCAAAGAGTGTCATCGCCTCGGCAAAGCGGTTGATCGACGTTCGCCACTTTTGGTTCAAAAGCAGCAAGATGGCCGAGATCAGGGTTCCAGCGTGGCCGATACCGATCCACCAAACGAAATTGATGATCGGGAACGCCCAGCCGACCGGCTGGTTCGTACCCCAGATACCGATACCCTTTGTCACGAGGTAAATGATCGTGACCATCAGGAGCTGCGCCACAAGGAACGCAATGCCGAAACCGATGAACCAATGGAACGGTGTGCGCTTTTTGAGCGTAAGATCGCCGATCCGGTCGCTGACGGTTCCGAAGTCATGATTGCCTTCGACCATCACCGGATGCAGCTGTCGTTCTTCTCTTGAATCCTGCATAGATCTCACGAGACTAGGATGAACTAGTGCGCGTCGCCTCCCGTTTTCTGCTCTTTCGCAGGTGTTTCGCTTGCCGGGAAGACCGGCGCCTTATAGTCAGGCATTTCGGTATTAAAATTCTTCAGGCCCGCAAGGTACGTCGTCCGCGGCTGAGTATTCAGCTCGTTCAGAAGATTGTAGTTGCGATGATCCTGCTTTGTCTTTGCGACCGCGCTGTCCGGATCGTGCATGTCACCGAAAGTGATAGCGTTCGTCGGGCATACCGATTGGCAGGCTGTCATGACCTCGCCGTCGCGGATCGCACGGCCGTCCTTCTCAGATGCGATACGAGCGGCTGCGATCCTCTGCGTGCAGTAGTTGCATTTTTCCATCACACCGCGGCTGCGGATCGTAACTTCAGGATTTCGCATCAGCTTGTACTGCGGCGTATTCCAATCCTGATAGAGCATAAAGTTAAAGCGTCGAACCTTGTACGGACAGTTGTTCGAGCAATAACGTGTGCCGACGCAGCGGTTGTACGTCATATCGTTCAGGCCCTCTGCACTGTGAGCAGTTGCGTGAACCGGGCAAACGACCTCGCACGGAGCCTGTTCGCATTGCTGGCAAAGCACCGGCTGGAAATGCGGCCCGTCCGGAGCATTTAGATCGTCGCCGCCATAGTACGCGTCGATCCTCATCCAATGCATCATGCGGTGGCGTCCGACCTGTTCCTTACCAACGACCGGAATGTTGTTCTCGGACTGGCACGCGATAACACACGCGTTGCAGCCCACGCACGAGTTCAGATCGACCGTCATCGCCCACTTATGGTTCTTGGCATAAGTGGCCTGGTGTTCCTCGTATGGGAACATCGACATATCGATCTCATTGTGCTGATGGCCGGCCTTGATCTCTTCCTCGAGATGGTTGTAATCCCACGAGCGGAGTAGGTCGCGGCCTTCCATATTGAAGTGCGTCTGTGTAGAGGAAACCTCTTCACGCGTCCCCAATGCCTTCAATGAGCCGAATCCCGCATCCATCGCATCCGAACGGCGAACGTTAAACACGTTATAGCCAAGGTTCGAGCCGACGTTGCCCGCCCTGGTACGGCCGTAGCCCATGTGCAGCGTGATCGTATCATCCGGCTGTCCCGGCGTGATCCACATTGCGACCGGCTCTTTGATCTCGGCTCCCTGATAGGTGATCTGCACCTGATCGGAGAAGAGGTTGCCGCCCTTGGTATTGAAGAAAGTTACGCCTTCCGTCGCGCCTGCTTGCTCACGAACGTCGCGCGTCTGGTTAATGCCAAGCTTTTCAGCGGTCTTCGGGCTGATCAGACCCACGTTCGTCCACGTAACTTTGTTGAGCGGATTCGGAAGCTCCTGGAGCCAGCCATTGTTCGTGAATCTGCCGTCATAGACGCTCGGGTCGGGGCGGATCGAGATCTCAAGGTCGCCTGAGCCATTCACCGCCTGAGCGGGCTGCGATAGGAATGCCGCGTTCGCCGTAACCGTCTTGGCAGGAGCCGCAGTGTTCGGGATCACACCGTCGTGAACGGCCTTTCGCCAAATATCTTCAAACGTCTTACCGGCAGCCGGTGCGGCCGGGGCAGCCGCCGGTTTGGCCTCAGAGGTAGCACCCGGTTTCGCTTCGGGTGTCGTACGCGTCTTTGCCGCCGGAGCTGCAACGACCGATGTTTTCTCACCCGCATTTACGGTCGCTTCCGCAGGAGCGGCAGCCGGAGCCGCTTTCGCTGCTGCTGCGGGAGTGATGCCGGTCTTTTCCCAATAGGCTTTGACGATATCAAGGTCCTTCTTGTCAAAATTCTCCTTGAAGAAGAGCTGGACCAACTCGTAAACGCTGTGCCCGTCATATATCGGCGAGATAAGGGGCTGAACGATACTTGCCGTACCGTCATATGCACGAACATCTCCCCAGGATTCGAGGTAATGCTTTGCGGGAACATGCCAATGGCAATATTCAGCAGTTTCGTCCCGATAAAGCCCTAGGTGAGCACGGAACGGGATCCTCTCCATTCTCGCGGCATCCAGCCTAAGGTCGGCCGGCGTGTTGTACATCGGGTTGCCGTCGATAACGACGAGCATTTTCACCTTTCCGGCATCGATATCGGCAATAAGTTCGCGATATTGGTCAAGCTGCGCCTTCTCGCTGTTCGGGAAGAAAGGTTCTGCGTAAACGACCGTCTGCCCGACGTTGCCGAGCGTCGCGTTCATCAGGTGCGCAAGAGCGTGAACGGCTGCCGGCTGATTGTCTCCGACAACAACGAGCGAGCGGCCTTTCGCCGACTGCAGATCCTTGGCCATTGCCGCGATCCACGCCGCATTGTCCGTATATGTCGAGTTGACACCTGCAACTCCAACCGCCTTTGCCACCGCCTTTGCGGCTTCCACCATCTGGCTTGGCTTTATTGCGAGCCGGTGGTCTGCTTTTGCACCGGTGATGGTGATCGTGGTCTCAAGGACGTAGAGGCGATTGATCTCTTTCTTGTCTTCCGAGAAATGCCGTCCCTTTGCGAAATCGTTCGGATAGGCAACGTTAAAGCTCGAAAGGAAATCGTTATCGAGCGAGAGGATACGATCCGCCTTATCAAACTTGTAGATCGCCTGAGCGGCCGAACCGAACGCCGCCCGAGCCCCGTTCATAGCATTATCGCTATTGATCGGCTCGTATTGGACCAACTTGGCATTCGGAAGCTCGGCTTTGATGCCGTTGAATTGGTCGATGAGCGTCGGTGAGGTGATCGTTTCGGTAAGGAATCGGATCCCTGCCCCGCCGTCCGCACGATTATCCTCGATCCTTGCCCGAAGTTCCGTTGAGAACGCTTGCCATGTCTTTGGATTGCCGCGGTTTACGACCTCTTTAGAGCGGTCAGGATCGAACATCCCGAGCACTGATGCCTGTGCGAGAATGTCCGTGCGGCCGCGGCTGCCCGGATGGTCCGGATTCCCTTCCACCTTGATCGGGCGGCCGTCGTAAGACTTTGCAAGAAGGCCGACTGCCACGCCGCCTAGCGACATTGCCGTCGCAAAATAGTTCGATTTACCCGGCAGAAGCCCCATTTGGGAGTTCACGTACGGGACGATCTTCTCTGTCGGCTGAATAACGCAGCCCGTGAGGCCCGCAAGAGCCAGGGAGGCTCCCATCACCTTGACAAAATTTCGCCGGCTGAGCGAATTGTCCCATTCTTCGATCTCGTGCGGATATTCACGGGAAACGAATTCTTTGAATTCCGGCGTATCGGCGTATTCCTCTAGGCTGCGCCAATATTCTTTTCCGTTCTGCGACAATATGCGGTCGCGGAGCAAAGCGAAATTTATTTTGCTGTCAGGACTGGGCATTTTTGCTTATTCCTTAAAACTTTCGAGGCCCTCAGGATCATCTCATCGGGCGAAAACCTAATTCTTATCTGTGGCAGGTCGAGCAGCTCGTAAGCATCTCTCGGCTGCGGATCTTGTAGTCCACCTTCAACTGATCCCGCTCAGCCTGATCGGTATCCTCAGGGCGGTACGACATATTGAAAACCTCAGACCTCGGCCGAATAAACTTCTCCGGCTCGCGGTGACACTGTATGCACCACTCCATCTGCAGCGTATTCTCTTCGTAAACGGTCGGCATCTTATCGACCGGTCCGTGACAGGTCGAGCAGCCTACGCCCTTTGCGATGTGAATGCTGTGGTTGAAATAGACGTACTCAGGAAGGTCGTGAACGCGATTCCATTGGATCGGCTTGTTGTCACGGAAGCTCGCTCGGATAGGTTCCAGATATGGAGCATCGGCCCAAAGCTGGCTGTGACAGTTCATACACGTTTGGGTCGAGGGCATACCGGCGGATGCCGTCGTCTCGACCGTTTGGTGGCAATAACGGCAATCGATACCGTCATCGCCCACGTGGTGCTTGTGAGAGAACTGCACTGGCTGTTGGATCTCGAGATATTGCCCCGTCAAGTAGGACGACCTCGCGAGCTGCGTCCAGGCGTAAAAACCCACGCCGGCCAGCAGAACAACAGACATCAGGCTGATCTTTGCAATGTTATTGGCGCTCTTTCTAAAGATCTGTGCCATCTTAAAACTCGTTCATCCTCGAAGCGTGGGTGTGAAATATCGCCCCGCTCAAGTGGAATTTTTCGCGACCAATCATTTGAGTAGTGGGCCACTCAATTTTTGACTGCGTTAGGTTAAATTAAATTGCGAGCCGTAAAGCTAGGACAAGTTTACTAAATCCCGTAGATTCCGCAAATTGCACACGGCTCAAAGTATGCCTTACGTACTCCGTAGTGTAAATGCGAGGTTAGATTAGTTTTTTGTGATAATCAAATCAATTCGATGAATTTATCGCGAAATTACACACCAACTAATCTCTTGTACTGATCGCTCCCCGCCCAATCGAGCGCTTCGGCAACGCGCCAGACCGGAAAAGGATGCGTCAAACCCGCATTCGTAACGTCCGCCCAGAACCTGTCGAGCGAGCTTGCATCGTAGTTTTTCTTGAACTCGCGGCCTTGTTCGAGAAACTCTTCGTAGTCGATCTTCGACGCAAATGTGCCTCCCGCAAGCTTCATCATTGTGCGGCCAATTACGTCCGCATCCTGGATCACAAGCAATGCCGCGCGGTCGCAGGAAAGCTCTGCCCTTCGTGCCCACGCAAGCAAAGCGCTCGCGATGCCCATCGAAACGATGAGCTTTACGATCTCGGCACCTGGCAAAAGGGCCGCAACCGATCTATTCAGAAGAAATTCCATCAATCTTGCGGCCGTCAGATAAAGCACGTGTTCGGCGTGGATATGCCCGACCTCGTGGGCGATCACCGCAAAGGTCTCTTCGTCGTTGAGGCGCTCGATGAGAGCCGAGTGCAGAACGATGATAGGCTTTTCGACTCCGCCGGTGAAGGCGTTCACGATCGGGTTTTGCTGTACGAATAGATCCGGCACTTCGACGCCAAGCGAAGCACAAACGGCTTCGAGCTTTGCATGAAGGTCCGGACATTGCTTCGGCGTAACCTTCACCGCAGAGGCCGTGAACATCACGCGTATTGCAGATTCGCCCGTCCATGCCAAAAGCTTCTTTAGTGCGCTATCAACACCGGGGATCGCCTTAAGCGCGGCCATCGCCTTCGCGTCAGATGGATGAATGTACTCATTCTTGTCCAGATTCTCGAATGTTTTTCGGGGAGCGTCCGAGAGCGGCAGCTTGCATCGGCCGCAGTTCGCGTCGTGAGCCTTGTAGTCGGCCCTGACGGCATTCTTCTGCCCGCAATATCTACACTTCACCGAAAGGCGTGTCGCTAATGAATCTGATTCCGACGGCTCTGGCTTTTTCTTTGGCATAGGCTATTGCACCGATTCTAAGGGAAATCCCCGCGAACCGAAACTCAAAAAAACAGTTGCGTAAGGTTTTTTGGCTAATTTAGCCGCAATTTCGCGACCGTCTCGACGTGATGAGACTGCGGAAAGAGGTCGAACGCCTTGAGGTCATCGATCACGTAGCCCGCATCGAGCAGCAAGTGCAGATCGCGTGCAAGCATCGACGGATCGCACGAAACGTACGATATCGCCTTTGGGCGCAATTCAATTATCCGCTCGATCGTGCCTTTTTCGGTGCCTGAACGAGGCGGATCGAGGAGAATAAGGTCGGCGTCGCGTGCGGAACGCGATCCAACGAATGCCTTGACTGTGCTTTGAACAAATTCGGCATTTTCAACTCCGTTCGCCGCGGCGTTAGCCCGTGCAAGTTCGATCGACACGTCCGAACCTTCGACGCCGACCACCGTGTCGAAATTCCTTGCCAGCGGCAAAGTGAACAGTCCGACGCCGCAATAAAGGTCCAACGCCTTTGAACCGGAAAAGCCGCCCGTCGCGAAACTTACGAGCTGCTCAATGAGAAGGCTGTTTGCCTGGAAAAAGCTCGTCGAACGAAACTTATATTCGGCTCCAAGCACGTCGCATTGCAGGAATTCGTCGTCATCGTTCGCCGTTGACAACACGAATTTCTCGCCGTCAGCGGCGGCTTCGACCTCATGTATGCGAAGGCTTCCGTGTTCAGCCCGTTCACGAACGACGCTCAATGCCTCGTTCAGTTTCGGGGCCAAGATCGGACAGTTTTCGATATCGATCACATCATGGCTTTCGCGTCGAAAATAGCCGACGAGGCTGCCGCGAACCTGCCACCGTGCCCGTCCGCGATACCCAAGCGGGTTCGGGCTCGCAACGACCTCGACCGCGCTCACATCGATCTTGCCTAAACGGCGCAGAGCGTCAGTGATCATCGACGATTTCGCCGCAAGCTGCGCCGGATAATTCATCTGTTGAAAATCGCAGCCGCCGCACTCACCAAAATACCTGCATGGCGGCGTCTGGCGATCCGGCGAAGGCTCAAGAACCTCGACTATCCGCCCGAATGCGATCTTCTTTTTCCGCTGCGTCAACTCCACCCGCAGCCTATCGCCTGCCGCAGCCAAAGGCACAAAGATCGTCAGACCATCCGCAAAGCCGATGCCTAAGCCCTGAGGCACGATCCGCTCAATGGTCAGTTCGAGACTTGTCATAAATCAATCTGAGGATAGATGCTCTTCTTGTCATCTATCCTCAGATAAGTCCCAGCCTATTGCAACAGTTCAGTTCTTTTTCGCGACAATGGCGACCGCGTTAAGGTGATCACGATACTTTCTGAATGTGCTCCGCATCGTCAAGATCCGCTTTCGCTCTTTCGGATGCGTCGCAATATTTAACACGATCCCCAGCGCCCTGAAAAAGCCTTCGTCGTTGATCACACGCGTGGGTTCAAGCAGGCTCATCGGATTTTTCTCGATCTTCACGATCGTAAACCCTTCCTTTTCTAGGAGAGCCGACCACTCTTTCTCCGTCAGAGGCCGCGCATTCACCTTGATCGTCTGTGCCAGTTCCCGTTGGATGTCCGCTTTTGTCTCGTCCGAGATATTGTCCGGCGCGAGGCCGAGCTCGTGAATGCCGTAGAGGCCGCCTTTCTTTAGAATCCGAAACGCCTCGCTGATGATCTCCGATTTGCGATGGTCCGCCTGCATCGTTAGCATTGCCTCGCCATAAACCTTATCAACGGAATCAGCATCGAGCGTCGTTTCGGCCGCACTTGTGTTTATGATCTTGCGGCCATTGCCATTGATCGTGTTCTTCAGATTTCGGGCAGCGGTCTCATCGAGTTCGATACCGGTGTAGCTTTTCGGCTCCCGCTTAAGCGTGAGTGCCGCGGTAAATCCTATTCCGGGAGCGAACTCAACGACGTCATCCGTCTTCTTGATATCAAGCTCGTCGATGAGCTTCGCGGTCAATTCCCGTCCGCCGGGACGAAGGACGCGCTTGCCCATCTTCGCCAAAACCCAATGCCCTTGCTCCGTATTCGTGTGATGACTGATCATAACTCTGCTCCTCCTTTCGCCGCGTCTCGTTGGTTGAGAGAATCTTACGCCTCACGATCGAGGCGGAAAGTGCCCGCAAAGACGGCGAGACCATACGTTTATAATCCTCTCGGAAAAGAGCGGAAAATATGTTCTAGCTCACAAAATGTAGAGAGATTTGCATCGGTCGGAGGTACAGGTGAAGAGCATCAATAGATCAGGAATTCCCTGTCGGGAGAAAGAAATCTCCAGTCCGTAGAACATCTCTTACCGTTGCGAGGTCGGCATCATCAACGTACGCGACCGTAAAAAGCAGTGCGTAACCTTGCCTAACGGTCGCGTAAAGCCTTCTTTTCTGCGTACCGGACGAAGTGTCGAGAAACGCGAACTGCATCGAGCCGAGCTGTTCTGCATCAGTTTCGCCGAATTTGAATCCCGCGGGCAGCTTTGCCCTCAAAAGACTCTGCCTCACGACATCAATGTAATCGACAGCATCTTTGATCTGCGGAACGGAGGAGAGATCCTCCGCTGCGATCAGAACGAATGTATTGTCCGGCGTCCCGGGCATCGAGCGATATGCCGTCAGAAGGACCGTGACGTTTTTGGCGAACTGTTTCTTGGCGAGTGGGCCGAGAGCATCGGTGTTGATCGTATGCAGGTCAAAGCCCGCCGACTTCATATAACCTTCGAAATCAGGCCCCGGGATCAACCAGCTATCAGGAAATGTAACCTGAAAGCTTAGCGAGGGATTGATATATGTTCGGCCCTTTACCGATCCGGAATCCAGCTTTTTTGCCGCTTCGCGGACTTCGGTCCCCTCCTTTACGGGAATGGACGAAGGCAGTCTCTTCGTAGGCGAACGGCGCTTTTGCGCCACAGCGAACGAAACACATAACAAAACCAAAATGATCGCAGAAATAGATCTCATAAAAAGTAAAGTCCAAGACGTGGAATTCCGGCCTCCTCACGGAGCCTTTTCATAACCATCAGCTCGTATGTCTGACGGTACTTATCCGGTTCCATGTCGCTCTTGTAGGGCTTCAGCTGTGTTTTTACCGATGCCTCAAGCCCCGCGAGGTGATTCGGTTCCCAATTTTCAAGTAACGTGCGGTCAAGAAGGCTCTCGACATCGCTTAAGGTCCTATCGACCGTATCGAAATCATCCGTTAGATTCACCTTTATCTCAGAAAGATGCGTCAAGGCTCTCCCGATGCCTTCAGAAAGGCTTTCAATTGAGCAAGCCTTAAGCTTTGCGGAACATTCGTCAATATGCTCTCTAATACGTTCAACGGTGAACTCCGAATTCAAATTCTCGGACTCCTGATCGCCTTTCCCCGTCTGAGAAGTCAGCCACTCTTTGTATTGCGTTTCGATCTCTTCCCGACAATAGAACAGGCTCTCGATCGTGCGTGTCCCGGCGGGTTGTCGGTCAAAAACATCGAACACCGCCTCGATCGAGCGCAGGACGATATGCAGCGGAATACCGCGTCCCTTCCAGCCTTCGATCATCGCCCAGTCAAGCGGCGAGAGAAAGAGATGCTTCCCTCTTCTGCGAACGAACGTGTCCTCGATCTCTGTGTAGTAATTGAAATAGTTCACGCGGCTTGAAATGATCTTCCTTCGAGCATCTAGCTTAATTTACGGCTGTCCCATTCCAAAAGCTGTCGGTGCACAACTCTGTGATAACCTATTCGCTAAAAGACCGCTAACAGACATGGCAGAAAGACGGACACGCTTTTCCACCTCTTCGGACATCGAGCTTCCGAATGATTTCAACCCAGAAAATACGACACCGGTCGAGTACGATACCGACCTGAACGAGCCTGGATCTTTTCCATACACGCGCGGTGTCCGAAGGTCAATGTATCGCGGCCGTTTCTGGACGATGCGGCAATATGCGGGATTTGCGACCGCCGGAGAATCCAATGCACGCTACAAATATCTGCTTTCACAAGGTACTACCGGATTGAGCGTGGCGTTCGACCTGCCGACGCAGATCGGGCTTGATTCTGATGATCCGCTCGCTGCTGGCGAAGTTGGCAAGGTCGGCGTGGCCATCGATTCGCTCGAGGATATGCTCACGCTTTTTGACGGTATCCCGCTCGATCAGGTCTCGACGTCGATGACGATCAACGCGACCGCCTCCACTCTGCTTTGCCTATACCTTGCTGTCGCCAAGAAGCAAAATGTCCCGTTCGACAAGGTGAACGGAACCATTCAGAACGACATTCTAAAAGAATACATCGCGCGCGGGACCTACATCTTTCCGCCCGCATCTTCGCTAAGGCTCATCACCGACACCTTTGCGTTCTGCACAAAAGAGGTCCCGAATTGGAATACGATCTCGATCTCGGGCTACCACATTCGAGAGGCAGGCTCGACGGCCGCCCAAGAGATAGCATTCACCCTCGCCGATGCCATCTGCTATATCGAAGCCGCGATCAAGGTCGGCCTCGATGTTGACGATTTCGCTCCTCGCCTCTCCTTTTTCTTCAATTCGCACAACAATCTTATTGAAGAGATCGCAAAATTCCGTGCCGCGCGCCGCCTCTGGGCGAAGATAATGCGGGATCGTTTCCACGCGAATAACGAAAAGTCGATGATGCTGCGTTTTCATACGCAGACCGCCGGCTCGACCTTGACCGCTCAGCAACCGGAAGTGAACGTCGTCCGAACTACAATTCAGGCACTTGCAGCCGTGCTTGGCGGCACACAAAGCCTGCATACAAATTCGATGGACGAGGCCCTAAGCCTCCCGACCGAGCAGGCAGCCCGCATCGCACTTCGCACGCAGCAGGTGATCGCCTACGAATCGGGAGTTGCCGATACGGTCGATCCGTTTGCTGGCAGCTACGCCGTCGAGGAACTGACCACCAAGCTCGAAAAAGCTGCTGTCGATTACATTCAAAAGATCGACGACCTCGGGGGCATGCTACGGGCGATCGAGATCGGATTCGTCCAAAATGAGATCCAACAGGCCGCATACGAGTACCAGCTCGCTGTTGAGAATAACGAAGCGATCGTGGTCGGTGTGAATAAATTCCGCACGGACGACGTCGAGCCGATCCCGATCCTAAAGATCGACGAGAAGATCGAGCGCGACCAGCGGGCTCGTCTCGCCGCCCTTCGGGAGCGACGTGATGCCGCTACCGCCGCGAAAGGCCTCAAAAATATCACCTCAGCCGCCTCAACCGACGAAAACCTCTTGCCTCACATTCTTTTCGCAGTTGAAAACTATGTCACGGTAGGTGAGATCAGCAACGCGTTACGCAAGGTTTGGGGCGAATATCACGAGAATGTAAGCGTTTAGCTCCTCACAATCAGGACAAAAAAGCAATGACAAACGTCGTTTAACTGTGTTATTCTTCCTATTGCGGATATCTTTGTCCGTAACCGAGAAGACCCCACAAAAGCAGATGCTTGACGGCATCCGTGTCCCTTTTTTCTCTCGTTTTCTCGTATCCCCTATGGAAAAGCTGAACGAATTTCTTAGAGACCTTCTGTCAAGCTGCAGCGACGAACTGCGACTCGAACCCGGCAAGAACCCGTATATGATCGCCGGTTCGCGGACGATCGACATTGCCAATGCTCCGATCCTCGGGACGCAGATCAGTATGATGGTCTTCCCTTTGATCCCGCAGGATATCAAGCTGATCCTTCCACATTCACCGGAGATCGAGTTCGAGCATCCGCATGCACTCGGGCGCTTTCAGTTCGTCGTAAGAAAATCTCCATCGGGGTTCAACGTAATTATCAGGCCACAATTGTCCGAGCAGCGCACACCTCCGCCTCCGATAAATTCCGCCCCACCTGCACCTGCGCCACAGGCGGCTACGGAACCTGCGGTTTCTGAACCGCAGAGCGTCTTCGCACCTCAAGCAGTTCCCCGATCGAGTTCGCCGTTGGACTTCAGCGATGTTGACAGCTCTTCAGCGGGCTACGAGTACACCTCAACGCTCCTTGAGGTCGATGCGACACCGGACACGCTCATTGTCGAGGAGCGCGTTGAGGTTCCTGCATACGAAGTTGCCGGAGCTCCGGCTGTTGATGTCGTCTCCGCGAACGATCCCGAATTTGCGACTGTCTTTTCGGATACCTCAACATACGAACCGCAAGGCCGACGTGACGACTTTACAGGCGCCTACGCACCCCTCGCCGAACAACCCTTCGAACAAACGGCCGAACCCGGCGCATGGCCGCCTCCGATCCCGCCCAACGAGCCTCCGGCTGCTCCTTCGCCAAATGGCGATCGCACCCCCACACCTATGACTTCACGAATGGACGACCTCTTCCGGCAGATGGCCGCCGTGGGAGCATCCGATCTTCATCTCTCGGTATCTATGCCGCCAATGGTCCGCAAAGACGGAAAAATGCAGCCGTTGGCTCCAGGGTCCGAAGCGTTGACCGCCGAATCGATGAAGCATCTTCTCGCCGAGATAATGCCGAAGAAAAATGTTGCTGAATTCGATGCTCGGCATGATACGGATTTTGCATACGAGATCACGGGACTTGCCCGTTTTCGATGCAATATCTTTATGGATCGAAAAGGAATGGGAGCTGTCTTTCGCATCATTCCGACAAAGATGACGACCGCCGAACAACTCGGCCTTTCGCAGGCAATTCTCGGCCTCACTGAACTCTCGAAGGGCCTTGTTGTCGTTACTGGGCCGACGGGTTCGGGCAAATCTACCACGCTTTGCGCGATGGTGAATCACATCAATCAGAATCGTGAAGATCATATAATCACGATCGAAGACCCGATCGAGTTCGTACACGACAACATCAAGTGCCTCGTGAACCAACGCGAGGTGCACAACCATACCGATTCATTCAAAGACGCGCTGCGTGCGGCTCTCCGCGAAGACCCGGACATCCTGCTTGTCGGCGAAATGCGTGACCTCGAGACGATCTCAATCGCCATCGAGACGGCAGAAACGGGCCATCTAGTTTTCGGCACCTTGCACACGACAACCGCGGCTTCGACCGTCGACCGCATAATCGACCAGTTCCCCGCCGACCGCCAGCAGCAGATCCGTGTGATGCTTTCGGAATCGCTAAAAGGCGTGATCGCTCAGACGCTTCTTCCGAAGAAAGGCGGTGGCCGTGTTGCCGCCCTTGAGGTCCTTATCGTAACGCCCGCGATCAGTAATCTGATCCGCGAAGGAAAAACATTCCAGATACCATCCGCAATGCAAACCGGCAAGAACAACGGTATGGTAATGCTCAACGACGCACTCTTTGACCTCGTCAAGAACGGGCTTGTCGAACCAAAAGACGCCTACATTAAGGCGGTCGATAAGGCGAATTTCGAGACCATGCTCACGCGTGGCGGTTTCAAGATCTAGCTTCGGATTCTCATCCGCTCTGCGACTCGTGTAAAATTTAGGCATCCGGATCGGATACGTGTCCAACTATTTTGCTTGGGCACGTATCTAACTTTTTACACTCAAAGAAGGTCGTATGAAGCGTTTTACCAAGTTCTCGTCCGTCGCGCTGGCCGCTCTATTCATCCTGGTCGCCTCAATTGCATCTTTTGCCCAATCTCGCCCGCAGCGGCCTGATTCTGCTCCCGGCAATGAGAAGCGCAATCAACGCCCAAAACCGCCGACGGCCGAAGAACTCCGAAAGGCCGAGGAAGCTCGAAAGCTTGAGGAAGAGAACAGGAACGCGATCAACGACCCGACGGTTGAAAAGATCTCGACAAACATCGTCTCCGTCGAGGTAACGGTCGTGAATAAAAAGACCGGCGCCATCATCACCGGGCTAAAGAAAGAGAACTTCGCGATCTTTGAGGATGGAAAACAGCAGAAGATCACGGGCTTCAACACACCGGACTCGCCGATAACTGTTACTGTCCTTGTCGAATTCAGTAAATGGAGCGAGGTCTTTGGTTCGGCCGCCGGCGGTATTTTTGAGCCCGGTTCGTATGAAGTGGTCAAGCCCGTCGCACTTTTCGTTTCGAGATTTATCAGGCCGCCGAATGATTATGCATCCATCGTGGCATTCGATATCCGCCCGACACCGATCACCGATTTTACGAACGACCCGCAGCGGCTTCGCCAGGCGGTCGACCTTCTATTCCGCAGCACTCCGGCAATGCGTGAGAACAATCTCTGGGACGCGTTGAAGTTCACGCTCCTGGGCGGAACGACCGACACCGTGGTACTCGAGAACTCGAAAGCTAAGACCGCCCAGTATGCCGGCATGGCAAGCTTGAATGCTCCGCGAAAGGCGATCATTCTTGTCGCGTCGGGTATCGATACCTTCAGCAAGACAAGCTACGATCAGGCTCGCCGCATCGTTCAGGAAGCAGGCGTACCCGTCTATATCATCAGCACTGGAAATCTATTCTTCAAACGCTATGAGCACCTGCTTGGGCCGATGGACGACCTTGCGACCGGCTTGCCCGGCCGTCTGACATTCCTTCAGGCACAAAATGCGATGAACACGATCGCGAAGGAATCCGGCGGGATGCACTTCCCAATGACGTTCGAGGGTGAGATCCCGGATTACCTGAACAGCATTAACGCGCTTCTTCGGAATCAATACAGCATTGCCTACGACCTGAACGAACCGCACACGCCGGGGCAGAAATATAAACTGCAAGTGAAGGTCGATGTGAATGGCGACGGCATCTTCGACGAAAAGGCCTATCGCGTACAAGCGCGTCCGTACTACATCCCGCCGGGCGGCGATGCAAAAGACAAGGGCAAGGGTAAGAAATAGTGATAAAAAAGCGGCGGGCCTGCAACGAATGCAAAGGGCCCGCGCTGATCGTTCGGTATTAAGACTACTTATTCGCCTAGTTCGCTGCCTGCTTCAACAAAAGACCGCTGGGCGTTGCCGTGTGGTCAAATCCGTAATTAT
>JAANMX010001767.1_pt1 | contig 23553 bp, 20 predicted proteins | sample 7279681 | NCBI WGS metagenome assembly JAANMX01 (sample SAMN14094542, study PRJNA606508) | bioreactor metagenome | isolation source: A lab-scale SPAN reactor treating ammonium-rich wastewater day 351 | place: Ireland: Galway | collected 2018-01-01
GCTATTGCTCAGAGACTACTCAAAGAACCACTGGAAGGTATCGCTGGGAGCAGGGGTCGGGTATTGCCATTCGGTCGGCATATTGTCCATGATATTGCGCAGGTTCTTGGCCGCAATCCCATAGGGTGCCGGTGGTTTGGAAATACCGATCATATAGAAGTTGTCCGCCGCGATCTGCATGATTTCCCGCATCAGCCGGGTCTGCTCGGCAGGATCCGCAGCTGCATTGACCTGATTGTAGAGGTCAAATTGCTTCAGAACAGAAGCCGGGGGTTCCTGGGCCAGGGGGCCTTCCGGGTTCACCCAATACTGATACCAGGCGTAGGCGTAGCGGCTGTGGCCGTGGACCGGCAGGAAATTGCGGGGATCGAGCAGGGTGCCAAAGCCGATGCCACCGGGGCCGCCCCAGACATTGGCGTCGTGCTCCAACACTTCCAGGCGCTGCTGGCCCAGGGCACGGTCGATGACATTGGGCTTCATTTCGACGCCCACCGCGGCCCAGTACTTCTCGACCAGTTCCAGCATATCGATATGCTCGGTGTTGACTGTGGGCACGTCGATGGTGAAGCTGAAGCGCTTGCCATCCGGGCCAAGACGGAAGCCGTCCGCATCCTTCTCGGTCAGGCCAGCCTTGTCAAGCAGTTCGTTGGCCAGGTCCGTATTGTATTCCAGATACTGGTGGGCCAATTGCTCGTTGTAGTAGGGGGAAGCCTCGAAGGGCGCAGCCTGCCAGGGTTCGCCCTGACCGACATAGACCAGATCGATGATCTCCTGGCGGTTGATGGCGTGAGAGAGACCTGCCCGGAAATCCAGGTTATTGAAAATCTCGTTCTTCATCGGATCGAGACTGTTCAGGTTGAAGGAAATCTCCATCACATTGTTGTCAGCCGTCTGCTTTTCGATGATGCGGTAGCCACCGGCTTCCTGTCCATCAAAGAAGACTGCTTTGTTGTTGAAGGTGGCAATGTGGCGGTCCTGATAGTCGATCTCGCCGTTCAGCGCCTTCAGCACCAGTGTTTCCACATCGTTGCCCACGTCAAAGGCGATGTAGTCGATGTAGGGGAGCTGGTTGCCCTCGGTGTCCACTTTGAAATAGTAGGGATTGCGCTCGGCGCGCACACTGGTGGTGTTCTCGCCATAGCCCTGGGTAATGCGCCAGGCGTTCATCGTGGGTAGTTCGGGATTGTCGAAATACTCACAGCAGCCACCGCCACCGGTCTTAGAGTTGAAATAGGCCATCCAGTCGGCAAAACCGGCGGATGTCGCTTCTTCTATCACTTTCGGGTTGTAGGTAAGATGGAATTGCTGCATATAGTGCTTGGGATAGCTCACCACGGGCGGGCCATCGGGAGAGGCAAGGCGCAGGAGCAGAACGCCGTTCGGCTGCGCGAAGGTGAACTTGACGGTGAAGTCGTCGATCTTCTCGACTACAGCAGGCTCGTCACCCGAGCGCATCCAGTTGGGAACCGACGGGTTCAGGTCCGTGTTCATCACAATATCCTCATACCAGAAGAGGATATCGTCAGCCGTGAAGGGTGCGCCGTCCGACCACTTCAACCCTTCGCGCAGTTTGAAGGTGTACTCGGTGGCATCGGCGCTGACTTCCCAGGACTCGGCGATGTTCGGTTCTACAGCCGTCCAATCCCGGGTCCAGGTGACCAACTGGTCGTAGCCGATGGTGCGGTACATCCAGGCATTGTCGCTGCCGCCACGCAGACCAGCCCGCCAGGTGCCGCCGTACTTACCGATCATTTCGACCGGCTCGACGACCAGCGGGTTGACCGGCAGACGCTCTTCCAGGGGCGGAAGGCTGCCGGCTTTGACCATTTCCTGCAACATCGGGGCTTCGTGGGCACTGCTCATATCACTCGCAGCCGGGGCGGCGGCTTCTTGTGCGGCCGGGGCCGCGGCCGCCGGGGCCGCCTCCTGGGCAGCGGGTGCTGCGGCCGGCGACTCGGCGGCCGGCGCGCCACAGGCTGCCAGCACGCCCGCTGCCAGCACAGCCAGCAGCAGAACGGCGAACAGTCGCGAAAGGGACATCCGTGAGGTGTGCATAGAGACTCTCCTTGCGTTGTATGGTTGCACGCGAAAATACGGCAGGAATTCTGTCAATTAATGTGGTTTGGCCTTGTCAAACAGATAAAAATCGGGAAAGGCCGCTGGAAAACAGGAATTAGTGATAGTGAACAATCAATCTGATCGGCGGTCATAGGGGGGGAACACCGATCCCTTTGGGGAACTGGTTGCAGTATACTGCCAGCCAGAATGAAATGTCAAATCGTCTATTGGTAATTTTTCGCAAATGATGCTAACATTTCTGCAACTTTCGCAATTTTTCAGAAAATCAGACCCCCCCGGATACATTCTCCCACCCTATATGCGGCCATCTACACCACCGGGAGGAACAGCGATGGACACCGAGCAAACCGAAATCAGGCAACAACCCCGCCTTTTCGACATCGCCGCCCACGCCGGCGTCTCATTGGCGACCGTCTCCCGAGTGATAAACAATACCGCCCAGGTCAGCCAACCTACCCGGGAGCGGGTGCTGGCCGCCATCAATACGTTAGGTTACTCGGCGACCCTTTCCCGGGCAAAATCCGCATCCCCTGCTCGCTATCCGGTTGCCCTGCTTATCCCGGATATTCTGAACCCCTATTTTGCCGAGATTGTGCGGGGGGTAGAAGAAGAGAACGAACTGGAAGGACTCTCCCTGCTTCTCTTCCACACAGCAGAAGATTCCGAGCGAGAAGAACGTACCCTGCGTAAATTGGTCAATGCGGATGTGGCCGGTGTCATCGTTTTTGGCTCCCGGCTACCATCGTATGTCTTGACTCAGTTTCAGCAGGAAAGCAAATTACCGCTGGTGGTTATCAATCGTCAAATCGACAATCAGCATATCGCCTGCGTACTCGTTGATTCGGAGCAGGCCACCCGACGTGCTACCCGCTATCTGACCAATCTGGGCCATCGCCGTATCGCCTTTTTGTCTGGCCCTGCTGCGTCCGAATCCTCTCTGACCCGCCGTCGCGGTATAGAGCAGGCCCTGGCCGAGGTGGACACAACACTCCCCCGTCAGTGGATTGTGCCGGGGTATCCCAATATTGAAGGGGGGTTTCAGTCGATGACCACGCTCCTCGGCAGCGGCGATCCTCCCAGTGCGGTGCTGGTCTATAACGATCTGATGGCTCTGGGCGCGCTCCACGCCATCCGTAGCCGGGGACTGGAGGTGCCGCGCCATATTTCAGTTATCGGCTTTGACGATATCACAATGGCTGCCCACGCCAACCCGCCTCTGACAACAATCGTCCAACCCAAAAACAGAATGGGCCGGCTGGCCGTGCAACTGCTGATGCGAATGGGGCAAGACGAGCAGCAGCCGGGCGAGGGATATATGCTCCTGGAAAGTCCGCTGATCATTCGGGAGTCTACGGCGCGACCGCTGGAAAAGTGACGCGACACCCGCCCCGGGAACCTTCTGCCTGGGTTGACGTATTGCTTTGTGGTGGGGTATCTCTACTGGGATAGCCCAAAGTAACTTTTTTATCCAACGCCAACCGGGAGGAGACGATGCGTTATTCTATCTCTGGGGAAATTGCCCAGTCGATTCGCCTGGAATTTGAGCCGGGCGAGTTTGCCTGGTGTAGCAAAGGCAGTTTGATGGCCTACACTCCCTCAATTCAGTGGAATCTGCGGGTGCCTGGCGGTCTGGGCGGGGCTGTGCGCCGCTCGCTCTCTGGCGAAGGGATCGCGCTGACCTATTTGCAGACCGATACGCCGGAGCAGCACGCCCTGTTGTCCGCCAACGCGCCCGGCCATCTGGAAGTTTGGGACCTGGAAAGCGACGGCCCGGTGACCACTACCCGGGGCTCCTTTCTCTGCGCCTGGGGGGATGACCTGGACATTACGGTCACCATTGCCCGGCGGGCCGGGGCCGCGCTCTTTGGCGGCGCGGGGCTTTTTCTGCAGACGGTCTCTGGCAAAGGCACAGTTCTTGTCCACGCCAGCGGGGATTTTTCCGAGCATCGACTGGTTGCTGGCGAACAGATGCTGGTCAGCACAGGCAATCTGGCCGCGTTTTCATCGGAAGTGGATTACGATATTCAGGGCGTGGGGGGCTGTCGCAAGATACTTTTCAGCGGCGAAGGACTCTTTATGACCCGTCTCAGCGGGCCAGGCCGGGTGCTGTTGCAGACGCTCAAACGGCAGTTTGGGGCGAACAGTGCCAATGCGGCATAATCTGTAGCCGCCCGTCAAAGCGATATGATGTTACACTCTGTGTAGGACACATTTTTGTTCCGAATCCCCAAAGAGTGTAGCCACTCAACTTTCGATTTCTATGTCTATACCCGACACGGGCATAAACTGACATTTTGTCACCTTATCAAGTATATTACCCCGGACACTTCCAAAGAATCCTTATTGGGAAACAACTCTAATGACCTCGGCCACCCGCTCGATCTGCTGACGGGTTAGAGAGGTGGCCGAGGGCAGATAGAAACCATCCCGGCAGAGAGCCTCGGCCACGGGGAAGCGCTGGCCCTTGAATTGTTGCCAGTAGACGGGCTGGCAGTGCATGGGAATAAAAAAGGTGCGGGTCTCGATGCCCTTCTCGGCCAGGGCCACCCGCAGGCTGTCCCGGTTCATCCCATAGGCGGCTTCGTCCACCAGAATCCCATACATCCAATAGACATTCTTGGCCCAGGGCGCTTCCGGCGGCGTTGTAATGCCGGGAACGTCGGCCAGCAATTCGGAATAGTAGGCCGCATTGGCCCGGCGCATAGCCACAAATTTCTCTAGCTGCTCCACCTGGCCCAGACCGACCGCAGCCTGCAAGTTGGTCATCCGATAGTTGAAGCCCACATATTTGTGCCAGAAGTGGCGTTCGCTGCTAAAGGCGTGATCCCGCAGATTCCAGGCCAAACGGGCGATCTCCTCGTTGTCGGTGGTAACCATCCCCCCTTCGCCGGTAGTCAGGATTTTGTTGCCATAGAAGCTGAAGGTGGCCGCATCCCCCAGACCGCCAGTGCGTCGCCCTTTGTATTCGGCCCCGTGGGATTCGGCCGCGTCTTCAATAATCGCAATGCCGTGCTGGCGGCCCAACTCCAGCAGCGGGTCCATATCCACCGGATGGCCGTAGATATGCACGGGGACAATGGCTTTTGTGCGGGGGGTAATCTTTGCTGCCACATCTGCCGGGTCCATCTGCCAGTAGTGGGGTTCGTTGTCCGCCAGCACAGGCGTTGCGCCGCAATAGGTGACCGCGTTGATGGTGGCTATCATTGTAAAGGTGGGGATGATCACCTCGTCGCCCGGTTGCAGCCCCAGGGTTGCCAGGGCCAGATGCAAGGCCACAGTGCCGTTGGCACAGGCGATCCCATAGCGAACGCCGCAGGCCCCGGCAAACTGCTTTTCAAAGTCCCGGATAAAACTGCCCGCGGACGAAATCCAGTTGGTCTCCACGGCCTGCTGGACATACGCCAGTTCGTTGCCGGCAAGCGTGGGTTCGCAGACGGGAATGATCGATTGGCGGGTTTCTTCGCCAAAACGGGGAATGGGCGCGTAGTGGGCCTTCACCACCGGGTCTTTGGCCGGGATGATTCCGGCCAGATCGCCCATATCTTCCAAAGAGAGTTCCACAGGTTGGAGCATTCTCAATTCCTCTCAAAGCGTGACTACCAAGCCAATCAAAAGTGGACGCAGATTTGACTGATTGCAACGCAGATGACGCTGATCAATGCTAAAAATCAGTGCAGATCAATTCAAATCATGAAAATCTGCGTCCCTCTGATCGCCTGGATTAGTAGATACCTCAAAGCGCAGGTCTACAATTGTTCTGATATATTTGCGCCCCTTCACCAGATAGTCCCACAGATTGACGCCTGTTTTGCTGGTGCCGGCTGTGCGGGGAAGACAGCGATAGGGTGCTTCTTGCACCTGCCAGCCCTGGCGCACGCAGCGGGCCAGCAGATCGATACAATACTCGCCGTAGTCGCCCCGCAGACGAACCGAGCGCAGGGGCGCGGCCCGGGCCGCAATAAAACCGCTGGTCCAGTCCGTTACCGGCCCGCCCAGGAGCGCCGAAGCGAAACGGTTGATGAGCCAACTCAGGCCGCGAGCCACTGGGCCGTGGGCCACGTCCGCGCCGCCGACCATCCAGCGGGAGCCAAGCGCCATATCCGCGCCCTGCTCCAGCAGCGCCAGCAGTCGGGGCAACTCTTCCGGCGGCATAGAGAGATCGCAGTCCATCCACGTAACCGCGTCCGCGCCGTACTGCTCGATGGCCTCGTCGATGCCCCGCTGAATGGCGCTGGTCAGCCCGCTCTGGTTGCGGCGGCGAATCAGGAGCACCCGCTGATGGCCGGGGCTGTTGAGTTCCTGGGCAAGCGCTTCCACCACCTGCCAGGTCCCGTCCGGCGAATCGTCGTCCACCACCAGCACGACATAGGGCTGTTCCACCGCGGCCAGCAACCGGCGAATCAGCGGCTCGATATTTTCGCGTTCATTGTAGGTGGGCAGAACCGTACAGACAAACACAGGAAAATCCCATCGGATGGTGGCGCCCCAATCACCGGACTATTCAGGCCGTTGGGCCAGGCAGAGCAGGCTGGCGCCAAGCGGTAAATCGTAGCGTCGCAGCAGGGCTGCTTCTGCCACCAAAACAGAATACCACAGGGAATCCCACAACCCATCGGTGCGCAAGGCACTTTCTGCACCCACCACTCCCCTTTGCTGGAGAAATCGGTGGGTCGCAATCAAAGGAAGCAAGAGTGTATTGGCGTGGGTCAACCGCACGGGTTGCAGAGAAGCTGCCGCCAGGCTCTGGCGCATCTCGTGGGCGTGGTAGCGGCGACCCGTGCCAAAGGCTGCGTCGTGGGGGCTGGCAAGCCAGGAGAGCGCGCTCACCCGCAGCAACAGACAGCCACCGGGCCGCAACAGAGAACGACAAGCCTTAAGCACTGGGGCCAACTCAATGCCGCTCTGATCAAAAACATCCAGCGCCACAATCAGCGCGCAGGATTCGCTGGGCAAGGGCATATGGCCGGCATCGGTCAGCACCAACCGCTTCGCCCCGCGCTGGCTGGCCTGCATCAGCGCATCCCAGCGCAGGTCCATCCCAAAAACCAGACGCTCCGACCAGAGGTGCTGCAACTCGCGCAGAAAGCTGCCGCCGCCACAGCCGATCTCCACCAGCGCGCCTTGGGGAAGGGGTGTCTGGGCCAGGAGTTCCAGGCAAATTCGGCGCATCCCCCGGCTCCACCAGTGGCGCTCCTCCACCTGATAGAGCAAAGGCAGCTCGCTCCCTGTCGAAAAAGAGGGGTGTGATATTGCAGTCATAGGCTTCTTTCGTTCATCGTGGCTGGTCGGACTAACAGTCCGACCTACGAGGGCTGTTTTCGCGTCAGGGCTGCTGCCCGATCACAACTTCGCCCAGCCGAACTGCCCCTTTGCCGGGCAGGCGCGTCCCATCGGTCTGGTAGAGACCCATCTCCAGCCCATAACTGCCAGCCAGCAAATCCTGGGGCAGGGGAATCTGATATTCGTCCAAAATCAGCCAGCCTGCCTGCCAGCGCGGAGTGGGTAAGCTGCCGTTGCCCGGCGGGCTATCTTTGCCTGCTGCCAGAGCGCCAGGGGAAGCACCCGCCGGGCCGAGAAGGTGCAGGAAGACAGTCCAATCGTTTTGGGGTCTTTCATCAACCGCCCAGTGTAGCTGCACGTAGAGCGTATCCCCAGGGCGAGGCTGTTTGGGCAACAGATCGTAGCCCAACAGCCGGATGCCATCGCCCAGAGGAGCAGAGACGGCCATCTTCGGCGGGCGTTTGGGCCAACTTCCTGGGGGGCGCGAATAGACCTGGGCATAGAGTTCACCCCGCCGATCCTTCCATTGGCGGCCGGTTGCGGCATTGGGAAAGAGTTCGGGCAGCAGCAGCCGGGTGCGAAAATCCTCGTGTTCAATGACTACATACTGTTCGCCCGTCCTGGCCCGACCACTGCGGGAGGGGAAGACGTTGCGGCCATCGAAAGCGGCGGGTGGCGTTCGGCCCCGGACAGCCAGGGCAAAGGCCAATGTGGGATGGCTCTCAGCGCGGGGGGTCAGATAGATGGGGGTGGTGGCGGGCTGGGAGGCCATCCAGCGCCCCATTGCCCACAGCCCTTCGTCAAAGGCGTAGTAGAGATCGGGCAGGCCGGCCCAGCGCACGAAGTAGTTCTGGGCGGAAGTCACCCCCCCGACCAGCAAGAGCAGAATGCCCGCGGCAGCCGTTGCCCTGCGCAATCCGGCTCCCCAGCCCCGTCTTTGGGCAAAGGCAATCGGCAGGCTCAACCCCAGACCGATCAGCAGGGCGGTCGGCGCGGCCACGCCAAGAATGCGGTGAAAGTGGGGCGCATAGTCTGTGATCAGTCCGGGAAAGGCCAGCCCGAACAGCCCAACCAGCAGCAACCCATAGACCGGACGCAGCCCTCGCCAGAGAGCGACCGCCAGCCCTGCGTAAAAGGGCAGGGCCAGCCACAGATTCAGTGCGGCCGCACCGGGCAGATTGCGCCGGGGGTCCAGATCGCCCACCATTCCAAAGGGGCCAAACATCCGGGCCGTAGCCCACAGATTTGGCCAGAAACCGGCGTTGGCCCCGCCGCTGCTCGTCACCTGTTGGGGGCGATGCAGCAACAATTCGGGGTTCTGCCAGAAAAAGAGCAGGAGGGGTGCAGCGGCCAGAAGGGCCAAACCGCCGGCCAGCAGCAGTCCCTGCCAGCGTTGGCCCAGAAGGGTCCGCTGAAACCAGACCAGATGGGCGGTGGTCAACAGGGCCAGCAGGGGGATAAACCAGGCAGACTGGTAGGCGTAGAGGGTGGCGGCCATCAACAGACCGGCCCCGGCAAAGGCGACCCAACTGCCTGCACGCCAGCCCCGCAGGAGCAGCCACATCCCCCCGGCCCAGAGCAGAGGCACAAAGATAGGTTCGATCCCCATCCGGCTGAAGTGGATGTGCCAGCGCATGACGGCCAGCGCGCCGGCGGCAAAGAGTGGAAAGCTGGGGGGAAGGGAGTCGTCGTGGCGGCGCATCTCTGCGCCCAGGGCATAGACGGCCAGCACGCCGAGAATGCCAAAAAAGGCCGCGGTCACCCGCATAGCCGTTGGCCCGGCCTCGCCGCCAAAGAGACGGAAGATCGCAAAAGTGACGGCATTGGCGTAGGCGTTGAGGGGAGGAACGCCAAAGTTGCCTTCCAGAAAGAGGGGGCGGTAGCCTGGCTCGGTGAGAATACGCCAGGCTTCCAGCCCCTCGAAAGATTCGTCGAAGTGAAAGCCCGGCGGGATTGTGTCGATCTGCCAGAGGCGCAGGAAGGCCGCTGCGATGAGAATCGCGCCCAGAACCAAAAGGTGGGGCGAATTGCGAATTGTGAATTGCGAGTTGCGGATTCTCGCGGCCCAGTCCCCAGTCCCCATTCTCCGTGTCCCCTAGCGCGCCACCATCGGCCCCAGTTCCCGCCCGCCGATCAGGTGGAAGTGGGTGTGGAAGACCACCTGGCCTGCGTCGGGCCCCGCGTTGCAGAGCAGACGGAAGCCGCTTTTGGAGACGCCCTCCTGCTTTGCCAGTTGATTGGCTACAGCCACAATACGCCCCAGCGTCTCGGCGTCGGCCTCCCCCATCTCCGTCACGCTGGACGAGTGGGTGTTGGGAATGACCAGAATGTGGGTGGGCGCCACCGGACGAATGTCCCGAAAGGCGGTCACCAGCTCGTCCTGGTAGAGGGTCTCCGAGGGGATTTCCCCGGCGATGATTTTGCAGAAGATACAGTCAGTTGTCATACTGTGGCTCCATTATCTCTGGCTGTAACGGATGGAAGATAGGGCATCAGACCACCACCTTTTGCACACCGACGAATTCCAGAGTGACATCAGAAGGTTCGTCATCCTCTAAGCACAGAGAAATAACTTCACGCATATTCTGCATCAATTCGTCCAGGGTTTCGCCCTGTGAATAGCAGCCAGCCAGCGAGGGTACTTCGCCCACATAGAATCCATCTTCATCTTTTTCGATGACTACATAGAATTCTCGGCCCATCACAGACTCCTAACCTGAAAAAGAACACGGACTTACACAAATTTGTTGCGCAACGCCTGTTCAAATTGCTCCACCAAAGAAGCCTCCAGCCCGGCGATTTCGGCCAACAGTTTGAAGGGCAGGGGCAAAGGTTCTTGCCAAAGCCATTCTTCGCGCAGCCAGAAGCCGCTGATCACCGCCGAACGGTAGACGCCATCCAGCGTTTGGATGGGCTGATAGCGACCGGCGGAATTGAGTTGGTAGAACTCGGCTCGCTGGGTCTGTGGGTCCAGCAGCCAGAACTCCGGGATACCGGCTTCTTCGTACTCGAAGAATTTGTCGCCCCGATCCCGCCCGATGCTCTCCGGCGAGATGATTTCGATCACCAGATCAGCCGGACCGTCCAGATAGGTGGAGCGCAGCCGGTCGAGATGTTCGGTACGAATAAAGAGCAAGTCCGGTTCGCGCCCACTGTTTGTCAGGCGCATCTGAAATGGCGCGATCCGCAACTCCCCTACTGATCGGTAGCGCACGTACAAACCGGCCAACTGATCTAAAAACGACACCAACTGCTGATGCCTGTTTGAAGCAGGACTCGTCATAATCACCTTCCCATCCACCCATTCGGCCAGCGTATCTTCGTCCGCCCACTCCAGAAACTCCTCGTAGCTCATCTCGCGCAGGGGCTGCTCGTCCCTGTCCAGCAGGACAGCCAGCAATTGACGGCGCAATTCCTGGGGAATCGGCCAACTGTCGTTAGGCCAACTATCTTCCGCGTTGTAGACTTCAGAATCGTTCAAAGTTCGGGTGCTCATACCGCCCATCCTTCCGGGGTAGAAACCACTCGTCTCTACCCCATTATCTCATCATCCCATCACCCCACCACCACATTCACCAGCTTATCCGGCACCACAATCACTTTGCGCACCTGCTTGCCATCCAGCCACTTCTGCACGCCTTCGGTGACCAGGGCCATCTCTTCCAGCCGTTTGGCGGGGGTAGCCGGGGCGACGGTCAGCTTGTCCCGGTTCTTGCCGTTGACCTGGACAACAACCGTTACTTCGTCCTCCTTCGCCTTCTCCGGGTCGCCCGTGGGCCAGCTTTGCAGATGGACCGAATCGCTGTGGCCCATGCGATGCCACAGTTCTTCGCTGATATGGGGAAAGATGGGAGCCATCATCAGCAGCAGATTGCGGATAGATTCCTCCCAGATGGGCGAACCGACCACCGCCGACTCCTTCGCCTTCATCAGCAGATTGTTCAGTTCCATCAGGGCAGCGATGGCAGTGTTGAAGCGGAAGCCCGCCATATCTTCGCCCACTTTGACCAGCGTCTGGTGCAGCTTGCGCTCCACCTCGCGCACTTCGTCCGCGCTGGGCGTGGCCGCCAGATGTTCGGCTTTGGCCTCGTCGGTGACGATTGCCCAGACCCGGTTCAGGAAGCGGCTGACCCCTTCGATGGCGCTGGGGTCCCAGGGCCCGCCCTGATCCCAGGGGCCGATGAACATCAGATAGCCGCGCACGGTGTCCGCGCCGTAGCGGGCCACGTACTCATCGGGATTCACCACATTGCCCCGGCTCTTGGACATCTTTTCGTTGTCCGGCCCCAGAATCATCCCCTGGTTGAACAGACGATCCATCGGTTCGGCGAAGGGAACGATGCCCATATCCCGCATGGCTTTGGTGAAGAAGCGGGTGTACAGCAGGTGCATTGTGGCGTGCTCGATGCCGCCGGTGTACTGATCCACCGGCAGCCAGTAGTCGCCTTTGGCCCGATCCCAGGGGGTATCGTCCGCGGTCAGGGCCTCGCCCTTTTTCCAATAGGGGGTGACGTAGGCGTACTGATACCAACTGGAACACATAAACGTATCCAGTGTGTCGGTCTCCCGCTCGGCGTCACCGCCACAATTCGGGCATTTGACATTGCGGAAACCCGCGTGATACTTCAGCGGGCTTTCGCCCGTGGGCTTGAATTCGGCGTCGTCGGGCAGAATGACGGGCAGATCCGCGTAGGGCACGGGCACAACGCCGCAGGTCGGGCACAGAATCATCGGAATCGGCGCGCCCCACATCCGCTGGCGGCTGATCAGCCAATCCCGCAGCCGGTAGTTGACCGCCATTTTGCCCTTGCCCGTCTCTTCCAGCCAGGCGGTGACCTTCGCCGCCGCGCCCTTGACGGGCGTGCCGTCAAAGCTGCCGCTGTTGATCATCTCGCCCTCGTCTTTGGAGTCCCAGGCTGCGTCCAGCTCCCCCGTCGCGCCCGCCGGCCCGGTGATCACCCGGCGGATTTCCAGTCCGAACTTGCGGGCAAAGGCGAAGTCCCGCTCGTCGTGGCCGGGGACAGCCATAATTGCGCCGGTCCCATAGCCCATCATCACATAATCGGCAATCCAAATCGGGATGCGCTCGCCGTTGACCGGGTTGATGGCGTAGCCGCCGGTAAAGACGCCGGTCTTCTCCTTGTCGGTCGCCCCGCGAGTCACCTCGTCCAGCCGCTCGGCCGCGGCTTTGTATTCCGCCACTGCCGCCCGCTGCCCGTCAGTTGTGACACTCTCCACCAGCGGATGTTCCGGGGCCAGAACCATAAATGTCGCGCCCCACAGAGTATCTGAGCGAGTGGTGAAAATCTCAATCGGCTCGCCCGCTTCCGTCTGAAAGACGACCTGCGCGCCTTCGCTGCGCCCGATCCAATTGGTCTGCATCACCTTCACCCGCTCCGGCCAGTCGATAATTTCCATATCGGCCAGCAGTTCCTCGGCGTAGTGGGTGATGCGAAACTTCCACTGGTTCAGCTCTTTTTTGATGACAGGCGTGCCGCAGCGCTCGCAGTGGCGGTCGTCGCCCCACACCTGTTCCCGGGCCAGGGTCGTATTGCACTGGGGACACCAGTCCACCGGGGCAAACTCCCGGTAGGCCAGCCCGCTGTCGTACAGCTTGCGGAAGAACCACTGGCTCCATTTGTAATAGTCCGGGTCACAGGTCACAGCCTCCCGGTCCCAGGCCCACATCGCGCCCATCTGGCGCAGTTGAACCCGCATCCGTTCGATGTTCTTGTAGGTCCACAGTTTGGGGTGGACATTATTTCTGATGGCCGCGTTCTCCGCGGGCAGACCAAAGGCATCAAAACCCGGCGGAAACAACACATTGTAGCCGTTCATCCGCCGGTAGCGTGCGCCGGCGTCGCTGGGGGTCATCGCGTACCAGTGGCCCGTGTGCAGGTCGCCGGAAGGATAGGGCAGCATCGTCACCGCATACCACTTGGGGCGGCTGGGGTCTTCGATTGTGTCGTGCTGACCTGCGGCTTCCCAGGCTGCCTGCCATTTGGGTTCGATCTCCTGGGGGGTATATTTGTCTGCCATTATGGAAATCTCCTGTTTGGGAGTTGGGGTCGGTCGCTTGTGTGTGGTGGGTAAAACGTAAAACGTGAAACGTAACAAACGAGAGTGGAATGATACCACTTACGTTGCACGTTTCACGTTTTTGCAAAGCCCGCCCAAGCCCAGGGGAGACGTTCCCTCCCCCGGTGCGGGCTATCTAAGCGCGAGGATACCGCCCACCGCGTTGCCTGTGGTGGCGGGGACACTATGGAAGGGGTTCCAACGCGCCTGTGTTCTGTACATAGGACAAGTATAGCACAATATCCCGCAAAGTCTACAAGAATTTGCGACGAGTTTTTGCGCCTACTCCACAATCTGGACGATTAGCCCATCCAGCGGTAACGCCCCATCAGCCAGTGGCCCGTTTTTCCCGGTTACGGGCAGCCGCTCACCGCCCTCTCTGCGGTAGAGACCGGTGATCAGGCGATATTCTCCCGGCGGCGGGAGAGAGACGACGGCCAGCCTGTGGGTATCCACAATCGTCTGACCCGGCAGCCAGAGAGATGTGGGGTAGCGCCCGTTGGCTGGTGGACCGTCGCCCTGGCCATACAGTTTGCCGTCCGCCCCCAGCAGGTGCAGCAGCACAACCAAATCCTCGGCGATGGCCGCGTCTGTGCGCCAGTGGAGGGTTACATCGGGCAGACACCCGACCAGAGCGCTTGCCGAACAAACAATCCGGATGGCTTCCGTCCCCGCAAAGCCATAGCCGGTCAGCTCGATGGCGTCGCCCACCCGCAAGTTGGGATGTAACTGCGCACCCCCACCCAACCTCCCCCACAGTGGGGGAGGAGTCGATCCACTTCCCTCCCTGGAATGGGGAGGGGTAGGGTATACGTTGGGGTTGCCAATTGTGGGTGGGGTTTCAGGTTCGCCCACCACATAAATAGTGGCAAGCACATCCCCCTCCTCCGGCGCAGGGGCCAGCCGTTGACCTGTGGCGGGATCGTACAGACCGACCCGCACCTGATAGACCAGCGGGGGCAGCTCCGCGGGCAGGATGATGCGGTGTTCGTCCCGCACATATGTATCCAAATCCCAATGGCGGGTGGGGATGTCGATCTGCGACTGGGCGTCGCCCGGGATTTCATTGTCCGATGTGGCGCGGGTCTCGACTGGGGGCAGTGTGTCCAGATGGATGAAAGTGGTGTAATCCACGTCCAGCGGGGTTTCGGCCTGCCAATAGAGCCGGATATGCAGCCGGTCACCCGGTCGATAGACGGTTTTGTCCAGATCGAAGCCAAGCAGCCGCACCTTCCCCTCAAGTACCTGCTCACCCCCACCCAACCTCCCCCACAGTGGGGGAGGAGTCGATCCACTTCCCTCCCTGGAATGGGGAGGGGTAGGCTGGGGTGGCTGGACAGGTACCTCATCAAAGCGTACATTCAGCGGATGCTGCGTTCCGATAACCTCTCCCGGCGGCGATTGGAGATGTAACAGATCTTTCTGCCGGTCAACAAAACCGACTTTGACGACAACCGCCAGCAACAGAAAGAACGCCATCCAGCGGGCCAGGCGGACGGTATCTCCGGTCGTCTCGGCTGGTTTGGCTGGTCTCTGCGCCCTGGGCCAGCCAAGCGACAAGAGCAAAGCGATGGCTGCCAGTGTGACCGCCAGAGAAAGCCAGCGATACAGCGGCCAGCGATAGCGCACCTCTACCCAGTGGATTCCAGCTGGCGCTTCCAAAAGGATCAGACCGCTCTCCGCTTCCGGGAAGACCGGCGTTGCTGCGCCGTCGATTCGGGCCTCCCATCCAGGAAAGTAGAAAGCGTGAAAACGCAGGGTTTGGGCTGCTGACAGGCGCAGCCGGTAGGCAAACGTCAGGGGTGTCAGGCTGGTCTGGATAACCTCGGCCTGGGCGGGAAGAAGCGCCCGGTCCAGGCGATCCGGAATCTGGCCGGCTTCGATTGCGGAGACAAGCGGGGACGACCGGGGCTGTTCCGCCACCCAAACCGGCAGATATTCGCCCAGATTCGTACCGCCGATGACCAGACCGGACATTTCAAAGCGCAGGTGGTCCGCCACTGTCGGGCTGCCAAAGTCAACAAATCCAGCCGTCGGGTAGAAGAGGGGGGCGACAGGGGCCACAATCAACAGAAAAGTGAGGCCGAGAAGTATGCCCCCTTTCAGCGCGCTGGCGCGCAGCCAGGCCAGCCGGTCGAAGAGTAGCTGGACACCCAGCCCGGCGAGAAAGGCGGTGGCCAGAATGGGCAGACCAAAGAGCCGCCAGGGAAATTGGGCCAGGGAGAGAAAGGGAAAGGTTTCCCACAGGGCCGTCGATTCGGGAAGCATCAAAAAGAGACTGCCAACCAGCACCAGCAGGCAGAAAATGGCGTGAAAGAGCCGATCAGACCATCGGCGTTGCCACGGCAGAGTCAGCAACCCCAGCCCGGCCAGACCGACCAGCATTGGATTCAGGCTGAAAGGCACCCACGGGTTGGCCGCGGCCAGGTCCAGGCGGGCAGGCCACGCCCATAGCTCTGAAACGGTTAGGAAACGCAGACTGTACGGGCTTTTTTGCACATAGAAATCGCTCTGTGTCCAGGTCCAGCCCCGTTCGATAAAGACGGGAAAGAGAAACCAGCCAGCCAGAGCGACTCCCAGCAGGAGCGCGACTATTGCGTACAGCGTTCGCCGGGTGAGAGGCTGACGAATCTGGTACAGAATCAGATAGGCAGCCAACAATCCGACCAGTAATAACCCCTGAAAAAGATGGGATTGCAGAGCCGCCGCCACAATCAGAGCCACCCAGACAACCGCTGATCCCCGCCCCGTGGAGAGTAGCCGATGCACTGCCCACAGCCCCCAGGGGAAGAGGGCCATCCCCAACAATTGGGGATAATTGCCGCCGTAGAGCAGATGTTGACGAAAGACAAAGGGTGTGTAGAGCTGGGCGGCGGCGACGATCAGCGATGGACCAAAGCCCAGTGTGCGCCGGGCAAAAAAATAGGCCCCAAGCGACGCCAGGTAGAGCGTCCCAACGGCGAGAAGTTTGGTGGCGCTGGTAAGAGAAAGGCCCAGCAGATGCCAAAGATCGATGAAAATGTAGGGCAGGGGCGGGGCAAAGTTGAAGAGGGGATACCCATAGCCAAAGGCCAGATTGGGCGCCCAGGTGGGGAAGAGAATGCCATTACGCCATAGGTAATCCCATTCCACTGTGCGAAAGAGATGGATTTGGGCATCGGCCATCCCAGGCAGACCGGGACGCATTAAGGACGAAATCAGGAGGAAGGGAAGCAGTAGGAGGGCGACTGCTTCCCAGCCCTGTTGCGTCTCTGCCCCGGTCTGGCCCCGGGCGAAGGCTTTCATTACGCCAGCAGCCCCAGGGTCTGGGCCAGGGCTGCCTCTTCCCCGATAGTCGGGCGAAATTCCAGCCCCACATAGCCGGCGTAACCGCTGGCGTCTATGGCCCGGAAGATCGCCGCGTAATCGTTCTCCCCCCCCAATAGCTCGTGGCGGCCCGGCACACCAGCCGTGTGGATATGGCCGATCTGATGCAGATGGCGGTGCAGATTGTTGATCAGTTTACCTTCGGTCAGTTGCTGATGATAGAGATCGTAGAGAATGCCCAGTCCCGGTGAATCCACCTCCTCCACAATGTCCCCGGCCTGGGCCATTGTCGTCAGCCAGTAGTGCTTGTGATCCACAAAGGGGTTGAGCGGTTCCAGACAGATACGTACACCCTCCTGCGCGGCTACGTGGCTCATGGCCCGCAGCTTGCGCACCACCCGCCGCCGGGTGATCTCCCAGCTTTCGCCGGCCACCTCATTGCCAGTAGTCAGTATTAGACTGCTGCATTGCAGCCGGTGGGCCACGGCCGCGGCTTCCACAACGGCCTGGGTCATCACGGCGTCGTTGCCCGGTGTGGTCAAGGCAAAGCCCGGATCGACGGCAAACCCGGCCACAGCCAGACCGGTTTCGGCTGTGGCCCCGGCGATGGCGTCCAGGTCTTTGGCCCGCCAGCCCCAGAATTCATAAGCCGGGTAGCCCGCCGCAGCTACCCGACGAATGCGCTCCTGAAAGGGCACAAAGGGTTGTCCGGTCCAGAACATTTCGATACAGACGGATAGTTTGGGCATTAGGGGACTCCTGTGGATGGAATGGAGGGCAAAGAATAGCGCGTTTATTTTGCTGATTCACTACAATAGCGCATTTTCCGCTCATTGTAAAAATCCAATCTCACCTTTCGGCTATCTTCCACGAAACCTTTTGTAGCGAATTGCCAGAGAAGCATCTACCGGCTACACTACAGGCAGAGGCAATAGACAGCCATAGATAGACCTCCCTTGAACATCAGGCCAAACGACTAACTGACACCGATGCGGATGAAAATCAGAACGCAGATTTCGCAAATTTTTATCCGCGTTCATCGGTGTTCATCCGCGTTCATCCGTGTTTATCCGTGTTCATCCGTGTTCATCCGTGTTTATCCGTGTTCATCCGTGGCTATCTTCAGAACAGGGCGTGTGTGGAATGCAACTCCGTTTTATTGAAGCCTTTTCTGCCGCTGCTGTGGCCGATCCCCGCATCCGGGCGGCGTGGCTGGCGGGCAGTTTCGGCAAGGGCATCGCCGACCGCTGGAGCGATGTGGACGCCCATCTGCTCATCGACCCGGCCCACAGCGACGACTTCAAAGCTGGCGTGCGTGGCTGGCTGGAAGCGCTGCGCCCGCTGGTCCTCTACCGGCTGCTGTTCGGCGGCCAGATGGTCAACGCCATGACCGACGAGGGGATGCGGCTGGATGTCTGGCTGCATTCGGGCGAGAGCGCCGAAGTGGTGGAAGGCCACACCCGGGTCCTCTACGCCCAGGACGGTACGCTCACGTGGAAACCCAATCCGGGCACGGCGCTTTCCCAGGCCGAGGCCGCGGCGGAACTGGAGCGGGCCATCCCGGAGTTCTGGCGCTGTGTGGCGATGTTGCCCGTGGCCCTGGGCCGGGATGAGAAGCTCATCGGCGCGGCGGGCAACTTTCTTATTCTGCTCCTGCTGACAGATGTGCTCTCTCTGGCAGGCGGTGTGCGTAAGGACCGGGGCGTGAAGGCGCTCAACAGCTTTCTGCCGCCGGAGCTACGTCGTCTGGCCGAGGATGCCACTTCCCTGCCTGCGTTGACCCTCGAAGAACTGGCCCGCTTCCAACTGCGTCTGGCCCGGCTGATGCAGGAGCACGGCCCGGCTATCTGTGAACAGTGGCAGGTGGACTATCCCCAAGCCCTGGAAGACGCGGCCCTGGGCTATGTGGCGCGCGAGTTGCGCCAATTGGGTTTCGGCGCTACACTCGAAGAATTGCACCGACTACTCTAAAAAAGCACACGGATTTGCACGGATGGAAAGGATTTACACGGATCAAAATCTGCGAAAATCTGCGCTTTCTGCGTAATCTGCGTTCCTCTCATCTGTCAAAGGAGTCGCCCCTATGCCCCGCATTGTACGCGCTGCCCTCGTCCAGGCAACCTGGACCGGCGATATGCAGTCGATGATCGCCAAACACGAAAATTACGCCCGCCAGGCCGCGGCCGAGGGCAGTCAGGTCATCTGCTTCCAGGAACTCTTCTACGGCCCCTACTTCTGTCAGGTGCAGGACCGCAAGTTTTACGCCTACACCGAGCCGATTCCCAACGGTCCCACCACCGAGCGGATGCAGAAGCTGGCCCAGGAGACGGGAATGGTGCTGATTGTGCCGATGTACGAGGAGGAGAAGCCCGGCCTCTATTACAATACCGCTGCGGTCATCGACGCCGACGGCAGCTATCTGGGCAAATACCGCAAAACCCACCTGCCCCACCTCCCCGGCTTCTGGGAAAAATTCTACTTCCGCCCCGGCAATCTGGGCTATCCCGTCTTTGACACGGCTGTGGGCAAAATCGGCGTCTACATCTGCTACGACCGCCACTTCCCCGAAGGCGCCCGCTGCCTGGGGTTGAACGGCGCGGAGATCGTCTTCATCCCCTCGGCCACCTCCCGGGGTCTCTCCCAGCATCTGTGGAAGATCGAGCAGACCAGCCACGCCATCGCCAACGGCTATTTTGTGGGCACAATCAACCGGGTGGGCATCGAAGCGGAGATCGGCGACAACGACTTCTACGGTCAGAGTTATTTCTGCACGCCCAGGGGTGAATTTGTGACAACCCTGGGCGACCGCACCGATCTGCCCGGCCAGGGTGACGCCTTCAAAGAAGAATTGATCATCCGCGATCTGGACCTGGACCTGATCCAGGAAGTGCGCCAGACCTGGCAGTTCTACCGGGACCGCAGGCCGGAGATGTATGGGGAGATTGTGGAGTTATAGATCGACAAGAGATAGACTTTTCCTGGCGAGGCGTGAAACGTAAGACGTGAGATCGCCTGTATCTTCTCACGTTTTACGCCTCACGTTTCGTCCGCCTTTGCCCAGGGAGAACGGACAATGAAAACCCTCATCAAAAACGGCACAATCGTCACCGCCGCCGACACGATTCAGGCGGATGTACTGATTGACGGGGAGCAGGTGGCGCTGATCGGGTGCGGTCTGCGGGAAGAAGGGGCGACGGTCATCGACGCGGCGGGCAAGCTGCTTCTGCCCGGCGGTATCGACGTCCATACCCATCTGGAACTGCCCTTCGGCGGCACTGTCTCGTCGGACGATTTCTTCACCGGCCAGCGGGCCGCGGCCTACGGCGGCACGACCAGCCACATCGACTTTGTGATCCAGCCCATCGGCGGCACGCTGAAAGAGGGCATCGACGCCTGGCACGCCAAGGCCCGTCCCAAAGCCGCCATCGACTACGGCTTTCACGTAGTCATCACCGACCTGCGGGACGACGTAATGGCCGAAATCCCGTCGGTGGTGGATGAGGGCATCACCAGCCTGAAGCTCTTTATGGCCTACAAAGGGGTCTTTCAGGTGGACGACACGACCCTCTTTCGGGCGATGCAGGTGGCTGAGAAGCACGGCCTGCTGGTGATGGTCCACGCCGAAAACGGAGATGTCATCGCCGAACTGACCGCCAAACTCCTGGCCGAGGGCAAGACCGACCCCAAATATCACGCAGTGGCCCACCCTGCGCTGGCAGAGGCCGAAGCCACCGGGCGGGCTGTGGCCCTGGCGGGCATCAGCGGCGCGTCGCTCTACGTCGTGCATATGACCTGCGAGGAGGCCATCGAGCAGTTAGCGTTGGGCCGGGCCAAAGGCTTGCGGGTGATGGGGGAAAGTTGCACCCAATATCTCTACATTTTCGAGGAGGAGCTGGCCCGCCCCGGCTTTGAAGGGGCCAAATTCGTCTGCTCGCCCCCTGTGCGCCAGCCAAAGGATGCGTCGGTGATTTGGAAGGCACTGGCTGATGGCACGCTCCAGGCTATCTCCACGGACCACTGCCCCTTCTGGTACAACGGCGGCGTGGACGGGCGGGTGGCCGGCAAGGAGCTGGGCAAAGAGGGCTTCCACAAAATCCCCAACGGAATGCCGGGCATCGAGGACCGGATGCCGGTGATGTGGCACGGCGGGGTCAACGGCGGCCACTACAGCCCCAACGGTTTTGTCGAAATCACCGCCACCAACCCGGCCAAAATCTTCGGCCTTTACCCGCGGAAGGGCACCATCGCCCCCGGCTGCGACGCGGACATTCTCATCTGGGACCCGCAGAAGGAGCACGTCATCTCCGCGGCCACCCATCATATGAACACCGATTACAATGTCTACGAGGGAATGACCGTGCGCGGCTGGCCGGAGAAGGTGCTCCTGCGCGGGCGGCTGATTGTGGATGGCGACGAATGGCTGGGCGAGCGGGGCAGCGGGCAGTTTCTGCGGCGACGGCCCTTTGGGGAGGTGTTGTAGTGTTGTACGCTCGCGAATTCTGGTTGACGGCGCAATTATAGCTGACCCCACCTCCGCTACGCTTCGGCGGGGCATATAAAAACGATGACCGCGCCAAAGTCGGGCAGCCCACGCTCGACTTTACTGTTATAATGACGACAGAATCGGCGTTGTGCAAGGGAATCCCCGAAGATGTATGAGCGTGTACTGCGGCAAATGCGAGAGAGAATCCGTACACGCCAGTACGTGATGACGCTCCACGCCGAAGAAGAAATGAACGACGACAATCTCACGATTTTCGACGTAGAACGGACGATTCTGACCGGCGAAGTGACGGAACGACAGGAAGATTATGTGACCGGTGAATGGAAGTATCTCATCGCCGGTGAATCCCTGCAGGGAGAAGGCGTTGAGATCGCAGCAAAAATCAGCGTCACTGGTAAATTGGTGATCATCACCGTATACAGAGAGTCGTAGAGATGACAGAAAATATGAATTCAACGACCATTTGTGATGTGTGTGGGAAAGGTGGGGCGAAGATTCGTCTGGTTTCCCGTAGCTATGGACGGGGTGAGACGCTATTCGTGATTGAAAACATTCCGCTGGTCAGTTGCCCGCATTGTGGGGAAAGCTACTTCACAGCCGACACATTGCACGAAATCGAACGCATCAAATTGCACCGCCAATTGCTGGCGGAACAGCGCTATGTGCCTGTAGCCGTCTTCGCTTAAGTTTTCGTCACCCTACAGTACCAAAACAAATGATGCGCTCTCTCAAACCCGTTTTCTACTTCATTGCCATCAGCCTCGCCCTCGCCCTCCTCTGGGAAGGCTACAAACTTCTGGCCGCGCCGGGGGGTGTCTATCTGGTCGGGACATTTCCCGTGGAATCCACGGCGGAGAGGCCCGCAGGCGCGCTCTGCGCATCCATCGGCCTGTGCGAAGTCAAGCTGCCCATCCGCGCCGATGACCGGTCCATGCCCCACATCAGCGATATTGTGGGTACAATCTTCCAGCCGCCCCGCCGGGGCAGCGACACCCTTCTACTGACGATTCTGGCCCAGGCATCCCTCTTTACATTGCAGGAGGCGCTGGTCGGTTTTGTGCTGGGGGGGGTGTTGGGTTTTGTCCTGGGCGTCGTCTTTGCCCATTCGGGGTTGCTGGAACGGGGACTGCTGCCCTACGTCGTCGCCTCCCAGACTGTGCCCCTGTTGGCGATTGCGCCGATGGTCGTCATCTGGTTTGGCGGCAATTGGCTTTCGGTGGCCCTCATCGCCGCCTATCTCACATTTTTCCCGGTGACGATCAACACCCTGCGCGGCCTGCGTTCGCCGGAGCCGACCGCAGTGGAACTGATGCACTCCTACGCCGCCTCCTCCTGGGAGATTCTGTGGAAGCTGCGGGTTCCGGCGGCCCTGCCCTACATCTTCACCGCGCTGAAGGTCTCGGCCACGGCCAGCGTCGTGGGCGCAATTATTGGCGAGCTGCCCAGCGGCATCGCCGACGGCCTGGGCCGGGTGATCCTCAACTTCAACCAGTACTACGCCACCGGCCCGGAGAAGCTCTGGGCTTCCATTCTCTTTGCCTCGCTGACGGGAATGGTCTTCTTCCTGATTGTTACCCTGCTGGAATTTCTTTTGGTGCGCCAGAGCGGGGCAGAGGTTTGATGTACCTGTTCAGCCACCCCAGCCTAGCCCTCCCCATTCCAGGGAGGGAAGTGGATCGACTCCTCCCCCAAAGCGGGGGAGGTTGGGAGGGGGTGAGCAGTTACGGTTTGATACAAGGGGGCGATTTAGGGCCAATGCAAGGAATAGAGCGCAATATGCCAGTGACCTTTGACGAATTGTATACGAAGGCCAAGTCGGTTCTTAACCCACGCAAACTCTCTGACTCCGCCGAAGCGGGCGGTGTCGGCGCGGCCCTGCTGAGCGAGAGCGGGCAGATTTACACAGGCGTCTGCATCGACACGGCCTGTTCTATGGGTTTCTGCGCCGAGCACGCCGCGGCCGCGGCGATGATCACTGCCGGGGAAAACCGTGTTTTGAAGATGATTGCTGTGGGATGGGACGGCCACATTATGCCCCCCTGTGGCCGCTGTCGGGAATTCATCAGCCAGCTTCACGACGACAATCTGGAGACGGAAGTGCTGGTAGCCGATGGTGTCGTGCGCCAACTCAGAGAGCTTCTCCCCTTCGACTGGCGTCACCCGGTCTCCTAATCTGCCCTTTTAGAGCCTGTTTCATAATTCAGGCCCTGAGCGCGCAGCTTTGTGACCACGGAAAACACAGAACAGACGGAAAATTCTCTTTCGGCTTTTCTTCTGTGTATTCCGTCTTTTCTGTGGTCAGTTCA
>JAANMX010001769.1_pt1 | contig 23544 bp, 21 predicted proteins | sample 7279681 | NCBI WGS metagenome assembly JAANMX01 (sample SAMN14094542, study PRJNA606508) | bioreactor metagenome | isolation source: A lab-scale SPAN reactor treating ammonium-rich wastewater day 351 | place: Ireland: Galway | collected 2018-01-01
TTGAGCAGGAGGCCCGTGCGGGACGGGGGACGGTCGTGTACCTGCACCCGCGCGATTTCGCCCCGGACTGCCCGCGCGTGCCGATGCCCCTCCACCGCCCACCGGCATGGGCTTCATCCTCGCCGCCTGCGCCGAGTTGCGCAAAGGCGCGAAGTTCAGCCGCACCGAGTACAACGAGGCGCAGGACCTGAAGGACCTCGGCGCCACCAGCTTCGCCTGCGTGGGCCAGGAAGAGATCGAGCTGCCGGAAGGCAAGCTCAAGGCCTGGAAGTTCACCATGCAGCGCCACGCCAAGACCCCAGCCCTGCCCATCTGGGTCAACGACGCGCGCGAGATCGTGCAGGTCGACTGGGGCGACGGCAACCTGATGAAGCTGCACCGCGAGAAGACCGAGGCCCTGTTCAAGCCCGCGCCCCCCTTCCTGCAGCAGCTCGAGCCCGATGACAAGACCAGGCTGGTACTCTCGGCCGACTTCCACGGCTTCAAGCTCGACGAAATGTGGAAGCTGTGGGCCACGGCCGAAGGGCTCACCAAGTGGTGGCCGCAGGAGGCCGAAGTGGGCGACAAGGTAGGCGGCAAGTACCAGCCCGCCTGGCGCAACGGGAAGGGCGAGATCGTCTGGCAGCTGCTGGGCGAGATCGAAATCTGGGAGCCCAACCAGAAACTCGGCTTCAGCTGGAAGTGGAACACCGATCCGGCCGAAGCCCCCACCCTGCACGTGGTGGTGGAATTCAAGGAAGTAACGGAGGGAGTGAAGGTGACGATCACGCACTCCAGCTTCGACCCAAACAACGACGACCAGCAGAACCGCAGCAGCCTCCACCAGGGCTGGGAACAGTTCTGCGTAAAGCTCGCCGCCCTGAAGAAGTAGGGTTACAGCACCACGCGGATGAACAGGCCGGCCTGGGTGCCTTGCAGGCTGAACTCGTTGCCGTCCTCGAGGTTGTTCTGCTCGATGCGGAACACGCGGTGGCGCAGCGCAACGCCGAACTCGACCTCGGCCACGCGATATCCCAGCTCAAGCTGCGCGTCCAAGCTGGTCTGGCTGTGCCGCATGCGGCCGCCAGCGGTGTGCCAGCTGGACAGGTTGTCGACGTGCGTCCCGCGCGCCTCGACACCCAGCCGCAAACCCGCCACGGGCCTGACTTCCAGGCGCATGCCCAGCGCGGGCAGCGGCAGCCAGGCGGTTGCGAAGTTCTCGTGGTCGTCTTTCGGCGCATCGGCCGGGCGCGGGTTGGGCACCACCCAGACATCCAGCAGGTCGAGCACCACGCCGCCGAGCAGGTTGAGCTCGGCGTGCTCGTTGCGCCAGGGCGTGAACTGGTACCAGGCCTCCGCGTGCCACCAGCTGCTGCGATCGAGTTTGAGCTGGGTGCCGGCGGGGTAGGTCGCGCCTTCGTGGGTCACCTCGCGGTCCAGCGTGTTCAGGCCGCGGAAGCGCGTGCCGGTGAAGCCCGCGCGCAAAGCGTGGCGGCCGTCAAAGCGCCAGCCGAAGTCAAAGCCGCCGGAGGTCCACTGGCTCAGCCCCAGGTCCTCGCGCAGCGTAAGCCGCGAGCCCTCAAGCGAAAACTGCCGCAGCCGCACGAAGCCGTCAAAGTCCAGACCCGCATCCGCCCGCACGGCAAATGACAAGCGATCCCCCAACGGCCCGGCGCTCAAAACTTGACCCGTCAACAGCAGGCTCAGGAGCAGGCACAGGAAGCGCATACTCTCCTTCCGGGGGTCATCCTGCCGCCGGGGGCCGCGCCGGGCAACGGCTACTTGCCCTTGGGCAGATGCTTGTCGAGCAGCCACTCGGCGATGTGGTACTCGTGGCTGCAGCGCTGGTCCGCATCCACGCAGGCCTGGAACTCAGCACGCGCCGTCTTCTCGTCGTCGGCCAGGAACGCGATCACCCCGCGCACGAAACGGTCGCGCGCCAGCGCTTCGCCCTCGCGCAGGAAGCCGGAACCCTTGAACTGCTGCGGCCTTTCACCGAAGCGCAAGCCGTGCCAGGTCAGTCCGTCGCTGATGGCCGGCAGGTCCCCCGGCTTGCGGCGCCCGACCAGGATCTCGAACGTAAGGTAGTCCAGCGTGTTGCTGCGGCGGAACCACCACAGGTCGACTTCTGCGACCGCGTGCAGCAGGCCCTTGTCGTCGGGTCCGAAGAACTGCGCGCGGTCGACCTGGAGCTTGCCGGCCAGGGACCTCAGCAGAATGGCATCCAGGATCACGCCGATTGAGTTCTCGCAGCCGCAGGTCCAGAGCAGGTTGGCACGCCTGGTGATCTCCTCCAGCTGGCCGCGTTCAAACAGCCGCCGCGCCTCGTAGAACACTTCCGTGTAGTTGCCTGCGTCGTAGGCATCGCCGGATCTCGGTTCCCAGTGCGGGGCCTTCACGGCCGCGACCTTGGAGTGGCGGCCGTCCGCCATCAGCGCGCGGCGCAGGGCAAAGGTCAGGTACACGCTTTCCTGGTTCTGCTCGTAGGCCAGGACCTCATCGAGGGCGGCGCCGATGTGCTTCCACTGGTTGCCCTCCAGCAGGCCGTGGAGCAGCATGTAGTCGAGATAGGCGGGGACACCGGTGTCGCCTTCGCGCAATTCGCGCCAGCGCTTGATGGCGGCGGCGTAGTCGCCCAGCTGGGCCTTGGCGCGGATGTAGGACTGGGAGCCGACGAAGTGCCCGTAGGAACTGACGCCGATCTTTTCGGATACTTCCACCAGCTTCAGCGCGCGGCTGGGCGACACGCCCTGCAGCTCGAGCGCGTAGTCGAGCAGGATGCTCACGTTCTCGCGGTCGCGGGCGTTGTACTCGTAATCGAAGCACGCATCCGTGAACCCGGGCCGCGGCGAGAGGCGCGGGCCCCAGCACATCGAGTCCCACCAGTCCAGCCCCCACGACATGCGTTCCAGCGAGGCGGTGTAGGACTTCTTCCAGTCGTCTGAGATGAAGCGATCGTTGACGGCCGCGTTGGCGCGGAGCAGGTTGGAAACGGCGCCGCGGTTGAAAAGCATCAGCCGCAAGCCCGCGACGCTCTGGCCGTTGACGTAGGGCTGGATCGGGCGTTCATGGGCCAGCGTGAGCAGCGGCGACATGCAGCGCGGGTCGCAGCCGGCACGGGCCAGCACGGCGCCCAGCCGGCTCAGCGTGATCCAGTTGAAGGGCTGCAGCAGGGCCAGGCACTGGACCGTGTGCTCCGCGAGCGTCCAGTCGCGCCAGGCGAAACGCCCGAACCAGTCGTTCTGCGGAAGCATGAACAGGTGCAGGTGGCAGTCCGAGGGCGTGACCAGCTCCGCCCTCTCGCGCAACTCATCGCGTTCGCTCGGCTTCAGATCAACGCCTTCCAGCTGGGAAATCACGGCCACACCGAAGCCGCCCGCCAGCGAAACGTCTTCCACCAGGGCTTCGCGCTGTTCGGCGCCGGCCTCTGCGCCGCCTCCGAACTGGCGTTCCACGGCATAGATCGAGGCCTCAATCTCTTCGCCCGCGGCTTCCCTGGCCTGGTCCTGGTTGCGCAGGATCTCGACGGCCAGCGGGAAGCGCTCCTTCCAGGGCGCCAGCCACTCGCTCACGCCCTGGCGGCCCAGGAACTGGCGCAGCGTGCGGTGCGTCAGGTAGGCGTTGGCCTGGCCCAGCCGCCGCTTGCTGCCCTTGGCGGCAGCCTCGATGCTGAGCGCAGCGGCCTCCATCGCCGCGATCACGCGGTGCTGGGCGAACAGGAACTGGCTGAGGTTCATGAAGTAGGCAGCCTGCTCGCCGCCGTAGGCCGTGATCTCCTCGGGGTACAGGAAGGGCTTCAGCAGCGCGCTCTTCTGCTCTGTCGTCAGCTTGAGGACCGGGTTGCCGTTGTCAGCGGGCAGCTTGCCGGTGCCGTCAAGGAAGGCGGCCACGCCCTGCAACTGTTTGTGCTTGCTGTCCTTGAGCGCCCTGGCAAAGGCTTTGCGCTCATCCGCCAGCGTTTTTGCGCCGCGCAGCGCCCGTGCCACCGAGTTGACTGCCCGCAGCCGGTCGTCGTTCACGCACAGCACGGCGCGCGACGCCAGGCGCAGGAAGGTCTCGTCGCCCGAACGGACGGCCTCGTCCAGCAGCAGGTCCTGGGCCGGCGCCCAGTCCGGTGCGCCCCAGAACGCCGAGATGGCGCTGATGCGGCGGGGCAGCGGCTGATCCTTGTAGTTGTTCTCGGCGTACGCCATGCAGGGCGTGCAGCGCGCGACGTGGGTGAGCGCGAAGTTCACTTCGTACTTGCTCTGTTTCTCCCCGTACAACGCGCCGTACATGAACGAGGTGCGGCGCGAACCGGAGGCGGCCCCCTCCGTCAGCTTTTCCACACGCGCGATCACCTCGTCGCGCTGCTTGCGCGGCAGGTCGTGCGTCAGGATGCCCAGTTTCTCGAAGTACGCGCCGAACATCCATTCAACGGGGACCGTCAACAGCGCGCTTGCGCCACCGGAGCCGTAGAACAGGGGCACCTCCGCCCTGGCGTACTGGTTGGTGCCGAAAGGGATTCGCTGCACCTCGTCGTCGAGTCGGCCGACCGAGATGCTGTACGACAGGTCGGTGACCAGCCAGATCTCCTGCTCCAGGCCCAGCAGCGCCTCGACGCGCGCGGCCGGCTCGCTGATCGCACCCACCCAGGCCTGTGCCGCCTGGACCCAGCCGCTTTTCGGCGCCACGCCCGCCAGCCTGCCCGCGCACTCGTAGTCGCCGAGCTGCCAGGCCTTGATGTAGGCGCGCGCAAGCTGGCCCTCGGCATGGTGGAAGCGGTCTGCCAGTTCGCGGTAAGTGTCCTCGATCAGCTTGGGGCTGAGACTGCCGAGCGCCACCTCCCAGCGCTGCATGTCACGCACCCAACCGATGTCTTCGCGCAGCAGCTGGTAGGCCAGGTTGACGCCGCGCCGGTCGCGGATCAGCAGCGGCACGTACGCCAGCCGGCCATCCTTCAGCTTCTGCAGCGCCTCGTCATCGCCCCGGGCCGCCTTGTCGATGGCGGCGCGCGCTTCATCGAAGCTCATCTGGTCGTTGATGGGGCGCCGGTCGGTGGCCTTGCTCTTCGGCTCGTCCTCGGCGCGCACGGGCGCAGGCGCGTCCGGGAAGCTGCTGACCATGAGACACAACACCGCCAGCAGGGCCGGCCAGGCAAGCTTCGACATATTTCCCCCGGTTGGTATCAGGATTGCTTCGCGTTGCGGAGACCTATCAAACCAAGGGATGGTTGCAAAGGCAATCACTTCGCCGCGGGCAGGTGCGCGGCGCCTATTACACCGGCTTGTTCGCCGAGGCGGCTGGTCAGCAGGGGCAGTTGCGCCAGCGGCGGGGCGAAGGCACGGGCCTGCATGGCCTTGCGGATCAAGGCTTCGAAGCGGCTCAGCGAGTTGGCTACGCCGCCGGTGAACACGATGGCGTCCAGGTCCAGCACGTTGTTGATCACGCCCAGGCCTGTGCCCAGCGCCCAGCCCAGCTGCTGCCAGACGGCCTGTGTGCCGGCGTCGTCGGCGTCCGCGATCTCCTTGATGGTGCGGGGAAAGGGGTCAAACCCTCTTTTCGTCCCTTCTTCTTCAGTCGCACTTGCAGCGCTGAGGGGGTCAGACCCTCTTTTCGTTCCGAAAAGAGAGTCTGACCCCTTAACGGCCGCATACTTTCTGAGCAGGCCGGCGATGCCCGCGTAAGCCTCCATGCAGCCGCGCTTGCCGCAGCCGCAGGTCCAGGCCTGCTCGCCGCTTTCCACCAGCACGTGGCCGATCTCGCCCGCGAAGCCGCCCGTGCCGCGGCGCACGTGGCCGTCCAGCACCAGCCCGCCGCCGATGCCGGTGCCCAGCGTGACCAGCAGGAAGCTGCCGTACTGGTTGCCCCAGCCGTACAGCCGCTCTGCCAGCGCGGCTGCGGTGGCGTCGTTCTCGACGCCGATGGGCAGGTTCAATCGCGCGTGCAGCTCGGCGCCGATGTTGACGTCCTCAAAACCCGGCACGTTGGGCAGCCGCCAGCAGCGCCCGTCCGGCCGTACTTCGCCCGGGATCGCGACGCCGACGCTCTCGGTGCGGGGGTCCAGCACGCGCACCAGGCCGGCGATGGCGTCGAGGATCGCGGCCGGCTCGCCACTGGTTTCGATGCGCGCAAAGCCGCGCACGGCCGCGCCGTCCACGATCGCGGCCTTGATGGAGGTGCCACCCCAGTCGATGCCGATGGGCATGGAGACAGGTTACAGGGGAGAGGTTTCAGGTGTCAGGGGTCAGTGTCGCGAGCTGCGCTCAGCTTCATCAAATGCTCACGAAAGAAACCTGGCGTGATCGGCACTAACGGTGCTGGAACTTTTCGGGCGGGCCGAACGTTATCTGGCGGAGGACGACATGGAACTCACGGCCACGGCAACCATCACGCGCATCGGCGACGAGTACTTCCTGCCGATTGACGAGGCTTTGCTTAAGGCGCTCGAGTGCACGGCCGGCGACGAAGTCCAGTTCACGGTCGAAGGCAACCGCCTGATCATCACCCGCCACTGCGAGGAATAGCCGTGGCCGACCAATGGACTCTTCGCATTGAGCCCGAAGGCGAAGACGGTCGAATTGACCTGCCCGACGAAGCGCTCGCGTTGCTGGGCATCGCCATCGGCGACGAAGTTGAAGTTGATGCGCGCGACGGGATGCTCGTCGTTACCCCGGTCCGGCGCGCCTGAAGCGAGCCCACCCCTACACCCGCTTGTAGTCGATCTCCACGCCGATGGACTCTTCGCCGTCGGGCGTGATGTTGTAGTGGGTGATCACCAGGTTGTCGCGGCCGTGCAGCTCAAGCGTCGTGCGCCAGCCCCAGTCGGGGCCTTCGCCGGCCGGGTAGCTGCCTATAACAGAGAGAGGGTCAGACCCCTTCTTCGCAAGCGAAAAAGGGGTCTGACCCTTGCTGTGCATGATGCGCGTGCCGTTGTGGACGCTGTCGATCCAGGACACCTGCCACTGCTGCTCGGCCAGTGAGTAGCCGATCAGCGCGATGCCCTTCATGGGCGCGTCTTGCAGCGCACCCTCGTACTCGTGCAGCAGGAACATGCCGTCCAGCGCCAGCCGCGTGGAGCCCGCGATCGGCGAGGTGTCCGCCAGCTTGCCCGGCTCAAACCAGGTACGCGCCACGCCCCGCCACTCCCCCACCATGGAGGCCAGCAACGCATGCGGGCCATCAATCTTCGACTGTTTCAGCTTGCCGGACATGGTTGCTCCTTGAACTGCACCATGCTCTACATGAGGCGAGCCGAAGAATCCACCGAAGCAACCGGCGAAGACGCGTAGCGTCACGGCCACGCCGTGACGCAGCCAGCCATCACCGCCACCCGGTCGCGGCGCGCAGGTGTTTGCCGTTTCTCATATTATTAACTTGACAACCTTTTTTTTTTGCGGGGTACCATCTGGCGCGAAATCACCAAGCAAACCCGCCGGAGAACCCGCATGCCTCTGACCAACTCCAACCTCCTGACTGAAAACCGCCTTGCCCGCTGGTTAATCGAGAACTCGCCCGTCAAGCTGCAGATCGCCCGTGTGTGGCCCTTCTTCGGCGTCGCCGGCGGCCAGTTGACCTACGCCCGGGCCAACACCGCCCTGACGCCCGCGACGGTTCCCGCCGCCTGCGACCCGGTGGACGACGACTCGGACACCGCGGCCGTGCAGACCTTTGACCTCGCCGACTACATCACCCGCTACTCGATCTGCTTTGCCGATGAGGACAAGTACAAGCACCCGAACCAGCTGGATGAAGTTGAATACGCCCTGGCATTGCGTAAACTGCTGTACGCCTACTTTCAGCGCCTTGACCAGCTGACCGGGTCGGCGGCCAACGGCGGGCTGCGGGACATCATCGGCGCCGGGCGATCCGTAAACAGGGGAGGTGCAGCCTTGACCCTCGACTGCATGGACCACGCCTTCAACCTGGTCACCGAAAACGACGGCCGCCCGACCCACATCATGACCAGCAGCCGAGGCCTGCGCACGTACCAGAGCCTGTGCCGGGCATCCGGCTACGAGCCGCCGACGGTGCCCTGGAAGTGGTACGACCCCGGCGCCAGCCGCATGGTCAGTGGCGAGGCCCCGGCGTTCAACGGGGTGCCGATCATCGTCAACGACATGATGGTTTCAGCCGGTTCGGCCGCGGCCGCAGATCAGCGCATCTACTTCATGGTGCTGGGCGACGACGGCCGGTCAGGGCCGACTCGCGGCGTGGTGGGTTTCGTGCCGGAGAGGCTGAAGGGAAACATGTTCATCCGGCGTGAAGCGCAGGGTTTGGCGGAGGTTGCGCCCATCACACTGAACATTCCGGACGTGCCGTACGTCGTGGAAATCACGCCAGAGGTGAGCGTGCGGACACAGAAGACGGTCTGGGTAAGTTTCCCGGCGGGCCTGGGCATCGGCAGCCAGGGCGCACTGAGCATGATCCACAACTTCACACCAGTAGCCGACTGCACGGTCGCGTAAACGCAACGGTCTGAGATTCCGCAGTAGAAGCCTCAGCGAGGAACAGGATCACATCCTGTCCGAATCAGCGACCCGATCGGAGATAGTCATGGAAAACGGCGAACCATGCACAGGCTGCAGGAAATGGAACCCCGATGTCTCTAGAATTGAGCTTTCCGAGTCCTACATGGCGGACAAATTAGGGGTGGAACAGGTCCGGTCCGCTAGACTGCCGATGGCGGAATCGAGAAGCTCAAGCGTGAGCGCTGTTTCCGCGACTGACGCCTCAGAACGAACGACGAATCCACAGTTTACTGCTCAACCACAGACGTTACTAACCTACGAGTTCGTACCATTCTCCGGAGACCGCTTATCGGACGGTCTCTCTGGCCCGCACTATCTTGGGAGCACCAGGATCAACTCAGGGCCACTTGCCGGGCAAACGCTCTCCGAACTTGGGATCGTAGCAAGCCTAACTGTCTCTCAACCGGGCTTAGACGGCGAAGACAAAGAAGATTCTGCGGATGAACGACCGGTGCCGGATGAACTCGATGATTACGAGAAGCCGGATGAGGTCCCTGCTCTACCGAATACGCGGGTGGGCAACCCCAAGCTTGAAGTCGACTACGACTCGGAACACCCACCGGTAATGGCGTTGGGCGATCGAGACGAAGCAGGGTTTCGCAATGAATGGGGAAAAGCTAAGAAGCTGCCAGCAGAGATGGATTGGGAGCTTGCGTGTCCGTCCGCGAAGCTGAAGTACAAGGTCGGCATTTTCTGGCGCGAATCGGAAGAAGTTGGAACCGCGAACACCCAGGAAGGCGCCGCTGACATGGGCGAGGGCGCTGCGGACGCCGTAGACATCGCTCAGGAAATCCAGGACAACATCAAAGACGGCGTTCTGGAGTCCCAAGTTCGAGCCTATCTGATGCAGGCGAAGCGCTGGGAGTGCGCTGATCCGAAGTGCGAGCTTACGGTTGAGATCACAGATCGTGAGTACGGGCTGATTGTGCAAACAAGCTGGGAGCCCATCAACGTTGGCCAAGACGTGAAGTTCAAGGTCAGTTTGTTCCGGACACATGTATTGCGTGCAGTTTTCAAGGTCTACTGCAAGTCGTTGTAGCTCATTTCCAGGCGGATCATGTCAGGAGGCACCTCTGCAATGGCATTCTTAGGTAATTCTGTACTTATACTGCTGGGGTGTGTGCTGTGCGTCGCAATGGCCGGCTGTAGCGCGACAGCAACGCGGCAGGATGAAGTCCGCGACACGCAACATGAAGCGCATGGACCCTGGGTGATTTGGGAGAACAGCAATTCCTGGAACTTTCTGCTCAACGTCCAGACCGGCGAGTCTATGTTGCTGGACCCCGATAATCCGAGGAATCCACTCTGGCGTCCGATCAAGGTCGTGGGACTGCAGGTCAGCGAAGTGCTAGTCGCTCGACTTAAGACTCACAGTACATCGAACGCGAAGCCAACAGGAATCCGAGTAGCAGATGATTGGGACTGGACTGAAGTGGGAATCCTTGCCGGCGACGTGATCACGAACGCGGCCTATACCGCGAAGGGCTTCGCTCGCGGTTCGTCTACCGAATCGGTCGGCAGACTGGACAGTCTTATCGACGAGGCCAGGAAGCGCGGCGCGCAATACGTTCAGCTAATGGTTCAACGAGGTGATCAGACCGTTCAGGTAACGATCTGGCTGCGGCTCGACATGGAATAGTCCACTCCCCCACCATAGAGGCCAGCAACGCATGCGGCCCGTCTTTCTTCGACTGTTCCGGCTGGCCGGACATGGTTGCTCCTTGAACGGCATTCACGCGAAGGCGCCAAGGTTCCGCGAAGGCTGCGAAGAACTGCAACTGCATACTCCACCGCAGCCCGGGATGCTAATCCCGGCCGGGTTTGTTTGCGGTCGCGGATGCATCGAATTCCGCCCGGGGTCCCCGACTTGGCCGAGGTTTCGTCGAACGGGTGCCCCCCCGGGCTTTGGCTCTCGGTCTACGAGCTGCCTTCGCCTTGAGCCTATCCCGAGGTGCGGCGCTGGAAGTGCTTCTGGGCGAACTTGGCGGCCTTGGGCGCGGGCACCGACTTCTTCTCTTCGGGCGCGCTTTCCGCGCCGTCCTTGTCGGCCTTCGCTTTGACCTTCTTGGGCTTCTTGCCGAAGCGTTTGCTGGACATGTGTCCTCCTGTGCAGCCACCCTACCATGCAGTGTCGACACTAACACCCGCGGAGAAGCGCCAGCCGACAGCGGCTGGAAGCCGCTGATACTCATCGCCCGGAGGGCGATGCCACTAGGCCTCGATGGCGACGCGTTGCTTGCCGTGCTGGTTTACGGCCGCTTCGAGGGTTTCGTCTAAGCCTGCAGGCTCTTCGAGCACGTCGTAGTAGAAGTTGCGGCGGTTGGGTTGGTAGCCGGCGTCTCTTATCAGCCTTCTGATTTCGTACTCGGTCATTCTGAACGCCGCGCCCGCGAGCCTTACCACGTTCTCCTCGATCATCAGGCTGCCCATGTCGTTGCAGCCGTAGCGCAGGCTGACCTGACCCACCTGCCCGCCCTGCGTCACCCAGCTGGCCTGGCAATTCTCGAAGTTGTCGAGGTAGATCCGCGCGACGGCCTGCGTGCGCAGGTAGTCGTGCGCGCCGGTCATCTCGATGTGGCTCATGTCGTTGTCGGCGTTCTGGAACGTCCAGCAGATGAAGGCCGTGAAGCCGCCCGTCTCGTCCTGCAGGGCGCGCAGGCGCTCCAGGTGCTGAATCCGCTCCTCCAGCGTCTCCACGTGGCCGAACATCATGGTGGCGCTGGAACGGATGCCGAGCTTGTGGGCCTCGCGCATGGGCTCGAGCCACGCGTCGGCGCCGCCCTTCTTGGGGCAGATGATCTCGCGCACGCGGTCAACCAGGATTTCCGCGCCGCCGCCGGGGATGGATTTGAGCCCGGCATGTTTCAGCTCAACCAGCACGTCCGGCAGGCTCATGCGCCAGAACTTGGCGAAATGCTGGATCTCGCTGGGGCTGAAGGCGTGGTTGTGCAGCCCCATCTGCTCAAACAGGCCGAGCATGTCCTGGTAATACTTCAAAGGCAGCTTGGGGTTGTGGCCGCCCTGCAGCAGGATTTCCGTGCCGCCCAGGTCCAGCGTTTCCTGGGCCTTCTGGCGCAGCTCCTCCAGGTTCAGCGCGTAGGCGCCTTCCTCAAGCGGGTGGCGGTAGAAACTGCAGAAGTCGCAGTCCGTGATGCAGACGTTGGTGTAGTTGATGTTGCGGCTGATCACGTAGGTGACCAGCTCGGAGCGGCCGGCCGCGGCCATCTTGCGCTCGCGCACGGTGTGGGCCAGCGCGGCCAGCTCGTGCACCGGCGCGTGTTTGATCAGCCACACGCCTTCGTCGAAACTGACGCGCTTGCCATCCAGCACGTTGGCGGCAATGCGCTCGAACTCCGATGGAACGGCCTTGGCAATCATGGCCGCGAATATAACGGCCGCACCCAACCCGCCAAGGGGCAGGGGAAGCGGCCGGTTCAAACGAAAACCGCCGCGCAAGGCGGCGGTTGGAAAGTTACGGTTCAGGCTGATTTTCGGCGGCTGCCGGGTTTGCGTGTCACGTCCTTGGGGCCGATCTTCACTCGTTTGCCGTCACCCGACGTGCATGTTGCGGAAAACGTCGCTTTGACGATGCGGGGCTTTTTTCCTTTTTCACCCATCGTTCGCTCCAAAATCCAGATCAAGCTTGCCCGCCGCAAAGCCATTTACCACAGCGACCACAGTATACGACTTCCGTTCAAGATCCGCAGTGTTCAGGACGAATTTCGCCTGCACGTTGGCGAACCCAGGAGGCACGAACTCTTCTTCTGTGAAGTCCACCAGACTTCTCCCGCGGTACAACTCCAGCTTCACACCAAGCTCGGCCTCGGAGAAGTTCAGGATGTCCAGCCAGAACTCAATGGTTTCAGGCGGTTCCGGCCAGCGAAACCTGACGTTGATCAACGAGAAGTACGCGTCATCGTCCACACGCTCGCACGGAACAAAGTTGCGCACGGAAGTCGTCATCGTGCCCCCCGCATCGCGTCCAGCACCTTATCCACGGCGCTTTTGGGGACGCGGCCGAGCTCAGCGGCCCGGCGGGCGAACTCGAGCAGGCCTTTCAGGCTCTCCTCGTTCAGTTCGTGGATGATGGTTTCCTCGAGGTACTTGGCCAGCTCGGCCTCGCTCCAGCCCGTCTCCATGCCCGCGTAGCGGATCAGCTCGCCGGAGATCGCGCGGCTCTCTGCATACGCGCGGCGCAGGCGCGCGTGCAGCGCCGGCGTCAGTCGCTCCTTCGGCCCCGCCCACAGCGCGAACACGAACGGCAGGCCGGTCAGCAGTTTCCACTCGGCCGCGAGGTCAACGAACACGCGGTCGGTTTCCAGCTTGCGGGCGCGCAGGCACTGGTCGCCGATCAGCAGCACGGCGTCTTCGCTGCGCTGCAGCAGGTCGTCGGCGCCCACGTCGGCGTCGATGTACTGCGGGCTGGCGCCGGCCTCGTGCAGCAGGATGCGCGTGAGCGTCACGCTGGTGCGGCTGGCGCTGGTGAGCGCGACGGTCTTGACCTGCGCAAGCTCGACGCGCGTGAACAGGCCGACGCTGTCCACCACGCCGTCGGCCGTCACGCCCAGGTCGGTGAAGAACGACCAGCTCTCGTGGCGCAGGGCCTCCACCACCGGCAGCAGGCCGACGTCGAGGCGCCCGGCGTCCATCATGCGGCACAGGTGCGCGGGTGAGTCGGGCGTGAGCTCCACGGCCTCGTCGTGCTGCAGGCTGTACCAGAGCGGCACCGCATTGAGATACGACACGACGCCGATGCGCAGTTTCTTCACGGTTTCCCTTCAAGGCCCCGGGCGAAACATAGCGCAGGCCGGTGCGGGTTCAAGTTGCCGCGCCGCCCTGCTACACTGCCCCCACAAGGAGACAACCATGCGCACACGCCTTTGCCTGGCACTGCTGGCGCTGCTGGCTTTCAGCGGCTGCTCGGCCCGTAACGTGGTCGAGATGAACACACAGAACACGGCGGCCTTGCAGGTGACCGGCAGCTACTACGTGCTGCCGCTGGAGGTCGAGTTCAAGCCGCCCCAGGCTTGGGAGATCGAGCCCGAAGAGTGGAAGGCCTGGGTGGACACCTGGAAGATCGACTTCCGCGAAGAGCTGCGCACGGAGTGCTACAAGACGCTGACCTTCGTGGACAGCGCCGACAAGGCCGACGGGGCCGTGGTGCGCTGCGTGATCTACGAGATGGACAAGGGCGGTTTTTCGGGCTTCGGGGGCAACGGCTTCGCGCGCGCGCATATAACAGTGACGGACCAGGACGGCAAAACCATCTACGACGCCAAGCTGGAAGGCACCGGCGCCAACTCAGGTTTTGAGAGCACAGTAGTAAGAGGCCGCATGAAGTTCGCCGTGCTCAACCTCGCCAGGGAAATAGCCAACATCCTCGAAAACGGCGAGTAGAGATGACGAGCCAAGTACTAGGAGTCAGTTAGGGCTGTGTCGCAGGCATGGTGGACACATCCGAGTTACTTTTCATATTTGCAACGGTTTTCCCGTTGATTTATCCGGAGAGGAGGGGTATGTTCGGACCCAACTGCATACCTCAAGGCTGCTATGCGGCATCTTTGTACCATTTTCGCGTTGTTTTGCCTGTCTTTTGCATGGCTTGCATGCTCGCAAGAGCAGAGTCGTGAAGAGAGCATTGGCAATTCCAAGGGGGGGGCATGCAAAGGGAACCCTTCGTTTCCGGCGCAGCAGGAAGCAGCAGATGGACCTGCGCCGCGCTCACCCAATAGCGTTCTCATTGTAGTTCGCGATCTTGAGGGGTATTTCGAGGATTGCGGATGCTCCGGCACGCTCGTCGGTGGAATCCCAAGAATTGCGTCATTGGCGCCGCGTGGTGCCAGTGCGACATATCTATTCGTTGGGCGGTTACTTACGCCAAAAATCAGCGCGCATATACCTGAACTTCAGGCTGCTTACTCGTTGCAGGCACCGCCACTGGCCGCCGTTGCAGCCGATGTGTTCGCGTTGCTTCCTCGAGTAGTCTGGTTGCCTTGTGCCGAAGAGCTACAGCAATGGGAAGTCTGGGGTATCCGAGAGCAGGTGCTTGAAATGTTGGAGAAGTGGCGAATCGATGGTTCTTTCCATTGGGATGACCTGCCTGAAGCTATTGGTGCGGAAGAGTCGGGGCTGTCATTCGGGCAGGACGTATTTGTTCCCGGCCCAAAGGCTAACAATCGGGCGCGAGACGTGTTGTTACTTGGATGCTGGAAGAAGGACATGCACCCTTTGTGGAGCTATAATCGAACGCTTGGTTCACTCTATGACTTGGCACCCGAAAGCCCATTTGCGCTCCATCGTTTTAATGACGTTCTTGAACACGGCCGCGGGAGCGTCGTGACAGCGTGGACCGTGAATGTCACGGACGATGTATCGGCGGATCTACGGCTGAAAGAAGCTGCGGATCAGCGGATTGTCGTCACCGAGCATACTGGGCTCAAGCCCCGTCGATCAGTTGAGGGCAGTAATCCAGGCGACCACTTCAATGAGTGCGATACGTGCCACCACATGGCCGTGACGCGATGGCGCGAATCAAGACACTTCAACGCTTATCGTACTTTGGTAGAGCGAACGCGGCACAACGATGTTCGTTGCGTGAATTGCCACGTTGAACAAGTGTCTCCGACAATCAAAGGAGTTGGTTTCGTTGTTCACGCGCCGCACCAGGCAGTGACTTGCTATTCTTGCCACTCGGCGGGACCTGTCACAAAAACGACCTGTGAGGCTTGCCACACACCGATAACTGATCCAGAGTCGCGATTCCTGCTGCGACTGAAAAACATCTGTCCCGGAGACATTCATACGTCTGGGGACAACAGTCGCAACTGCAGTAGATTGGCGAGGTAACGTCATGCGTATGCTACATCGTGTTCGATATGTGATCGGTTCTGTTGCCATAGTTCTCGGCGCTGTGCTGTTTGCGTGGTGGGCCCTTTCCAACGGCAACACCCCGCCATCGAATGCAGAGCAGTCTGCCAGGACTCTCGTAGATCAGCCCGACCAGACACGCGAACCGCCTACAAATAGTGACTCGCACCGCACAGATGAGTTTCCGCCATTGCCGCCGGAGGGAGCCGCACCATCGACCGATCACGCATTATCTACTGAGCAGCTTCTGGCAGATCTCGTTGCATTCGCGTCTGCAAAAGACCAGCGTGGCTGCGAGTCGATATACCAAGAGTTGAAGGACCGACCCGACGCAGCCGAAAAGTCATCCGCTCGGCTGCGTCTGCACATCGAAAACACAAGCACGACAGACCGTCACGTCCTGTTCTATCTGGCGATCCTGGCACCAGAATCCGCATTTGCAGACCTTCTGGAAGCGCTTCGGTCGCGCTGGACCCGCGAGAACCAGGATGCGGCAAAACGATGGGACTTAGTCGACATGATGAATCTAGAAATACTCGCACTCAGGGCAGTGGAAGATGAATATGATATTGCATTGTGCGATGCTCTTGTCTTCGTGATAGAACGACTTCTACACGAGAATAGAGCGCTCGTTGCCGATACCAGACTTGCCACGATCTCCGATCTGTACCGTACGGATATTCCGGATAGAGAAATGCCGGATCCGTGGCTCTCCCAGGTTCTTACAGGGGTTGTCCGCATCTCCAATGCGATGACTGAGTCCAGTTTGGAACCGTTGCGTCGTTTTGCATCAAGGCTAGCAGAGTCACACACGCTGTCGGCGCGCTTACGCATACAAGCCCGAACATCGTTCATAGAGGTCGCACGGGGATTGTATGAGGTTCTTGATCAGATAGCGGCTAGCGAGTCCGTTGCGGAGGCGGGAGCGTATTTAGGCGCGCTCCTAAAAGAATCGTCCCTCACTGCTCCGGACTGGACGGTGTTACTGGAAGTTCTGAATGCCAAGTTTGGAATGGAGCGCGTACATGAGGTTTGCGGCATAGCCTTCACCGCATGGCCTGGAATACGCGATGTCAATACAGTCAGGCAAATGGCTGCTGACATCTGTGATGGTTTGGCCGCCAGAACCGATGACGCGGCCTCATTTGAAATCAATCTGATTATGCGCACACTCGCTGTCAAGGCGTACACACAACAAGTGCGGCAACAGGGACCGGATACCGTCGCCGCTGCGCTGTTTGATGCAAGCTATGTCAGTCGCGATGAGCTTATGAGAAGGCTAGTGCGAACCAGCAGCGAGCGTAAGTACGCCGGTCAGCCTGCTACGCAGCACATGTACGACATCACGCTCTATTGGACGCTGATCGACTCCGGAATTGAATATGAGATGCTTGTGGACCTGCTCACAGAGCACTCCGGACACATCACTGAATGGCAGGAATTGTATACTCTTAGGGTTCTGGAGCACATCGGAAGGCACAGAATGACTGAGGCTGAGTTGCATCAAGATGCCACTCGGGCACTTTTACTAAGCCTCGTTGAACGTGATGGTCGCTGTCTCGCCGAAAGCGAGCGAGGGAGCTCTACGGTGGCAAGCTTGCCGCGAGGGGCGCACTTCTTCGGGCAGATTTTATTGACCTGCCAGTTGCTGGATGCTCCCGAGTTGACGGATCGACTCCGGACCATGATCGAGTGTATTAATACAGATTCAAATGCGTCTCAGCGACCACTTTACGCGCAGTACTGCACGACAATTAAGGAACTGCGTGCTCTTGGTATCGACTTGCCCAAATAGACATATTATTTCACTTATTGAAAGGAACAACTATGAAATATGGCCTTTCGTTACTCGCGGCATGCTTATTCACACTGGTGGCTATGCAGGACTCAGTCTCGGCAAACTGTTACTTCGAGTGCGTCTATGAACAACAGGTAGGTGAGTACGTCTTTGACTACAACGCTCTGGCCAATTGTTGCTGGGTGGAAGACTGTGTCCTCACGACGAATGGAAATGGCCCTTGCACTGGGCAGCACGCAGTTGAGCGCACTTGCTATGTAAGTGGTTGGCATTACCCGGCAGGCGCCGGGTGTGTATGTTACGGTGAGGGCGAGAGTGAAAAGTGTGTTCAGACATCAGTAGAACGCGAGGAAGTTACGTTTGCCTGTGCGATGGACGATAACTGTCGTCCGTACTGTCACCCGGTTCACTCGGGAAACTTCGACCCCCCTATCCTCACAAGCATCCCCGGGCCTTGCTAACACTCACCTGCTAAAAGTAGCGCAGGGCGGACCTTGGGTCCGCCCTGTTGGCGGAAGGTGACATTTTGCTTTCGAACGCGCGCTTGTTCCTTGCGGTTAACTGGTTGACCACCAGCGTCAGGCCCGACTCGACGTGGGCTTAGGGCATGGGGCTTGGCGAAAAGCGCCGGACAGCCCGTGCAGTCGTCTTCCCCAAGCCCCAAGCCCTTACCCCCAAGCTCGGCAACGATGCTACCTGACCTTTGTGGCCATCCAGATGCGGTAATGGGTCTTGCACCTTTGCCGTCCGGCAAACTACTCGCTCCGAAGATGTAGGGACACGCTGCCGCGTGTCCCTACGCGGTCCCGCGGGCGGGGGTCAGGCACCAGTTTACGTGGCGCTGGCGCGCCCCGCAGAATGGAGCCAGACCCCTGGGCTTACTGTCTTAGCGTGTCGACGATTGGGAGGCGTTGGATTTTGGGTGGGGCTGTCAGCTCGTAGGCTTCGGCGATGGATTTTTTCAGGTCCGACTCCAAGTAGGCTTGCAGGGCTTCCTCGTTCTCCCACAGGTAGATGCCGGCCCATTCGTCCGCGGCTTCGTCGTAGGAGTAGTACTTCTGCACCAGGCCGGGCACTTTGCGGAATTCGGGCATGCGCTCCTTGTAGCGGCGTTCCAGCTCTTCGCGCGAGAGCTTTGACTTCAGGCCTCCTACGACCAGCATGATCCTGGGTTGCGCTGTCACGGTTTCCTCCTGGGTTTGCCTCTGGGTCGTTGAACAGCCCGCTACCAGAACCAAACAGTGGAATCAGGACGGCAATGGCATGTTTCCTGTCGTTCTTCACTCCGCCCGGCAAAGACAGCGCCATCGCCGCTCAGACGCTTTAAATCAACTCGCGCAGACAGGTCTACCCAAAAAAAACAACGGGCCCCGGGGGGCGCTCCGTTCGCTGCTGCTGATTCCGCGGCGCAGGGGCGCGGCCGTTAATCTGGTGTTTGCTTGCCGTGGCCGGCGTGGAAACGCATTGTGGCGGCTGGTTCTGACTTCCCGGCCTCGGCTTGGCCCTCGTTCAGGAGGAATCGTGCGCACTGCTACACTTGCCGCGTTGGCACTCTTCACCACCGTTGTGGCTGGAATCGCCCAGGACGACGCGCCGGCACCCGCTTTCGTGAACATCTCCGACTCCGTGCTGCCGGCTGATGCCACGGCCGCGCGGGTCTACCTGCACGACCTCGATGGCGACGGCTACCCTGACCTGATCCTGCAGCAGAACGACGCAACGGGCCCCGGCAACAACGGCGGCCTGGCGGTCGTGATGTTCAACCGCGAGAGTGAAGGCGGCCGTAAATTCGTGGCCGAGCCGGGCCTGGTGCCCGAGTTCAACGCCGGGGAGTTCGCCAAGGACGCACGCCACACGGCGGTGTTCACGGTGGTCGGCGATTTCAACAATGACGGCGTGGCGGACCTGTTGCGGCCTTGCTACCAGGAAGGGGCCGACCACGAGAAGTTCCCCGACACCGGCGAGCGCCACGGCATCTGGCTGGGCAAGAAATCGGGCGGCAAGCTGAAGTACACGCTGGGCGACGCCTTCGCCAAGACCGGGCGCGAAACCACCTGCGCGGCGGCGCTGCTGGATTACGACCGCGACGGCAACCTCGACATCTTCCTGGGCAACTGGTACGCGGCGTACGGCAAGCTGATGGATGCCCAGGTCAATCGCCTGTACCGCGGCGACGGCAAGGGCGGCTTCAGCGACGTCACCGAGCAGGCCGGGCTGATGACGCGCACCGAGCCCGCCCAGGCCGACAGCAGCCGCCCCACCTACGGCGCGGCGGCCTGCGACTTCAACACCGACGGCTGGCCGGACCTCGCGGTGGCGAACTACGGCCGCCAGTGGAACCGGCTGTGGAAGAACAACGGCGACGGCACGTTTACTGACGTCGCGCCGGAGCTGGGCGTTGACGGCGACACGATCCGCCACGGCAAGTACCCCTCGTGGGCCAACCGCGCCGACGAAGACCCCTGGCGCGCCAACGGCAACACCTTCAGCCTTGCGCCCGCGGACTTCGACAACGACGGCGACTTTGACCTGTTCGACGTGAACATCACTCACGGCTGGGCCGGCGAAAGCAGCGACCTGACGGGGCTGCTGGTCAACGGCGGCAAGGAAAAGGGCTTCAAGTTCACGCGCCTCACTGAGCCCTTCGTGCGCAAGCGCGCGGACCCCGACAACTGGAACCAGGGCGACCTGATGGCCCTGTGGGGCGACTTCGACCACGACGGCCTGCAGGACCTGCTGCTTGCCAGCGCGGCCTACCCTGACAACCAGCGCCTGCGGCTGTACCGCCAGACGGCCGAGCACTCGTTCGAGGACGTGACGGAGAAGTTCAAGCTGGACACGATCGAGTGCGGGCACGTGGCGGTCGGCGACATCGACCGCGACGGCGACCTGGACATCGTAGGCATCGGCAGCAAGTCGCGCTTCAACAAGCGCGAGAAGCACGAAGTTCACGTGTGGCGCAACGACATCGCGCGGGGCAACTGGCTGCAACTGACGCTCGAGGGCGGCAAAGACTGCAACACGTTCGCCTATGGCGCGAAGGTGTGGGTCACGGCCGGCGACGTCACGATGCTGCGCGAAGTTTCCGCGAGCGCCGGCCACCAGGGCGTGGCGCCGCCGCGCACGCTGCACTTCGGCGTGGGCGACTCGACGAAGGTGAGCATCAAGGTCGAGTGGCCCGACAAGAAGCTGACGATCCAGGAATTCAAGGACATCGCCGTCAACCGGCACCTCAGCCTGAAGCAGGGCGGCAAGCCGAAGTAACGGCCGGCTGAAAGCCGGGGGTCGGCCTGCAATGACCCCGGATTGCGGGTCATCAGGCCGGTTGCTTCCGTGGCCCGCCCGCCATGGGTTTGACGATCACCTTCCAGCGGGCGAGGAAGAACAGCAGGCCCAGGCCGATCAGCGCGCCCCCCACCGCGAAGGGCTGCTCGGGGCCGAAGCGGTCGTAGAGGTAGCCGCCCAGGATCGGCCCGATGATTCTGCCCAGCGTTGCCGCGCTGGCCGTGAAACCCATGGTGCCGCCTTGCTCGTCGGCCTTGGCGTGGCTGCTGATGATGGCCAGCACGCTGGGATTGCACAGGCCGTTGAATGCGCCGATCAGAAACGAAAAGAACAGCAGCGGCACGAACTGGTTCACGCCGACATAGGCGATGATCTGCACCTGGTAGCCGAACAGGAACATCGCCACGGTCAGGCCCGCCAGCCCGATCAGCAGCACCTTGGCGGGGCCCAGCAGCTTGCTGAGCCGCCCGATCAGCCCGCCCTGCACGAACGCCAGCGTCAGCCCGATCACCACGAACACCCAGGCGTTGTGGCTGGCGTCCAGCGCCAGGTACTCGGCGTTGAACTGCGTGAACATGGCCTCCAGCTGCGCGAAGCCCAGCGTGACAATCAGGTACACCACCAGCATCGGCCCGATCCCCGGCCGTGTCAGCGCGGCCGCGAACTGGGCCATGCGGCCTGGGGACTGTCCCCGCCTTTGGGGACTGTCCCCGTTTCCGGTGCTGCGCTCACTCCCGACGACGGGGACAGTCCCCTTCGGGGACAGTCCCCAGCGCGACTCGCGCATGATGGTCAGCGTCATGATGAACGCCGTCAGGCTGAGGCCCGCCGCGAACAGGCTCGGCACCATCAGCTGCGCGCGATGAAAGGCCTGCGCGTCGATTTGCGGCCCGTAACCGAACCAGCCCAGCAGCGTCTCACTGACCAGCGCGCCGCCGATCGCCGGGCCGAACACGAAGCCGAGCCCGAACGCCATGCCGATCAGACCCATGCCCTTGCTGCGGCGCTCGGCGGGAAAAACGTCTGCCATGTAGGCCTGCGCGGTGCTGATGTTGGCGGCGCACACGCCGGCCAGCGCGCGCGAAATCAGCAGCCAGGTAAAGCCGGGCGCGAATGCGAACACCACCCAGGTGGCGGCAAAGCCGCTGGTGCTGAGGGCCAGTATCGGCCGTCGCCCGACCTTGTCGCTGAGCCTGCCCCAGATGGGCGCGAAGATGAACTGGCACAGCGAGTAGGCGGTCAGGATGGTGCCCACCAGCACGCCGCCGCGGGAGCGCTCAAGCCCGACTGCCCGCGCCGCGGCGTTGGCCCACTCGGGCACTTCAAAAATGCGCACGAAGTACGGCAGGCTGGGCAGCACGATGCCGAAGCCCAGCAGGTCAATGAAGATGATCAGCCACACGACGAAAACGCCGCGCCTCTGTTCGGGTGAGAGCCTGCCAGGAGACGCGTCCGCCATGGCGGGATGCTAGCGGCGCAGGCCGGAATTGCGAGCGCCCGCAAAGCAAACGGGGCCCGCAGTTGCGGGCCCCGTCGCAGGCGGCTGTGCTAGCGTCCGACCTTGAAGGTTTTGGTTTTGTCCATGTTGCGTTCACTCCACTTGCGATCGTTGTCATTCAGGTGCCGATAAAGTTCCGACAGCTTGGCCTTGCTGATGCCGCCGGAGTCAAATCGGAAGCTGCGAATGGCACCGTGCTTCAGCCATGCGTCGATGGCGGCTTCACCGGGCTTACCGGACTGGAACAGGTCGATGGCCGCCAGCTGCTTCAACTGCTCCGCGTACATGATCAGCACGTCGCTGCTCACGCTCTGGCATGCCAGATCCAGACTAAGCAAAGTGTCGAACTTGGCGATGCGGGTCAGACCTGCTTCCGTCAGCTTCGCGCGACCGGAGATTTCAAGCGCCCTCAGTTTCGTGAACTTGAAACCCTCCACGAGGGAGTCATCCGCCGCATCGCAGTTGTTCAGCAGCAGTACTTCAAGCCTGGTGAGCTGCAGCAGCGGCTGCAGAGGTTCCTGTTGTTTGCAGGCGCAGATCCGCACGCGGCGCAGTGCCTGGCAGCCCGCCAGCGCATCGAGGTTGCCAAGGCTGCCGCTTGTCAGGTCCAGCTCTTCCAGCTTGGACAGCTGCAGGCCGGAAAGGAAGCTGCCGGTCACCCCCGAGTTGACGTGCAGCGCTTTCAGGCCGGTGGCGCCGGCCAGTGGGCTGAGCCATGCGTCTTTGAACTGTCCGCCGAACAGGTAGACGTGGCGCAGCCTGGTCTGCCCGGACAGGACGCCCTGCCACTCCATGGCCTTGGCTTCGGTCCAGGTTCCATCGGCCATGCCCACCACCTGCAGGGTTTCCAGCTTCTTGAGTTCTGCCAGGTACGGCAGCATCACGGGCGAAAGACTCTCGATGTAGAGGTAGCGCAGGGTCTTACGGTGCTTTTTCAGCGCGTCGCAGAAGGCTTCTACCACGCCGGCGTCGGTCACACCTTCGCCGCTCAGCCCCATGCCGGCGAGGTCGCGCGTCTTGGCGATTTCCCGGATGCCGTCGGCCAGCAGCGGATAGCGCCGCGTGCCGCCCAGGAAGACGTAGCGCACGTCGCGGTTGGACACGATCTGCTTGACGTAGTCCGCGCCGTGGGGACCGTGCCAGCCCACGAGGTAAAGCAGTTCGGTGGAAAGCACGGCCTTTGCGTCGGCAACGCTCATGGGCTTCGCGCCCGAGATGGTCAAGTCGTGATTGAAGAAGGCGAGCAGTTCACCACCCGCGATGGAAGCCTCGTCGCCCGGGCTGTTCCATGTGCGGCGCGTGGGGAAGTTGCGCATGTTGGCGGTGATTCCCTGCTTCGACAGCCCCTCGAATTCTTCGTCATACTTCATGCGGCAGTCGTACAGGTCAGTGCCTGAGCGCGGCCAGTCGATGCCGGACTCAGGCATGGCGTAGAACCAGCCCTCGATCTTGTCCTTGGGCAGCGTGACCTTTCCGCCGGGCGCGGCGGCGAGCGTCACGGACAGCAGGGTGACCTGCCCCCGTTTTATGTACCGGTTGTTATGAGAGTCGGTTGCTCGGCCGCGTACTCCGCCGGGGTACGGTACCCCAGCGATGAGTGCGGCCGC
>JAANMX010001770.1_pt1 | contig 23540 bp, 18 predicted proteins | sample 7279681 | NCBI WGS metagenome assembly JAANMX01 (sample SAMN14094542, study PRJNA606508) | bioreactor metagenome | isolation source: A lab-scale SPAN reactor treating ammonium-rich wastewater day 351 | place: Ireland: Galway | collected 2018-01-01
CGCACTACCAATACAGCGGCAGCACGGGCACGAAGCACTACTATGCCGGCAATGTGCGAGTGGCCGAGCGGGTGGGCGGCACACTGTACTGGCTGCTGACCGACCACCTGGGTTCGACCGCCGTCACGACCAACGCCAGCGGCGGCAACGTCGCCGAATTGCGTTACTATGCGTACGGCAAGCCCCGTTCTAATGTGGGCGGCTAAAAAACAGAGTACAGATTCACCGGCCAACGGGCCGACGCCCGGTATGATCACCTCATCGGCCGCTGCACCCAGCCCGACATCCGCAAAATGTGATACTGATCTTGAGACAGATCGGGGGCAACATTAGTGTTTGGTAAATTGGTAAATTGGTAAATTGGTAAATTGGTAGGTTGGTAGGTTGGTAGGATTGCGTGGGGCGTGGGGCGTTTGGTCTAGGGGGTGCAAGGGTTAATGATTAAAGATTGATAATCAATGATTAAATTTTGTTAAAAAAGATAAATCTTTAATCATTACTCTTTAATCCTGAAGATACTGTTCTGATTGGCTGCTGTGGTATACTACGCCGCCATCCTGCCCCCTCACACTCGGAGTTCTCATGCCCCCTACTGCCTCCTCCCCTGCCGCGACCAGACGTCTCTCCACCCTGGATCGCTATCTCACCCTGTGGATCTTCCTGGCCATGGCGGTCGGCGTGGCCCTGGGCTACTTCCTGCCCGGCGTCGAGGGCTTTATCGACCGGTTCCAGGTCGGAACCACCCACATCCCCATCGCCCTCGGCCTGATCTTGATGATGTACCCGCCCTTCGCCAAGGTTAAATACGAACGGCTGCCCGCAGTCTTTCGCAACACCAAGATCCTGGCCCTGTCGCTGCTGCAAAATTGGGTCATCGGCCCCATCCTCATGTTCGCCCTGGCCGTGATCTTCCTGCGCGATGACCCACATTACATGATCGGCCTGATCCTGATCGGCCTTGCCCGCTGTATTGCCATGGTCATCGTCTGGAACGAACTGGCAGCGGGAGATACCGAGTACGCAGCCGGTCTGGTGGCCTTCAACAGCGTCTTCCAGGTGCTTTTCTATAGCATCTACGCCTATCTCTTCATCACAGTGCTGCCGCAGGCCCTGGGGCTAGAAAGCGCGGTGGTACGCATCAGCATCGGCGAACTGGCCCAAACCGTCTTCATCTACCTCGGCATCCCCATGATCGCCGGTTTTGCCACCCGTTTCCTCCTCCTGCGCCGCAAAGGCCGGGCCTGGTACGAGCAAACCTTCATCCCCCGCATCAGCCCGCTGACGCTCATTGCCCTGCTCTTCACCATCCTGGTCATGTTCAGCCTGAAGGGGGAATTGATCGTGGCCCTGCCCCTGGATGTGGTGCGCATCGCCATCCCCCTGATCTTCTATTTTGTGCTGATGTTCCTGGTCAGCTTCTGGATCGGCCATCGCGCCGGCGCGGATTATCGCATGACCACCACCATGTCCTTCACTGCGGCCAGCAACAACTTCGAACTGGCCATCGCCGTGGCCGTGGCCGTGTTCGGCATTGCCTCTGGCGAGGCGTTCGCCGCCGTCATCGGCCCGCTGGTGGAGGTGCCGGTGATGATCGGGCTGGTCAGCGTGGCCTTTGCCTTGCAACGCCGCTGGTTTCAGGGGGAAGTGCAGCCCGCGTCGCCGGCGCTGGCCGCCGCGGCCGCCGAAGCCTGCCCCCCGCCCGACCCTCTGCCCTGAACCGCGCTGACAAAGTGACGCGGCGGGTGTGATCTCCCTGCCTGCGCAGGCCCTGGGGGGATGCACGCGCAAGCAGGCCTGAATTGCCCTTCTGGCGGGCGCTGATCTATGATCGCGCTTCCGGTTTCTGGCGGCGCGCTCGCAGGCAGGAACCGAGATCAAACATCCAGGTGTGGCATGGAGCAAAACGATCTTGAGCTGATGCTCGACCAACTGAAGAATGCGTTGGAACGGGACGACCTCGCCGCCGCCGCCAACATCATCGAAGCAATGCGCCCTGCCGATCAGGCAGAGGTATTCGCGGAATTGGACAACGAGCAGCAAAGCCTGTTGCTGCCCGAAATCGCGCCCGCCGATTCCGCCGACATCCTGGAAGAATTGGACGATGAACAGGTGGCGGAACTGATCGCCACCCTTTCCACCGACGAGATCATCCGCATCGTCGACCAGATGGAGCCGGACGAGGCCGCGGACCTGCTGGGCGACATCACCCCCGCACAGGCCGAGGCCGTACTCTCGCGCCTGGAAGACCCGGACGAAGTGCGCCCCCTGCTGCTGCACGCGGACGAAAGCGCCGGCGGCCTGATGACCACCGAATACCTGGCCCTGCGCCGCCGCATGACCGCGGCCGAGGCAATCGAGGCCATCCGTCGCTGGCATCCCTCGGAGGAGACGATCTATTACCTGTTCGTGGTGGATCAATTTGGCCGTCTCAGCGGCGTCCTCAACCTGCGCCGGCTGATCGTGGCCAACCCCGCCGCCCGCATCATGGAGATCATGGAGCCAGAGGCGATCTCGGTGGCGGCGGACGTAGATCAGGAAGAAGCCGCCCGCATCATGACCCGCTACGACCTGCTGGCCCTGCCCGTGGTGGATGAAAATGGCATCTTGCTGGGCGTCATCACCTTCGACGATGTGATCGATGTGTTGGAAGAGGAGGCGACGGAGGACATCCAACGCCTGGGCGGCGCCCAGCCCCTGGAACGCGCCTACCTGGACACCTCACCCGTGATCATCACCCGCAAACGCATGGGCTGGCTGCTGCTGCTCTTCATCACCGCCACCCTCACCGGCTCGGTCATGCGCATCTATCAGGAGGATCTGCAGACCGTGGTGGCCCTCGCCATCTTCATCCCCCTGCTGATCGGCACCGGCGGCAATGCCGGCGCCCAGACCACCACCGTCATCATCCGCGCCCTGGCCACCGGCGATGTGGAGCCGGGCGACGCGCTGCGGGTGTGGTGGCAGGAGGCGCGCGTCGGCCTGCTGCTGGGCCTGGGCATGGCCCTCGTCGCTTTTCTGCGCGCCATCACCTGGGAGCCGAGCGCGGCCCTCGCCCTCACCGTCGCCGTCTCGATCCTGGCTCTGGTGCTCTGGGCCACCGGGGTCGGCTCGCTGCTGCCCCTGGTCGCCTCGCGGCTGGGCATCGACCCCGCCCTCGTCTCCGGCCCCCTGATGAGCACCCTCGTCGACGCCACCGGCCTGTTCATCTACTTCACCATCGCCCGCCTGATCTTGCGCTTGTGACGCGCTCAGCCGGCCAGGATGCCCAGATCGCGCAGGGCTTGGGCGGTCTCGGCGACGCTGCGGTGCACGATGGCGGGCATGCCCAGGGCAAGGGCCGCGGCGGTGTTCCGTTCCTTGTCATCGATCAGCAGGCAGGCCGCGGGCGGCAAGCCCAACCGCTGCCAGACGAGGCGATAGATGGCCGGTTCCGGCTTGCGCGTGCCCTCCACCGCGCTGATCACCACCACATCGAACAGCCCGGCCAGATCGGTCTCCTGCTGCAGGCGCTGGCCCAGGCTGAGGGTGGCATTGGAGAGCAAAGCCAGGGCAAAGCGGGCGCGCAACTGCCAGGCCAGGGCCGTCATGCCTGCGTCCAGTTGGGCGCCATGAAAGCTGTCGCGGTACGCGGAAAAAGCCGCGGGCAGGGCCGCGGCCAGCGGCGCGCCCACCCTGGCCCAATACGCGTCCATGCTGATCTGCCCGGTGGAGACCGCCTCCCAGGCCGCGCCGCTGTACAAATGCTGGCGCAGACTGCCCGGCGGCCAGCCCAGATGCGCTTCCCACCCTGCCAGACGCTGCGCCGCCGCGCGCTCGTCCACCAGCACGCCGCCAAAATCGAACACCACGGCCCGGATCATGGCCCTTCGCCCAGCGCTTTGATCAGCACCGGCATCCGCCGCCCCACCGCCCGAAAGCCAAAACCCTGATACAGGCGCTGCGACGCCTCATTCTGCCGCTGCGTGTTCAGCGAGATCACCCGGGCGCCTGCTTCCGCCGCGAAATCGAGGGCGTCGGCCAGCAGCAGCCGCCCCAGCCCCAGCCCCTGATAGCCGGGATTGATGCCCAGCCGGGCAATGTGCGCGTGATCGCCGGTCAGCCGGGTGCAGGCGTAGCCCGCCAGAATGCCCTGATAATCGAGCACAACCAGGCGGCTGCTGGTCAGCAGCAGATGCACCAGTTCGCTATGCGAAAACTGCCAGGGCCAGGCAAAAGCCAGGTGATCGAGCAGGGTGAGGGCGTCCAGCTCGTCCAATCCGGGCAGGCGCAGCGTCACCATGGGGTTGGGGTGCTCCCCGGCCAGGGGGCGGGCGGGGGCGTAGCGCTCATAATGGATGATGTAATCGAGCAGCGCGAACTGCTGTTGGGCGAGGGGGGCCGAGGGCCAGCTTTCGATGCCCAGATGCATCAGATGCTGCACCTGATCCTGACGCAATCCCCTCTCCAGGCCCTGCAACAGTTGGCCGACGCCGCTTTCCAGCCCCCAGCCGTTCACCAGCGTCAGCCCGCGCACCTGCGCCAGGCCCGGCTGCAGCAGGGCGGCGCAGATGATCCCCCACAGCAGCGGGCCGCTATCCGCGACGAAGCAGTACCCCTGCTCGATCATGCGCGCCAGATCCTCCGGGCCATAGCGCACGCAAGAGCGCCGGGCGAACTGTTGCAGTTGCCGGATGCGGGGGATGTCGCGGGCTGTGGCCTGGCGCACTGCTACTTGCAGATCGGGCATCGGGGTATTCCTGGTTGGCATCACCCGGGCTGGGCGGCGAGATGTTGGGCATCCACCACGGCCAGAGCGACGACGTTGACGATATCGCGCACCTCCGAGCCGGTGGGCAGGATGTGCACCGGCTTGTTCATGCCGCGCAGGATCGGCCCCACCGCCTCGGCGCCGCCCAGCCGCGCCATCAACTTGTAGGCGGCGTTGGCCGCATCCAGGTTGGGAAAGACCAGGACATTGGCGCCCTTCACCTGGCTCATGGGGAAATGCGCGTCCACCAGCTCCGCCGAGACCGCGGTGTCCGCCTGCATCTCCCCATCCACCGCCAGATCGGGACGCAGTTGCCGCACTATTTCCACCGCGCCGCGCACTTTCTCGCTCTGCGGGAAGCGGGTGCTGCCGAAATTGGAGAAGCTGATCATGGCCACGCGCGGGGTGACGCCGAATGTCTGCGCCACTTCCGCCGCCTGGATAGCGATCTCGGCCAGTTGGGCCGCGGTGGGATCGGGGTTGACGGTGGCATCGGCGAAGAAATAGACCTTGTCACGCACAATCATCATGTACACGCCGCTGATGGTGCTGACATCGGCCCGCGTGCCCACCACTTGCAAGGCCGGGCGCAACACGTCGGGGTAGTTGTAGGTCAATCCCGATACAAAAGCGTCGGCGTCGCCCAGCTCGACCATGATCGCCCCCAGATAGTTGGGCTGCGTCACCAATTGCCGGGCCATGCCGGGGGTCATGCCCTTGCGGTTGCGGCGGTTGTACAGCGCCTGGGCGTAGGTCTCGCGTTGCTCGTAACGGGCAGGGTGGATGATCGTGGGCGTGTAATCCAGCCCCAGCCGCTCCAGCTCCGCGGCAATGCGCGCGGGGTCGCCCAAGAGGATGGGGCGGGCGATGCCTTGCTGTTCGAGCAGGTGGGCGGCGCGGATCACGCGCGGGTGGCTGCCATCGGCCAGCGCCACGCATTTGGGGTCGGCCTGGGCCTGGCGGATGATGCCGCGCATCATGGCCAGCCCCAATCCCTGGCGGGCGCGCAGTTGATCGGGGTAGGCTTCCAGGTCGATCTGGCGGCGGGCCACGCCTGTTTCCATGGCGGCTCTGGCCACTGCCGGGGCCACATGCGTCAGCACTCGCGGGTCAAGCGGTTTGGGGATGAGGTAATCCCGGCCAAAACGGAGGCCGTCCAGCCCATAGGCTTTGAGCACGCTGTCGGGCACATCCTCGTGCGCCATCTCGGCCAAAGCCCTGGCCGCGGCGATCTTCATCGTCATGTTCACGCTGGTGGCCTGCACATCCAGCGCCCCCCGAAAGATGAAGGGGAAGCCAAGGACATTGTTCACCTGGTTGGGATAATCGCTGCGCCCGGTGCCCATGATCACATCGGGCCGCGCGGCCATGGCGTCGGGATAGGGGATTTCAGGATCAGGATTCGCCATGGCGAAAAGGATCGGATCCTCGGCCATGCTGCGCACCATCTCGGCGCTGACGGTGTTGGCCACGGATAGGCCGATAAAGACATCGGCCCCCACCAGGGCGTCGGTCAGGGTGCGCCGCTCGGTGGCCACGGCATATTTCTCTTTCCAGGGATTCATGCCCTTGGCGCGGCCCTGATACACCACGCCGCTGCTGTCGCAGAGCATGATGTTGGCGTGGGTAGCGCCCAGAGCCACGTAGAAATCGGCGCAGGCAATGCCCGCGGCGCCGGCCCCGTTGATGACGATGCGCACGTCGGCGATGGCCTTGCCGTTCAGTTCCAGGGCGTTCAGCAGGGCCGCGCCGGAGATGATGGCCGTGCCATGCTGGTCGTCATGAAAGATGGGGATATTGGTGGTGCGCTCCAATTCCTGCTCGATGTAAAAACATTCCGGAGCCTTGATATCCTCCAGGTTGATGCCGCCAAAGGTGGGCGCGATCAACTGGCCCACGCGGATGATCTCATCGGGGTCGAGGGTGTCTACCTCAATGTCGAACACATCCACATCGGCAAAACGCTTGAACAGCACGCCCTTGCCCTCCATCACCGGTTTGGCGGCCAGCGCGCCCAGATTGCCCAGGCCGAGGATGGCGGTGCCGTTGGAGAGCACAGCCACCAGATTGCCTTTGGCCGTGTATTCGAAGGCTTTGGCCGCGTCCTCGGCGATGTCGAGCACGGGCTGGGCCACGCCCGGCGTGTAGGCAAGGGAGAGATCGTGCTGTGTGAGCAGGGGTTTGGTGGGGGTGACTTCGATTTTGCCGGGCCGGCCTTGACGATGGTAGGCCAGGGCTTCGTCGCGCAGAGACATGAGATAGATTCCTTGAAGCGGTGTGGAAAAACTGGAAACTGGAGCAGTCTGCGAGAGTGCTCCAGTTTGGTTATTGTCCTTCCTGATAATTCTGGCCCCAGGCAAAGGGGTAGCGCAGAAAGAGGGGTTCGTCGATGCTGTAAACGGCCTGGGCCAGCACCTCGGCCTGGCCGGGGCGCTGCACCGTCACCAGGAAAAGATCGCCGGACGCGGCGCCGGTCGTGGCGAACAGCCGTTGGCCGCCGCCGATGCCGCCGGTGCGCAGTTCCACGCTATCCACCTTGACCAGGGTCAGCTGGCCATTCTCCACGGCAGTGCGGCGGTAGCGGGTGAGGATCAGAGGCTCGTTGGGAGTGAAGCCGTTGACGCTGACCACCACCGGCATGCCCAGCGGCGCGGTACGCGGCTGCGCCAGCACCAGCGGCTGCGCCGGCGCCACCACAGTGAAGACCCCGTTCAGGGTCTGGCCGCCCCCGCGCATCGCCACTTTGTACTCGCCCAGCGGCTCGGTGTTCAGGGTGTACCAATAGAAATCGGCGTAGCCGTTGGCGTCGGCGCGGGCGCTGCGCAGGGGGACGGCGGCCCCACGCGGGGGCGTCACCGTCACATTGATGGCTGTGTTCGGCGGGAAATCGTGCGCCAGCAGGGCCACGAAGGCGCCGCGGGGCAGGGTGGTGGGCAGGATGCAGAAAGTGGGCTCTCCCGCGGTCGCGCCCGGACAGGTGGGCGGCGCGCTCACATCCTCGGTCAGGGTGAGCGAATCGGCGGGCGGCGCGGCAGGCGCGGCGGGCGGGGCCGGCGGCGTAGCCAGCGGGGCCTCCGCCGCCGGCGTCGGCTCCACCGCGGCGATCAGCGATCCCTCCCCGCGGCCGGCGTAGAGGGTGTAGACCTCGTAGCGCGGGTCGAGGGGGGCGTTGAAGCTGAAGAATTCGATGGCGCTGGCCGCCACATCGATGCCGCCGAAGGTGTAGGCCCCGCTGGCAGAGCCTGCGGCTCCGCTGGCAGCGCCCTGGGCAATGATCAGAAATTGACCGGGCTGCTGGTCGGTGACTTCGGTGAAGGCGCCGTTGTACGCGCCCCAACGATTGACTTGCAGTTGCCAGCGCTTGACCAGCGCGGCCGGGCCCTCTGCGGCCAGCCGGTAGAGTCCCAGCCGTACCACGCCGCGCTCAGGGAAGCCGCTGAGGCTGATCTCCCCTGCCTGGCCGCTGGCATATTCGTGGGGGAAGACGAGCACGCGCGGGCGGGAGGCCTCGCCGATCTGCCAGTTGATCTCGGCCTGAGCGCCGCTGGCCGCGACCGCCACCGCGGTGTAGACGCCCACGCCCTCGCCGGGGGTGGCGTACCAGCGGAAGAGGGCTGTGCCATCGTCGCGGGTGGTGGGAGCGAGGGTCGTGGTCTGGCCGTTGGCGAGTTTGACGGTGATCTGCACACTCTCTGCGGCGGCGAAGCCGCGCAAGCAGCCCAGCCACCAATCGCCGATCTGGCCGGCGCTGGGCCACAGTTGCAGGGCCGGTTGCGCCGCAGGCTGACAAAGGGGCAGGCTGGCCGCAGGCAGGTCGACGCTCAGGCTCTCGGGGAAGCCGCCGCCGGCAGCCGCGGCCACCGGCGCGGGGGGCAATAGATCGGCAGGAGGCACCAAAGGTTGGTCCGCAGGGGGCGGAGCCGCCTCGGCAGGGGAGGTTGTCTCCGGCGCGGCGGCCAGCGCGGTGCGGGCAATGTTGGCCAGTGCAATCAGGGGCTCCTGATCCGGCAGGCGCAGGGTGGGCGGGTCGCCCAAGTCCAGGCCCTGGGGCAGAAGGACGAGCAGATAGGGGCCGGCGGGCAGGTCGGCCACATCCAGCTCCACATCGGCGCGGCCGGTGTCGTCCGCGGGCAGGTTGGTCGAGATCAGCACCGCGGCTTCGGAAACCTGGACGCCCTCCCCCATCTCCTGCGAAGCGCCGAGATTGTAGAGGGCAAAGCGGGCAGCGCCGCCCGCGGGCAGCCCGCCGATGGCCACGCGCAGCAGGCTTGGATCAGGGGGCAGGGGATCTTCGAGCAGGGTGAGGAAGGGGCCGGCAGGCGCCTGCACTGTGAAATCGATCTGGGCCTGAGCATCTGCGTCGCCGGCGCGCAGTTGGTAAAGGCCGGGGCCATCTTCAGGGCCCAGACGCAGGTTGAGGTCGGCCACACCCTCTTCGCTCTGTCGTGCGAAGCTGCGCTCGCGGCCATCTGGGGCGATGAGTGTGAAGGTAACCACGCCCTCGGCAGGCACAGCGCAGAAGAGGTGGCTGACGCCGGGCTGTAATCCGCCCGCGGGGAAGGGCGCGGCCCGCAGGCTCAGGGCTTCTGCCGGCTGCAGGCAGGCCGGATCCAGGCTGGACACGACCGCGCTTTCCAGGCGCAGCACATAGGGCGCGCTGCTGGCCGCCGTCGGGGCCGGAGCGGCAGGCGTCGTCGCCGCCGGGGGCGTGGCGTCCGCGGCGCTGGAGGGCGTGGGCTGCTCGGTGCGGCCGCACGCGGCCAGCAGCAGGATCAGCAGGGAGATCAGCAACAGGGCAGCGCGGGAGCGGGACGGGGCGTGCACGTTCATGGCGGCCTCCTCGATGGCAGGGTCAGAGAGAGAATTCAGAGAGAGAATTCAGAGAGAGAATTCAGAGAGAGAATTCAGAGAGAGAGGTCAGAGAGAGAATTCAGAGAGAGAGGTCAGAGAGAGAATTCAGAGAGAGAATTCAGAGAGAGGGGTCAGAGAGAGGGGTCAGGTGATGGTGTGGCCGGCGAGCCAGTCATAGCCGATGGCGGGATCGTCATGGGGCAGGCGGCCTTCGTCGGCCGGATCGTAGGTGCGGCTGGTGATGTAGAGCATGTGCGCCTCGGCGCTGAGCACTTTGTAGCCGTGGGCCACGCCGGGGGGAATGCGCAGGACGATGGCAGGGTAGTTGTCGCCCATGTACAATTCCATGAGATGGGTGTGCGTGGGGCTGTGCGCGCGGGTGTCGTAGAGCGCCACCTTGATGTTGCCGAGGGGGCAATGCCACCAATCGGTCTGGTGTGTGTGCAGGTGCCAGGCTTTGATCACGCCCTGGAAATTGCGGGCATGGCTCCATTGGCCAAAGCCCTCGCCGAAAAAGGGGTCGGTGACGCGGATGATCTCGCGAAAAAAGCCGCGCGGGTCGGCGTGTGTGACCAGTTCTTTGATGATCACGTCGTGGATGTGGCCGGTGATGTGGTTGGTGTAGGGCATGGGGGGCAGTGGGCAGTATTCAGTATTCAGTATTCAGTGGTCAGTATTCAGTGGTCAGTGGGCAGTTTGAATTGGATGGGGTGTATCAACAGTTAACAGTCAACAATCAACAATCAACGACTAACGGTTAATAGCCAATATCCACTATCCAATAGCTAATAGCCAATAGCTAACGGCTAAGGGCAAGGACGGCGTCGTAGAGGACGTCGATGCCCCAGTCGAGGGCGGTGACGGGGATGCGCTCGTCATGGCCGTGCACAAGCCCGCGCCATTGGAAGTCAGGGCCCCAGTGCATGGGGCTGAAACCGAAGGTCTGCGTGTGCAGGGGCAGCAGGTGTTTGGCGTCGGTGGCGCCGGCCAGCAGGTTGGGCGCAACGATCGCCCGCGGGTCGTGCGCTTGCAAGGTGCGGGCCAGCGCCTCCCACACCGGGCCGGAGGAGGGCGCCTCCAGGGGCGGGTAATCGTGCTCCGGCAGGTGCAGGATTTCGACCGGCAGGTCATCGCCGATGGCAGCGCGCACCTCGGCAATCAGATCGGCGGCGGTGAAGCCGGGGAGGATGCGGCCATCCAACGAGGCTTCGGCCACGCTGGGCACGACGTTGATCTTGGCGCCTGCCCGCAATAGCGTGGGCGCGGCAGAGTTGCGGGTGGTGTGCAACAGGGCCTGGCGCAGGAACTCGCCGGGAATGGCGGGGAGGATAGCGTCGAAATGGACCGGATCGAGCAGGCGTTCGGCGGCTATGCCCAGCAGGGGCGCGAGTTGGCGCAGCAGATTGCACACGGTGGGGGTGAAATGGGTGGGCAGGGGCTGGCGGGTCAGCCGTTCCAGGGCGATGGCGAGGTAGCGGTTGGCGAAATGAGTGTAATCGGGCGAAGCGCCATGCCCCGGCGCGGCCTGGGCGCGCAGCACCAGCCGGCAGTTGCCCTTTTCGCCCACCTGAATGGGGTAGATCACATGCTCGCCGGCGTAGATGGGGGTGGCGCCCGATTCGCTCAGCCCGATCTCGGCGTCGATCAGCTGGCGGTGCTCGCGCACGAGGAACTGCAACCCCATCTTACCGCTCACCTCTTCATCCGCGCAGCCGGCGAAGATGACATCGCGGCGTAAAGCGGGGCGATGCTCGGCCAGGCGCAGCATCACCATCAACTGCTGGGTGACCACGTTCTTCATGTCCAGGGCGCCGCGGCCCCACACGCAGCCATCGTGGATTTCGCCGCCAAAGGGGGGATGCGTCCACTGCTCCGGCTCCACCGGCACCACATCCAGATGATTGTAGAGCAACAGGGGGCGGGCGCTGCCATCCCCGCGGTAACGGGTGACGACATTGCCTCGTCCTGGCCCCGATTCCAGGACGACCGGTTCGTAGCCCGCCGCGGCCAGGTGTTCGGCCAGATAAGTTGCGGCCAGAATCTCGTTGCCGGGGGGATTGGTGGTATCGAGACGGATCAGATTTTGCAGGTGGGTGATAGCGTTCATGAGGGGGTATCGGGTTTCAAGTGTCAGGTGTCAAGTGTCGGGTGTCAGGTGTCAGGTGTCAAGTGTCGGGTGTCAGGTGTCAGGTGTCGGGTGTCGGGTGTCAAGTGTCAGGTGTCAAGTGTCGGGTGTCAGGTGTCAGGTGTCGGGTGTCAGGTTTCAGTGGCCGGCACGCGACGACCAGACTGACCACTGAATACTGAATACTGAATACTGAATACTGACCACTGACCACTGGCGCGTTCGCAGTGTAACGGAAAATGCGCAAATGAGGAAAGTAGGCCGGGGGCTGTGTTTGTCAGAATTTTCACTTGACGAATCTCGCCGCCAACAGGTATAATCGGCCCACGTGCGCCGCCCCCTCAGCGACGCCCCAGGCATCCCTGCTCCCACCAACCACCTTCAAGGAAACCGGGTATGGCAAACGATATCAACATTCCGGAGGAACTACAACAAAACGTTTTCATGACGTCGTTGGATTTTCTCTACAACTGGAGCCGTAAGAACAGCATGTGGCCGATGTTCTTTGGCCTGGCCTGCTGCGCCATCGAGATGATCTGCACCGCGGCGGGACGCTACGATCTCTCCCGTTTTGGCATGGAAGTGATGCGCCCCTCGCCCCGGCAGTGCGATCTGATGATTGTTTCGGGCACAGTCACCAAAAAGATGGCCCCCACCATCGTGCGGCTGTACAATCAAATGGCAGAACCGCGCTATGTGCTGAGCATGGGCGCCTGCGCCACCGGCGGCGGCCCCTTCAAAGAGGGCTACAACGTCATCTCCGGCGTGGACAAACTGGTGCCGGTGGATGTGTATGTGCCCGGTTGCCCCCCCACCCCCGAAGCCCTGTTGTACGGCATCATGCAACTGCATGAAAAAGTGGCGCGGCAGAGCATCCGCACCGTGCCCTGGTATCGCAAAGACACCCCCCGAGGCATCACCATCCCCGAACTGGGCCCCGACATCTTCCAGCCCGACCGGGCCGAAGAGATCCGGGCCCTGACCACCAGCCCCGCGTACGCACCCCTTGCGGCTGCAGAGGAGCGCTAAAAGATGACCGACGCCGTTGCTGAACAAAGCTTGCCCTTTGCCAACGCCGTCCCCGGCGCGGTGCTCGCCGCCGACGCCGCCGGCATGGTTGTAGATCGTAAAAAACTGATCGAATTCGCCCTGCACTTGCGCAATCATGCAGGATTCGATTACCTCTCCTCCCTCACCGCGGTCGATTATCTGGGCTTCGAAGGCCGCACCGCCGCCGACCGGTTCGAGGTTGTCTATCATCTGTTCGACACCAAAAAGGGAGGGGATGGTGTGGTGTTGAAGGTGCGCCTGCCCGAAAACGACCCACAGGCCCCCAGCCTGGTGCGCGTCTACCCCGGCGCCGATTTGCAAGAACGGGAGGCCTACGACCTTTTCGGCATCACCTTCACCGGGCACCCCCGCCTGCGCCGCATCTTCCTGTGGGATGGCTTCCACGGCCACCCCATGCGCAAGGACTGGAAAGAGGCCTATTACGAAGAGGAACACAAACCCTTCGGCAGCCGCTGGCCCGTAGGCAACCACAAATGGGCCGAAGACCGCGTGCCCTGGGGAGACAATGTCTCCTTCCCCAAGGGCTGGGATCCTGCCACCTTCCAGCCGGCCCCGCCCCCGCTGCCCACCATCCACGAGCCGCCGTGGGCAGACGAAAATCACATCGCCACCGAGCGCATCATCATCAACATGGGCCCGCAGCACCCCTCCACCCACGGCGTCTTTCGCATGATCGTGGCCCTGGATGGGGAAACCGTGGTCGGTCTGGAGCCGGAATGCGGCTATCTGCACCGCAACCACGAGAAGATCGGCGAGCGCAACACCTGGCTGGGCAACATCCCCTTCACCGATCGCCTGGACTATCTTTCCAGCATGTCGAACAACCTCGGCTATGTGCTGGCGGTGGAACAATTGATGGGCGACAAAGGCAAGCCGCCGGAGCGGGCCGAATATCTGCGGGTGATCATGGCGGAGATGACGCGTATCGCCAACCACACCTGGGCGATCGGCTTCCTGCTCAACGACTTGGGCGCGTTCTTCACCCCCGCCCTCTACAACATCGAAGAGCGGGAGCTGCTGCTCGACCTGTTCGAGGCCGCAGCAGGCAGCCGCATGATGTGCAACTACATGCGGTTTGGCGGCGTGGTGCGGGATGTGGATGAGGACTGGCTGACCCGGGCCCGCGATATCATCTTCAACCGCCTGGAACGGAAGATCGACGAATTCGACACCTATCTCACCGGCAACGAGATTTTGATGGCCCGCTGCGTGGGCGTGGGCTACCTCTCTGCTGCCGATGCCATTGCCCTCAGCGCCTGTGGCCCGCAGTTGCGCGGCTCGGGCGTGGCCTATGATCTGCGCCGGGCGCGGCCCTACAGCATCTACGATCGCTTCAAATTCGATGTGATCAGCGATGATGGCTGCGATGTCTACGCCCGCTACAAAGTGCGGCTGGGCGAGATCCGGGAATCGATCAAAATCCTGAAGCAGGCGCTGGACGACCTCCCCGGCGGGCCCATCTTCAACGGCAAGCCCGGTTATGTCACCCGCGTGGAAAAAGGGGAAGCCTATGGCGCGGTGGAAGGGCCCAAAGGGGAACTGGGCTTCTACGTCGTCTCCGATGGTTCCGACAATCCCTGGCGCTACCATGTGCGCGCCCCCTCCTACATCAACCTGAACACGCTGGGGCCTATGTCCATCGGCTACAAGATCGCCGATGCCATCGTCGCCCTCGGCGGTATCGATATCGTCCTCGGTGAAACCGACCGCTAACGCGACCTGCACCGATCCCACCGCCACTCGACCAGGAACCCGCCCATGTTTGGAACAGGAATCCTCAAAGGCCTCGGCGTCACCCTCCGCCGCGCGGCCGGCACCTTCATCGACGATTTCGCCCGCGTGCCCTCCCGCTACACCGATGTCATCGAGACCGCGCAGGGCAAGCTCATACGCCAACCCACCGACGCCAAGGGCCTTTTCACCATTCAGTATCCGGAAGAAAAACGGCAAATGCCGGAGAACTTCCGCTACATCCCCATGCTCCTCTACGAAGAGGATACGGGGGAAGACCGCTGCACCGCCTGCGGCATCTGCGCCAAGGTGTGCCCGCCCCAGTGCATCTGGATCGTGCGAGATCAGGATGAAAATGGCAAGCCGATCACCCGCCCGGCGGCCTTCTACATCGATGCCAGCATCTGCATGAGTTGTTCCTTCTGCGCCGAATATTGCCCCTTCGACGCCATCAAGATGAACCACGACTACGAGCTGGCCACCTATGACCGCTACCCCGGCCTGATCCTGAACAAAGCGGAGCTCAGCGTCCCCACCAGCTATTACGCCGCCCTCTATCCCTCGGCCTGGGCCGAGGAGGAGCGCATCCGGGCCGAGAAAGAAGCGAAAAAGGCAGCGCGCGGCAAGAAGCCGGAGCCGGCCGCGCCGGCAGCCAAGCCCGCGGCCAAACCGGCAGCCGCGCAACCGGAACCCAAAGCCGCGGCCAAACCGGCAGCCCCTGCCGCCGCCCCTGCCGCCCCCGCCGCGCCTGCCGCCAAAGCTAAAGCCAAGGGCGGCCACTGGTCTCCCATCCCCGCCGATTACAGCGGCGAGGTGATCAAATCGGCGCTGCCCCTGCCCCCGGTGCCGGCTGAAGGCGTCAGCGCCAGCGGCATCTCCTGGAGCCGGATCATGGCGTTGCGCGAGAAGCAATTGGCCAGCTATCGCGAACGACGCAAGGCCGAGGGCAAGGAAGTCAAGCTATAACCCCCTGGCCCGGCGGCGGGGCAGGCAGCCAGCACGCGTCCCCCCACCTCTCCTTTTCCCAGAGCCGGGCCATCTCCACCATGGGATGGCGCGGCTCTTTTGCCATCCCCCCCCTCTCATCGGAGCGTGAACCATGACCGTCAAGATCACCTACCACGGCCATTCCAGCTTCACCATCGAGAGCGATGGCCACACCCTGCTGATCGACCCCTTCTTCACCGGCAACCCCCTGGCCAAGATCTCGGCCGATCAGGCCAGGGCCGATTTCATCCTCCTCTCCCACGGCCACGGCGACCATGTCGGCGACACCGTGGCCATTGCCAAGCGCACCGGCGCCCTGGTCATCTGCAACTATGAGATCAGTGGATGGCTGGGCCAGCAGGGTGTGAGCAAGATCCATCCTCTGCACATTGGCGGCGGCAACCAGTTCCCCTTTGGCCGCTGCAAAATGACCATCGCCCACCATGGCTCGGGCCTGCCCGATGGCAGCTACGGCGGCAACCCCGCCGGCTTTCTGCTCAAGCTGCACAATGGCAAGACCCTCTACTTCTCCGGCGACACAGCCCTGACCTACGACATGAAATGGCTGGCCGATGAGGGGGTGGATATGGCCATCCTCTGCGTGGGCGACAACTTCACCATGGGCCCCGATGACGCGCTGAAAGCGATCAAGCTGATCGAGCCGCGCGAGGTCATCCCCTGTCATTTCGGCACCTGGCCCTACATCGATATCGACGTCGAAGACTTCCAGGCCCGCTGCCACACCGCCACCGCCGCCCGCTGCATCCTCCTCCACGCCGAAGAAAGTCACGTTTTGTAGTTGGTTGGTAGATTGGTTGGTTGGTTGGTTGGTTGGTTGGTTGGTTTGCTAGTTTGCCAGTTTGTTTGTTGATTGGTAGATTGGTGAATTCGCGTATTTATCAACCAACCAACCAACCAACCAACCAACTAACCAACCAACTAACCAACCAACCAACCAACCAACTAACCAACCAACCAACCAACCAACCAACTAACCAACCAACTAACCAACCAACTAACTAACTAACCAACCAACTAACCAACCAACCCATGTACCCCAAGGCAGAGGTTCTCTTTCCCTACACACTGGCCCCGCGGCTGCGGGAGGTGCGCGGGCCGGTGTGGGCGGCGCTGGTCGACCGCGTCACCGGCCTGCCCGAAGTGGACCCGCGCACCCTGGCCTTCTGCCTGTTGATGATCCGACTCAATGGCTGCCTCAAATGCTACAGCGGCAGCTACAAATTCATGCGCGGCTGCGAAGCCTGCGCCCTGCAAAGCGTCGCCCAATTCAAAGGCGAGGATGAGGAATTGGCCGCGCTGTACGACGTGGCCCTGGCCGACATCGCAGCCTATCTCGATGGCAAAGGCGCGCCCCCCGACCGCACCTTGCAACCATGACCCTCCCTCCCCTGGGCGCGCCCGCGCCCGATTTCGTCCTGCCCGGCGCGGATGGCGAACTGATCCAACTCAGCGGTTTTCAGGATCGGGCGCACGTGGTGCTCGCCTTCTACCCCTTCGATTTCAGCCCCATCTGCTCGGTGCAACTGCCCGGATTACAGGCGCAGGCGCGGCGGTTCGCCGAACTCGACGCGGTAGTGTTGGGCATCAGCACCGATAGTCCCCACTCGCACCGCGCCTTCGCCGCCGAATTGGGGCTGGAATTTCCCCTGCTCAGCGATTTCTTCGGCAAAGCGGTGAGCGAAATCTACGGGGTGCTGCGGCCCGAAGGCTACAGCGAACGCGCCACCTTCATCATCGACAAACAGGGCATCCTGCGCCACGCCCAGGTGCACGAATTGGGCAAAGCGCCAGACGTAGAGGCGCTGCTGCACGCCCTGGCGGGGTTGAATCACAACACCCATGACTAAACGCATTGCCATCATCGGGGCCGGCGTGGCCGGCTTGGCCGCGGCCCACGATCTGCGAGGCCGCGGCCATGAGATCCGCATCTTCGAGGCGGCGGAACAGGTGGGCGGACTGGCCGGCGGCTTCAAAGCCCCGCACTGGGACTGGACCCTGGAAAAGTTCTACCACCACTGGTTCCAGTCGGACGCGCACATGCTGCGGCTGATCGGCGAATTGGGCTGGAGCGACCAGGTGATCTTCCCCCGGCCCTACACCGTGGTCTACCACAAAGGCCGGTTCGAGCCGCTCGATTCCATCCCCGCCGCGGCCAGGTTCACCCTCAAGCATTTTTCCCTGCTCGATTTCATCCGCTTCGGCGCCGCCGGCCTCTATCTCCGGCTCACCCCCCGCTGGCAGCCGCTGGAACGGGTCACCGCCGACGCCTGGATGCGCAAATGGGTGGGCAAGCCGGTCTATGAAACCCTGTGGCAGCCCCTGCTGGTGGGCAAATTCGGCGAAGAAAACCTGGATGTGGTCAACATGGCCTGGTTTTGGGCGCGGCTCAAGGCCCGCACTACTCGCCTGGGCACCTTCCAGGGGGGATTCCAGGCCTTTCTCGACCGCTTCGCCGCCCGGCTGCAAGAGCAGGGCGTGGCCATCCACCTCTCTTCGCCGGTGACGCGCATCAGCCAACCGGCGGGGCCGGGGCTGAATCTGACCACCACCGGGGGCGAGCAGCACTTCGACGCGGTGCTCTCCACCAGTTCCCCGGCGCTGATGGCCCATCTGGCCCCTGATCTGCCGGGCCAGTACGCGGCCAGCTTGCAGGCGCTGAAATCGTTGGGCGCGGTGGTGCTGATCCTCAGCCTGCGCCAGCGGCTGACCGGCTATTACTGGCACAACCTGCCCAAAGAGGCCGGCTTCCCCTATCTGGCCATGGTCGAACATACCAATTTCATCGGCCCGCAGCATTACGGCGGCGATCATCTGATCTACTGCGGCGATTATCTGCCCCCCGATCACGCCTATTTCGACCTCAGCAAAGAGGCGCTGGTCGCGCATTTCCTGCCCTCGCTGGCCCGTTTCAACCCGGCATTCGACCCCAGTTGGGTCAAGGATTCCTGGCTGTTCCGCACACGTTACGCCCAGCCCGTGCCCCCGGTCAACCATTCCCAAAACATCCCCCCCCTGCGCACGCCCCTGCCCGGCCTCTATTTCGCCAGCATGAGCCAGGTCTATCCCTGGGATCGGGGCACCAATTTCGCCGTCGAGATCGGGCGCCGGGCCGCGGGCATGATGCTGGCCGATTTCGAGGCGGCGTCCTAACCAAAAACAAACTGGCGCAGTCTGCGAGACTGCGCCAGTTTCGATCATCTCTCTCCAAGGAAGTTACCCCATGTCCTCCACACCCACCCGCGACGCCATCATGGCTGCGCTCAGCACCGTCCAGGAGCCGGAACTACACCGCGATCTGGTCACACTCAACATGATCCGCGATCTGCAGATCAACGGCGGCGATGTCGGTCTTACCGTCATGCTCACCACCCCTGCCTGCCCCCTGAAGGGACATATCGAGGCCGACGTGCGGCGGGCCGTGCTGGGCGTGCCCGGCGTGCAGCAGGTCGAAGTCCGCTTCGACGCCAACGTGCGGGCCGACAACCGCATCTCCGGCCGCTTGCAGTTGCCGATCAAGAACATCGTCGCTGTGGCCAGCGGCAAGGGCGGCGTGGGCAAAAGCACCGTGGCTGTCAATCTGGCCGTGGCCCTGGCCCAGACCGGCGCTAGCGTCGGCCTGCTCGACGCCGACATCTACGGCCCCAACATCCCGCAGATGCTGGGCGTGGCGCACATGCCGCCCCCCCAAGGCCAAAAACTGACCCCGGCCCGCGCCTATGGGCTGCAACTGATGTCGATGGGCTTCATGCTCCAGCCTGATCAGGCGGTGATCTGGCGGGGGCCGATGCTGCACTCCGCCATCCGCCAGTTGTTCACCGATGTGGCCTGGGAGGAGGTGGATTACATGATCGTGGATCTGCCCCCCGGCACCGGCGACGCCCAACTGACCCTGGCCCAGTCGGTGCCCCTCACCGGTGGGGTGATCGTCTCCACCCCGCAGGATGTGGCCCTGTCCGACGCCCGGCGGGGGCTGGCGGCCTTCCGGCAGTTGCAGGTGCCGGTGCTGGGCATCATCGAGAACATGAGCTATTTCATCGCCCCAGACACGGGCCAGCGTTACGAGATCTTCGGTCACGGCGGGGCGGAGCGGGCGGCGCAGGAATTGCGCGTGCCCTTCCTGGGCCGGCTGCCCCTGGATCCCCGCGCCCGCGAGGGGGGGGATGAAGGGCGGCCGGTCGTCGTCGCTTATCCCGACGCCGAGATCTCGCAGGCTTTCCGCGATCTGGCCAAGCAATTGGCTGCTCAGGTCAGCATCCTCAGCTTCCGCCCCGATCCTGAGCTGAAGATCATCTGATAGCAGAAAGCGTATGCAAATAATTGATAATTGATAACTAAAGATTAAAGATTAAGACACTGCTTTGGTGACGTGTTTTAATCTTTAATCTTTAATCTTTAATCATTTGCCGCAGGATACTGAACCATTGGCCGGCGCATCTCAGCGGCTCAGCAGGCGCGGGGTGAGCTGCGCCGAGCCCGCGCCCGGCTGGGGAGGCGGCTGCTGGCGCCCTTTGCCCACCACACTGTCGCCGGCAGGATCGAATTCGGCGATCAGCGTTTTCAGGCCCCGGAGGATGGCGGCCTTGTCATCCCGCCGCGCGGCCGCGGCCAGGGCGTCGATGATCGCATCCAAATCGGAGGGAAGCAGGCCAGCAGCATTGCCGGCCGTGAAGATCTTCTCATGGCGGGTGCGGTGATAGGCTTCGCCGGGGATGAAAAGCTCCTCGAACAACTTTTCGCCGGAGCGCATGCCGCTGAAGGCGATCTCGATATCCTGCCCCACCTCCAGCCCGGAGAGTTCGATCAGGTCGCGGGCCAGATCCACGATCTTGACCGGCTCGCCCATGTCCAAGACGAAGGTTTCGCCGCCCTCGCCCAGGAGCGCGGCTTGCAGCACCAGTTGTACGGCTTCGGGGATGATCATGAAATAGCGTTTCATCTCCGGGTGTGTGACCGTGACCGGCCCGCCCCTGACGATCTGCTGTTTGAAGGTGTGGATGACGCTGCCGCGGCTGCCGAGGACATTGCCAAAGCGCACAGCCACGTAGGGGCGGCCGGTGCGTTCGGCAGCCTGCTGCACCAGCAGTTCGGCGGCGCGCTTGCTGGCCCCCATGATGCTGGTAGGGTTGACAGCCTTGTCGGTGGAGATCATGACGAAGCGCTCGACGCCGGCGCGCTGGGCCGTGGCCAACAGGTTGCGCGTGCCCAAGATGTTGTTGGTGACGGCTTCGGCGGGGTTGTGCTCCATCAGGGGCACATGTTTGTGCGCGGCAGCGTGGAAGACGATCTGCGGGCGGGACTCGGCAAAAAGCGCGTCCAGCCGTTCGGGGATGCGGATGTCGGCGATGACCGGGCGCAGGCGCGGGCTGGCGCCCGCTTGCGATGGCGCTGGGGACTGGCCATCAGGCTCATGGCCTGCCAGTTCGTTGTAGATATTGAAGATGCTATTCTCGCCATGGCCGAGGAGGATCAATTCGGCGGGCCGGCAGCGCCAGATCTGGCGGCAGAGTTCGCTGCCGATGGAGCCGCCGCCGCCGGTGACAAGCACCCGTTTGCCCTGCAAGAAGGCCAGCACGGCCTCGGTATCGGTTTTGACCGGCTCGCGGCGCAGGAGGTCTTCGATATCGACATCGCGCAGTTGGCTGACGGTGACGGTGCCATCCAGCAGTTCGTAGATGCCGGGCATGATGCGGGCCTTGACCCCGGCCTGATCGCACAGAGTCACGATCTCGCGGATGACGCGGCCCGGGGCCGTGGGCATGGCGATGATCACCTCGGCCACACGGTATTCACGCGTCAGGGCAGGGATCTGGTCGCGCCCGCCCAGAACCATCAGGCTTTGGATGCGCACATCATGTTTGTACATGTCGTCATCGACAAACCCGACCGGCTCCAGTCCCAACTGCGGATTCGAGCGCATTTCGCGGGCGATCATGGCGCCGGCGCTGCCCGCGCCCATGATCAGCACCCGGCGGGCGGGGCGGCCCGTACGCAGGCGGCTCAACCAGGCGGCGGAGGCGCGCACGCCCAGCCGCGTCCCCGCCACCATCACGATCAGCAGCAGACCGTCGATCAGGGGGAGAGAGCGGGGGAGGCCGCACAGCGCCGGCCAGGAGGAGCACAACCCCAGAGGCGCGAAGCGCAGGCCGAAAAAGAGTACCGTCACCGCTGCCGTGGTCAGCACCCCGCCCACGGCCAGTTGCACGACTTCGTCGATGCTGGCAAACCGCCAGTAACGGCTGTAGAAGCCGAATCCCCAGAAGAAAAAGAGGCGCAGGCCCAGCGCATAGAGGGTGTAGAGGGCCAGGGGCTGGGCATAGCGCTCCAAAGCCTGGCCATCGGTGCGCAAATACAGGGCCAGGCAGGGAGAGAAGAGCATGGCCAGGATATCCAGCAGGGCAAAATGGCGATTGCGCAAGCGGATGAAGATCCGGGCAATGCGACTAAACAAGGGATAGGGTGTTGATCGCATAGGGATGAACCAGATGGGGAGAGGAATGCGTACGCCTGTACTGCTGATTCACTGCCCTGCACAGGTGGATAGAGGAGAGAATGACCGAAATGATAACAGAATGTACCCGATTTTGCCGAATAATCGGGCGTGCGAACGCGCAGTTCCCCGCGGTCACGCGTGTGTTCGCGCCCCCGTGGCGGCAAAAAAGCGCCCCCGGCCGTGGGTTTTGGTGGCGGGGGGACAGAAAGAATGAATGAATGGTGTGCAAGCGAGGGTTAGTCCAAGCCAAGGTAGCGTCCTGCAAGGGCGATGGATCGGTCACCCTATGCACGCCGGCTGCGCGTCGCCTCCCGCGCGACATCGAACCAACGGTAGATGTAGTGGAAAGGCAGTTGCCAGGGATGGCGAATACCGTAACGCCAACGCATATACTCTGGCGCCGGGAAGAGCAATCCCAAGCCTACAGTCAGGCGAGCGCGCCATCCCATTGTACTGAAACGCCACATCGTGCGCTGCCAACGATTGCCTGTCGCCTGTTTCTTGACAGCAGCGGCGACTCGGGAGCTGGTCATCTGTCGTGCCGCCAGATCCGCCAGCACTTCTTCAGGGATAGGAGTGGCAAAATAGCTGCGGGTTAGGGTCAATGCACGCGCCAGGGCATAAGTCCAATCCATCTCCACCGCCTGGGCTACAACCTCATTCCAGTTAAGTGTTGGCGTCTCAGTGATCAACTGATGCAAGTCAAGATAGCGTAATAAGCGAAAATCCCCCTCGCCATGTTGCAGGATGGTATGAGCTGCGAGATAGATCAGATGGGTTTCTGGTCTCAAGGTAAAAATGCGACCATCGGCTATATCTGCCCAGTATCCCCTCTCTAGAAACCATTGAGCATCAGCGGAAAACTCACTGATGGGTGCATCCAGTAGGCTGTGATGCAGTTCCAACTTGACGGTTTTGGCCGGGCCCAACATGATCACGGCATGCATAGCGCCTGATTCAGCCATCATCGCAACGGATTGGCCGGTGGCAGCCTCGAGTAATCTGCGCGCGTCCCGGAAATGTTGGGGGGTAACCAGACCATCCACATCCCCCATTGGCCGCAGCCACGGTTTGGGATAAACTAGATAAGCCAGAGCCATACCTTTTAACCAGAGCAACGGAATCTGCTCTTTTGCCAGGGCCTTTTCCACTGTCTTTCTGACAGTTACCATTGTCAACCACGCGATCGCTGACTGACGCATGGTTTCGGCGAGGGCGGGAAAACGATCATTCCGCCAGTGGCTCAATCCTGCCTCACTCAACCGCCAAGCCAGAAGGGGCCCCAGTCCCTGTTGCAAGGCCAAACAAACCAGATCGGGCCAGGCTTGATCTGGGATCTCATCTGCAGTCAATTGACCAACGATCAAGCGCGCCAAGGAATCGATGGATGATGTCATGTTACACGTTCAGGTACTAAGTGAGTTGCACGACCGCCCAGCAATTCAGCTCGATAGCAAGTCGCTGCAGGCGGTCGTGCAACTCACTTGCGGGGTCAGGTACTAAATGAGTTGCACGAC
>JAANMX010001771.1_pt1 | contig 23529 bp, 11 predicted proteins | sample 7279681 | NCBI WGS metagenome assembly JAANMX01 (sample SAMN14094542, study PRJNA606508) | bioreactor metagenome | isolation source: A lab-scale SPAN reactor treating ammonium-rich wastewater day 351 | place: Ireland: Galway | collected 2018-01-01
GTACTGCCTGTATGTTATTCATACTGTTTTACTTATAAATTATCATAAGTATTCTAAAATAAAATCTTTATATGCATATTTATCTGTTTTTAAATCATACAGCACTGTATGTATAGCATACATTTTGCTTTGCCAAATTAGCTACTTTTTACATCTCAGTATACCGCCTTAATTCCCTGGACTGATTTGATATGTCTTTGATATATTTCTCACCAAGGTTTACTGCTGCGTCGTATTCTGATTTTTTAAAACACAGTTGACACTCAATATAATTATCCGCCTGCCGCAAATTAGGCAAAACACCGCTTTCATTCATGCGTATTCCTAATTCCGGGGATTGTGTAACTATTTGAAAATTACTCGTAAATACTTTAAATTTTTTGATATTACCACAGTTTGGACATACAAAGAATTTATTGGTTCTCATGTACTATTATCCTCTTTCGAAGGTACTCCAGACTTTAAACTTGTGTTACAAAATACGACGATACCGAACGTTCTGATCCGCCCGGTACACTGTCAATAGAATTCATGATAATACGGTTTGTATCGGTTCAACTGCATGGGGCTGTGTCATTGCGAGGGGTATTGTCCGAAGTAATCCTTTAGACATTTCAAAAGAGATTGCTTCGGGAAATACCCCTCGCAATGACATGTTTAAGGTTCCGTATGTTCCCTACATTTGCATACAACCCAAGATCAACTTTCGCTACATTTTGTACTTATCTGTGTTAATCTGTGTCCCGCTATTAGACAACAAAATTATCTCCTCAATAAAACATCGTCGAGAAGTTTTACATTTGAGTATAATTCCTGTTCAAAGGTAAATCCTTTTTCATGAAAAACAGTCAGACAGGCGTTCACCACATTAAAATCGTAAAGAATGCCCTTGTTTCGGGAGATCTCCTCCAGCGCATTATCCAGACCAAAGGTTGACCGATAAGGACGAGGAAAGGATATCGCCTCTACAACATCGGCCACACTTAAAATCTTGGCTTCCAAAAGTATATCTTTACTTGTCAGACGCATAGGATATCCGGAACCATCAATTCTTTCATGATGCTGAAGCACAATTTGAGCAACAGGGGAAGGAAATTCTATTTCTCTTACTATATCATAGCCTACCCTCGAATGAGCCTTAAGCACATTCAACTCGCTCTCGGTAAGCTGCTCAACTTTTCCAAGGATCTCTGCCGGCACAGACACTTTTCCTATATCATGGAGAGCGGCTGCCAAACAGATACTATCAACCCTGTCCTTTAAAAGACCCATCTCTTCTGCTATACATCGGGCAAGCCGGGTTACACGTTTTTGGTGATCAACCGCAAAGATGTCTTTCGACTCAATCGCAGAGGCAAGGATATGAATAATTATCCTTAAAGACCTCTGTAACTTCTCAATATCTTGTTTGAATTCCGCCTCTATCCGTTTGTGATCGTTCATTTCTTCTGTTAATTCTTCATTTATCTTCATAAGTTTTGTTGAATGTTCAACTACCCGTTTTTCTAAAGATTTGTTAAGTGCTTTCAACTCTTCTTCGCGTTCCTTACGAAGGGTAATATCTCTGGCAATACCAGCAACTCCAATTATATTTCCCCTCTCATCTGTCAAAAGAGAATTTTTATACTCACAGAATACTTTTGTATTTCTAAAATAGATTTCATAGTGTGGGCTCTCCCCCTGAAGCGTTCTTGTATAAGTATCCAGTGCCTTTTTTATATCATCTTCTTCAAAAAGGGACGTGAATGGTTTTCCAAAGAATTCTTCCGCTTTATGTCCTGTCAGCTTCTCAAATACTTTGTTTACAAATACAATATTTCCCTCTGTATCATAGATATACGCAAGGTCATTCAAGCCAGCGAGCAATAGCCTTGCCTGTTCATTTTCAGTCAATGTATAAATAAATTTTGATATCTCCAATCTGAAATCTCCAATATACAAAACAGGACAATAAAGGTATTTTTCTTACCGGAACTTTGATAATCTACCAGTATCATACGCTTAATAACAAATAAACTAGACCTTCGGCGACCTTTTCCCCTCCCTTGATGGGAGGGGCCAGGGGAGGGTGGTTGTCCTTTTCCTTCACCCCCACCTAACCTCCCCCCTCAAGGGGGAGGAACTCTTTGTTTGAATTTCCTATGCATTAAATTAGGTCTTTGGCGACTTTTATTTTGCGGCCAAGCGTAGGGGGCGAAGCATTTGCCGTTCAACGTATACATAGTATTTTAGGCCAATAACGACAAATGCTTCGACCCTACAACACATATTGAAATTCCTATACGTTAAATTAGGCATTCGGACACTCTTTTAGGCCACGAATGAACACGAAATGAGCACAAATCTTTTATTTTCATAATATTCGTGTCTATTCGTGAACATTCGTGGCTAAATTTGAAATTCCTATACATGTTCTTAAGTTTTTATTAAAACGCAGCTTACTTCTCGTAGTTTTAAGCAAAAAACAGGCCATTAATGTACAAACGCAAAGAGGAAATAGAGAAAAGAAAAAGGCTTTACATCGTTAATTTAAAGCACTAGATTTTGACAGAATTTCAATATGGTATGTACATAAATCCAACTAATATATAACCTTATGAAATTTCATTTACTGTACTGTAGGGACAGGCCTTCCATACCTTTTGTGCTACAAGATACTAAATCATAAGGTTACATAAGTATGATTTTTCCAACATGATCGATAACCCTGAATCATGGGTAAGATGGCACAACATTTAGCCAGAATTGACTCTTAACCTACACGATGAATTTCGTCATGAATTCATTATATATCACCGGAATAGACTGTTCTTATCTCATTTTGTAATAAATAGATAAAACTATCTACAGACACTTTCAAGATCAGATTATCGTACATATTTAACAACATGAGGTGTGACATGGTACAGAAGTGTCTTGTCACATACTGTGACATGACACATATACGTGAGGAAGATATAGGCTAAGGAATGGTTATAAGTCCTGTATTTTTATTTTGTAATCATGAATTTTTCGGTATATGGTACGTCGGCTCATTCCCAATAAGCGGGCTGCCATTGCTTTATTCCATGATGCTTTTTTCAATGCCTGAAGGATGGCCTGAGGCTCATCAATCTTCATATCTTCCAGAAAGGATGTCTTTGTTCCAACAAAATCCTTAAACGCACTTGGTAAGTGATTAACGGTAATGGTCTTTTGGCGACAAAGAATAAACGCATGTTCAAGGGTATGCTCCAGTTCCCTGATATTACCAGGCCATTGATATTCCATGAATATCTTTTGAACATCGGAAGAAACTGCTACAATTTCCTTCGTTAACTTCTTATTGAACTTATTTAAGAAATGATTAACCAGGAGTGGTATATCCTCCCTCCGGTCTCTTAATGGTGGTAAATTCACTTCTACTACCTTCAGACGGTAATACAGATCCTCACGGAACTCACCGCGCCGTATTTTTTCCTTTAAATTTTGATTGGTAGCAGCAACAACCCGGACATCCACACGGATAGGCGTCGAGTCTCCAACCCTCTCAAATTCCCTTTCCTGCAATACCCTTAAGAGCTGTAATTGCATCCGGGGTGATATGTCTCCTATCTCATCTAAAAAGATAGTTCCGCTATTTGCCTTTTGAAACCTGCCGATTCTATCCTGAACAGCGCCGGTAAAAGCGCCTTTCACGTGTCCAAAAAGCTCACTCTCAAGCAAATTCTCTGATAAAGCCGAGCAGTTTACCTTAACAAAAGGCTTATTATTACGCTCGCCTTTATAATGGAGCGCCTCAGCAACCAACTCCTTGCCTGTTCCACTTTCTCCGGTAACCAGAACTGTTGTTTGCACATCTGCCAGGTTTTCCATCAGAGAGTAAATCAACTGCATCTTTTCACTTTTTCCTATGATATTATGAAATTGCTGACGCTCTTTCATATCCCGCTCAAGATCTGCCAGATGTGTCTCATCCCGCACCACTAATATTGCCCCGGAAAATACGCCTTTATTATCCAGGAGCGGATAGGTGGTAACGTTCACAACCTGTTGCGAATGGAATTTATGTTTGCATTCTAAACGATATATTTCTACCGGCTGTTTTTCCTTAATCGTTTCCTCAAGCGCATTGAGACACTGTCCGTTGCAGAATTTTGATATGGAGCCTAACGGCTGACCGATAGCATCCCGTGATAAATTACAAATGCCTTTTGCCGCTTCATTAATTTCAAGTACAAGCAGTTCCTTATCTACCGTAATAATTGCGTCTTTGACGCTACTGAAAATGGCCTCTAAATTTGACCGGTACTTCTCCTTTTCATCGACTAACTCCTTGTGCTGCAATGCTATTTTGGTAATGCGCAACAAGGTTTCCTGGCGCACAGGCTTTGGAATATAATCAAAAGCGCCCAATCTGAGGGCATCGGATGCAGTCTCGATATTGGGGCTTCCCGTTATCATAACAACCGGAGAATTAAAACTTTTCTTTCTGATTTCTCTCAGGAAATCAATCCCTGTATTGTTCTCCAGGATAACATCTGCAAATATTAAATCAAAATTTGAATCCAAGACCTTTCGTAAAGCTTCATTATAATCTTTGACAGCAATTACCTCATATCCCTCATCCTGAAGGAATCTTTCAAAGGTAAAACGGATACTTTCTTCGTCATCGATTACAAGAATTTTTGCCTTCATCAATCCTCCCTAAGATTAAAACAAACTATATACTCTTCAAAAGATACTTTTAATTTTTCTACACAGCTTATATAGAAAAAATTGTGCCAATGGTATATAAGGAGCAAAGAATAATTAAATTTTTATTGTGAGATGCCTGTAAATTCTTTTATTTTGAAAATTATACATGGAAAACATTCTCTCTCCTCAGACTCTCATACGAGATCAGTAACACTCCTTGAGTCGTTTTTGTCCAAAGAGCTACTTTATTGCTGGTATAATTGAAATTTAATCGAATTAATTGGCACGTAATGAAATAGTCCATATGATACATTAAAAAAACGTGCCACGTCACAAAGATGTGTCATTGCGAGAATGCGACATGGCACAAAACGGTATAACTCATGGGAAAGAGGTAAGCCGGGGAATGTTATTTACCTATACCCCTTGCGGGTTCAATTTTGTAAATTGAACTTTCCTTCTGCACACTGGATTCCCGATAAAGGCATTCGGGAATGACAGGGAGGACTATCGTAGATTATGCAAATCCAAAACTCGAATGTCAGACAGGTAAAGATTTTGATCAGCTTACCGATTCGATGTCAGGCCCGTCATTACCCATATCTTTGTTCTTTGAGGTGGCATGGACAAACCTTATACTGTTAGGCCTTTAAACAGGGAATGGTCTGTCCATGCTGGATAGAGAATTTCGTAGGAAAAGAAATAACGCCCTGGCAGTAACGGTATTACTAAAACCTGTTTCCTGAGGAATGGATACTCTTACACCTCATTTTCGATGGAGACAGCTTTTATATACTATGAATCCCTCATCTTTATCTTGTAATTATGGATTTTCCGATAAATAGTTCTTCGGCTCATACCGAGCAGATGCGCAGCCATGACCTTATTCCATGAGGTCTTTTTCAGCGCCTGAAGAATTGCCTTTGGTTCATCAACTTTCATATCTCCAAGGAAAGAGATTTTTTGCCCGAGAAATTCCTTTAAATCAGGCGGAAGATGATTCACGGTTATGGTATCCTGATGGCAAAGGACAAAGGCATGCTCTATGATATGCTCCAGCTCTCTGACATTGCCAGGCCATTGATATTCCATGAATATCTTTTGAACATCGGAAGAAATACCGGTAATCTCTTTATTTAATTTTTTATTGAACTTATTTAAAAAGAAATTCACCAGGAGCGGTATATCCTCCCGACGATCTCTTAATGGTGGCAAGGTTATTTCAACAACCTTGAGACGATAGTAAAGATCTTTCCGGAATTCACCGCGCTCGATTTTTTCCTTCAGATTCTGGTTCGTAGCAGCAATGACGCGAACATCCACTTTAATGGGAGTTGAATCGCCAACTTTTTCAAACTCTCTTTCCTGTAATACTCTCAAGAGCTGCAGTTGTGTACGGGGTGTAATATCGCCTATTTCATCTAAAAAAATGGTTCCACCATTTGCCTTTTCAAACCTGCCCACTCTATTGCTGACAGCACCGGTAAAAGCGCCTTTCACGTGTCCAAAAAGCTCACTCTCAAGCAAATTCTCCGATAAAGCTGAACAGTTTACCCTTACAAAGGGCTTCTTATCCCTTCCCCCTTTATAATGGAGCGCCTCAGCAACTAACTCCTTGCCGGTTCCGCTTTCTCCCGTAATGAGGACGGTTGTCTGAACATCCGATAAGTTTTCTATGAGGGAATAAATCGTTTGCATTTTATCACTCTTGCCTACGATATTATGTAACTGTTGACGTTCCTTCATATCCCGCTCAAGATCTACCAGGTGCGTCTCGTCTCTTATTACCAGCACTGCCCCGGCAAATATACTTTTATTGTACAGGAGAGGATATGTCGTAACATTTACCACCTGGTGTGGACGAAGCTCATGTTTACACTCCAGGCGATATATTTCTACCGGTTGTTTTGTTTGAATGGTTTTCTCAAGTGCATGGAGACACTCTTCATTGCAATATTTCGGAAAGGAAGCGAAGGGTTTTCCAATTGCGTTGCGGGATAAATTGCACATACCTTTTGTTGCTTCGTTAACCTCAAGCACAATCAATTCCTTATCTACGGTAACAATTGCATCTTTGACACTGCTAAAGATTGCCTCGAGGTTTGATCGATATCGTTCCTTTTCATCCACCAATACTTTGTGCTGTAATGCCTTTTCGGTAACGTGCAGGAGGGTTTCCTGCCGCACCGGTTTGAGAATATAGTCAAAGGCGCCTAATCTCAGCGCATCTAAGGATGTTTCGATATTAGGAGCCCCGGTAATCATAACAACCGGACATGCAAGTTTTTTTTCCTTAACTTTTTTTAGAATGTCAATTCCGGTTTTACCTTCCAGGATAATATCAGCAAAAATTAAATCAAAATCAGAGGTACCGATCGAGTTTATTGCCTCATGGTAATTGCTGGCAGTTTTTACATCATACCCCTCGTCCGAAAGAAAACTCTCAAAGGTAAATCTGATGTTTTCTTCGTCATCGATAATAAGAATTTTAGCCTTCATATCATCCCCCTCCCTTCTAAAAACCTTTGAAGGTAAGTTTGATGTCTGATCTCTCTCATAGAAATTTTAAAATTAACCATTTCCTTCTCCAGTAAACCAAATAAAAATTATTCACTATTAGTGCTAATTATACACTATGTATTTACTTTTTTATACCTTAAATATTTCTAACATAATCATTTCTATGGTGGTAGAACAAGCGCCAACTTGATTAAGTTCCCTTATAATAACACAAACTACTCCATAATCAAATCAAAACTATCGTAATATGATATAACCAAGTTACTTAAGAATCTATTAAAATAAGGGTCTATTAAAATTCTTGCCTGGAATCGTTGGATTGCAGGGTAACCCTTTAGAGGTGCTTGTCCCTGTGCGGGTATTCAAGCGGGGGTGTGCAAGGCTAAACAGGTTGTCCGAGAATGTAATTAAGAATTTTAAGGATACCATTTATTGTTCATATCATATTTACAAGCACAATATATCGTATGCTAATTTTAAAAATCTTAATTCATAGTTTTATACCATATTTAGGTAGTTACCCGGTTTTCACTATTACCGGAAAAATAATTGCAACTTTGGTAAACTCACCTTCAATACTCTCGATGGTGAGTTTACCATGATGATCTTGTATAATACTCTGACTAATGCTTAATCCCAAACCTGTTCCCTTGCCACGGGGCTTTGTGGTAAAAAACGGGTCCATTATCTTGTCTCGTATCTCAGCAGGTATACCCGTACCATGATCATAGAAGGTAATTTTTACACATTGTTGATTATCTATAGTCATCTCTTCGCCTAAGACCTCGAGGATTTTGTTGTCATGCGTCTCCGGATATTTTTGATTTAAGGCATATCGTGCATTACTTATGGCATTCAAAAATACCTGCTGTATTTGTTGGGGGTCTGCAACTATTTCAGGTAATCTTTGAGGAATATCTAATTTTATTCTGATACCCTCTTGCCGCAACTGCGCCTTTGTCAGGATAAGGGTGTCAGATAATATTTCATGAACACTGATGATACTCTTTTTCTCTTTTTTATCACTGATCCTGGCAAAAGAAAGAAGGCTTTGAACTATGCTTGCTATACGGTCGCCTTCCCTGATAATCCGGTTCGCTATATCTTTTTCCTTGCTTCCCTCAGTGCTTTTATTACACAGTATCTGGGCGTAGTTGATAACACCGGTTATGGGATTATTCACTTCGTGAGCAACACTTGCCGCCAGTTCACCCAGTGATACCAGATGTCTGGAGCGTATAGCCTCCTTCTCCATAGCTATCTTTTCCGTGATATCCCAGAAGATACCCAATATGCCGATGATAGCGCCCTTTTCATCTTTCATAGGAGTTTTCACGGTATGGATAATATATTCCTGCCCATCTTTGACGTATTTTTCCTCAATCTCCTCAGCTTTCCCTGATTCCATAATTCTCTTGTCATCTGCCCGGTATTTTTCAGCAAGCGCCTTCGGAAAGAAATCATAATCCGTCTTTCCCCGGATTTCATCCGGTTTGATGCGTATATCCCCGGCATAATTCTCATTACAGGATATATACATTGAGTCTTTATTTTTATAAAAGATTCTCTGGGGAAGATTCTCCAGAAGCAACCGATACTTGCTCTCACTCGTACGCAGCGCTTCTTCAGACAATTTCTGTTCTGCAATTTTCTCACGAAGTTCTTTGTTTGATTCTATCAGCGCCAGTGTCTTTTCAATTATCCGCTCTTCCAGGGACTTATTGAGGATTTTTAACTCTTCTTCAATCCGCTTTTGTTTTGTAATATCCCGCCAGATACTAATTATCGTACCAGATTCTTCGGCGCCGACTTTTTCCATAAGAGAGGCATTGACACTTAAGTATTTTATCCCCTCGTGTGCCATCAGGGTAAATTCTGTATCATGACATGAGCCTTCACTATGGACATGGCTCTCCATTTCAGCCCAGCGTTTGAGACTACTGGTACCAAGTTGTTCTAACCAAAAGAACAGATCTGTTTCGATGACCTCACGATGTTGCCGTCCAAAGAAATCACAGAACGCCTCATTGACAACAATGATATTATGCGCTGCATCGGTAATCACAATTCCATCACTTGATGCCCGCAGCAGCTTCTCAAAAAATTTAATGGTATGCTGGGCAAGCTCTTTGTTCTTTTTTTTATCCTGTCCAATCATGAAATTTTCCACTGTATGAATTTTTACCCTTCAGTTCCCATATGTGAGGCAAACCTTTCGGTTTGCCGATAGGGTATTAAGAGCCACATTACCCTATGCTAAAGGAATTATAGATACCTTAAGGAGAAATGCTCCATTGTTATTCTTTTACTCTTTAACATCAGGTAGGGGCAGGTTTAAAACCTGCCCCTACAACTTGTATGGTTCATATTGATGCAACTTTCGTTATCTTAACGGCGCAGCACTTCAGCTCAGGCTGTTTGGAATGAGCATCATAAACCGTATTGCAAACAAAATTGACTTGTTTATCATCTTCGGACAAAGGTGAATTACCACAACATAAATTCATATAGACATTACCTTCGAGTACATGGTCTTTAATATGGACAATACATCGAATACTACCCCGACGTGAGGCCATTTCAACCTCATCCCCTTCAATAATTCCGAGACGTTGAGCATCTGCGGAATGAATCTCCACAAAATTATTTGGTTCAATATCGGTAAGCTTTTTAATGCGGCGGGTACGGGTACCGGTATTGAATTGACTGGCAAGGCGACCAGTGATAAGGATAAAAGGATAATCATCATCAGCCGTTTCGGCTAGTTTCCTATAATCCCGGGCAAGCAGCGCAGCGCGACCGTCCGGCCTCGGAAACCGAATGTCAGAAAACAACCTTGCCGTACCCGGATGGTCCGTTTTGGGACAAGGCAACTGCGGACCTATCGTATTCCTGAGTCGCTCGTAGCTCACACCGTTCATATCACAGATACGTCCGCGGGTAATCTCCTTCAATTCTTCAAACACCTCCTCACCCGAAGTATAAGAAAATTCCTTACTGAATCCCATAGCCCCTGCGATGAGGCAAATGATCTCATAGTCAGGCTTTGCCATTCCCGGCGGCTCAAGAATCTTTTCTGCCAGCTCGATACGCCGCTCAGACGAGACAAGGGTAACGGTCTTTTCGGACCATTGGGCGCCAGCGAGAATTACGTCTGCCAGTACGGTTGTTTCTGTAGGATGAAGTATATCCTGAACGACCAGAAACTCTGCCTTCTCAAGCCCTTCAGTTACCCATTGGGTATAAGGAAGAGAGGCTGCAGGATTGGAAGACATAACCCATAATGCACGGACTTCACCCGTATGGAGTCCCTTGATAATATCAATAATAGAACGACCGGGAGTGGATTGAATTTTTTCAGCCGGAATGCCCCAAAAATCAGCGATCTCTTGCCGATGCACGGGATTGGTAACAAAGCGCATGCCGGGCAAAAGATGCGACTGTACGCCCATCCACCGGCTGCCCAAACTATTTGACTCGCCCGCAATAGATAATGGGCCAGCCCCGGGACGACAAAAATTCCCTGTCAATAATGATAAATTGTGTAACGTATTATTTTTGAAGACCGCCTGGGTTGACTGGTTGTAACCTTGAAGCCAAAAGGTTAGCATTGCTTTCGCATGACCGATGAGATGCGCAGCCTTGAAGATCTGCTCTTGTGTACAACCCGTAATCCTGGCAACGCGCGATGGCGAATATTCTTTTAATATCAATTTTAAATCATCAAGCCCGGTGGTATAGTGCGCTACCTCCTCTTCGTGCACAAAACCTTCTTCAAGAAGAATATAGGCCAGGGCATTATTAAGAGCAACATCAGTGCCAGGCCTGATTTGAAGATGGACATCTGCAATGGCAGTAGTTTCTGTTTTCCGGGGATCAATAACAATAGTCCTGGCGCCTTTGGCTTTCCTCGCAGCGCACACACGGTTGAATATAACAGGCAATGATACTGCCATATTCATGCCGGCAATAAGAAACAGGTCTGCCTCTTCGATGTCGGCATAGCAGGTAGGCGGGGCATCAGCGCCGAAGGTAGAAATAAATCCCATTGCGGTACTTGCCATACATAAGCGGGAGGTACACTCCACATGATTTGTGCCAATATATCCCTTCATGAGTTTATTTATGAGATAGTATTCTTCATTAAAAGCGGCAGCTCCACCGTAGAAGGCAATTGCACCTGGTCCGTATTCCCGAATGATACGATGAAATTCATGGGCAACATACATAATGGCATCATCCCACGTAACGGGCAGTAAGGTACCATTACGGCGAATCATAGGCTGTGTCAATCTGTCCCTGTCAGTAAAGAGAGGCGCGAAATTATGCACAAGTGTGCAGGATTCGCCACAGTTAACGGGATGCTCCTTCATTCCGTGGATGTTAACGACCTTTCCCTCTTCAATACCTACCATTAACCCGCACCCTATACCGCAATACGGGCATACTGACTTCTTCCACTGGATCGCCATTTCAGTACTTTCTCGTATGTATTATAATTTTCATCAATTTATAGAGTAAACTTCCTTTTTTTCTGAGATTGTGTTATAATTTTTATCATGCAATAACTCATAGCTTTTACACAATAACATTATAGTAAGCGACCTAGTTAAAAGAACTACAACACGGTATCTCAAGGGATGAATAAAAGGTCTGGGCTTTGTCATTCCCTGGCAGACTCGTCAACACAACAGACCGAATCGATTTCGTTATTCTACGGACTATAGTATCCAAAAGATGAAACCGAACACATCCTTACATGAGATTGTAAACCAGGATATACCATAATTCTCATGAATTTATCTATATCCTGTCTGGATATTCTTATATATTTTGTATCGAAATGGTACAAAAGGCAAGTTAATAATTAAAGCATCTAAACCCACTACAACGCAAAACATATTCCCAACAACCTTGCAAATGAATACTCAGGACTTACAAATAAATACGTAGGGTAAGGCTTCAGCCTTGCAAAAAGCCCGAATACCCACTTTCTTTATCATTGGATAATGGCTTTTAATACCTTATCAGGTAAACTTATAGTACAAATCGAACATACCACAATTCAAGCACCATAGGGGCGGGTTTGAAACCCGCCCCTACATTATGAAACGGTATAACGAAAAACTTTGAAATTCCTATACATAATATATTTATTAGCTCCTAACAGAGCACTCTGGAGGGCTTTCCGGGCAGTCTCTAAAACCTTGCCCTACATCGGACTTTCAACCTTAAGATATCACCGGAAGGATGATGAAAACTTTGGTAAATTTTCCCTCCACACTCTCAATCAGAAGCTTGCCACCGTGGTCATTGATGATACCGTGGCTTATGCTCAACCCTAATCCCGTTCCTATACCTCTCGGTTTTGTGGTAAAAAAGGGGGTCATTACCTTATCTTTTATCCCGGCAGGTATACCCGTACCGTGATCGTAAAAGGTAATCCTGACGTAGCGAAGATCATCTATCGTTATCTCTTCACCCGTAATTTCGAGGAGTTTATTATCATGGGTTTCCGGATATTTTTGGTTCAGGGCATATCGGGCATTACTGATAATATTGAGAAATACCTGTTCGAGCTGCTGGGGGTGGGTATGTAATTCAGGCAGGTTTTGAGGAATAGTTACCCGGATGTGAATACCCTCTTTTCGTAGTTGTGCCTCGGATAAAATCAGCGTATCTTTTATAATATCACAGGTCTTAACCTTGCTCTTTCTCTCCTGATTTATAGGCCAGGTAAACATAAGAAGGCGGCTGACTATCGTGGCTATGCGGTCACCTTCTTTTTTAATTCGGCCCGCAATATCCTTTTCCCTGCTCCCTTCACTGCTCTTATTCAGCAATATCTGGGCACAATTAATAATCCCGGTTATCGGATTATTAATCTCATGTCCCACTCCCGCTGCCAATTCACCCAATGCCGCTAAGTGCCTGGTATGCTCAGCCTCTTTCTGCAAGAGAACTTTTTCGGTAATATCCCAGGAAATACTCAGGATACCCATAACATCCCCTTTTTCATCTTTTACCGGGGTCCTCACGATATGGATGATGCACTCTTTTCCCTCCCTGATATAGGTCTCTTCCGTCTCCTGAGTCCTTCCTGATTTCACCAATTTTATATCATCCATACGATATTTCATTGCACGTTCTGCCGGATAGAGATCATAATCGGTTTTCCCCCGGATTTCATCCGGCTTGATATGCAAATCGTCTGCTAAACTTTTATTGCACGATTGATAAACAAAATTTCTGTCTTTATAAAATATGTGCTGGGGAAGACTATCCATGAGCAACCGATATGTGCTTTCACTGATACGCAGTGCCTCTTCTGCCTGCCTTCGATCGGTAATATTGCTGATGACCGACCGACAGAACTCCGTTCCTTTACTGTCCTTAATCGCAATACTTTCCAAAAATACCGAGTATGGTGTGCCATCCTTTCCCATCATATTCAATTCGCACATATGCTTGTTACCGTTTAAAAAAACCTCTTGCAAATGACGATAAAAGTAACTCTTAAACCCCTTTGCAACAAACAGAGAAAAAGGATTACGGAGTAATAACTTTCTTTCAACACTCAAGAGACTACTCAAGGTAAGGTTTGCCTCAACAATTACCCCATTCCTGTCCATCGTACAATACCCTACCGGAGCAAAATCGTACAGATCTACGTATTTACTCCGGGACTCTTCAATTCTGGACTGCGCCTTCCGAAGTTCTTCATTTTGCATTTCCAGTTCAATTTGATATACTTGCAACTCATGGATGAGTTTTTTAATATCCCGTGACGGTATTTTTTGTAATTCTGTATCTTTCTCTTCCAATATTTCTTCAGCGCGACGGCGCAGACTGTTATCTTCTTTCTTTTGAGATTTCTTTTTGTTCATATAAGTTAAGATATTGGTAACTTTCGCTTTTTGATCCCTTCGCTTTTTGATCCCTTCGCTTTTTGATCCCTTCGCTTTTTGATCCCTTCGCTTTTTCGCTGGTTCAATCGTCCCCGATTGAACCAGCGAAAAACCGTTTGGTATTTCTCTTACCCCTAATATAAATTCAAAATATCTTAATCTACTCAAATGTAAGACCATACCAATAAAAAGCCCCCATTTCAGCCTTGTAAAAAAGCCAAAATATCCAATTTCATTAACATAAAGTAATGACTTTTAATACCTTATCGGCGAACCTACAAGATTACCCTACATTTCATATGATTACTCAAAATTAAGGGACAAATCTGACCTGGGAATCGTCCGAAAAGGCCACGTATTAAAGGCATTGCAGGCAAGCCGGATATAAGAGCAAAGCAGAGGAGAGGTAATCCCCCTTGATCCCCCTTTAGAAAAGGGGGAGATATAAAAGGAAATTTCCCCTGTTTTTTAAAGGGATTAGGGAAACTCTCCCCGTCGGGGCCGTCTAACCCAGCGCCCCTGAAGGGTTTTTTAAAGAGATTAGGGAAGCTCTCCCCCTTTTCTCAACACTCATACATTTTTCCCCCTTTTTTAAAGGGGGACCAAGGGGGATTGTGATGCTTCAGTTGCCCCTCCTTCACCATGACATGATACTGCTACAGTCCTTATCCATAACATCCTTACGTTCCAACGGTATTTTGAGTAACTGCCATTTCATGATATCAAATTATAAAAGTTGCCGAAGACCTTATGTAATGCTTAGGAATTTCAATGTTTGTGAAATCACACAGAACATTGTCATGGTTTAGAACCCTGACAGTATTCATTTCCATTCGCCCCTACAGAGGTGCTATAAAAAAGTTGCCGCGGGCCTCATTGATCATTACGATTTTATTCCTGAACCTTTTTGCCGTTTCTGATCTGTAACATCCTCAAAGGAGAGGAGAATCAGTTCTGGTTTTTCCCCTTTATAGATAATCCTGCGGGCATTCAATACTAGGGTCCTTTTTCCCATCTGAGGAAGGTTACAGATTATTTCATAACCTTCAAAGGATGTGTTCCCCGGCAAAATATCTTCCAGGAGCTTTCTGAGTCCCGATATATTCCACTGATTATTCCCCAGATCGTAAAGATACCTTCCGGTAGTTTCCTCTTCACTCACGTGAAACATTTTACAAAAGGACCGGTTTGCCATTACTACACGCAGGCTGGAATCGAGTACAATAAGCGACTCACGCGTTGTCTCAATGATACCTTCGGCAAGCTTACGGGCATTCTCAATATTCACATTCGATTTTCTCAGACTATCTTCCGTCCTTTTAATCTGATCTACATCCGTAAAAGTAACGACAACACCATCGATTACATTTTCCTGTGTTCTGTACGGCATGATCCGCATCAGGTACCAATGTTTATCCTTTGTCTGCACTTCAACCTCTTTCGCAACCAGTTTATCGAGTACCAGGTGCACATCTGCCGTCAGATTTTCATACTCCAGATTTGATACAATATGACCAATCGGGCGCCCGATATCAGACGGGATCAGATTAAACACCTTGGTAGCCTCGACCGTAAACCGTTTGATGAATAGATTGCTATCCAGGAAAATCGTGCCTAATTTTATGCTGTCCAGCAGATTCTTCATATCATTTTCACTCCGGGAGAGCAGCTCAACTTTGGATTGCAATTCGGAATTCACGGTAATAAGTTCCTCATTTACCGACTGGAGTTCTTCTTTGGATGTTTCCAGTTCCTCATTGGTGCTTTGTAATTCCTCATTGGTGGATTGCATTTCTTCGTTCAGGGATTTCAGCTCTTCATTCGAGGCCTGGAGCTCTGCAATAGTAGCCTGAAGATCATCCTTCGTGTATTTTAATTCCCATTCCAGTATCTCGATCCGTCTGCCATGAGCGTCCAGGGATTTTCCTTTTCCTTTTCCTTTTTTTACCTCTGCCTGATTAGTGGATGTATCTGTAAAGATTACTAACAGTAAGGGTTGTTTCATTTTTGATTCCGTGACAGGCTTAACGGTCAGATTAACCGTTTTCACATCGCCATTGGTTTTTACCCTTAACTTTTCATACGATATCGCTTTCTTTTGTTTAAAGGCATTATGGATGGCAGAGTGTAACTCATACCGGATGCCTTCCCGTGCCATATCAATAATGTTTAAATTTGCTTCTCCATGCGCAGGTTCCAAATAGTTTCCCGTCCGGCCGTGAATATACAGGATATCGCCCTTTGCATTCACAATAACACAGGGAGGTGCAAAACTCTCCATGAGCACTTTATGGGCTAACTCCTCGATATTTGTTTCCCTGATTCTCTTGGATTCTTCTGTATTTATCCCTTTCTCCAGATTTGCGATGACGTGCGCATCGTCCCGCTCCGTAAAAGATATCTCATGGGTCGCAAGTGTCGTCCCCTTACTTTTAAAAAACTTCCATTTTTTATCCAGGACAGCAAACAGATTTACAAACCCGCCAATACTCTCGGAAGGTCCAAGAAAAAGGATACCGCCCGGTTTCAGGCTATACTGGAAAAGGGGGATTACTTTATTCTGCAAGTCGTTATCGAGATAGATCAGGAGATTCCTGCAGCTAATCAGGTCCATCCTGGTAAAGGGCGGGTCATTAATGACATTATGAACGGCAAAGACCACGCTCTCCCGAATCTCTTTCTTGATCCGATAGTAGTTATCTTCCGTTATAAAAAACCGTCTCAATCGCCTCGGAGTTACATCCAGGGCAATATTGCTGGGGTAACTACCGTTACGTGCAACATTAATTGCACTTTCATCAATATCGGTACCGAAGATCTGGACCTTGAATTCCCGGTCAAGTTCATCCATATATTCCCGAAGGACTATAGCAATAGAATAGACTTCCTCACCCGTTGCACATCCGGGTACCCATACCCGGATGGTATAATTTTCCGGTCTGTCTTCAAGAATACCCGGTAATATCTTTTTCTTCAGGACATCAAAGGCATCTGCATCCCGGAAAAAACTGGTAACAACGATCAGCAACTCCTTAAAAAGCAGTTGAACTTCATCCGGATGGTCCTCAAGATATCGGACATAATTTGCTACGTCTTCAATATCATGAAGCTTCATCCGCCGTTCGATCCGCCGGTAAATGGTATTCTTCTTATAGGCGGAAAAATCATTCCCGGTTTTTTTCTTCAAGAGAAGAAGTATTTTTTGAATTGCTCCCGGAGAGATTACATGAGTCATGGAGAACTTCTTCATCTTTTTGGGATGAAAGTGCTTAATACAGGTTGTTAATTGTTCTGGTATTTTTTCTAAGGGTAATATGTAATCTGCTATACCAGTCTTTATAGCACTTTTTGGCATGCTATCATATTTCGCTGTGGCAGGGCTTTGAACCAGAGATAACCCTCCCGCCTCATTAATCGCCTTCAATCCCAGGGTTCCATCCGTACCGCTTCCGGAAAGAATGATACAAATAGCCCGTTCTCCACAATCACCCGCCAGGGAACGGAGGAAGAGATCGATCGGCTTCCTCAAACCATGCGGTTCTATCGGTACCGTAAGTTTAAGAATCCCGTTCTGGATAATCATATCCTTATTAGGAGGGATTATATAGACCCGGTTAGGATCAACGTGCATTCCGTCTTCTACCTCAACAACCCTCATACTCGTAAATCTTTTGAGGAGATCCGCCATAATGCTGCTATGGGTCGGATCGAGGTGCTGAACTACAACATATGCCGCCCCACTATTTGATGGCATATGCATGAAAAATTGCTCAAAAGCCTCTAACCCACCGGCAGAGGCACCGATCCCGACAATAGGAAAGGAGGTATTCATCTTTTTCTGTTCAAAATTTTCTTTTTCCGGCACAGGGAGAGATGCCTTTCCTTCCAGCTTCTTCCTGGCAGGTTTCTTTTCCTGATCAGAACGGGCATGTCCTTTGTATCCCTTCGTGCTATCCGTTTTTCCCTGAGAACCAATACCCTTTTTTTTCTTTTTTTCCATCGATATTTCACCGTATATTTCCCCCCTTTTCTAAAGGAGGACTAAGGGGGATTATGGGTGGTTTGCCATTCTTCACCGTTTCCCTATTTTAGCTTGATGCATATGGCCTTGCCCCCCGCCTGAATGCAACCCTAAGGGTCGCCCTACAGATTTCCAGATTATTAATTATAATAAAAATCACCAGGAGAATGAAACGATTTCAGTATCAGGGAGACGCAAAATCTTGCGTCTCTACCTTTGGCTCGTTAGTGGCTCGTTAGTGGCTCGTTAGTGGCTCGTTAGTGGCTCGTTAGTGGCTCGTTAGTGGCTCGTTAGTGGCTCGTTCCCAAACTCCGTTTGGGAACGCAATTGCCAGGAAACTCTGTTTCGGGAATCCGTAGTTCTGAGGAATCATACGATCAGGTGACTCCTGATTTGAGAAACAGAGTTTCTCGGACACACGTGTTCCCAAACAGAGTTTGGGAACAAGCCAACAAGCCAAAGCCAAGCCAGCAATCTACGAGAGCTTAGCTTGATGCATGTGGGGTTTTACCCTTTTCCCGAAATACTGGCTTCTCTTTTTTCAGCAGTATGTGCCGGATCGTCTTTATGTGATATTCGGTATCTTTTAAATTTTCCTCAAACCGTGCTGCCAGCAGATTGTTATTGAGGCCTCGTTCCCGTTCCACCATTCGCCGATAGAGATTGGCATTCTCCTCAAGAGAACGTAATGCTGCCCACAGTGCTGATTCCACCTTTTCCGATTGTTCTGCCAGCATACTATGGGGAGAAAAGGCATGTCCTACCCGGCATCGGAATCGTATGAGTTTTTCATCCTGTATTTCCCACAGAGTCCCCTGACATTCAGGACAGGTAAAGGTCGATGGTTTTCCAAGTTTATCCATAACTTCCTCCGTACTTTCTGCCAAATGTGGGATGTTGGTCTCGATCATTACTTTCTCAGGAGCAGGGTACAGCGCTTTCTTTTCTATTGGCTTCGTTGCTAAACGGATTAACAGAGGCGCTATCTGAGATAACGGCAGACAATAATCTACATCCATATTTTCCAGTACACTCTGCGGCATATCAGGAAATGATGCCTCATGAGGGTCTTGTACAGCAATTACGCCGCCAGTGGATTTTATAACGAGTGAACCCGCCGTCCCGTCATCAAGGGTACCCGTGAGGATGACCCCGGCTACTCTCGGTCCATAGGTATAGGCGGCTGAACGAAAGAGAGGGTCTATGGCTGGTCGATGCCGGTTTTCCTTTGGACCATGGGTAAGACGGATAACACCACCATCCGTAAGAAGGAGATGATGATTTGGTGGTGCTACATATATACATCCTTGCCGGATTACATCATCGTGTACGGCGGCCATAGCGGGAATGCTTCCGGCCCGGTTAAGGATTTCCGGTAACAAACTGGGGGCTGTAGAACTTATATGAAGAACTACTAACAGAGCGGCAGGTATCGCCGGTGGTAAATTACCCACTAACTCCGTCAATGCCTCCACCCCGCCTGCAGAAGCTCCAATTACTATGATATCATGTCCTGGCAAAGGTTTCCTTTTCGTTAATTATTATAATTATAAGTTTTAGCAAAATGCATTTTATCACAAAATTCTGAATCGGTCTATAGTAAATATACCCGAATATACCCGAAACAGAGTTTCTGGATAAGTGTGTTCCCAAACAGAGTTTGGGAACAAGCAGAAGCAGATCGTGCATTTTGCTCGTCTGCTCGTGCTCGTCTGCTCGTGCTCGTCTGCTCGTGCTCGTCTGCTCGTGCTCGTCTGCTCGTGCTCGTCTGCTCGTGCTCGTTCCCAAACTCCGTTTGGGAACGCCATTACCGGGAAACTCTGTTTCGGGAAAATCAAACAGGCAATTCATCTATTTGAATAACGGAATGATCATTTGCAAGATAATTTCGTGAAGAACTATATCTCCAATGTTCAGGCATATCTACCAGACCTTGCTTTACGGGATTATAATGGATATATTCAATTTTTTGGAATAACATTTCATTATTCATTATCAATTCCGGATGTACACCCTCTTGCCAAACCTGATAGTCGCTTTTTGTCTTATACCTCTTTTTGTAAAAAGCAAGCTGGATTAATAACCTATGCCTGTTATCCTGCCCTAATTGGATAATAATTTCTTTTGCGGTAAATTTCTTTAATGAGGTTAGTGTGTTCGATAATTCCGGAGCTGAGACAACAAGATGAAAGTGATTGTCTAATATAACAAATGCATACAATTTTAGTCCCTTGTAATCTTTGCAGAACTTTAGTGATTGTATAATGATATCAAAATATTTTTGGGTTGTAAAAATTGGTATCCATTCTACAACGGCAGAAGTAACAAAATAGATACCTTCTTTTTGTATGATTTTGTATCTGCTTCTCATGTATAGAGACTCGAAACAGAGTTTCGGGGTAAGTGTGTTCTCAAACGGAGTTTGGGAACAAGCAAAGCAAAACAAGCAAAATAGTTAAGATTGCTTCACTGCTGCGCGCAGCGACAACAATATATGTCGGTATTTCAATGAAGCGCCCGCTATGCTAGGTTTTCTTTTCCTGCTGTACTACTTCTTCTGCCAGATTTGTATAATCTATCGCGCCGGGGCTATCGGGTGCATAGAGGGTAATAGGTTTTCCCGATATAGGACATTCTGCCAGGCGGATATTTTCCCTGATAACGGAGTGAAACACCTTTTCTTTAAAACGTTCTTTAATCTGATTATACACCTCATTGCTGAGGTTTGTACGGCCATCGAACCGGCAGGCAATGATGCCGGTTACTTCCAGGTTGTGATTTAACCGTTCCTTTACCACCTGAACGGTATTTACTAACGTTATAAGACCATTCAAAGCCAGCACCTTTGTTTCCACCGGTATAAAGATCTCTCTGACAAAGGTGAGCGCATTGATCGTAATCAATCCCAATGAAGGAGGACAATCCAGGAGGATATAATCATAGTTATCTACCACGGGAAGCATTCGTTTACGGAGAATAAGATCCCTCCCTTTCTCATGGGCAAGGATTCTTTCAACACCTGCCAATGCGACATTGGCAGGCGCAAGGGTCATGTTTTCAATACAGGTCTTTGTGAGGATCTCTTCAAAATAGACTTCTTCCAAAAACACATTGTACATAGACCGTTCAAGATTATGGATGTCCAGCCCTAACCACGAACTCAGATTTCCCTGCGGATCAAGATCAACCAAAAGTACTCGTTTGCCCATATGGGCAAGGCCGGCACCGAGGTTTACCGTGGTCGTTGTTTTCGCTACACCACCTTTTTGATTTGTTAGTGCAATACTTCGCATAGATACATTATCTCACATGTTTCTCAAAGGATTCTCTATCCTTACTGTTCTCTACAACAGCGGGAATATTTCTTTCCGGGATTTAGTAAAGGGAATACTAATACTACCTCATAGCTTCCACCAGTTTGCTCGTCAGGTTTTTTTCTCAAAGTGTTTAACGCTTCACCGCTTATTCATCCGCCATCATAATCCCCCTTGATCCCCCTTTAGAAAAGGGGGATAACGACTAAAGTTGAAATAAGAGCGTTTTTATAAAAAGAGAAGTCATACCTATGTTTTATCCATAAGATATTTTCTCTATCATTAAAAGAAAGCTTTGCATTTCCCCCCTTCTAAAACATTCACACATTTCCCCCTTTTTTAAAGGGGGATCAAGGGGGATTACCTATCAATAATCTCACGAAAACCTAAAGCTCGTTATTTCCCAGATACTATGAATCCCATTAAAAATATCACAATGGACGAAAATAAGCAAAAACAAAAAGAGCACGCTTCGAGAAAGTCATTGACACTGCTTTCCAGGTCTGGTATAGTATTTTCACAGCCGCCTCATAATTATCACGGCGTATTGGGTAAATTACAAGATGTTTTCTGTAATGTTATTTTACAAAACAAATCATATTCTTATGATCAGCGTTAAGGAACCTTATCTATGGAAAGGATACGGCCTGAAAATACCGTTAAACAAATCGTTGAAAGATTTCCTATAACCCGCCGCATCTTTGATACCTACGGAATTATGTGCGGCAGCAATGTCCTTCCCGACAAACCCATCTCCTTTTTTGCCAAGATGCATAACGTCAATCCCACCAAACTGATTGACGACCTTCAAAAACTTATCGATGGAGAGGTTGGCACAACGAATGAAGCCGCGATCACAAAGCCGCAAACCGAGCATGTCTATGAGATCTTTGTTAAAACGTCTATCATTATTGCACTCTCAACAGGATGTCTCTACGGGGCATCACTCTTAGCCTATATGGCATTTCATAATTCCTTCGCTTCCGTATCCTGGATACTTACGGAAACCCATGGTGATACGCAGGTATATGGATGGGTAGGCCTCTTTATCATGGGAATTTCATATTTTGCATTGCCTAAATTCTGGAGTACTATACTGTATAGCACTCCACTGGCATATAAATCCTTTTTCTTAATGCTTGCAGGTATTTTTCTCTCCTTTGTTTTTAAGACAATCTCCTATTATACCGGTTTCTTCTTTTTGAAAATCCCCGTCCTGATTGGATGTACACTGCAAGTCGTATCGATACTTATCTTTATTTACGTCATCTGCGCAACCTATCTCACATCGGGAAAAAAGAAATTCGAAATCTACGAAGGATTCCTCATATCAAGTTATCTCTGGTTCCTCTTCCAGGCTATTACTTTTGTTGCTTTATATTTCCATTTTACCGTAGTTAACAATACAAACATTCCTGAAATATTCAGAAGTCCTGTCCGGCATATACAAATTGTAGGGTTTGCCTGTATGGTTATTATTGGAATATTTGCAAAGACCCTGCCGATATTTCTGGGAATCCAGGAGCCTAACAAGAAAATAAGCATCTACGTTCTGTATATCCTAAACATCTCCATTGCTTTAAGAACGATATCGGAATTTTACCGGGAATATACTACAAATCTCCACGGTTTCTTTACGGTGGTGTTTTGTCTCGCAGGGATTATGGAGGCATGCGGGGTATTTTTGTTTATCTATAGTTTAAATCTGTTCAATACCAAAAAAGCAGTGAAGAACACGGTTAACCTGCCGACCGGATTCAGAAAATTTATCCGGGCCGCCCTTGTCTGGCTATTTGTCTCAGAGACTGCATTACTCACCTATACCATTTATGAAGCATTTTCGGGGGAACGCACTTCCCATGCCCTGTTTGGCGCATATCGGCATGCTATATTTATCGGGTTTATCAGTATGATGATCCTGGGATGTGCTTCCAAGATGATCCCTTTAAGCAAAGGAGTAAAGCTGTGCAGTACAAGACTACTCAATGCAACATTTATCCTGATAAATGTTGGGTGTCTGTTCAGGGTTGTATCTCAACCGGTCGCATCGCATCTGTATCCGCAACTTTATGCGCTCCTGGGAATCAGC
>JAANMX010001774.1_pt1 | contig 23513 bp, 15 predicted proteins | sample 7279681 | NCBI WGS metagenome assembly JAANMX01 (sample SAMN14094542, study PRJNA606508) | bioreactor metagenome | isolation source: A lab-scale SPAN reactor treating ammonium-rich wastewater day 351 | place: Ireland: Galway | collected 2018-01-01
GGCTTTGGCCCATAATCACCTCCGCAAGGAACGCTTTCATAGAAACAGATGCGTCGAGCGTCGTTCCGCTACGCCCACAGTATAACAAAAAAGCCGGATAGCAGCTATCCGGCTTCATTGGACAAATTCTTGGGCGGACAAGAGAGAAGTACTCAATCTACGTTTGCAGGCTGCATCAATTTCCGTCGTTGCAACCAGCGCTCGAACGAGGCAGGGCTTTCGGTGGAGCGCTGGCCCAGAAGCAGCCCTTCTGCGCCCAGGTCTTCGTCGAGTGCAGGCCAGTGGATGCCGTAGCCAGCGCCGCTAAGCTGCCACTGGCTGCGCTCGGCGGGTGTGGCGTAGGCTAGGCGCGGATACCAGCCAATGGGCACGGAGATAGTACGGCCATCTTCCAGATCGACGGAGAGCGTGTCGTCCGTGACCAGAACGTCGATAATTCTAGCCGTTTGGGGTGTAGTTGCTACAGAAAGCGTCCCATTCATTTCGCAAAACCTCCATATTCTCACGAAGAATGCGCTCGATATCGCGCAGGTCTTTACGCCGATAGCCGTGATTTTCCACCAATGCCACATCCGGGTCAAGCCAAAATTTGGCACTCCTGTTATCCCGGTCTACGTGCATATGGCGTGGCTCGCCGCAATCGTATGAGTAAAAGTAGATACGGTATGGACCGATTTGGAGGGCTGTAGGCATATATCCTCCCCTACTTTCCTGCATTTCGTTGAAGCCGATACGTCGAGCAGAAGTTCTTTCGTACACAGTATAACAAAAAAGCCCGGTGGCTGCTATCCAGCTTCGTTGGGTACATTTTCGGGCGGACAGGAGAGAAGCACTCAGTCTGCGTGTGCTGGCTGGGTCAATTTCCGTCGTTGCAGCCAGCGCCTGAACGCTGCACACCTAACCTAACGCCGCTCCGTTTGCTATGGAAGACTCTCTATGTCGAACGCATCCAGATGAAAAGGGAAGCTGCTTCGAAATTGAAATCCTCCGGTTGGAAAAGTATCATCGGCAAAATAGGCCTTTTGGTTTCCATCAGTAAAAACCCGAAAAATATTATTTTCGACCTCAAATCTGACAAAGCCTTCCACTGGCCGAATGCTGGTTCCGGGGATCTCCTGACGCTGCCCATTGATGCTTTTGAACCATTTACACTCCTGAGCGAAACCATTAGCATAACAGTTGAGTACCATATAGTTATCTCTATTTTGTACCCGTACTAAGACTTCAAATCCATCTCCATATCCATATGACAAACCCTCAAAGTTTATAGCGTAATTCTTCCACGTATTATCACCGATGATTTTAGACTCTAAGAGACCCTCACCAAGGACCAACTGTCCGTTCACCGCTGCATATCCGCTCCCAGTCATGCCCCACTCTGGGCTAATACCTCGTTCAAAATCATCCGAGAATAATCGCGGATCAGGCGTTGGCGTAGAAGTTGGGGGTACAGGCGTCTTTGTAGGGGTACTGGTCGGTGGAACGGGAGTAGTGGTTGGTTGTGGCGTATCTGTAGGTGCAGGTGTATTAGTCGGGGCAGACGTGTTGGTCGGCTGGGGAACAGGACCCAAGCTAATCAATACGTCAACTTCTGTACCTCTACAAGGGTCAAGGCGAGTACCGCCAGCCGGTGACTGGGAAATAACGGCATCGGCAGCCATTATTTCATTGTGTTCAAAGCTTTTGACCGGTTGTAGCCCTGCGCCGGCAAGGGTGCTTTCTGCCACTGTGCTGCTCAATCCGGTGACATCGGGCATCTTACATACGTCGGCGGCTACAAACGCCTGTGTGGGGGCTGCCGCCGGTTGCTGAGAGTCCCCGACAGCAGCAGGCGCGGCCTGGCTTACCACAGCGGGTGTAGGACTCGCGTCGGTTGAGACAGACGCCGTACATCCAGCCAATAGGAGTGATGTGATCATGAACAGAATCGCTGCAATCGTCAGTTTCATTTCTCTCTCCTTGTACGTTTTGGGTTAGTGTAGCCACGAAATCGACGGTTCGTTGAGGTCGAAGATGTACTCTTTCTGACCTGTTTCAATGTCGTACCACCACGCCTGCAATTCTGGTGGTTGCGAGGCAATATCTCCGGATGTAAGAGTCAAAGAGTATCCAGTAGAAGACCACGCATATCCCCAACAGCCTGAGGCTGTAAGGCGTCTCTGGTTTCTGCCATTCGAATCCATCAGCCAAAGTTCTGGCCTGGGTTGTTCATTCCCATTATCTGATAAGTAGGCAATAAAGCGCCCGTCAGATGACCAGGATGGCTGCCAGGTTTGGGTAGTTGTCAGGCGGCGTTGCTCTTTTCCCTCGGCATTCATCACATACACGCCACTGCTTGACGCCATCGCAACATACTGTCCATCTGGTGACCAGGCCGGGTTCCAACTGTCAAAGTCAGCCAGTATTGACATCTGTCCGTCGGGTATCGTAGCTTTACGAATGCGTCGTAGACCGCTTTCTTCTACGGAAATCAGGAGAATTTTGCCATTGGGAGACCATACGACTTCACTAGCCAAACCAGCCAGACGATAAACAGACGATTGGAATGGAACTGCCTGCATATCAACAATATAGAGATCGCCGGTTTGGTCTTGTCTATTCAGAAACGCCAATTTGCTTCCAGATGGTGACCAACTCAGTCCAGATTTTTCGCCAGCAAGTTCTGTGATTTGTATCAGATCTCCACCTGATTTATCAGAAATGTATACTTGGGAAGCACCTGTCTTTTTCGAAATGAAGGCAATTCGACTGCCATCGGGTGACCAACTTGGCGCATAGCCATCGACATTGAGTGACTGATTCTTGCTGTTCCCTAGATCAAATAGGTGTATAGTTGATTGCCCATTTGATGTGACTGTGTAGACAACTTGCCCGTGTTTTTCTGAATCCGCGATTGCACTGCTATCTTCCATTCCACCACCAGAAAGCGTAGGAAGGTTAGCGGGTATCACCTGCTGTATGAAAGGCCAAGTGACGCCAACCCCAATAATCGTTACGACAACGACCAAAGCCACAATCAGTCTGTAGGCCGTTCGATTGTTGCCAACAACAGGCTTAGCAGCATCAGCTTTCGGTCCGGCAACATCTACGACAAGTGTTAACCGTGCCTTAACGCCGTCTAAGCTTACATCAATCCATTCGCTATAACTTTGACCAGCAGCGAGGACCGTTACCTCAACCGTCACCTCAACTTCTAATGGATATGTAGCGCCATTTGCGGCTTCTCGGATATTGGAAATCGTATACCAGGAATCTTCGGCGCTTAACGAAAAATTTATCTCGCTTGCTGGTCCGCCCTGATTGTCGACGGTGAACGACAACACTGCTTCCTGTTCGGTGAAAAGAGTGCCAAAATCGAGATGGGGTGGCGTAACAATCGGTTGCGGCGGTGACGGCGGAGGTGCTGATGGCGCAGACGTATCTGACGGATGCTTGCGGGAAAGATCATATTTTTCTCTTGATTTTGGATCGGAAAGAACCGCAAACGCCTCATTGATCAGCACCATCCGCTTGTGCGCATCTTCTCCTTTCAGAGTACCGCTGTCTGGATGATAGACTTTTGCCAGCGCCCGATAGACCTTCTTGATTTCCTCAATGGAAGCATCTGGCGGCACGCCCAACAAATCGTAGTAATCTCGCATCACACACCTTTTCAGATGTTGCTACACCCAAGGACTGTGGCCTGCGTTATGAGGTTGGGGGATTCAATCTACGGTATTTTGATACGCTACCATCGCCGAGTTCAAAGACTCGTTGTACTGTTGTTGTCGTGGTCTTCGCAACATCTGCAAATAATTCAGTCAAATTGGTAAAATCAGTGGTCGCCGAAACTTGATACCATCGCCCCGCACATTGGGTAGCCATTTCTTTGAAGTAATTTATCGGTGGTGAAATGACAAAAACCAGTATTTCGTTTTTTTGAAGCCGCTTTGTCATTTCTTCGGCGGTAATTTTCTCTTGCAACGCCGGTTCGTCTGTAATCAATATGAAGGTTTTCACTGCGCTTTGTCGGAAGTTCAACGCGAGGGCTTTACCCACAGCTTCAAGCGAAGATTCCCCCAGGTTTCCACCTCCACTATTGCGGGGAACGTTTTTCAAAGACTGTTTGATGACCTCAATGTCGCCCGTGAAACTGGTCGCCTCAATCGTGTCCCCCGGAACCGTCAAGTCGCCAAAGGCAACAACCGCCATCTGATGATCCAGACCCAATCTAGCGAATTCTTCAACAAACTTTGAACAGGTGGCAAGCAAACCCTCAATTTTGTCACTCATCGAACCAGTCGTGTCAATAATAAACACCAAATCGACAGCCCGTGGCGTTGTGCCGCCCAAATTCACCTCTTTCCCGGCAATGCTTATTCTTGGTGCAGCGTGGGTAATTACCGTCTTCTGATTCCCTGCACCAATCGAAATAAGCGGTTTATTGGTGTTTGCCATCGCTTCCTCTTTCTGCCTGAAGTATCTCTACAGCACAGTGTGGATGTAGTTCGGGGATGTCGCAGGAAAAACAAGCCTCTTGCTGCTGTTCAACAATACCGATGTTAAGTCACAAGCTGACCAAACAGCAACCTTGCGGCTCTGACATTACGTCAATTCTACCCTCAACCTAACGCAGTGTCAACCCTTCGCAAAGTGGCGCGGCTGGGGCCAAAGTGGGTAATTGCATATTTACGCCTGGCCGCGCTTAACGATGTCGAGTAGAAATGCAGAGTGTTCCGTTCACCTGCATTTCTACTCCAAAAGTTAGTATGAACTCAGCCCAAATTCGCGTTCTATTCCTCCCCCATCACCGGCGCGAAGCGCACCTGAAAGCGAAACTCCTCCGGTGGGAGCTGGTATTGGGGCAGGACACCGGGACCGCAGCTTCCGTTGCCCAGACCGCCCTGGCGGTAGTCCACATTGAGGACGACTTCCGGGCGGCGCATCCGGCGCAGTTCGTGGATGTGCTCGGCCGCGGTGAGGTCGGCGGCGGTGTAGTGGGCTGCGCTGAGTTGCAGCAGGTCCAAACCACCGCTGACGCGCAGGCCGTTGCCGTCGGCGTCGGTGAGGGTGGCCCAGCGCACGTCCGTGTGGTTGCCACTCTCCTGGGGTTTCACGTACGGGAAAATCTGCTCGTCCACGGACTGGCGATAGCGGCCCACCGCGGCGCTGGCCTTGCGGTCGGCGTAGCTCTCCTGGGGGCCGCGCCCGTACCATTCCACTGTCTCGTAGCCAGCGGGCAGTTCCAGGGTCAGGCCGACCCGGGGCAGGAAGGGGGGCTGGTCGCCGCCGGGGAGGAGGTGGACATCGACGGTCAGCTCGCCGCTGGCGTGGACGGTGTAGAGATATTCGGTGTCGAAGCGGGCAGCGCCGGTGGGGCCGGAGGCGGCTTTGAGGTCGGCCTGGCTTTTGTCTTTGCTGCGGCGCAGGGCATCCACGGCTTCGGGCGGCACTTTGCCCACCAGCGGGCCGGTGGAGAGGTCGAAGAGTTTCTGCATCAGCGAGGGGATGCGCCAGTCGGCTTCCAGGGTTTCGATGAGGGCATCGGCTTTGGCGTGCTGGTCGGCCCCGGCCAGGTCTACGTAGTTGTAACCCAGGCTGTGGGAGAGGTTCTGCATCTGCTCGGCGTCCAGCAGATATTTGAGGAACTGGCCCAGTTGGGTGAGGGTCTCCTGCCAGCGGCCGGCCGCGGCTGCGTTGGGGTCAATCGTAGCGGTGCTGTGGGAGCGCACCCGGAACTGGACGCTTTCGGCACTGGAATGGACGGTCTCCGCGCCGTCGATGTGCTCCTCCAACTGGTCCAGGCCGACTTCCCGCCAGCGCATGGCCGCCCGCTGGTCGCCCCAGGTGTTGGCGTCGTTGTCGGTGGGGGCGCGCCAGAAATTGAGGCGTGGACCGGCAGAGAGAAGATTGCGGCCACCGACTTTCCATTCGTCCACCCGCCCGCTGTTGTGGTCGAAGCCGAGGACGAACCCCTCGCCCTCCACAACGCTGCGGGCGTTCGACGTCGCAAGGGAGAGCGCGCCCCGCGGCGTGACCGGCGTCACCGCTTTTTCCCCAGAGACCGGCAGGGCAAACTGCGCCCAGGCGACTTCGTGACCCGCTGCCGCCCAGGGAGTCTCCTCTTTCAGTACAAAATGCAGATTCAGAAACGCCTCATCACTCCCCGACCATTTACCATTTACAATTCGCAATTCACCATTTACAATTTCCGCCACTCCGCTCGCCATTCGCACCCCCTCCACCTCCACCTCCCAGCCCACAGCCAGATGGCTCAAATCAGAGAAGTAGTAGCGATTTTCCACGGCAAAGCGACCTGCGGCCAGGTCGATGGGGGTGACGCGCACGGGTTCCAGCACTTTCTTGTACTCGATCAGGCCGGGATGGGGGGTGCGGTCGGCCTGGATCAGCCCGTTGCAGCAGAAGTTGTTGTCGTTGGGGGTGTCGCCGAAGTCGCCGCCGTAGGCCCACCATTCGATCCCCTCCTCGCTGATGCGGCGGATGCCCTGGTCCACCCAATCCCAGATGAAGCCGCCTTGCAGCCGGGGGTAGTCGTCCACGGCCTGCCAGTATTCGACCAGATTGCCGTTGCTGTTGCCCATTGCGTGGGCGTATTCGCACATAATCACCGGCCTCGTCTCGCCGGGGACCTGGGCCATATCAATAATCTTTTGGACCGACGGGTACATCGGGCCGAGGATGTCGATGGTGGGGGCGTCTTCGGCGGGGTGGTAGTGGACCGGGCGGGTGGGGTCGTTGGCCCGCACCCAATCGGAGCAGGCCGCGTGGTTTGGCCCGTAGCCCGATTCGTTGCCCAGGGACCAGGCGATGACCGACGGGTGATTTTTGTCCCGCTCCACCATCCGGCTCACCCGGTCCAGAAAGGCGTCGGCCCAGGTGGAGTCTTTGGTCAGCCGGTCCCAGACGCCGTGGCTTTCGATGTTGGCTTCGTCCATCAGATAGAGGCCGTACTCGTCGCAAAGCTCGTACCAGCGGGGGTGGTTGGGGTAGTGGGCCGTGCGCACGGCGTTGATGTTGTGCTGCTTCATCAGACGGATGTCCTCGATCATCGAGGCTTCGCTGACGGTGTGGCCGGTCTCCGGGTCGTGCTCGTGGCGGTTGACACCTTTGATCAGCACCCGTTTGCCGTTGATGAGCAGCAGGCCGTCGCGGATTTCCACGGCGCGGAAGCCGACCCGACAGCTTTCCACTTCCAGCAGTGCGCCGTCGGCGTCGTGCAGGGAGAGGAGAAGGGTATAGAGGGTGGGGTGTTCGGCGCTCCATTTGGCCGGGTTCTTCACCGGCGCGGACAGACGGGCGACACTTTCGCGGTTGGCGTCTACGCTGACTTCGACGGTCAGGGGCTGGGCAAAGAGTGCTTCGCCTGTCGGGCTGAGAAGTTGGACCTCCAGACGGCACGCGGCCGCGTCGGCCCGGTAGTTGCGGATGTGTCCCCGCAGACGCAGGGTGGCGTCCCGATAGTCGCTGTCCAATTCGGTGACGACGGCGAAGTCCCGGATGTGGAGGGTGGGTGTGCTCCAAATCGTCACATCCCGGAAGATGCCGCTGAGCCGCCAGAAGTCCTGATCCTCCACGTAGCTGCCGTCGCTCCAGCGGAAGACGCGCAGGGCCAGGAGGTTTTCGCCGGGCTGGACAAATTCGGTGATGTCGAACTCGGCGGGCAGACGGCTGTCTTTGCTGAAGCCGAGCATCTGGCCGTTGAGCCAGACGTAGAAGGCCGAGTCTACGCCGTCGAAGGTCAGGAAGAGGCGGTGTCCTGAGCCTGTCGAAGGGCGGCGGCCCGCCCACTCTGCCGGAACGGTAAAAGTGCGCCGGTAGTGGCCGGTGGGGTTGTCGTCCAGGGGCACGCCGGGCAGCCGGTCGATGGGGAAGGGGTATTGGACGTTCGTGTACATCGGCTTGTCGTAGCGGTAGTTGCCGCTGGCGATATCCCCCTGCAACTGCCAGTTGGCGGGCACGGGGATGTCGTCCCAGGCGGAGTCGTCGAAGGAAGGCTTCTCGAAGCCCTGAACAGCCGAGGCCGGGTTGGGGTCAAGGTGGAAGCGCCAGGTTCCATTGAGGGAGCGGCGGAAGGGCGAGGCGCTGCGGTCACAGCGGGCCGCACTCTCCACATCCGCGTAGGGGATGAGGGTGGCGTGGGCCGCTTCTTTGTTGATGCCGGTGACTTGGGGGTTTTCCCAGTCGGGAATGGAGGCAGTCATAGGAATATCCTTTGGTGAGAGGAGAAGGAAGAAGAAAAGGACACGGATTGACACGGATGGATTGGATTTTCACGGATTGGGGAAGGATTTTTCTGATCCGTGTAAATCCGTTGGGATCAGTGAAATCCGTGTACTTTTGTTATCGTATGCGATTGGGTGGGGATTGGCAAAAGGAGGGGTTGTTACCGCGAATGGGGAGGAGGACGCGAATGGTTGGTTCGTTGGGGGATGGGTTGGGGTGGGTGATGCACAAATTGACGGGCGTCCGACCAGCGATTCGCGCTATCCTTGTATTCGCGGTCATAGGCTGTTACCGCGAATGGGGAGGATGACGCGAATGATTGGCTCGTTGGGGATGGGGCGGGGTGGGTTCGGAAAGGTCGGCGGGTGTCCGACCAGCTATTCGCGCTATCCTCCCCATTCGCGGTCATCGGTTGTTACCGCGAATGGGAAGATGGCGCGAATGGTTGGTTCGCCGTCATTCCAGCATTTCATCGCCTGGCCGGGGAGGTTCGCCGCCTTCCCGGTTCAGAATACGGCGGAAGGCGTTCATATCAGCACGGCGGGCGCGCTCGTTGAAAAAGCGGGCTGTCTCAAGACGAGCGGCTGTTTCCTGTCCTTCAATTTCTTCCGGTGTCATCTGCTCACCTCCAACCGAATGTATCGCTCACTGCGCTCTAATCATACCCCATTTCGCCACTCACCAAAAGAGAGGGTACAATCAACGGTGGAAGTACCCAACGGAATACATCGACCGTACCGATGCCGACGGACCAGCGCCGGTTGAGCGGTGTCCTGAGTTCATCGAAGGGTAGGCGGGGGCTGTTTCCCGCCGTATCGAAACCCAGCGGGTTGACGAAGATTCTTCTCAATACCCGTTCGCTCTGGTTTCGATACGCCCTCCGCAGACTCCGGGCTACTCAACCGGCGCTCACTGGTCCGATCTGCACGAAACGCTTGTAGCCAGCCACCGTACGCAATACGCAATAGGAGACCCACCCAATGCCCACCCCAGCCCCCTACACCGCCGCAGTCGAAGAACGCCTTCTCCGCTACGTCCAGATCGACACCGCCAGCGACGAATCCAGCAATACAGTTCCCAGCACGGCCAAGCAGTACGATCTGCTGCGCCCGCTGGTGGAGGAGTTGAAGTCCATCGGCGCGCAGGATGTGACACTGACCGACTACGCCACTGTCCTGGCGACGATCCCGGCCACCATCCCCGACCCGGTCAATGTGCCCGTCATCGGCTTCCTGGCCCACGTGGATACCGCGCCCGCCTTCAGCGGGACCGGCGTGAAGCCCCGGGTCCATCGCGCCTACGACGGCGGCGACATCACCTATCCCGACGCGCCGGGTCTCGTCCTCAGCCCGGAAGGTTCGCCCTATCTGGCCGAGAAAGTGGGCGAGGACATCATCACCGCCAGCGGATCGACGCTGCTGGGCGCGGACGACAAGTCCGGCGTGGCGGTGGTGATGACAATGGCCGAGGCCCTGCTGGCCGACCCCTCCATCCCCCACGGCACAATCCGCATCGCCTTTACACCGGACGAGGAGATCGGCAAAGGGGTACGCCTGCTCACGCCGGAAGATTTGGGCACGGACTTTGCCTATACACTGGACGGGGGTGTGGCCGGGGAACTCTCCTTCGAGACCTTCAGCGCGGACAAAGCGGTGGTGACGATTACCGGCGTTTCGATTCACACGGGCACAGCCTTTGGCAAGCTGGTGAATGCCCTGACCTGGGCGGCCAAGTTTGTGAGTCTGCTCCCCGAAGCCACCCGCACCCCGGAGACGACACAGGATCGTCAGGGCTTCCTCCATCTGTACGGCATCGAAGGCAACCCGGCCCAGGCCAAAGTCAGCTTCATTTTGCGGGATTTCGAGCGGGAGGGTCTGGCCGCCCACGGCGCGCTGCTGGAATCCATCTGTGCCAGCCTGCGCACCGCCGAACCCCGCCTGACGGTCACCTGTGAAATCACCCCCCAATACCGCAATATGCGCTATTGGCTGGAGAACGATATGCGCCCGGTGGAGATTGCGGCCCAGGCCATCCGGGAAGCCGGGCTGGAGCCGGTCTACCGCACCGTGCGCGGCGGCACCGACGGCTCCCAGATGACGGAGAAAGGCGTGCCCACGCCCAATCTCTTCACTGGCCAGCAGGACCTGCACGGCCCGTTGGAGTGGATCAGCGTGCAGGATATGGCCCGGGCCGTGGAGGTCTGTATCGGCATCGCCCGGTCGGCTGTAGGATAAGCGGCTTGAAGAATGGAGCGCGGATTAAAAATCTGCGTATATCTGTGGTTTCTGCGAAGCCTATTGCCCTGATCTGTTTCTCCTCGTATCGCCTCGGCCAGCGTTACCTCCAGCGGCGTCTCCGAAACCCCCACAAAAAAGTGCCCCCCAACTGCCACCCCCATCTGGCCTTCCAGTCCGCCACCGGTCGTCAGCACCACTGTCGTCACCGGCGCCCCGGACTACACCGGCGTGCTGTCAATCGCCTTGGCCACCTGGGGCGCGACAGGTGTGGCTGTGCGCTCGCTCTTCTTGCGCCGGAAATTACGGAAGAAGTACCAGAAGACAAATGCACCGACCAGATTGAGCGCACCGGTAAGCAGGAAGAGACTCTCGTAGCCCAGGTGCGTAATCATATAGCCGCCGCCCAGGGCCAGGCCGGTGAAGGCCACGCCCGCGGCCATCTCCCCCGCACCGGTCAGGGTGCCCCGCTGACGGGGAGCCACAATGCGCATGGAAAAGTTCATTGTGGCCGGGTAACGCATGGCCGACAGCCCTACAATGGCAATATAGCCGACCGCGGCCGCACCGACTGTGGGCAGAAAGGCCATAGGCAGATAGCCCAGCGTAACGATCACACAGGACCAGACCACCACATTCAGATTGCCAAAACGCCGGGTGAAGACCGGCGTGAGCAGAGCCACGGGCACAGCGATCAGCCGCCCCCCCGCCGAGATCAGCCCGATGGTGGAAGTGGCGGCCTGTAAATGGGTGTCCAGATAGACGTTGAAAAAGACAAAAACCGTCGCCACACCGGCCACCTGGAGTACACGCACGACCAGCAGCAGCAGAAAAAGGCCGATGGGCAGGGCTTCTTTGCCCGCGGGTGCCGGCGCGCGGGGGTCTTTGTCAGCGACCTCCTCCTCGTTGTCATCGGCGGCCACGTTCTCACTGCCGCGCAGAATCAGAATGGCAGGCACGATCAGCAGTCCGGCCAGCAGCAGAGGAAAGCGATAAGGCCCGGGGAAGTCCAGAGTAGTCCCCAGCAGGCGGGCAAAGAGCGCGGGCAGCCCGCCCCCCACCAGACTCCCCAGAAAAGCCGCGGTCGCCATCAGCCCGGTCTGCATAGAAAAGAGATGATCCCGTTTGGCCGGGGCTGTGCTCGCCATCATAAAGGGGGCGCTGTTGACAAAGTAGAGCGACATTCCCAGAAAGATAACGATATAGGCCCCGGTCAGCCCGGCCTGCTGCCAGAGACCGCCGAAGATCTCGGCCACAGGCAGCAGACCAGCCCCCAGCAACATCACACCCAGCCCCACCAGAATCATCCGGCGCACCCCCCACCAGTTGCCAAAGAGACCAGAAGGAAGGCTGAAGAGGGCAAAGGCGAAAAGCCCAGCCGAGTTGATCACCCCTACTGCTTCTGGCCCGTAGCCCAGACGCAGTAGATAGAGATTGAAGAGTACCGAAAAGATACCGCCGTCGAAGCCAAAACCGACCAGAAAAGAGGTCAGCAAAAAGAGGCGCACGTTAGGGCTGAAAAGCTGCCACAGAGATTGAAGTCTGGTTTGCATAGATAGACGCTTATCCCTGCAAACCCAGGCGAATGTACTGCTCTGGCGGAGCCTCACTGGCCTGCATTAGGCCGGTCATCAGGCCGATCATCCGTCTTTCCAGGGCCGGATCGGCCAGGGGGTTTTCCTGGGCTGGATCGCCCTGTAGATCGTAGAGCAGATGGCCCAGGGCGTGGGCCGTGGGGGCCACATGCCCGGCCCGGCCCGGAATCTTCATCACAGGGCAGTTTTTGGTAAAGGCGAAAGGCTCGCACTTCTCCCAGGCAGGCAGTTCGTCCGGATCAAAGAGTTTGTTCATATGGGTTGGCATAACCGTATATTCATAGAGGGGCGTATTGTCAGCGGCGGCGGCGCGCATATAGACATAGCGGCCATCGGTCACGTTCACCGGGCCGCCGTGATAGCCAAAGAGAAGGGCTTCCCGGCTGGGTGCATTCTCTGCGATGACCGGGCCGAGAGCCACCCCCTGCATCTCGGCGGGCAGCGCCACACCGAAGAAGTCCAGGAGGGTGGCCGGGAAGTCGATCATTTGGGCCAACTGTTGCCGCCGTTCCCCCGCCACCCGGCTGCGGGGATCCCACACAAAGAGGGGCGTGCGGGCCACTTCACTCCACAGGGGCATATTGTTTTTGGCCCACCAGTCGTGCTCGCCCAGAAAGAAGCCGTGATCTGTGCAGACGATGAGCATTGTATCGTCCCACAGCTTCAAATCGTCGAAGAGGTTGAGAATCCGCCCCATATAGTGATCACACATAGTGAGCAGCGCGGCGTATTGCAGACGGCCGTGCTCCACCTCCTCCGCCGTCTCCTCCACTTGACGGTAGGGCGGCCAGTCAAAATGGGGCCCGTTGTACTCGTGGGGGTAGAGCTCTTTGTAGTGTTGCTGGCTGAAAAATGGCTCGTGGGGATCAAATGTCTCGATCTGCAAGAACCACTCCTGTTCCCCCGCGTTGCGGCGGATGAAGTCGATACCCGCGGCGAAGGTCTGGGGCTGGGGCTGCTCCTCTTCCCGGCGCATAAAGGGACGGTTGACCCAATCCTGCCGCCAGCGGGGATGCTCGCCCCGACCCGCCACGGTGGGCGGTATCTCCGGCGGCTTCACCTGGCCGATCCAGGCGTCGCCCTCCTGCCCCCGGTGCAGCTCCCAGGAAGTGTAGCGGCTGTGATAGGTGGCCCCGCCATCCTCGAAGTAGTGGTAGTGGTCTGTGGAGAGATGGGTGTAGACGCCATTTTCGCGCAGAATCTGGGGCATAGAGTTGTCGAAGGGTTCGATGGGTCCCCAGCTACGATGGAGAAAGTTATAGCGCCCGGTGTGCAGCTCCCGGCGCGCGGGCATACAGGGCATACTGCCCACGTAGCAGTTGTCAAAGGTGACCGTGCGTTCAGCCAGCCGGGCAAAGTTGGGTGCGTGGATCCAGTCACAGCCATAGGGGGGCAGCATCCGGCGGTTGAGGGAGTCGAACATCACCATTACGGCGCGCATTGGGTTGTCCTTTCGCAGGGTTGGAAGATCGAATAAGAGTACGAGAGAAATGGTACACCGGTCGGAGGGATTCGGCAACCTGCCGCCTGATTGTTCATCGGGTTGAGGCTCGGTTGACCATTCCCCTTTTTCGCGCTAGGATGCTTCCATCAGAGTTCTTTCACACTCCCCATCCAGGAGTCCTCCTATGACAACTGAACGACCCACCATTCAACCAAACGACTACTTCCGTCTGCGCTTTTTGCAGGATGCGGCCCTTTCGCCCGACGGCAAAGCCGTTGCCTACACCGTCTTGCATACGGAGACCCACACCGAGCCGGCCATCGATCGCAAGGTTATCTGTCTTCAAGAGATTGAATCTGGCTACACGAAACAATTGACCCAGGAAAATTCACTCAACCACAGCCCGGCCTGGTCACCCGACGGCAGCCAACTGGCCTTCATTTCGGACAGAGCCGGTAAGCCGCAGATTTTTCTGCTGCCGGTGGATGGGGGCGAAGCGCGCCGACTCACAGAATTACCCAACGGTGTAGGCAGCGCGCCCCTCTGGTCGCCGGATGGCAAGACGATTGCCTTCAGCGCCGGGGCCCAGGACGAAGCCCCTGACCCGGCGCTGCCCTATCGCTTCACCCGCCCGATTTATCGCTTTGACGCACTGGGCAATACGGAGCGCAGCAACCAGAATGTATGGGCTGTGAAAGTGGAGGAGGGCGCAACCAGCCAACTGACCGATGACGGCTATCACTATGCGGGTCTGCGCTGGTCGCCCGATGGCAGCCGACTCCTGGCAATCGGAACGCTGGGGTCAGAGAGCCACTCGATCGATGGCGAAGTGCGTCTGATTGGGCGGGAGGGGGGCGTGACCCGCCTGACCGCTGATTGGGGCGGCGCCGACACCGCCGAATGGACCCCGGACGGCGCGGCGATTCTCTTTGCCGGCGCGCCCGCGGGCACAGACATCGGCACCCAGAATGGCCTGTGGCGCATTCCTGTCAGCGGCGGCCAGCCGCAAAACCTGACGGCAGATTTGCCCTTTCACGTGGCGGGCCGCTTGCAGGTGGATATGCCATCGACCAGCGTGCGCCAACCGCGCATCGTCTGCGCCGACGGCTACGCCTATGTGCGGGTGCAGTGTGGCGGCGAAGTGGGTATCTATCGGGTGCGTTGGGACGGCAGCGCAGCGCCGGAGGAGGTAGTCGGCGGGCAGCGTTTCTGCGAAGTGGTGGGGCTGGCGGGGGAGCGGCTGCTTTTCTGGGCCAATCGGCTGAACGACCCTCTGAATCTCTACACGAAAGACCTCCGAACGGGCGAGGAGCGGCAGATCACCCATTTGAACGACGATCTGTTGGCGGGGGTCGCCCTGCCCGGCGTCGAACATCTGCGCTTTCCCGGCGAGGACGGGGTGGAGGTGGAGGGCTGGCTGCTGACACCGCCCACGGGCAGCGCGCCCTGGCCCGGCTTTCTCTACATCCACGGCGGCCCCCACAGCGCCTTCGGTCACGGCTTCCACTTTGATTTTCAGATGCTGGCCGGTGCGGGCTATGCGGTTCTCTTCATCAACCAGCGGGCTTCCACGGGCTACGGCGACGCCTTCGCCACGGCCATCAAAGGCGATTGGGGTCATCTGGACTACACGGACCTGTTGGCTGGGGTTGACTATGCGATAGATAAGGGATTTCTGGACCCGGACAGATTGGCTCTGGGCGGTCTATCCGGTGGGGGCAACCTCACCTGCTGGATTGTGGGCCAGACGGATCGTTTCAAAGCCGCCATCCCGGAAAATCCGGTCACCAATTGGGTCAGCTTCTATGGGGTCAGCGACATCGGCCCCTGGTTTGCGGTGGAAGAGCTGGGCGGCCACCCCCACGAAATCCCGGAGGTCTACCGGCGCTGTTCCCCCATCACCTACGCCCATCGCTGCACGACGCCCACCCTGCTGGTCCAGGGCGAAAGCGATCACCGCTGCCCGCCGGAACAGTCGGAGCAGTTCTACGCCGCGCTGAAAGTCAACGGCCGCCCGGTGGAGATGTTGCGTCTGCCCGGCAGCCCCCACGGCGGGGCCATCACCGGCGCGCCTGCCCTGCGCCGGGCACAGAACGCCGCGCTGCTGGAGTGGGTGCAGAAGTGGACTTAATAGCTGTCCGAACCCGTTATGCAGCAATCTGATAAGGCACGATTTTGTCCAGATCGACGTTATCTTCTGCCTGGGCGACATCCAATTCGTAGTCTTTTTGCAAGGCCAACCAAATATCCGGGCCAGTTCCAAAAAACCGGCCCAGACGCAGGGCTGTGTCGGCGGTAATCGAACGTTTTCCCTGCAAAATTTGGTAAACGCGATTGTGGGTAACGTTCAGTCGCGTCGCCAATTGCACGCCGCTGATGCCGATCTCCTCTAATTCGTCTGCCAGAATTTCGCCCGGATGGATGGGGGCGCGCCAATCGTTTTGGTCCGACATCTTCTGCCTCAACTGTAGCGCTGGTGTCATTTCAAATAGGCGTCAAAAAAGGCGATGGAGCGGGCCATTGCCACGCCGAAGTTGGCGGAGATGTTGTGGTTGTCGCCCGTGTAGCGGTGATACTCCACCACACCCCCCACCGCCTCGATCTGCTCCGCCAGCACATCCGAATACTGCACAGGCACGCTGGCGTCGCCGGTTGTGTGATGCAATTGGATCGGCCCGGAGAGATCGGCCAGATAGCTGTTGGGCGAAATGGACGCCCAGAAATCCGACTTCTCCTCCGGCGTGCCGTAGGCGGCGATGAACTCATCCCGCCAGCGGGCGAACCATTCGGGCACGGCCACGCCCTGCAACTCAGAACGCTCCAGCAGGTCGGGATAGGAGGCCACCACTCCGGCCCAGATCACCCCCACTTTGACTGTATCGGTCACAACCATCGAACGCAGGACAATCGAGCCGCCCATCGAATGACCCCACATCCCGATCCGTTCCGGGTCTGCGCCGGGATAGCCTTGCAGGGAAGTCAGCGCGTTGAGCACATCCGTCGTGTAGTCCGGGTTGGCGTGACCGCTGCGGGCCTCCCCTTCGGAATCGCCGTGACCCCGGTAGTCGGACTTGAAGGTGATGTAGCCGTTGCGGGCGAAGCCGTCCTGATAGGCCACGTAGCGCTCGGTGGTGCGGTAGAGTTCCGGGGTGATGTGGCCGTGGTTGAAAAGGATGACAGGCCAGCCTGTGGCGGGTGGCGTCCCGTTGGGCACAGTCAGCAGGCCGTAGATTTTCAGCCCGTCGGAGAGATGGGAGGCCACGTAGCGTCTGTAATTGACCCCAGGGGCCAGGGTCTGCTCAATGACGATTTCGCTGCCGGGGTAGCTGCGCGCCCGCATATTGGCGATGACCAGCGGGTGATCCGCGGCGGGAATAGGCGTAGGCGTCGCGGTCGGGGTGATAACTGCCCTGACCGCCGGTGTCGGCGTGGCCGCAAGCGGGCGCACAGTCGGCTGGGCCACAACCTCGTCCGTAGCCGGAATGCAGAGTTGCTGGCCCACCCGAATCAGCGCCGGGTTGTCGATGACGGCGTAGCTGCTGTCCACCGCCGCGGCCGCGTTCGTGGCCTGCACGATGGCGGGGTAGGCGGCGAAGCTGCCCAGATGACGGCTTGCCAGGAGGGAGAGGGTCTCGCCGGGCTGGACTTGGACGGTCTGGCTGCACGCAGCGGGCGGGCTGGTCTGGGCTGCGCTGAAGGAAACAGAGAAGAGAACGGCGAGCAGGGCCAGGGGAATGATAGCGGCCAGACGCAATCGGTGTGTCATCGAAAATTCCTTCGTCGAGTATCGGGGGTCTCCATCCAGGCAGAATGGCGGCTGGGGGAAAGTCTCTGCCGCATCCTATGGACTCGTCAAGAAATAAGTTCCATCCGGTGCGTCGCACTGTCCACGAAATGACTCTAGTCCGCAGCCTCACCTGGACAGTGCGACGCACCAAAACGGGAAGTTATTCTTTGACAAGCCCTATGCGTTTCTGCGCCCGATTGCTGTACCAGTCCATCCACTTTCCAGAAACGCAAAAGTCCTCGGCACTTTCCGCAGTGCTGGAGACTCTGTTTAACGTCTTGCAGAGGCTCAACAGAAATTCAGGGGTTAACCCGCTTGATTTCACTTCGATACGCTTCGCTACTCAGTACAAGCGATACGGCTGGAAACTGCCCCAGCCTACTCAATCAGCGCTGATCTGGGCGGCTGATTCCTGACCGCCTGGGTTGCCAAAGAAGCTCAGGCAGCGATGACCTCAAGCCCGCTCAGAATTTCGTCGAGTCCCAGAGTCGCCAATCGCTCCTCGGTGGGAATACCGGCTTCGGTCCAGCCCATCAGCCCGTACCAGTGGTTGCGGGCGTCGAGGAACATCTCCTGGGTGATCTCCACCCCGGCCAGGGGACCCTCTTTGAAGGCTTTCATCACCCGGCGGGGCATCCGGTCATCCTTTTCGGTGAAGCCCTCCCGCAGGTTGAAGAGGCGGCTGAGGGTCTGCGCCCGTTCGCCCACATCCAGCAGGTCCTGGGGAGTGTAGTCGTGGCCGGTCAGCCCGCCCAGCACCTCGGCCACGTGGCTGGGGTAGTAGGGCAGAAAGTGGCAGATGATGGCGCTGTCCAGCATATGCTTGCGGTTGACTTCGTGGTAGAAAAGGTCCATCTTCTGGTGGCTCAGATCGTTGAAGGCCATCGGCGGGAAGCGCTTAATTTCGGCCACCCGCTCCAGACCGTCGCCGGGCTGGGCGAAACCGGTATCGTGCATATTCATCATATGATCCGCCCCCACGGGAGCCACCGCATAGCCCACGCCCAGGGCGTGCTTGGCCCGGGGTTCGTGCATAGGCAACTCCTGACCCTTCACCTCTACCAGAGAGTCGGCTGCATCGCCGCCGATCCATTCGGCCAGCCGCTTGGACCCCTGGCCCATCTGGACACCGAAGCCCTCGCCGTGGGCGATCATCTCGACGGCTTTCATCATATCCGCGGCGCTGCCAAAACGGGGCAGGAAGCCGCCGGTCTGCTCTGCGGTGAGCAGCCCCCGGCCCACACATTCCATCACAAAGGCGATGGTCATGCCCAGGCTGATGGAGTCCAGGCCGTAGCGGGCGGTCTGCTCGTTGGCTTTGGCAATGGCGATGAAATCGTCCACCCCACAGGCGCTGCCCAGGGCGGCGATGGATTCGTACTCCGGCCCGCCGTACTCTCTGGAAAGCTTGAGTTTGTGCAGAAAGTCCGAACGCATATAGGGGCTGTCTGGATAGGTCTGATCCTCGTGCTCCACCACCTGCTTGCAACTGATGGGGCAGGCCTGACAGGTGTCCCGCCCGATGAGGATTGTTTCCTGCATCAACTGGCCGCTGATGCTCTTGTGTTGGGGAAAGAAGGGGTCCTGAAAATTGTGGGTGGGCAGCGCGCTGGCCGCGGCCAGGTTATTCACACCGCCCGGCGTGCCAATCGCCACAAAAGAGGCGGCTTTGGTCTTGTAATTGTCGCCCAGCCATTTGGAGACGCCTGTAACCCGCTTGCGCACGACGACCGGCGGATTCAGATTGCCCCGCACGGCCACGGCACGCAGATTCTTGCTGCCCATCACCGCGCCCAGCCCGCCCCGGCCCGCGGCCCGGTTGATGTCGTTGATGACGTTGGCGTAGAGCACCAGATTCTCCCCGGCGATGCCACACTGGGCGACCCGGATGCGCTTGTCGTCCAGTTCGCCCTGGATGGCCCACTCCACATCCGCGGTGTCCTTGCCCCACAGGTGGGCGGCGTCCCGAATCTCGACTTCGCCATCTTTGATCCAGAGATAGACGGGTTTGTCCGACTTGCCATGCACAATCAGCCCGTCGTAGCCCGTGCGCTTGAACTCGTGACCCCACCAGCCCCCCGCCTCTGCGCTGGCGATAGCCCCGGTCAGGGGACTCTTGGCCGCGACGCCGTGGCGACCCGCGCCGGGCAGATTCGAGCCTTGCAGGATGCCCGGCGCAAAGATGAGCAGATTCTCCGGCCCCAGGGGGTCCGCACCCGCGGGCAGATCGCGCAGGAGCAGCCAGGCCGCCAGCCCCCGCCCGCCCAGCAATTTCAGATAGATTTCGTCGGACGGCTCTTCGATCCATTGCCGGCCATCGGTCAGGTCTACGTGCAACAATTTACCCCAAACGCCACCAACTGCCATGAGAAATTCCTCCGTTGTGGTTGAAAAGATGGGATTGTGCGATGATGAGATTCGTCTTCGCGCCCGAGTGGGCACATTCAAACGATGCAAAGAGGGACGCAGATTGCGCAGATTGAATCCGTGCAAATCCGTCCTTTCCGTGTCATCCGTGTTCCTATCTTCAACTCACGCCCCGCCGCAGATGGCCGGGATGAGTTCCAGGGTGTCGCCGTCGTTCAGTTCCGTGTGCCAATGCACCATCTGCCCGTTGACCAGCATCAGCAGGGAGCCGACTTCGGGCAGGGCCAGCCGCTCGATGGCCTGGCCGACGGTGGCGGCGTCGGGGATCGACGCGCCCGGTGGGATGTGCTGTTTCAAACTGCCTGCGACTTTGATTGTGATGGACATAGCGAACTTTACCCTGGAAAACAAAATGGCCTACATCGCTTTACCGCTACAGCTATTGTAGGCTACACCGCCCGATTGGTCCAACCCCAAAAACGCTGGCGGTTTTTCGAGGGGCGGGTGTTGGGAGATCGCCCTCACCGCCCCCTCGCTGTTGGAGGGGCCGGGTCTGTTTGAGGGTCGCCCCCCTCCTCCCCCAGAGCGACCAACAAACCCAACCGACCCACATCCCAGCTGGGAGAGGAGCGGCCAGGGGGTGGTGAGGGCACGCACACCCAATTCCGGGAATCGCCCAGCACCACTTCGTCAACCCCAAATCAGGTGGGCGATTCCCGGAATCAGCACCCGACGACCGCCCCGCGTCCCTACCCAGAGCGACCAACAAACCCAACCGACCAAATCCAGGGAGGGAAGTGGATCGACTTCTCCCCACAGTGGGGGAGGTTGGGTGGGGGTGAACAGTTACTATTCAACGCTATCCTGGCCTCCACCAGAGCCTAAGTCCCTCTATCCAGCCATTTCTGCCACTTTTGGACCAAATTCGCCGATTCTGCCCTATCTCACCAGATGTCGGTTGTATTCGGTTGCTCAGATTTCTACACTTTGACCACCTGCCTTCATCTCCAAAGTGCCAAACTCAAGACATCACCGCCCCACCCACGGCATCCACACCTTTCGCTCCGCCGCGGCCTGGGGGATTGTCAGCGGATCGCCCAGGAGGACGAAGGTACGCAGGCTCTCCTGGCAGCAGGCCTTCTCGGCAAAGAGGGCCAGGTAGCCGGCCTGGGTGAGCGCGCCCAGGCGTTTGTCCCCGGTCAGTGACCAGAATTGACGGTAGAATCCCCGTTGCAGCAAGTCGTGGCCGTAGGCCGGGCTTATCCCGGCAGAAGACCAGATGGCGGCCGCGCCCCCTTTTGTGTGCAACAGCAGCCGCTCGTCGATGGTTGTACCGCTGAAGGCGGGCAACTGAAACATCCCCGTCAGACAGCTCATCGCCAACAGAATTGGCAGATTTGCCTGGTTGGTCAGCCCATCCGCATCGTATAGCCCCAACAGATAGGGCGGCTCCACATTCAGGTCGGTGGAGGCCCACTGCCAGTGGTGGGCGTGGCCGGCGTACGTGACAAAGCCTGCGCCCCGGTTGAGCGCGGCCAGGGTCTTGCGCCAGGCCACAACCCCGTCCGGCTCCCGCCAGGGGTTCTGGGTGTGGCTGGGAGAAGGGTCGTAATAGATACGCTCGATCTGCGTGCCAGGGGGCTGTTCAGCCACAGCCGCATCCGCGGTAATGGCGAAATCCCCCGCGCCGTCCACCTGTCCGTTGGCGTCCCGGTAGTTGTCGGCCACCACCACCACCCGGGAACGCTCGGCCAGGGGCGCTGGGGTGCGCTCGTAGGCCAGCAGTTTCTCCACGTAAAAGGCCACCTCGTCCGCACTTTTGGCCGGGATGCGTCCCACAGGAATATCGGGCAGGGAATCGTCCAGGGGCGATGCCCCATCCACCTGGCCGAAACAGCTATCGCAGGCGGTTTCACCCAGCCAGCGGTCCACAGGCAGCAGGTAGGGAGGAACAAAGTTGGTGTTATTGCGCCCGGTATAATTGAGGGGATCGCTGGTGGCGTCGCCCACCAGCACCACAGCCTGGGGCGGGCGGCTGCTGTTGGCTGTCACCCAGCGCACAAAATCCCGGATAGCCGCCGGGTCCACATAGCCGCCACTCCAGCCTTCGTAGAGGGCCGCAACATCTACCAGCCCTGCGCTATAGCCCTGGCTGGCCCGCTGTTCGAGCAGGGGTTGCAGAGTCGAATGGAAGCGGGCCGGGGCGATGTAGAGGGCGTCGGTGTTGAGAAAGGGCGCAAAATCCAGGGGCGGCAGCAATTCCAGGCTGGGCTGGGCAGCGCGGGGCGGCGCCAGAAGTTCAACTTCTTGCAGAAGTCGAACTTCTGCATTTTGCCCACCGACCACCAGTGGAAAGAAGAGCCGGGTCTGGTCGGCCAGGAGGAGGAAGCGGCTGTGGGGTGCGCTTTCCAGCAGCAGACTGCCGCCGGTGAGCGCTGGCAGCTCTACCCGCACAGGCTGGCGGGGGTCGGTGATGTCGTAGAGGCGAGAAACCGCGGCCACCTGTGACAGGTGCAGAAGGCTCTGCTCGGCGCCGTTGACGAAGAGACCGTCGGAATAGCCGAAGCCAAGAGCCACGGGACGCTGCCAGGTCATCGAATCGACCAGCACTCCGTCGGGCGCGGCCCCCTCCACTGTGGCCAAGGCAAGGCTCTGCCCGCGGGAGTCAACGGCAAAGGAGAGGCTGCGTTCACCGCTTCCTTCCCAAAAAAGCTGGGCAACCCCACCGCCCGACTCTGTGAGCCGCAGTTGATGGTTGCCCTTCGTATAACCGGCGACGTGGAGAGTGACAGTGGCACTGGCGGCCAGGGGCGGCAGGACGGACGAGATGGGCAACGTGTGGGTAATGACGGGCAATTCGGGGCCGGCGCGCAGGTCCAGGCCGAACCAGTGGTCGCCGTCCTCCCCGGCCAGGGTGGAGTCGTAGATGGCCGGGGCAGCCCAGCGGCCCGTCTCCCAGGCCCAGGCGCGGGTGGGCAGGCTGGCCGCGCCTGGGCCGACCGGTGGCCGATGCTGCATACGCAGGCCCGGTGTGTCGAGCAGGAGCAGTTGATAGAAGTCGGCTCTGTTCCAGCGGTCACCGGGCGGGGGCGCGTAGAAACCCAGCCGATCCCCCGGGGCTTCCAGCGCCACGGGCTGGGCGTTGCGGAAAAGTTGCAGTCGGCCGGCCTGAGAAGCATCAGTCAGAAAGCCCATCCCCCGCAGATCGTCCAGCAGGATTTCCTGCATCCCCGTCTCCTCCACCCGCACCCGCACCCGGCTCTGGCCCAGCAGAGGCCAGGGAGCGGGCACATCAGCCAGGCGCAGAGGCTGGTCAGAGAGTTCGGCTGGGGTGGGGATATTTTCCAGAAGGCGCGCGCCTTCTATCGAAAAGTGGAGGGCGCTGAGGGTGTGGGGCTGCCCCAAACGGCTAAAGCGCTGGCTGACCGCCACCACCAGCAGATCGACGCCCCGCATCCGTCCCCGGCGCAGGATTGTGACAGGAGCTGCGGGCAGTGTGGGTGTAACGGCAGGGGCAAGACCGGGGCGGGGCGCGCCGTCAATGGTTTGGGGGACGGGTGGCGTGACGCGCGGGAGCGCAGCCTCTTCTGCCGAGAGCGGCTGGCTGCGCTGGCTGTGGATGCGCAGCCGGGGCAGCAGTGGGCCTGTGCCGGCAAAGGCAAAAAGGCGAGCTGGCAAGAGCAGACCGTTGATTTCTGCTTCGGGCCAGACTGTTCGTCCGGTCGCCTGCCAGGTCAGGGTGACACCCTCTCCCCTGTCGTCTATCCTCCAGCCGCCGGCATCTGCGGCAGACGGCGCGAGAGGAGCGGTCTGGGCTGCTGCGGGCAGTTGCCCAGCCAGCAACAGCCACACGCAGACGATCC